>Ga0308411_10000181_pt1 | contig 38634 bp, 32 predicted proteins | sample HotsprottomLayer_2_FD_203530 | JGI IMG/M metagenome (GOLD analysis project Ga0308411, IMG submission 203530) | Hot spring phototrophic mat microbial communities from Octopus Spring, Yellowstone National Park, Wyoming, United States -... | ecosystem: Environmental > Aquatic > Thermal springs >... | reverse complement strand
TCGCTGCTTTTTCAACTGGCACCCTCATGGGATACGAAAAAATATTCACTACTAAAGAGGCAAGATACATTGTTTCAGTAATAACAGAAAACGAATTATATTTTTCTTACTATCATCGCGAAATTCTCCCTCTTTACAACTATATGGCAGCATCATTAGCATACAAAATAAAGAGAGAAGAAGAAATAGAAGATAACAAACATTGCTATATAGAAGATAAAGACTTAGACAACATAAAGAAAGAGATTAGTGAAAGACTAATAAACAGTTCAATGTCTTTCAATGATTTTGATAGTGTTTTGAAGCATGTTACTGAACTTTTTCAGCTTAATAATGTGCTTATAAATGGTTTAGTTAGGTTATATAATACTATTGGAGCAGATGGTTTTTATGCTTTAGAGTATTCCTTGATTGACAATGAGGATGTTGTTATTACGCCCATCAACGGGTATTCTTTTTATTCTCCTAATGTTGCTAAGGAGTTTATAGAGGATTCGTTTGCTAGGCAGACTGTTTTAGAGACGCCGTATGTGATGCTATATGCTGGTGAGTATGGGGATTTATTGGCTTTAGACAAGCTCTGCCGTTTCTATCGCAATACGGGTATTCCTATTCTTCTTATCGCCTCTTCCTTTGGATCACAAGTATATCAGATGCTTGCATACTTAGTATCTAACAACATTTGTAAAGTGTATCCAGTTCGGATGGGGATAGATGGGGATAGGATGTTAGAAGTCATGCACGATATAGCTTATATTACGGGTGCTGAGGTTGTCTATCCCTATGGCACTTGGGACTTGGCAAGATGTTTGGGCAGGTGTGATGGCGTGCTTATAAAAGACGGCTTCTGTAGTATCGTTCCTGAGGAGAGTATGCGTCATAAGGCGGAGCTACGAGCCACCACACTACGCCAGATGGCCGAAAAAGAAGTAGACATAGAACGCAAAATCTTCCTCAACGAGCGGGCGGCCAAACTCATGTCTCGCGTCGCAGTCGTATCCGTCGGCGGCAAACACAGACTAAATAGAGAATATCAAAGAGACAAATTTACAAGAGCATTCAGCTACTTGCAAAATATAATGAAAAATAATAGAGTTATAAGCTTAAAAAATGCATACAAAGCATTAAAAGATTTTGAATACATTTCTTACATATTAGATATCATGAAACACATGATAAATGATAAAAGATATTCTGCCATCATTTCTTTCTACTACCCAACTAATTCATTGGTTAGCCTGATTGAGATACTTATTAGGATTGAGTGGGCAGTTCATTCGGTTGTGGTGGTGTAGCTGGTTTTGCTTATTTAATAGATACGCCTGGTTCGTAGATACTATACATATCGTATTCAGTACTTTGAATATTACCTATATTCTCCGACGAATAGAAGCGCAATCTAAGTGCATTTATAAAGTCATCTCTACGGGAGTATGTTTCTGGCTTTTTAAGTCCATAGTCATTTTCTAGAATTATTTTAACATCTTCATCGTACTTGTTGAACAATAGAATTATGGCAGCCAACAGTGGATGCAGATGTTTATGTTTGCCACCAGAATTCCTATTTTTTATCACTTTATTAATGAATTCAAGCGCATTCAAATTACTGTCATTTATTTCATTGTAATAGTAAAGATATAGATTTGTGATTGCAAATGGTGCAAACCTTGCATTGCTAAAACTGCTTACCATTGAAGTTACGTTAGACAAGGACGTTTGTATTTCTTGAATACCAGTTATCAGGAGGAGATTTACTAAAGCAGATTTTGCGAATTCATAACGTGGTATTACCATGTTCCGAATGAACGTCAATTGGGTATACGTATACCCAGGTTGGTCTGATTTGAATGCCTCAGAGGAATAGATTGTTATCTTCGACGGGACTTCTATTAATGTGCCGTCTATTTTTTGTACTCCTTTTATAGGCATATGATGAATATCACAGTACAAGTTCGGGTTTTCACCATCCACTCTGTATACGTATTGAGTAAATACTTCTCTCTTCTTGACAACCTTATTGTTATTTTGTCCTTCTTTTTCTAGTACTGTCATTTCCTTGTCATAATGTGTAAAGAAAGGTTTTACAAGATGATAACTATCGGCAGTATTTGTTGTTGGGTCTAATAAGTCTTCTTGTAAATTTGGCGCTGTCTTAGTAATAAGAGCGTCAGAAAGTTTTATCTTATCAGTACTTTCATCAACTTCTTTTTGATTGATGTCAAAGAAAATGTATCTTATTATCATACTTAAATAGTCCGATGCTGCCACATCATCACCTTGAATCGTTTTATTATAGCAATTCTCTATAGCCTCCCTCAATTGGTTGTAAAATTTCTCTTTATTTGTATCCTGAGCAGCTTCTACTAAGACTATGTTAGATAATATAATAGCTAAACTATACTTTATCAACGGCTCTAATAACATAATTTGATATTTTATACATTCTGCCCACTGTGTTTCGTCGCCTCTTATTATCGGGTATGTGATTCTATCTCCTGCAACATAATTCTTCAGATCACTATTCATTATATTTTTTATTGTAGATTCTATATAGCTATTTATTTTGTCTTTACTAGATATTTGTTTTAACATTTGTTGTACATTTTTATCCGCTACTTCCTTTGATAGTTTGCTTGCTACTTCTACAATATACTCGTCAAGGTGCTTGAGGATGCTTGCGGCTGTCTTAGATAGCTCGTCTAAATTTTCTTGTACAACGGCTTCTAAAAGATTTTTGAAAAACATTATTATATTTTGTCTTTCAGTTTCAGTGTTCCATAGACGTAAATAGTCACCTATACTGTTATATCTTGAACTCACCTTTTTCAAATCCTCAAATATGCCATCGTTTATTTCAATTTTTTGATAATCATTAGTCTTAGACTGAAAATTTTGTAGTAGTCGTATAAAATTATTATTCCCAGATGCACTTGCCTTTTCTAATTGTTCGTTTTGTTTGCTTAGTAAGGTGATGGATTTGAATTCTTCTATATTTTTTAATTTACTATTTAGCACCTTTATAAGCCCATATATAGAGCAATCCTTATCTTTTTTGAGGTTATAGAAACTTTCATGCCTGAAATCATTTAATTGTCCTCCTTCGTATTTATTGTCTGACACTGTTATATATTCTATATTGTTGTTATTGTATATTAAAGAGCTTATATGTTTGAAGTCCGATGGGATGTTTGCGGAATCTTCTGATTCGTCAGATTCTGTTTTTGATTCTATGTGGGATATTAAATGTATAGGGAAGAATGATGTTGTAGATTTTTGTGATTGATCTTTGAGATATTGTACAAAGCGTTCGGCTATATTATTTATTAGGTTTTCCCCACTATTTTCTGAATTATTGTTCGACTTATCGTATTCTACGATACTTAAATCTTTTAGTTTTTCAAATACGAAGCCTAGCGGACCGAAGTTTACTTTGTTATCTGGTTTTGTGTAGTATCCTTCGTATTTTGTATCTCCGGGCTCGTTGTATGTGTAGTTGAATAAGTAGTATCGCTCGTTTTGGCTTTGTTCCCCTCCTTTGGCAATAGGTGTGAAGACTGCCTGTCTGGCCTCGTACAATAACTCGGCAAACTCGTTTAGTATGCTTTCTAACTTGTTTCCTACGCTTTCACTAAATGCATTACTGTTTTTAGCTTCTTCCATAAAACCTTTTATCATATCAGGCATGTTATCTATATACCTATATGTCAGTATATGTTTAAGTATTGTCATGATTGTTACATATTTTACTATAGAGCCTGTAACACTAGTGAACCACCGATCTGTTTCACGAAGCGGTTGTATTAGGAAGAGTTTGTTTTCTTCGGTGATTCTAAAGAAACCCAATGCTAAATGTCCGACTAATGGTGCATGCTCTCTATTAGAAACTAATATATTACTTATTAAGTTTGGGGAAAAATTAAGTACTTTATTTTCATCTTTTCTTGATACTAAGGAATGAGTGTATATAGTATAAGCTACTAAAGCCTTTATGGCCTTTATGTCGTCCTCGTCCAATCCTTTCTCTACATTACTGTCACCCTTTTTCGGAATAAGAGTAACAGTGATGGAGCTATCAGCATCCTTAGGATAAGTCTCGGAAGATTTTTCGTTTCTAGACGTAGTAACCTCAAATGTTGTTTCGTTTCGGTCAAAAGATAGTAGATTAATTCTAACCGATTCATTTAGATTATATGCATATTCACTAGCCTCTGTTAATAAGTCTTTTCTACTATTAATATCTTGATCTGGAGCAATAAAATAGTTATCTATCTTGTCTTTTAGGGTAGTAAAGTAGTCAGCGTATATTCCTTTATTGCTCGTATCCTCGGACATACGACGTGCTTCTGTCTCGATAAGAGATTCCAATGCTTCGCAAAACTTCACTATGCTTTTTGATATATCTTTGTTGAATTCTTTCATGTATTTTATATAATGATAGAATACAAGTGATAATAAGCTTATAACTGCGCCTACTTCTGGATCACAAAACCTAGGGTCGCGCTGACTTTTTAGGTATTCCATGACGTAATTAAGGTTTGCCTGATACGTACCCGAATCCAATCTATCCCTTATATTCTTTATATCAATTGTTTTCCCCATAATGCTTTCTATGCTTTCGGAGGTAGTCATTTTAGTATTTAGAAGTAGTGAAGCGTCTTTTATTACTTTCATAAGTTTTGTAATAGCATCGACTATTTCTGATTTATCTTGACTCTTTTTTGCCTTATCTACTAGATGCTTTGATACTCTGCGCATCATATTATTCCATGTTAGATACGAATGCATAAACGACAGATGTAGTACAATAGGCGAGATCGCGATAGTTATGAGTCTATTAAAGTAATCAGCTTCCTTTGGTTTCTTCTCAAAGTACGTTCCAAACATATACTCGTAAATAGTCTTGCCAAATGTTTCGTTATTGAATAGATAGTTGAGAATTGTAGCTTTTCTAATTACTTCATCTACTTTATTTGGGCTTACATCTGACTGATAAGTAGTTTCTATTAAATTTTTTATGGTTGAGTTAGGTTCAATGTTGGCTAAGTTGAAGGGTATATTGTCTGGGGCAGCAGTCAAACTGGCAATATATGCATGAAGTTTCATCTTTTGTTCCATACCTAGTTTCAAACTTCCTAAGCTTTTTAGCCTAGGTAATACAATAGTTTCGTAGTAGTCGTAGAAACCACCTAGTAGATTTTGTGCATTATTCACAAAATGTATCAACCCTTCTCTTCGTAAAAGACCTTTCGTCAATGCTCTGATGAATAACGCGGTTCGCGTTCGTACTGCCGACTCATCAGTCCTCAACAGGTAAGTATAATCGTAAGCTACTACTCTAAGACTTATTCTACTACCCAAAGCATTTACGGTATCTTCACTTATCATATTACTAATGTTAAACTCCTTAAAACGAGCCCTAAACGCATTGGGATCCGATCCGGAACCACTTTGAGATAAGGCTTGTTCTAAGATGAAGGTACTCCAAGGCATGTTACCAGCAAGTATAAAGCACAAATTAGGTGGATATGTATCAACAGTTGGATTAGCAGGGCTGATTAGCCCATTCCAAATATTGAGCCAGAAAAGAAAGTTTTCAGGAGTTAACTGTGTCATCATTTCGTCTATAAATAGGACATATAAAGGAGGTCTGAGATTTCGCACGGCCTCATTGAAACTACTCGTTTCATCCATTCGCTTCATGTTTGCTTCTATCATGGCTCTCAGTTGCCTCAGGTACTTATAATAAGCCTGCTTAGCCCTCAACAGAAAAATCAAAACAGCAGGCGGGAAACTATAACTTATACCTTTTGTCTGTAAACTCTCAGTAATACCTAACCCACTCAAAATATAATCACCTATCAACTCGTTTATGTCAACGCCTGTCGTATCGATCTTTCTGTTATTTATTAGATGACCATACCTTGGACTATAAACAATTACATTCAATGATTTTGTAAATAATTTTTTCAAAGCATCCTTATAATTAAGCAATATTTTCGTGTGTTCCTTGTTTTCATATACACTTTCATAAAATTCGTAGTCTAATTTAACCGATTCTTTTTTGATTAAGTCTATGAAATTGAAGATGCGGGCTAATATATGTGGGACATCATCTTCACGTGTATTCTTAAAGTCAAGAAATCTCGTACCAAATTCGCTTTTTAACTTTTCAAGAGTTGTTTTGCCTTCTTGGTTTGATGGATTATTTTGTGCTATATTGCTAAAAAATCTTTTTGCTTCACATAAGTCGTTTATAGTGTCGCTAATCAGTCTTATGTGATCGGTAAAACTGAGTTTATTATCAGAAAAGTAATCAAATTCTCCTTCTGAATACTCTGCACCGCTATATTGTCTAGTCTTAGCACCTCTATATGGGTTATTTCCAGTTTCCCTCACATCTGGTAACTTAGAGCCACTAGTTTTGTTGTTCACATTATCTACTAATTGAACAAGAACAGTATTCATAAACATCTGATCTAAGAAAACATATTCATTCTTTTCATTAGCTTGAGCATTAATCAAAAACATGTAGAATTTGTTGTAAAACTCGAAAGTTTTTGCTTGCTCTGTATCCAAAGAGTCTACTTTGCTCTCTAAGTCTAAGTATTTAGCTTTAGTCTCAGGGTTGGTTATCCATTTGTAATAGGCATTCAGTAGATTGCCCAAACCGATATTTAGTTTATCTTTCATTTTTTTAAACAAATCTTCATAATTACCGCTAGTGTTGAGCAATGCTTCTATAAGAAATACAGTGCTTATGATTCTGTGAAGATAATTATTGTGTATTTTGTTATATATATACATTATGCCGTCTAATATTTCCGTATTGTTACTTATATCTTCGTCCAACTTTTCAGTACTTATGAAGTTTTTAAACCTAAGTGCTATAGTTAATACTAAACCAAATGTAATAAGTTTATGGAGTATCAATGCTATCTCACAAAAATCTTTTACGTCTTTTTCTGGGTCGGATGATCCAAGATGATTATTGCTTATAGCATTTATTAGAGCTTCTGCATTCTTATTAATATGTTCTTTATTTCCTTGTAACGCATTGGTTACTGCTACAAAACCTAAAATTACGTTTGTCAAAGCATCTAGTAGTTCTCTTATAGTTTTTTCATCTAGTTCATCCATTACTACCAGCTTCCAGATGTGCGCTTCTATTGAATTCAAATCAATCCCTTGTTTCAGTGTGTTTTCTACTTCATTGCTGAGTGATATTTGGCCTTTCTCTTTTCCAGCATTTAAGATATAAGCAAATGTGGAGATTATTTTGTTTACTGTTTTCGTATATATATTTTCCCGCAGAGCTTTATCTAGCTCTACTTTCCCGCTGGCTCGTAGTATAGCTAGTCCTGGCAGCGGTTCGTCCTTTACATCCTGATTAGCTGTTGGGAGCACCAAAGGAGATGTGGTCGCTTCGTGCTTCGTAACATCGTAGTGCAGCCAGCCTGCTATTATACTATTACCTTGCCCCTCACTCAACTTTTTCAACGCATCTACTATACTGTACGTCTTAGAAGTCCCAGGAGGGCTCATGAAAGCCAAAGCAGGTATATTATGCGCCTCAAGATTAATCCCAGTTTGCTTACTATTTATACCTAACAAACTAAGTGCAATAGAATTAACACTGGGAGTCAGCTTTCTATCAAGATATGCTATAACATAGGAACGAACTTCTTTAATTATATCGTTAGAGTCAATAATTTGTATCTTGTCTCTTATTGTAGGTTTGTTATTTATCCAATTAGAAAGTTCCTGATAAATGGCAGATATATTAGTTAGCGTAAAACCAATATATTGTTCCATGAAGTTAACATAATGCTTAACGTATTCGGGTTCGTTTATTTCCGAGTATAGAGCTACCGATACGCTCTTGCCCTTATTTCTTAGCTTCTCTATAAAGTAATGCAGATCGTCAGTGGATTCATAGTCTCTCTCAATATTTACCATGCCGTTATTTACCTTATTCTTGTGCCGTCTGTGATTTCTCATAAGTAAATATACAAACCTAAAAACATTTTTCTTTAAAAGTATATTTACACATGCCCCAAGAGATTAGAATTACTAGAAGTCAACCACCATGTGAAAAGTTGGGTAGGTACATACAAGTTATATCGTTGTTAATCGGTAGATACTATAATCAAATGCGGGAAACAGAAGCAAAAAATATTAAGAATGAGACAGGTCAAAAAAAAGATGATGCGTCGCAACTTATGGAAGCAGTATTAGATGTTACCTACGAAATAAAGAAAAGATTAGATTTTAGCTTAGAAGACAACTATACACGATATAGTGATAGAAGTAAAGAGCTGGTTCATGTTGCTATCAGAGGATGGTTGGATGCTAACGATAATAATAGAAAACTCTTTATGAGAATAATAAACAATCGTAATTTAAGCTACAATGAGTTGTCAGATGTTATTATGCAGAATATATGTAGATACTGTGTGAGTAAGCTCAGAGAATTATCAAGTTCAAACTCAATTGTTAAGAATATGTTTAATAAAGCGCAGCGGGGAGAAATAGAGGTCGTGGATATGAAACGTGTCTTTGAAAATGAAAAAGGGATATCGCATCTTAAATTACTTCTAGCTAGTCTGATGGAAGTACGCAGCATACTGAATGGTTCCTCTGGGTCTAGTGCCAAACTTATGCATAGCTACATAGAGAAAGAGGTAGAGAAGAACATATTACCTGCTATAAAGGTCGGGGAAGACGTAGATGCAACTATAGAAGAGGCTATTGAACATGCTATCCATAAACACGGTACGACAGACCAGTACATAGTAGAAGAAGAAAAGGAAACAAGATACCAAATACCGCATTTCATACAATACCACAAAACGTCAAGTATAAAAACAAAAGCTTTCAGCAGTAGAATCTTTAAAGCAGACACAATGATGAAAATAAATAAAAAGTTAAAAAACTTATTTAATGATAATGATATAGATAAAATAACTTTTGAAACGAGTGCTATTAAGATAAATGCGTTTGCCGAAATATCAAAAGAGGAGATAAATATTTTGTTTGAGCAACTACAGAACAATGGTTACGGTATATATAAAAAGATAGGGGAATCACTAAAAGACTTATCTGATGACCTTATCATGCTCTGGGATAAAAGTAATAGAGATATTAATAATTCTGCTAATAGGTTAAAGGAATCATTAATTAATGTGACTAAAGTTTTGAAAAGTAGTCATCTAGAACAATATCCTGTTATAGACGTTGCTAGTGGTGAGTTGATAGATAGCTTGCATAAATTCAAATCTGAAATTCTGAGCAAAATATTTAGCAAATATCTAAGCGGAAAAATATCTGAAGATCTACTTAGAAATACTATAGTTTATATCACGCTTAAGTACTCAAGAGATTTATATCGTGATTTAGTACAAGTATTCAGAACGAAGAGAGAGGAAATGTATTTTGCAAAGACGCGTAGAAAGATATACGATTATGATGAACTTACTGCATTCCCGCCAGAAGAAGAAATGATGGAAGATAAAAACGAAGAAGTAAAGAAATCTCTCAACGCAAACCGTATAGCCGAAATAATAGCCTCTATACTTATCTATTATGTGCTTATGCATTATTTAAAACATTACGAGCGGGACGGATTATACGGTGATGTAAATGAATTTAGAATAACACGCTATCTGGAATTTATGCTAATTAATCTTGAAAATTTTCAGGCTTCTATATACGATATATTTTATAGTACAATACTACAATTTGTTACTAAATCTGGTTCTCTTAGCTTTCTGCTTCATAACTATGTTCGTTTAGATAATATGATGTATTTAGCTAGTATCATAGCTAACTCTTGGCCTTTATTTGCTCCCTTCTTTTCTACCTCTAGTGCTGACGTATGGACTATTTACAGAGAGATTGAGAATGAGACGTTTGCGCAGCACGACGTGGGTCCGGGAATCATAACCGACGACATAGTAAGTATGTATGAAAATAACCCCGAAGAAAAGCCATTCGTATTATTTACTCAAATTCAATCCCTTTGGCCTTGGAATAGAAAAGGGAAAGGGAGAAGGCAAATATCCAGAAAAGAACTTTTAGAGTTAGAAGAGCAATACCGAAAATGGCAAGCAAAACAAAAAGAGACTGAAAATAAAAAAACAGAAGAAAAATCCCTGCCCACTAGAACTACACTAGAAGAAATAAAAAATGATCCAATAACTCAAAATCTATCAAAGGAACTACAAGAAGAAATAGGTATCCTACAAAGTATTGTAAACGGTCATAACGTAGTGACGGATCTGAGATTATTAAGGTTGCATATATTCTATCAGATGAACTTAATTTACGAAAACTACAAGAACTTAAAACAAACTATAAAAAAACATTTACAAGAAGGAACTCCTGAGTACGAAATAGAAGAAGAAGATAAAAAAGTAGAAATGGAACTTAGGAATCCCATATTTGTCAATGATATGCAAAATCAAATTAATGCGTCAAATGATGAAAAAAATTTTGATATGTCTTACGTTAATTATGCTATTGATATTTACGCGCCTATAAACACTATTGTCACACGTTTATTCTTTATTTGTGGATTGAGTATGCAGTCAGAGACTGGATACTATATTGTTGATGAAGGTGTAGTAGAAAGAGAAGAGCCTAAAAGGAATTTCACTAACTGGTCTAAAGCACTACTTTACAACGACGCCGATTACCTAATAGTAGCCTATAGCTTAAATAAAGGGCTAGGTACAGCATCCAATAAATTCGCGAGAAAAATGACTCCTGACTCAGAGATTGTCTCTTGGACCCGCAATAAACTAGATAAAGAAACCCAAAGACTGCAGCCTATAGTTAAAAAAATAACTGAAATCTACGAAAAAATAAGAAGAATAATGGATAATGAAGAAGAAAGTAAATAAAAATGAATATTAGAATAATTTACAACACCATAGACGACCAAAACATAATGCCAGACTATGACTGTGACATGTGTTTCACACAATATCGCAAACTAGTAGCCCACATTCTAACCTTTTTCAACCGTATTCAAATAGGGCTCTTAAATGGTGGCATAGTTAATCTAAGTCATCAGTTCAGCTTTTATCTAAATAGACCTGTCAGATACGAAATCGTGGGTTCCAACTTACAAACTTACGTATTACAGTCTATAACTGCTCAACGATTGGACGTTTTAGAATATAATTTTGATGGCGACACCGACGGCGTTATGCGTGGGGTAAGATTATGGTTGGCTTGCCATATGACTAATCTCAGAGCCTTACAAGCACTAAACGGTCAAATAGGAAGGCAACAACCTGTAATCATATCAGCCGAATGGCTTCCAGTACTAAACATACAAAACATACAAGATACTAGCTCAGAAGTTCCAATAGATATTATAATACCGAAACAAGGCTTATTTGCATTTAGACTACATAAAATTAAATCTAAAAAACCTCTCACAATAATAGAAAACGCATACCTGTATCATAATCCTAACATTTTATATAGTAGTTAAATAGTCGCCTGTAAACTTAAGTGTATCTTCTCGATCGATGTAGCTAAACTAATCTCAACATCCACTTCTATAGAGTTACCTACCAACTTATAATCCTTCATATTTATGCTATCCAATATAAAATCTGTCTTGATACGCATATTGTTCCTAACAAAATCAAATATACCACTAAGAGATTTTTCTAATTCATCTTCATCTTTAATTTGACGCCCCACAAGAGTTTTCATGTTAGCAATTAATGCCATATTAGTGTCCACAATTATACGAGCATTATTTTCATTTTTTAGAATAGCAATATTATCTTCTGTTGTCCGTAAATTTCCTAAGTACCAAATATCACTATCAACATAGGGAACATTTATCTTATATGTATTGGCTAAATCATTGACAGTGTCTATATCTTTCTTTTTTAAACTGATAGCTGTGAGTGGGTTGAAGTATATAGGTTTGTTAGATGCATTATTGTAATATTTTGACATTTTTGACATATTCCCTAAAAGGCTTCCGTACAAAGCACTAACAGGAATATAACCGTGGATAACTTCGTCTAACCTCATGATCGTATGTCCTGTGAATACAATAATGTTGTATCTTCTTTGTACTGGTGAATAAGAAGTATTTATCTTAGAACTAAAAGGTGTATTAATAGCAAAGAACATGGGTGCATATATACCATTACCTGCATGCCCGAAGTTATACGCCACATCAAGCAAAGTAGCATATATGTTACTATTAATGGCTATCCCACTATCTACAAAAATGTTGTATCCTTTTTGACTGGCATCCTCAAAGCAATAGTTTAGAACCTCTGCGGGGGCATGCAAGAAGTCCGCATAATGGCAAGCATAAACATGAGTGGGATTATTTACTAAAACATAGATACCAGCCCAAGTATTATTTATACCACTATCAGCTCTATATTCCATGTAAGCACCACTAAAAGGTACACCTGAACGCTGTTTAGTATATTCTATAAGGATAGTGTCCAATAGCATACCATCTATTTCACCTAGGTTGTATATCCTAATTGCGCGTCCTCCGATACACAAAGTATGAATGTCGCTCACATAACTACTAGATACATCATAGTCACAATCTGCGACATTTCTGGGGAACAAACTATTGTTGGTAGAGTCGGATATGGTTACGTCCGTTATATTGTTACCTTCTTTAAACGTTATTGTATCTCCAAAAAGAAGTATGCTAAATGGCCTGTAATCCGTTAATACACCAAGAGGCTTGTCTAAAGGCAACTGTATGACATCTATGTCCTTAGTGACCTGCATAATCTAACTTCAAGTTCGGTCGAAATTGCCACCGTTATATAGTCTAATCAAATTTCTAAGGCAACTCTTCCTGCTTCTCAGCATAATAACTATTGAACGTCACTTATATAAACCTTTACTTGGTAAGTTTAGAAGAGTCTAAGGAAATCCTGTTGATTATGATCTAACAGAATTATAAATATATCACCTCTCTAAATTATCACTTGTATTATTATTTCGATTTTTATAAAAAGTATGCACACCAATACCGCACTGGAAAATGTTACCTTAAAAGAAAAACTTTTAGACGTACTGAAAAATAATAATCTAAGACCAGTTGTAAAAGAAATTGAATTTAACATGTACATCTATGGCGCTGATAATCATTTAAGCAAATCTAAAAACAAGGGGGGTCTAGCAACAGCTGCTAACTTCTGTACAAATTTGTATATTTATAGCATAGTATAGCTGTGAAGTTTCTAAATGTAAAAGAGTGTAAAAGATTTTCGATGGTTTTAAGATGGGGATAGTTGTAGTAAATAGGCGTGGGTAGAATCTATGAACAAAGAGGTTCTAAAAATGCTGATAGAAAAGAAAAGTAATAGCAACTTCGTAAAAGTAGGGTGCTTATTGGCATTTGACAAAGACGAGGATAAGGGGCGGGTATTAACCCTCATGCGTAAGTTTTCTTCAATGGTCAGGTTTGCCTACAAAAGACTGATGGAGGGAGCGGAAAGAAAAGAGCTGAAAAAACTACTATCCCGAAAGTATGGAATAAACGCCCGGTATTCGGGCGATGCGATACTTCGATTGGCACAACAAGCTCTGGAATCTTGTGTAGAAAGAGGACAGAATCCTAAAAAGCTTGTTTTTGGTTCAAGAGAATTGTTTGAAAAGCTGAAGAAAAAACACTTAGAAGGTAAGAGAGGAGACGAACTAAGACAAAAATGGGGAGAAAGAAGATATGGCATTTTGTATGCAAGAGGGGACAAATCAAAAGAGGGTAATCTAAACATCAGACTTGTGAATCTGAACAATCAATGGCATCTGCGGATTAATCTAGGGAATGGCGAGTATGTGTGGGCGAGAGTGATTCGGTCAGCAAAAAGAAAAACAGACAAGTGGATAGACTTTATAAACAGTATAGAGCACGCCAAGAAGACAGGCGAATGGTTCCCATACACAGTACGACTCAAACTAAGGAACGGGAAAATCTACGCACAGTTCAGCAGAGAGGAGAAACTCCCAGAAGTGACTATTACAAAAGACAATGGTGTTATAGGGATTGACATCAACGCTTACCCTTTTCACTTGGCGTTAGTTCATACGGTAAAGGATGGTAACTTAGAGAAGTATGAGCGGATCAGCCTAGACAAGCTATTAGAGGGCAGTTCAGAAAAAAGAGAGTACCTAAGCTGGCAAGTTGCTCATCAGGTAGTGGGAATTGCTAAAAGAGAAAGAAAAGCGATCGTTGTGGAGAATTTAGAGAAGCTCCCAAAAGGTAAGAGAGATGATGGGCTGCCAAAGCTAAGACAGAAACTACAAAAGTGGGTGTACAAAGCGCTGCTGCAGAAGATTGAGATTGCAGCGAGGCGAAATGGCATTCAGGTCATCAAAGTAAATCCAGCTTACACATCAATCATTGGCAAGTTGAAGTATGCACCACTATACAACATAGACAAGGATACTGCGGGTGCTTATGTAATAGCCCGGAGAGGACTAGGTTTCAAAGAACGCCTGCCTAAAAACTATAAAGAGCTTTTGAAAGATGCAGATTTTCTGTCTTACGCAATAGCAAAGATTGAAGACAAGATTGCCAAAATCAAACAAGAAATACGAGAGGAGAAAAACGAATACAAACGGAACAGACTAAAAAATGTTCTTTGGAAAACACGAAAAGAATTAGACACGTTACTCAGATACTTTCGGGAAAGCGGAGAGAGCGAGTCAGTTACCCAACAAACCGTCAACCGTAAGATGGAACGGGTGCGGGGCCTTACCCATGTAAGGCAAAAAAGCTGGCAAGTTCTCTCCGTAGCCCTCGCCCTCTCCTGCCTCGAGAGTCTTAGAGACTTCTCTCCCTTGAAGAGGGTAATCCTCGCAAGGGATTGGATAGGAGCGGCGAAACGGGCTAGCCCCTCTCCCTGGTCAGGGGACGAGCGTACTAAATATGTACAGTTTTGTATAGTTTGAGTCAGGCCAGGTTCTCGTAGATAAGATAAAGCGGCTAATAGGTGAAAGAATAACAGACCTGATGATGTACTCAATTACGGAATGGGCTGCAGCTTACGTTATCGCACATGAGCCTCAAAAAATTGAAGAGTTAACCAAAATACATCAAATCAATATGACGAAACGTGAATATAACTATCAACTTCACAATGCAATTAGAAAGATGGTACATAAGTTAGATACTATAATATACAACTTTACCGAGCAAATTAGGAAGAGTAAAAATGAAAACATTTACTATGGTATGGTTGAGACAATAGAACAAGCTAGTTCTATAAAAGAATACTTAAGTGAAGTTATGGATAAAATCGAAAATAAAAATAAAGAAATATTTGAAAATGCTTTAACTTCGAAAAAAGAATTAAATAAAATCATTCATGGAATCCTAGAAAATTTGTAACTGAATATCACATATTACGCGTTGGACAGATTTGCTTTGTTCTGGGGATATTATAGAGACATATTATAATCCAGATTGAAGCAAATCCCGAACCTTTACTTTAGTCTTATGCCACTGATAGTTATGGCTTTCGATGATTGATTTAGATGATATGAGCAGCACCGTCGCGTTAGAAAGCGCCGCTTTAAGGGAAAAACTTTTCAGCTTACTAAAAGAAGGTATTCCAAAAGAAATTATAGATGACATAGAATGGCTTGTGCACGAATCTGGAAAAGGACTCAATATATTAAATAAAATAAACAACATATTAGATAAAAAGCCACAAGATAAACTATTGTATTCTACTCTTGAATGGGCTGCAGCCTATATTATTGCACACGAACAAAAAACATTGAAAGAGTTAATAGATACATATGAAAGCAGCTTTATAAAACACAAACACAATCGTGAACTTTCAGATCATATAAGAAATGCTATATACAGTCTAAATAAACTAATAAATGGGTTTGTAGAAGAAATAAAAGAAACCAGAAATGATAATGTTCACAACATTACATTAGAAAATTTAGAAAAAACTAATTCTATAATAAGGTACCTAGTAGATGTTTTGGATAAAATAGAGAAAGAGAATAAACAGTTGCTTGAAGACGCTCGCGCTTCAAGAGAAAACATAAAAGAAATAATTATTGGTATTATAGAGAAATTTTGATGAAGTCTTGAATGTAATGTGCCAGACAGGTCTGTTTTGTTCTGGTCATACTGTTGAAACATCTTATAATCCAGAAGCCAAAATCATAGTTTTCCATGGCGATGTAATGGATTTTTTGAAACAAATTCCTGACGATTCCATTAATCTTATTATTACATCACCGCCATATAATATAGGCAAACAATATGAAAAGCGTACTTCTCTTGAAAAGTATATAGATATACAAGCCGAAGTCATTGCCCTCCTTTACAATAAATTACGGGATGATGGTAGCATCTGTTGGCAAGTAGGAAACTTTGTAGATAAAGGTGAAGTTTATCCTTTGGATATTCTTTATTACCCTGTCTTTAAAAAGTTAGGAATGAAGTTGCGTAACAGAATCATCTGGAAGTTTGGTCATGGTTTACATGCTTCTAAGCGTTTTTCTGGCCGCTATGAAACTATACTATGGTTTACTAAAACTGATCGCTATACCTTCAATCTTGACCCTGTGCGCATACCGTCCAAATATCCGAACAAGCGCCACTACAAAGGACCTAAAAAAGGACAGCTATCGGGTAATCCACTAGGTAAAAACCCTTCTGATGTTTGGGAAATTGTAATTCGAGATTGGGAAGAGCAGTTATGGGATATGCCGAATGTTAAGTTCAATCACCCTGAGAAGACTATCCACCCATGTCAGTTCCCCATAGAGCTAGTTGAACGATGCATACTGGCACTCACAAACGAAGATGACTGGGTTTTCGATCCGTATATGGGTGTTGGCTCTTCACTGCTTGCAGCTATAATGCACAATCGTAGAGCCATGGGCTGCGAGAAAGAGGAAAACTACGTGGAATTAGCTATGCAAAGAATTAAAGATTATTATAATGGCACTTTACCTTATCGCCCTCTCGGTAAACCAATCTATCAAAGCTAAGCGGACTGCGCAACCTTTTGTGGTTGAGCTTCCTGCTTCATCGCATGATGGCTTTTTAGGTAGCTTGTAAGAGCTACGGTCATCCACCAGGGACTGCTCCACAGGCATCCCTTCATGGCGTCCTAACCCTACGGGCTTGGTTCTCGCCTACACAAAACACTGTCTAAACTGATAAGATAGCGAACGGACATTTCTGTTGTGATATAACAATATTAGCGAGATTCATTCATGTGATGCCCTTATTTCGACTGGCATTAAGTTGTATTTTGCGTAACTGAAGTATGTCATATAAAAATAATAAAAAAAGAAAGTTTATGCAAGATATAAATTTATTTGATAATCACAGTTTACATGAAGTGGTGCAATACAAACAAGTAAGTCAATTGTTTAATGAACTCATACCTGAAACATATAAAGGTCTTTATTCTATGCACAAATACTGGGGCAAAAAGCCTTATAATATTGTGCGTTCATTCATTGAACGTTATACAGAAGCGGGGCAAATAATAATGGACCCGTTCTGTGGTTCTGGAGTAACTGCTATTGAGGCTTTATTTGCTAGGCGGAAAGCGATTGCTATTGACTTAAATCCAATTGCTACTTTTATTACTCGTGCAACATTGCTCCCTGTGCATCCTAATGATATAGAAAATGAGTACTACCGTATCCGCAATACAGTTGGAGCAAGTATCAATAAACTTTACTTAACACAATGCGTGCAATGCGGCGCAGAAGCCGTTGGTACACACTTTATATGGGAAAGCGACATTATTAAGAAAATATGGTACTACTGTAATGCTTGTAAAGAACATAAAGGTGTTAAGACACCTGATCAAACGGACTATGAGCGTATTTATGCTATTGAGACACAAAGAATCCCATATTTCTGTCCCCAGACCCCGCTTTATGAGAACTCGCGTTTGAACGCTTATACAGGTATGACAGTAGCCGATTTATTTACAAAACGCAATCTAATGGCACTGTCGATTATTTTTCATGAAATAGAACAGGTTAAAGACAGCTTACTAAAAGACATTTTGAAGTTTACTTTTACTTCATGTGTGGCTCAAGCAAGTAAGATGGTATTTGTTGTTAAAAATCGTGGTAAAACAAGAGGAAATACTAAGCATGAAAGAGAGGAGGTTGGTAGTTGGATAACAGGCTATTGGATCCCTAATGAAAGATTTGAGTTAAACGTGTGGCGTGTTTTTGAAAATAGATTTTGTAAAGTATTAAGGGGTAAGCAAGAAGTTTTTATGCGTCTTAATGGATATTATTCAGAAGCTGAGACCTACGAAGAACTAATACAAGAAAGAAACATTTTGATTTCTACTCGCTCAGCAACAGATTTGTCTAATTTACCTGACGAAAGTATTGATTACATTTTTACTGACCCGCCACACGGGGACAGGATCCCATACATGGAGCTAAGTTTGATGTGGATGTCATGGTTGCGTATGGAAGCAGACTTCGAATCCGAGATTGTTATGTCCAACGCGAAGAGTCGAGGGAAAAATATTAAAGACTACCAGAGAAGATTAGCCTTAGCCTTCAAGGAAATGCATCGTGTACTTAAGCAAGGTAGATACATGTCGGTTGCGTTCAATAATTGGAATAAGGAAGTATGGCGTGCCTTTATCTTATCATGTCGTGACCTTGGATTTGAAATTGTTGACATAACGCCTATTCACTATTCGGCCAATTCTGTTTTACAGGATACACGAAAAGGGGGACTTCGAAATGATTTTGTTTTAACATTCCGCAAGTAAGCTGACTGATGAACCTTTTGCGGTTGAGCAGTCCGAATAATTATTTTTATTCTTTGAATACTTGATACAAAAATAGTCTGGTAGCATTCCCCCCTGCACGGTTGGAATGAAAACGAAACTGCCCTGCCTACTACGGCAGGGCTTTGTTACTGTTAGGCTGGTGAGCGGTTACTCGTGTGTCGCCACACTTTGGAGGCGGTCAGCGATGGTGAGATACCGCTTGACCAGGATGCGGATTTGCTTGACCATCAGGTTGGTGTTCTTAGGGAGCGTGTCCAGCACCTCCTGAAGTCCCTCAAAAGTAGGCAACGCGTCAAGGAAGTTTTCCACAAGCTGCTGCTTTTGCTCGCGTGGAATGCGTACCCGTGTCCGCCCCGTGCCGCTGGATGTCCGACCGTACCGAGCGGGTACCTCAATCCCGAAAGTGCTGAGGGATTCCCGAAGGGCCTCGTTACGGAGCTTCTGCACAATGGGAGCTATGTTTTGCTCACCGCCCATGCTTTTGACCTGCAAAAGCTCCTCAAGTCTAGGGAGAATCAGATACGCTGCGATGCACCGGTACCAGCCTCCATGCTGTGAGACTGCTACACCAGCGTTTGTAATCTCCCTACGAATCTGTGCTTCCACATCGTGAGGGAGAAAGCTGTGCTCGCCGTCCAGCTCCTTTTCCAGATTCGTGATTAGCTTCTTCAGGCCTTTTTCTGTGAGGGCCTTCTCAATCCGAACTTTGAGTTCGGTTCCGCTGACTTGCGCTTGCGTTTCCATATCAAGCATTACGACAAACACGCAAGGAAAGTTAGTTACCATTTTCGCATTTCAGCCAGTGAGCAGAAAACAAAAAAGCGGGGCTCATGCCCCGCCTATGAACATCACCTTACCCGCAAAGGGTAGGCTACGATACCACAAGATGCTCTCCAATCTCTTTCAAGTTTGCTAACAACTTTTCTCGCTTGTATTGCAGTTCACATAACCGATTCCACATATCGTTACGCTTGTAGTATAGATACCCCAGGTCGCTTTCCATCGCTTCTAAGGCATCGTTTAACTCCTGTATCTCAATTTCTAAAACCTCTGGGTCTTCTTCCTCGTCTTCGTAATCCTCTAACTCTTCTAGTTCTTCCTCATAGTCTTCAGAGCCTTTGTCTCCGTAGCGCATCTCGTAGTATATACTTGACAACTCGTATTCTTTATGTTCTAAATCATTTTCCAACTCAGCCACCTCAAATTCCGTCTCTTCTATTTCTTCTTCTAATTCTGATAGTTCGTTTTTCAACGATGAAATCTCTTGTTTGATGTTTATGAATTCATGGATGGTTTCTTTTGTTGTGGCACTCAGGTGTAGGATGTAAGCTGCGACCCAGTACTTTTCTTCGTACTTGGTGTCGGAGGGGATGAAAGCTTGCACCTCGTCGCGCCATTGTCTGATACGTTCGGAGCCATCCCCGATTTCGTTCATCTTCTGAATGATGACTTCCAGAATGTTTCTTGCATCCTCATCGTGGATGAAGTACCAGAGTTCTTTTTGAACTCCTGTCAGGTTTTCGCTGTGCGTCGTCATACCAAGCATTACGACAAAAACGCAAGGCAAAGGCAGCATCAGTTTTGTGATACAGCTAATAACAAAACGAAAAAGCGGGGCATACGCCCCGCCTACATCTAGTACCCTAAACTAAAGCGTACTACTTAGAAAAGTGTAAGTACCAAGTTTTGAACTCTCACAGCTTTAGGCAAGGCAACTTTCAGATACAGCTGCGAAAAATCGTCAATAAGGTCAGTAATGTAAACGACGTCGCCGAGAGACACGATGTAATATGGCGTATATTCGTAGAATATCATTTGTTCAGGATGGGATGTAGCCTTATTGACGACTCTACGATCCAGTCCTGTTTTTTGCGCAATGGACGCCGTACTACCACCTAGTACTACTTCTTTGGGGAACTTTACATGGTCAGATTTGCATGCATTGATAAACACTGTACTGGCTTGTAGTTGGTACTCATTGCGATTACTTTGGTCTACCCAGTACGCATTCACGATTTCCGCTAGCTGCTTACGATACTTAGGGGCGATTTCAGGTAGCCCCCATTCAACTTTGAATACGCTGTTGCGCGCCGTTTTCATACCAAGCATTACGACAAAAACGCAAGGCAAAAACGCAGTTGAAACTGCTTAAGAATAGGATGAAATCCTTACATCTTTTACCTTTTACTGTCTTATAGAGGAACTATCCTCAAAACTCATACTGATATTAGGAGAGCTACTACTCAACCTTTAAGATTGAGCAACCCGCCTACGCATAAATCGCAAATTAGCAATACAGCTAATACTTTATTATTGCGCCCACTACGCATAGTTATAATGTCTTCTTGCAGTGGCATATGTGCCGCAACTTTTAATGATTCAATCTTATATAAAGCACCATCAACCCTGTTGAAATATTTGTCCTTAACTAATAGTCTCGAATGTGAACTGAAAATCATGTCAGCATGAAAAAGTTTATTGCTCATGAAGTCGTAAAACTCGCTGGATATATGCATAGGCAAATACTTCGGCATGCCTTTATTCCTAAGTTGCTTGTTAGATAGATATAGGAGTATGTTATCACTGCTTACTGGATCCTCACTTACGGAAGTAGGTACTTCAATTATCCGAGTAGGCACTTCTATTTCAAAACTTTTGATATGACTCTCGTTACATAGATCATATTCCAGAACCAGAACATATGCTTTATATTCAACATTCATGCTGCATATAATTTTACAAACCGTGTAAATAACACCCTTATTTGTATCTATGTTGTAATCTGTGAAAATTCTCATTATACGCTTACATTTATGTGAATACTTATCTTCTATATATTTTTCTATATGCGAGCCGATGTATTCATTTTTATGTAAATACCCATTATCTGTAGGTTTATTAAGGTATATGACGTAGAAGTGTCCTAAGTTGAATCCTCTACGTGTGTCATGACTCTTGTGGAAGACTTCGCCTGAAAAGATTGGATTACCAACTGGTAAAATCACTTTCTTACAGTTTCTCAAATAGTAAAATCCATAAATGCCGCCATAAGATTTGTAGTAGTTATTGTAATATTTTGTTAAGATATTACGTTTAGTATCGTATATTACTACGTGCCAAGTCCAAGCATCTCTGCTTTTTTTGCAGTTTGTTGAATAAACTATAAATATGAATTCATCAGCAAAATATATATTGAAATCGTGTCCCTTATAAGCATATACTACATGCTTTGGTATTATATTGACTTTTAAGCGTTCTTGTAGTGTGTAGTCTTTTGTATTTTGGATTCTTTTATACGCATTTAGATTAGCTTTTTTATAGAATGTAATCATCTCGATAGTACCGTGCAGTTGATAGACAATATGATCAGCAATAATATTTGTGCTGATAGATTCAAAATTAGTTTCTTCGCCTTTAGTCTTAGGAAGAATTACTTTGCAAAATTTTGATACACGAACATGAAGTTTTTTATAAACTAGCAGCATTTATATAAATATACCAATGCACTAGACAGTTCTCTTTCATACAGACTACTCAACCTTTTACAGTTGAGTTTCCTGCTTCAGTGCGTTACAGCTTTCAAGATGACTGCAGCCTCTACGGGTTACCTAAAAAGCCATTCTGCGCTGAAGCAGGAAGCTCAACTACTTACGGTTAAGCAGTCCGCAGGCTTTTTATTGTACGCTCTATTTCAGACCTATAGAGTTCGTTAGTCGTATTTTCGTATAGAATTTGAAGAATTGCTTTTATTTTATTTTTTCGTTCTTCCGGCATCATCCCATTTTCGTCTATAATTGGCAGATCCATGCTGATAAAAGTATAGTTTCTGTCTACCCCTTCTATAGTATGTATTACTGTGTCTGCACCTAGGGTTTCTTGAATATCTTGGTCAGTTTTGATAAAGTTTTCTAATCTCCTCTTGCTGACGAAATTCATAAGTAGAATACATGTTAGGTACAATCCGTACTTAATCCTATTATAGAAGGATGTGCCATACTTTTGTTTTATACTATTAATAATAGTTTTAAAGGTATGTGTTGTTTTTTCATTTATACTATATTCTTCGCATGCTCCTGATTCTATACAATCAAAGGTAGCATCGTCTAACCCTGCCGATATAAGCATCGCGTATGTATCGTTGGCATAACGCAAGACATAGTTGAGTAGCACGTGTTGTTCAGGGCTCACGGGAACGCCATCATTAGCATCAATAAGCTTACCTACGTTATTGTAATAATCGTCTACCCCATAGTATTTCCTAAACATCGCATTCATAAAATCAGTAACGTTAAATCCAGTCCTATATGTTCTAATAAACCTACGCAACTCATTATACAAGACAAAATCGATCTTAGGCACACGAACCCAAACACCATACGATATCTTAGACAAAGCACCCTTAAGATCAAAAGGATTACTTCGCTTAAAAACATCGTAATCTCTAACCCAATTATCAGTCGTAATACGCATAAAATTGTATTTACTATCCAACTGCTTTACTATTTCATCACCATCAAGCTTTACTAAGTCTTTAATATTATCATCAGTTATTAGGAACTTGTACACCCAACTCAAAAAGAAGGTAACTAAATCATTCAAGTTGGACTTGTGTGATAAATCTGAAAGACTATAGTCTAAGATATATGGGAATATCAGAATATCTACATCATTATAAGAGATAGGTGTAACAAAAAGTTTCTCTAAATTGGCTATATTTAGTAAGACACCATCTAAAAAGTTTTTTATAATATCATTATAAAATGCGTCTATTTTTACCAAAAATTCTTTATTTTCTTCTTTTTTGAAATATTCTGTACTGGATATAATTTGGTACATATGGTTTATAGAGCTTTCATTCTGTATTTTGATGTCTCCTAGTTCTCTTCGGGATTTCTGTATTACGGGTTCTTCCTTTGGAGTTAATACTTCCTCCGAGATAGTCTGTTTTTCTTGTACTGTTATTGAAGACTTGCGTTCAAAATCCAATACTGGTGTTATAGGCGCAAAAATCATAACTAAATATACTAAACTACTAAAAACATGATCTAAAGAATACTTTGCTTTTGTTCAAAGTTCATGTATAGTGTTTCGGTTCTCGGCGCATTAGCTCTTACATTTCCGATGCCTTGGAATTTACTGTTACGAATCTTCCCAATCATATGACATGCAGTATCTTTTGTAATTTTATGCCAGCCGGCATCAGTAAGAGGCTTGTAAATTGGATGGTCATAACATGAAAGTAAAACTTTACCCTTTACCTGTAGCAAAGATTCTACAAGACGTTCGTGGTAGGACAAATCGGGTTCATTTCTGTAAAGAGAACGATGCTTGCGAGTTTCTGGTACATAAGGAGGATCTACGTAAAATACCGTATCAGTTGTGTCCCAGTATCTTATGCATTCCATGCCATCAACATTATCTATTTGTACTCTACTTATCCTATCGTGCCATCGAGCGAGTAACTTTAGACGACTTCGGAACTTGCTCGTTGTAGAGGCCATACCACTTCTAGTGTCGGTTATAGAGCGTGACCAATTACCTTCAGAGCGTCCCGCACCACTAACACTCTGATTTTGCCTCACAAAGAAAGCCCACGCCCTGTCTATGTCGCTAGCTTCTGGGTTACTAAGTATTCTGAGAGCACGCCTGAACTCAGCTCTAGAATAAGGTGTGAATACTAATCTATGTAACAAAATATCAAACTTAGATTTATCCTGAAGTACGCGATAAAAGTTCACTATGTGACCATCTATGTCGTTTAGCACTTCTACTGGGAATGGACTTGGCAAATGCCAAAACACGGAAGCTGCACCAGCAAAAGGTTCAACATAAGTATGGCCAACAGGAACATATTTTACAATCCACGAAGCCAAATTCCCTTTGCCACCAGGCCACCTGAACGGCGCCATAATACGAACAGGTTCCCTGATACCATCTAAAAAATCGTTCGTTATTCCTTTTATAGCTTTTTTAAAATCCATATTAGACAAATATATCAAAAGTACAGAAAATAAAACTATTTACTCTGCACTACGAACAGAATTCACATCCTCATGACTAAGTAGTTTAATATAATGATCCAACGCATGATTTATGACTTTGTACATGTTCTTTTTTATAATTTTGTTTCTGTAGAATCTTAATAGCAGCGACCTAACAAAATCAGCCTCTGAGTTATCTTTGTACAGCACCCCTACATCAATACCGTACTTAGTTAGTAAAAGTCTAGCGGATTCATCGGTAAATAAGTGGTCAGGAAAGTTGCTGATATAAAAGTACCCATTATTTATCCTAAGACAAGGTGTGTCTTCTATGCAAAAAATGCGAGCTCCTTTAATAGCAAAAGCTAAAGAAAGTATATAGAAGTGCATAAGAGTAATGGGTTTTATTGTTCTAGTATCTCCCACCTTTAAAAGACTAAAATCGGAATAATCTGGCGTTTGATGCGAAACGCTTAGTATATCCCTTATGCTATCTGCTACAACTGATCTAGCTTGATTAAACTTTATAGTGCCTTTGGACCTAAGCTTTATGTTTTCAAAATAATCTACTATAAAATCCATACTTTTCTCAATGTATTCAAAAGTATCGGATTTATCAAGCTCAGAACCTTCAATTAACATGGATAAGCCACTCCACAAGTTCACTATGTCTTCGTATAATATGCCTGTACGATGCTTAAACAATTTCTCTATTATAGATATAGACTGCTTGCTAGTTATTATTCTTCTAAGTATTTTCCTTTGGACAGATTCGTCTATACTATCATGTATGAGACCTAGAATTAATTGCACATGCTCCGATTCAGCGATCTCGTTCAATCTATCAGTAACAATATCACGACAATCACTATCGGATAATAAATAAATCATAGCTATTAACTCATCTAGATCGCTATACTCTACTTTAATAATGTCATTTATCTTTTTTATTTCTGTCCAAGTTAGCTCCTTAGATTTCATAAATAGCCAATATTATTCTTATATTTATGAATCACGGTCTTCTCCCACGTCTACTGCGCCTGACTCTATATGCTCGCGTGTATCAGCAGAAGACGCTTTTAGGCGTATCTTTACCACTTCGCCGTCGTCACCGTATAGCTTAAAGGATAGTTTGTCGAGTTTGCTATTATCACCTAAACCTTTTTGAGTTTCTATTTCAGCGTCTACTACTTCGTTCCAATCGTTTATATTGCCACCGTAAGAATTCATACTCACATCTGTGACTAGATCACTATTTATCACAATTGCGTAACTAGAGTCATATGAGGCAATATCAGATACACTGCTGCTAGTGGGTGTATAAACACTATCTCCCCGATACTTATACCATTTGCCTTCATGATATTGGGGTCTTATAGTATCTCCATTTAATTCATAGTATATTATAGGAGATTGCAATTTATAGAAGTTTTCTGGAACTAAGTAATCATCAACATCACGGATATTGATTACAGGTGCAGCTACTTTGTATACTTGTTTGTTATTTCCAGTGGCGATAAGGTTTATAACATGCCCTAAAATAAAGCTACTAAAAAGATTTAACCAGCGAACTTTAGCAGCTTCCAAAACGCTTTCATCTTGTCCTTCAATAATAAAACTATATTTACTGAATTCGTAGTTTGATGTATTATACTCACCTTCTTGCAAACGCTTGTAGATAATTCTGAACAGCTTCCAAATTCCTGGCAAACGTTCTTCGATATAGCGCCAGCGTGATTCATGCTCAAACAATAAAGACTTACCTGCATAAGCGCCTATAAACACAACACGAACTAGATTATTTTCTGCCCCAGCGTTTTCTAAAGACTTAGGGCAATGTTCCTGATCTAACAACAAAAGATAATCCAACTGACCGGAAACACTTTTACCTGGTATAGTAGCCAAAATAGTATCCGGGAAAACAGAAGATATAGAAGCTGGATAATAACCAGCCTTGAATAACTCGAACATAGCGTTCATGATTTCGGCCAATGAAACAGACTTATCTACACCATCTGATAAGCGATTCCAAAAATCTATAAAATTATTTTCATTTTGGCTTCCACGCAATGGTTCCACGTACTCCTTCAGATGGTTTCCGACCCTCTGAATAACGTCAAGAAAACGACTAGGCTTGATTTCATTTGCTACATCCTCATTCAGTAGCCTTTCTAAAACCGATATGTCTTGCTTTATTTCTGGGAATCTATTCGATAAATAAGAGTTTTTTGCATAAATCAAAAACTTTTCTATGGCTCTTTTCATATTAAGACCTATATTTATGTAATCCACACTACTGTAAAACAAAAGTATTAATATAAAAGTACTAAGACTTACTTTATACTCAGTACTTGAAGTATTTGAGCTACCAGTCAGAAGATAGCCTAAATCTACTTGATATAGTTTGTTGTCTTTTAACAAACTTAGAGCTAAAGCAGAAGACTTGCCACCTAAATCGTACAGAAGATCTAAAAATTCATTTTGTATCAAAGTAGGATTACAGTTGCTAGTGTTAGTACAATCGAAAACTAATAGTTTAACTAAATTATTTAGGTCACATTTTTCGATTATTTCAACTTTGCTCTTCAAATTGTCATCTATGGTAGGGTCAACCACTTTAAATTTAGTATAAACTCTGAATAGGTAGTCTTGGAGATTCAGGTTGTCCATATGGTAAATATACGAAGATTTTGCATTTGTCCCTAAGGATGCTCATGCTAAGGGACATGAGGGGAGGTGCGCAACAGCTGCAAATTTTTATCTGATTTTTTATATCTACATACAGCGGGAAGAGTGAATCAACTGCCCAATAACCTATCAACCGCAAGATGGAACGGGTGCGAGGTTCCACTAAGATGGGGCAAAAAGCTGGCGAGTTCTTTCCGTATCCCTTGCCTTCTCATGCCTTGAGAGTTTCAGAACTCTCTCTCCCTTAAAGCGGGTGGTTCTCCTAAGGTATTGGCAGGAGTGGCGAAACAAAACGGGCTATCCCCTCTCTCTTGTCAAGGAGAGGCCGCACAAATTCTGTGCAGTTTCGCATAGTTTAAGTGCTCAGGTTTAGATGGTACTAGCATTTCTTTCCAAGCACGATAAACAACTATACGCGAGAAATTAGATACTATATGGTCTATGCTTGCTTTATGCTATACTTTTGTTCCATTTTTTCTAGTATAGTCTTTACATATCCTGTATATGCTCTGGCTTCTTCTATGTCTTCAAAATCACTATACATGGTGAAAATGTATAGGAGCTTTATAAAAATTAAGTGAGCATATGCTATAAAAAAGTCCTGTATTAAATCTATATTTTTTAGATTTTCTAATATATGATTGTAATAGTATTTAAGTATTTCCTTTCGCGTCTCGTCGGATACTGTAGCAAAGTATATTTTATTAAGGTTTGTGGTGCTGTCTAGTCTGTATTGGAAGTTTGGTAGTAACGCAACGGTATAATAAGTTATTGTGTAGATATGATAGGCTTGTGTTACAGCTATGAAGTATTCTTCTGGTGTGGTAGTGTGTCGGGAGAGCCATTTTGAGATAATACTTACCTCGTCTGTCCTAATGGGTAAAGTAAGGACTCTGTGGGTATATATTTTACCACAATCTATAGGCTGTGTTTCTGCAACGTCAACAATACTCGAGACAGTTTCAAATAATAAAAATATCAGTTCTTGCCTTTCTATATCTGATAGCTGTATAGATAGTCTATTAAAGATAAAGTCAAAATCTTCTAATGCACAGCTAGTATATACACCTACAACTTTGTTTTTATCTATTGTCTCTGTATTTTCGGCTTTTATATTTACCAGCGAGTGCAGTCGCCAGCAGGCTAAAGCCTCAATAGTCTTCGGTACCATAGCAATGTCTCTATGACAGCGCAAGGCAAAACTAAACTCAGTAAATTTACTTATGGTGCCAAACAACAACTCAAGTAGCAGGTATATAATAAAACCGAAAGAGAGAATAAAAATATTATATAAAAGGTTATTATACAATTACGTAAAAAAATATGGCATAGCAATATTATCTTTATGGACATTGTCTTCGCTAATACGTATTATTTTTGACTTTCATGTACCATTCTTGTCCATACTATTTATTGTTGCTTTATTCTTCGTTGTCGATCTAGAATATACCCTGGGGTTACTAGCTTCAGAAAGCCTTACTTATAACGTTATCAGAACCATTAAGGCAAAACAAGGAAACTTTAAAATACCTGATAACTTGTACCTATTAGCTATGCCATTTATAGACAATATAGTCAACTACATATCAGATATGAAAAAACATAATCTTTTGTTTAGAATATCTTTATATAATTTTATTCAAAAAAATAGTGAATCTATTGGAAAACAGGAGATAATATTTCATACATGTAGTTTCTGCACTAGGCTTATATTATACATTAATGTTCGGATAGTTATAACTCAAAAAGACTTCGTAACCTTTGACCTTGGATTTATGAGTGGGATGAAGTGTGAGGTTACTATACACGACGAGAACGGAAATACATTGGAAAATATGCCTAAGTATAAAATAGATTGCATAAAAGAAACAATATCGAAAAACATTTTGGAAGAAGATATAGATATTTTCTGTCAAAAAAACTATATTAGTGTATTTGACTTCTTAAATTCTTTCTTTTTTGTGTATTGGTTGGCTGAGAATTATCTCTTGTATAATCCAGATCGTAAGGTTTTAGTTTAATTATAGTATGTTAGCTTCTTTTAGGAGTGGTAGCATTAGTCTGTAGTGTATGAGTGTCTCGTGGGCAGTAGCTGGAATGAAAAAAAGATTGCCCATGTACATAAGTAAGGTTCTAACTTCCAGTATATTTCTTTTGCCACTATCCTCGTCTAAAATTAAGTAATCTATGTTTATCATGCCATTTTCGTTGATTAAAAATACAGCGAAGTAATTATCTGAGCTTATGTCTATAGTAGTAACTTTGTCGTTCGGGTGATATAAGAGGTTGATTCCAAAACGAAGTAATCCAGACGAATCTATGAAAATCAACGACCTACTTATGGCCTCAGGGTCAATATCGTACTTTTGTAAAGTTTCAAGACTGATATGGTGTATAAAGTAAGTGTTCTTCAATATAGTATCTGGGTATGTTATTAAGAATGCGATAGGTAAGTCGTCATATTCTTTTTCTGTATCTTGCAGTGCCATAACAGCTCCTCTATCGTCTATACTAAGAAAGACTTTATTTGTAATACTAATAACAGAAGGCGGTATGTATATATTAAAATCGCTAGCGCCATCCTCACCTAAACTTAAATAATATACCTTAACCAACTTATCAGCATTATTTTCTATATCTATATTTCTTAAGGATACATTATAAATACTCTCCTTATCCGAAGCATTTGAATCACTTCCAGATGAACGCTTTAGTCCCCATCTTCTAAGCAGGTCTAGCATATAGTTTATACCATCGAAAATAATAGATAAAGCAGTATATTTACTAAACCTATGAAGGATACTGATTTGAATCATAGACTTAGAGTTTTGGTCACATTTATTATACCGCCTAATGGTGTATTAAGTTGGACTACAATAGAAGTAAGTGATTTATTGTTTTATGGTCTTACAAATGATATTGTAATTGACATAGACAAACTAAGAACTTATAGTCTCTATCGTGAACTTATTAAGCCTATTATACTAAATTTGTTCGGCATAGTTACTACTAATACGTACGAGCTGTATGAGGTTTATAAGAAGAGCCCGTCGATATTTATGATACTTTTACATGCTATTCTAAAGATGCATGGAAAACGAGAACTTATGCCAGAAAAGAAAACGACGCTCAGAATACCTGACGACTACGAAACGATGATGATAGAGAGTATGACCGAAGTTATAAAGCCATTGTGTTACGACAACATTTACATTATTCAAAATTGTACAACCACAGGATTAATAACTGCTAGATTGACATTACCATATACAAGCAATATAAATAAAAGCGCCTTCAATATATTAAACAAAAAATATCATATAGATATAGGCTCACAGGAGATTATTAATATTTACGACATAGCGACGAAGATATTATCTTACTCTTTATACGATGCTATTTTTGTGGTATTGCATCTTATCTACGCATTTTATGAGTACGCAGTCTTTTATAACTATGGTGGCAAAGATTTAAGGCATAAAGTCAAGAAAAAATAAGTTTCTATTAGTAACTTTACTTATGTCAGAAATGAATTATTTGCCTCATTTCTACGCTTTTACTCCTGATATAGACAATATATTCGATGACAACAATGAAGTAAATGCTATAATGATTGGAACTTATAAATTTTATAATCGTTATTTTGATAGACTTATGACTTATAGTGAATTTTTTAAGTCTTATTGGCCGACAATATACTGTGTTTACTTTAAAGGTATCAATGTGGAAAGTTATTCAGTTAATCTATTTACTAGTACAATACAAGTATTAGAGAAGATACATGATGGTTTAAGGAATGCTGATAGTAACATTTTAGAATTTTCAGTAATCAATCTTTTTATCCCGTTTATTTTTAGTGATATCATTCTGAATGGATCTGAGGTGGTTAGGATAAAAGCGCATACGAAGGTTAGTGATGCATTTAGTGAAAATTTGTTGTACGAGTGGCTTAATAAACATCATGATATATACGACGACTTAATTACAAAACTGTATGTATTGCTATTGAGGAGGCCTATGGAGGCTATAAGCGGATTAGCATGCGTAAGTAGTTGCCTGAGGTGTGTGCGAGTAGCCCTAATGGGTACTCTGTCATAGTTTTCCCTTGCGCAATCAAAGTTATAGACGCTATGGAAACGACGCGAGAAGTTCAAGCAAAGCGAGTTGTCTTGTACGCAGCACTCGCAACCTATCTAGAAAAACTATTTCTTGAAAAGGACAGAGAGCACTATGCGAGCAAGAAATGGTGGCATGCTATCTTAATAGAATATCCTAAGCTTTCCATAATTATTGGTTTGTTATTAATGGTCTATTTCCTATTTCGTACAAATCCTGAGTACGATACTACTGTTACCATAATATTATGCGTTATACCAGTAGCATATTTTGTGCTCCTCTTATTAGGAGGTCCTTCCGTGTTCAGTAAAACATACAAGAACAATCCACTTACGAAAGCTCCATTTTACCTTAGAGCTTACTTTTTACATAGCGCTATTGAGTTTGCTTATCTGAGGTGTTTTAATAGCTTATTAACTCTTGATGACCTGCTAGAAGGCCGCGTGAATAAAGAGAAGAGGAAAATACTTTGTAAAGCAGCTCGGGCACCATTCTGGCCAGTTGAGGGCAAAAAGCCATGGGAAGTTAGAATACCTAACTTAACTCTATGGCAGAAAGTAAAAAACGCGTTCTATGCATTCATAGAGATGTATAGTCCTCTACCTCTTCGATGGAGCGAAGCAGAAATACTAAATAACTATAAACGCCTGTCGCCACAAGATAAAATATATCTAATAAGCAGCCTACGCCATGTTATATCTGTTTTCAATACCAGTTATTTTGAGATTCCTAGAAGAGAAATATTCTTCATAGACACGACATCTCTTACTAGCGAGAAATATGGCGACCGAGAGCTGCGTAAATTATATGGCCCTTTTGGCAAAGGAGTACTTAGTATTAGTGACTATTTTTCTCTTTTTCCGAGCGTTGAGCATGCTTACGCGGCTTTCTACCATGTTTTGCCGAGAACTTGGAAGAAGATGCGTATTCAGGATGTATGTGATGGGTACTCGGTAGCTATGGCATTCCTTATACTCAAAGAAGGTACTTATCACCCTGAGAAAATAAATCTGTGACTCGACTTTTTCGAACACAAAGTATACATGCACTCTATCATCCAAGAAGTCCTACTAACAGAAGTTAAGTTACAATTTAGCAACGAAGTTTATGATTTTTATCTGACAGGTGTTCTATTATTGCCGCCTAACTACAACAATCAACATCTTGTTAGGGCTGCACACTTCATCATCCCGCAAAGTACTCCACCAAAAGTAGAAATAGCACGAGTAGAGCCTATAGCTGTCATACAATGCAGTCAAAGCTATTACGATGCTACTTTTAAGATTTATCACTGGCACTTTCTCCCTTCTTACAACGGATTCGTTTCCATACTAAGCCCAGAGAAAGTACCTCACTATTATATTACAACTTTCTATATCAAAGACTTTCCAGAACATAAAGCACCTGCCAAACCTTACATACTAAACAGTAACTTCAGACTTACTGAAATTGTTTAGTATATTTTCGTTTCTCTCGCGAACTGCTCAATTGTAAAAGGGTGAGATTCCTGTTTCATCGTAGGATGACTTTTTAAGTAGCCCGTAGGGACTATGATCATTCACAAGAGTCTGCTCTACAGGCTTTAATTCGGGTCGCCCTAACCTTACAAGACTTGGTTATCACCTATTAAAAATACTTTCACAATAGACACTTTTTCTTCTTAGTATATTTCCCCATGCCTCTTTTAGCAGGCGACCCAAGAATAGATATAGAGTTAGAGGTAAGGTATAAGAATCTAACTCCCCGTTATCGGGACACACAACTCGACTACCTCATTATACTCCCATTTGTTCGTGATTTTAGTGCTACTCTTGCCACAAATGACGACCCACATACACCAATTGCTTGGAAACTGACTAATGATTGGTTAAACATTATTAACGAAGGGTACGGGATAAGGACATTTAGCAACCTAGAAGAACTTCTTAGATTTTTCTATGTTGAACCTTATGCTGTTGATGTGGATGTCTTTACAAGACTAAATATGGCCATAAGAGATTACACCCTATCAATATCTGGTACTCCTGAACCAATTTACGATGATGACATAGTACCTATTAAGTTTTTATATCACGCGCTTTCTATAGGCGGAGCAAAAGCCCACGTGGTGTTCTACAATATACACCAGTCGCATACTAGTAACACTTTGCTAAATGTATTCACCGAAATCTTAGATTTGACAACTTACCCTAAAAATATGGAATTATTTATATCCGCTGGTATAGATAGCAGTCTTTTTACTCACAATCCAGCTTTCCGTAGCCAAATAGTAAGCCTTTATCATCTATTTAGGAATTATGAGTACGATATCTTGTACGTCTTTGACAGTCGGGTAACTGCAAAAGGGCAAAGAGCTTATCGTGAGTTCTTGAATCAGTACCCACATTACAATACCCCAAGCCCTAAAGATTACAACAAGATACTTCTATCCGGATGGTATAAACGTAATGAACACATATTACCACCTTCACTATACTACTTGGTTTTACTCGTTAACAACTATAACCGTAATAAACGTTTTGAGTCTATTGTAAACCAAAGGTCTTTGCTTTTCAAAAATGTGCGTTTATTAGACTATGAAAATCCAAATAGAATACGATCTGAAGTTTTTGATAACTTGAACCTATTAGAGGGTAAGATAAGTACTGCTAACTCTTTATATAGTATTAGAGGCAGTATTCCTATTTTTTTGACAGATTATACCCTTCTTAGGGAACGTAATATTATGCGTTATGAGAATGCCGTTCGAGCCGCACTGTATGGCAAGAAAAAGGTAGAAACTATAATGTCCAAATATATTGGACTGAGAGCCGAAGAATTAGACCTGACTATAATAGAAAAACTAGTTAACGAAGAACTAAAGGAAGAAGTAGATCTACAATCTTTTGTTGTTATACCTAAAGAACAGACTACAATCGGTCAAATCACAATGTTCTACTACGTTACAATAGGTCTAACAACTTACTCGATACAGATAACGGTTACAGCTACTGACTGAGCGGACGGCTCAATCTTTTAATTAAGGATAAAAACAATTATAAAAGTCATCGAGCATATAGCCTATCACACTGCCGATAACACCAACTTCCCAAGCCTTTTATACTCGCCTTTTTCGTAGGCTTCATCTTCAAGCATCATAAGATGAATTCGAAAATCCTCGTATATATATCTCAACTGACGCAAATCTACTGCATTTTCTATTTGTTCTATGTATGGATTAAGAAGATCAGCAGCCAATCTATCACTAGAACCTAAAAGAGCCGTGTTATACATCACATATTTATGCAATACAATTGATCTAAGTTATGACAGTTATAAGGCCATAGAATTTTGACCAAGTACGTTTCACGAATACGGTGTGGCAGATATTCTGCTATACTTTCATGAATTATTTCAGCCAAACGATATAAAACATACGCTAACCTAAATCTAGATTTGTAAGAATATGTTATGTCTTTTAGTCGTCCTGCGAACATGTCGTATATTGCTATAAGCTCTCTTTCTTTTCTATCTTTTTGAAGTTGAAGAATAGTATAAGCTAATACTAAAATTTCATGTAATCTATATACTTCCCCTTTTTCAAATTCTTTTTCAATGCTATGGCCTATTTTGTTGGTCAATTCCTCTATTAGATTTTGTAGTATGATTTCCATAGTAGTGTGTGTAAGTAGTGTTTGTGCATAACAGTTTCCTTAAGCGGGAATTGTATTGTCTTACACAATCGAAATTGCAATAGCGCTGTTGTTTGATTTTTTTGTTAATCATTAAATTAAACTATAAAAGATTGAATTTAGCGCGCTGGACTACGGTACATGTGCTTACTCTTGCATCACCTATCTGCCTCATTATCTGCAATTCATTGTACGTAGAAGTGGGAAGTGCAACCGTAAAAGGTTGTGAATTCAATGTGAAAATCTATATACTCGTGCCCTTATTTTTTATTATTTTACAGCTGATAGATAAATATTATAAGCCTCTTCGTAAACAAGTGGACAATGTAATAATATATCTTTCAACATCACAAATCCATATCCGTACAGCTGATGGTCAATAAAGAATTCCATGACCAGAAGTCGTCCTACGCAGGTATTAGGGTCTATTCCATCTATAAAACATTCTAATGCGTTTTTTAGACTATCTGTTTCCTGTGCTCCTAAGACAGTAAAGCCAACGGGTCTAGACGCTATTGTAGGATATCTCACTATGGCGACAGAGAAATAATATCTGCGAGAATGTTGAGCAGATGTAACCTTGTAGGTTATTTCATTACTTTTAGTTGATAAAGTATCTATATCATGTCCATGTTCGTTCTTTATATATACTAAGTATTTATCCACATTAGGTATCCTCTCCCAGGATAACACGATTGAATCTAGAAAGAACTTAGTATTTGAAGGTGTATTAATAGTTGGGGCTAATGTTGTTCTGTTTACTGCGCCCAGAGTTTTACCCGTACTGCGACTAGACCCGCTTGCAATAGCCTGATTGAGTTCGTATCCGGAGTACTTGCTTATATAGGGGTTTGATTTATGCTCACTTATTGCAACTTTATATACACCCGACTTTTTAAATTCCATCGCACGCCCACCAGCTAAAAGCGCTAAGTAGCTACTATCTTGTAATCGCACAGCGGTACCGTCCCTCAAGGCGTAGCCAACACTCACCTTATGCCATGCCGTATCATAGTATTCCACTCGTCCCTTGGCTATTAAAACCTTGATTTCTTGACATATTGCTAGTGTAGATAATAAAATAAAGGTAAGAGTTCGCATAACTAAATATACCCAAAAAGATCAGTTTTGACAAATAGATTTTTATTTAAATTTTGTGTTTTATACTTACTAGGCCTCTTGGATTATTTTGAATATTTAAAATTGATACAAATTGTTTTTGCATTCCGAACTATGTATTTTATTTTTCATAATATTGTTTCATTATATCTATTTGGTACCCCGTTTGACGCATAGTATAAATATCTATTTTTATCAAATATTTTCATTAAAGTACAACAAATCGAATGTCATAACATAAAGGCACAAACTTATTATTAGCTTGCAGTGACAGAGCCGCAAGTCTTTTAAGAAGTGTCTTGTGGTAGTCTCTAGTATCAGGTATTTGCCATAAACACGATCCTCTTTTTGAGCGGTGTTTCTGAAGCTTACGAAATGGCGTCTCACGAAGGACTGGGAACAGGATTTCAATGTCTTGATATGTGCCCGATGCGAAGACACTTCTGGCAGTGTCGTTAGAAGGGCAAGTTGTTTTTGCCTGTTTTTAGCCGTTCTGACAGGCTTAGTGTGCTCTCTGGTATTGGGTGGCTACCAAAGGCAAGATCGCCTCTCTAAGCGGCGTTTCTGAGGCTTCCAGAGGCATGTCTAACGAAGGGATGGGAATAGGTCTCAATACCTCAAAACATGCCCCTTACTAAGCCGCTTCTGACAACGCCTTCGGGTGGGTAAGTTGTTTTTGCCCGTTTTTAGCCGTTCTGAGGCGTCTTGGGTTGGCTTCTGGTACAGGATCTACTACGAACAGGATCGCCTCTCTGAGCGGCATTTCTGAGGCTTCCAGAAGGGTGTTTGGGACTGGGCATCACCCAAAAGCGTCTGATTTACCTTGCGCAGTATGGTCAAAGCAACAAAAAAGGCGAGGCGTGAGCCCCGCCTGCAAGTACTACGATGATATGTAAGATGAAAATCACTTTTTACTTTTCAGCATGCTTATAATACTCGTCGTAGTAATAATCTGTCTCAATGTGCCAAATCATATCTTCTAATTCAGAGTCGTCAAAACTCAGGTAGTAGCTCAAGTTCTCACTAAGCGTTTCTTCAATGTTCTGCTCAATGTATCTTCGGTTTCTTTCTAAAAGTCTGATTTGAGATTTGAGCTTTCCCTTTTCTTCTTTGTGCGATTCAACAACTTGTTCAAGTTTTTCCATTTCCAAGTAGGTTTCCTTGAACTTTTTCAGTTTCTCCAACAGTTCCGGGCTCTTAGGATACAGGATGTAGGCAGCCATCCAGTACCTTTCATTGTACTCTGAATTACTGGGCACGAGTGGCTTCACTGTCTCGCGAAGTTGGCGAATTCGCTGGTAGGCTTCTTCAATCTCCTCAATCCTGTCAACGACTTCGTCTAACAAATCACTTACTTCATCCGATTGGATGATGTGGAGGAGTTCCTCTTGAACACCCTTTGTGTTTTTGTCATGCGTTTCCATAGCGCTCATGTCGTCGAAAACGCAAGGGAAAACAAAACATACGAGCTGCATGACAAAGGAGCCAACCGCTGGATTGACCTTGCGCGCTTTCGTTACAAAAGAAACTGCCCTGCCCGTAGTGGGCAGGGCTTCCTTTTTAGGCTGGTGAGCGGTTACTCGTGTGCTGCTACACTTTGGAGGCGGTTAGCGATGCTGAGGTACCGCTTGACCAGAGTGCGAATCTGCTTGACCATCAAGTTGGTGTTCTTAGGGAGGGTGTCCAGCACATCTTGGAGTGCCTCAAAGGTAGGGAGAGCGTCCAGAAAGTTTTCCACAAGCTGCTGCTTTTGCTCGCGTGGGATGCGTACGCGTATCCGCCCCGTACCGCTGGATGTCCGAGCGTACCGTGCAGGTACTTCCAGCCCAAAAGTGCTGAGGGATTCCCGAAGAGCCTCGTTACGGAGCTTTTGCACAATGGGAGCTATATTCTTCTCCTCGCTCGTGCTTTTGATGGCCAGAAGTCCCTCAATCCTAGGAAGCAGAAGGTACGCTGCGATGCACCGGTACCAGCCTCCATGCTGCGACACCGCTACACCAGCGTTTGTAATCTCCCTACGAATCTGTGCTTCCACATCGTGAGGGAGGAAGCTGTGCTCCCCATTCAGTTCCTTCTCCAGATTCGTAATCAGTTTCTTCAGGCCTTTTTCTGTGAGGGCCTTCTCAATCCGAACTTTGAGTTCGGTTCCGCTGACTTGCACATGCGTTGTCATATCAATCATTACGACAAAAGCGCAAGGAAAGTTAGTTACCGTTTTTGAATTTCAGTGAATGAGGGGAAACA
>Ga0308411_10000178_pt1 | contig 38787 bp, 29 predicted proteins | sample HotsprottomLayer_2_FD_203530 | JGI IMG/M metagenome (GOLD analysis project Ga0308411, IMG submission 203530) | Hot spring phototrophic mat microbial communities from Octopus Spring, Yellowstone National Park, Wyoming, United States -... | ecosystem: Environmental > Aquatic > Thermal springs >... | reverse complement strand
TCATTCCCGCGAAAGCGGGAATCTATACAATAATACCTTAATAACTTGAATTAGAATAAATAAGGTAAAATCTTATAGATTCCTGATTAAACCCACCCTCCGATTCGGAGGGTAAAGAATGACAATTTTATAGATTCCTGATCAGAGTCAGGAATGACAATTTTTTTATGTCAAAATACATTTTTGTTTCTGGCGGGGTGATTTCGGGGATTGGTAAAGGGATAACTGCGGCATCGGTAGCTCTTCTTTTAAAGCAGGCGGGCTTTTCGGTAGCGCCAATTAAATTTGAAAACTACCTTAATTTAGACGCCGGAACAATTAATCCGATTGAACACGGTGATGTTTTTTTATGTGATGATGGGACTGAAGCCGATATGGACATTGGCACTTATGAAAAATTCTTAGGTGAGGAAATGGGTAAAGATAACTTTGTTACTATGGGACAGATTTACAAAACAGTCATTGATAAAGAGCGCCGTTTTGAATATCATGGAGAAGATGTTGAAGCAATTCCTCATGTAACCGATGAAATAATTTATCGCATCCAAAGCTTAGCCAAAAAAAAGAAAGCCGAAATCGTGCTTATTGAACTTGGGGGAACGGCCGGTGAATACCAAAATGTTTTTTATTATGAAGCCTCTCGTCTTTTGACATTAAAAAATCCGTCATCCGTTATCCATATTCATGTTTCATATGTGCCAACGCCAAAACATCTGGGGGAACCAAAAACAAAACCAACCCAACTTTCGGTAAAAATGTTAAACTCAATGGGGATTCAACCCGATTTTATTGTTGCTCGCTCCGAGGACTACTTAGATAAGCGTCGTCTTGATCGCTTTGCCATTTTTTGTAATGTTTCACCGGAAAATATTATTTCTAATCCTGATGTTGGCCATCCTTATGAAGTTCCTCTTATCTTAAATCGGCAAAATCTGGCCCAAAAAATTTTACGGCGATTAAATTTACCAATAAAAAAACCTGATCTTTCTTCGTGGGAAAAATTAGTGGAAAAAATTTATCGAAAAAAAGAAAGGAAAATAAAAATTGCCATTGTGGGTAAATATTTTGGTACCGGTAACTATCAGCTGCGTGATTCCTATGCGGCTTTGTTTGATGCCATTGACCACGCCTCTTGGGCTAATAATATAGAAACCGAAACCCAATGGATAGATGCGGAAAAAGTAGAAAAAGAGGGAGAAAAAATTATTGGCAAGCTCGATGGAATCATTGTTCCTATTGGTTGGGGAGAACGGGGAGCGGAAGGGATGATTAAAGCTGCCTCATATGCGCGACGAAATAAAATTCCCTATCTTGGTCTATGTTACGGCATGCAGCTTGCCGTAGTTGCTTTTGCTCGCGATGTTTTGGGTTGGCCGGATGCCAATACTGCCGAAAATGATCCAAATACGTCGCATGATGTTATTCATCTTATCCCTAAACAAGAGGAATTCATGAAACGACGGGCATATGGAGGAACGATGAGATTGGGAGCTTGGGAGGCAAAAGTAAAAAAAGGGACACTGGCTTATCAAATTTATCAAAAAGAGCTAATCTCTGAACGACATCGTCATCGGTATGAGTTTAATGATAAATTTGTTTCAGATTTTGAAAACGCTGGTCTTATTATCTCCGCTCGTTCACTGGTAGAAAACTTAGCGGAGATTATTGAACTACCTAAGGATAAACATCCGTTTTATTTTGGTACCCAAGGGCATCCGGAGTATAAAAGTAAGCCGTTTAATCCTCATCCAGTGTTTATTGCTTTTCTTAAAGCATGTATTCGATAAAGGGATACTTTTAAAAGTCGGACTTGCTAAAAATTAAAAACTTTGTTAAAATTAAAAAATGGCAAACTCATTTTCTTATAAAGACCAAACGTTTCAGGTTGGTGATACCGTTAGTCTTCATTATAAAATTAAAGAGGTTGATAAGGAAAGAGTTCAGATTTTTAAAGGAATTCTTATCGGAATTAAGGGAGATAATGCCGAAACTAAAATGATCACCGTAAGAAAGTTAAGTAATTCAGGAATCGGGGTAGAAAGAATTGTTCCTTTAGTTTCTCCCTTTTTAGTTAATATTAAATTGATAAAAAAATCAACTTTTAAAAAAGCTAAAGCCTATTTTATTCGTGATTTTTCTGAAAGTGATATTCGAAAAAGATTGTATAAATCAGAATCCAAAAAAAAGACCAATTAAGATTTAAAATGTCTTCCATTTCTAATAAAAAAATCGGGACCATTGGGGAAAAACTGGCGTTAACTTATTTAAAAAATAAAGGTTACCGATTACTGCAAAAGAATTTTTACTGCCATTGGGGAGAAATTGATTTAATTTTTAAAAAGGACGATAGATTAATTTTTGTTGAAGTAAAAACAAGAATTGGTGAAAAAAAAGGAAAACCTTATGAGGCGGTTAATTTTTATAAAATTAAAGATTTAAAAAGAGCAATTAGTTATTATCTCTTGAAAAAAAATCGTTTTCAATCTAAACTTTCTTTAGAGGTAGTTTCTATTATTTTAAATCAAGATTTATCGCTAAAAGAAATTAAACATTTTGAAGAAGTTATCAGTTGAAAGGGGGTGATAAATATGTTTCTTGAGATTAATCAAATTTTTTATCGATTTTGGCAAAAATTTGTTAATTTTTTACCTGATTTCTTTGGTGGAATTTTAATTTTAAGTTTGGGTTTGGTTATCGCCGCTATTGTCAAAAACTTAATTCTTATCATTTTTCGATTTATAAAGTTAGACAGTCTTTTTACAAAAGCTAAGATTGTCCAAAAACAAGTTGTTACCGCCTGGGAAGAAATTTTGGCGGAAATTGTTCGTTGGACAATAATTATCTTATTTTTGGTGCCCACGCTTGAGGTTTGGGGGTTATCAAAAGCCACTACCGTTTTGAATCAACTCTTATTTTATTTGCCAAACGTAATTGTGGCGGTTGTAGTTGCTTTTATTGGTTTAGTAATTGCTAATTTAACCTACAAGGTAGTTTCTCATGGAGTAAAAACTTTAGGTGGGGTATCAGTTTCAATTTTAGCCGGAGCCGCCAAAACAATCGTTTTATTTTTTACGATTCTGATTGTCTTAAATCAATTAGGAGTAGCCCAGGATTTAGTCCGTATTCTTTTTACTGGGATTGTGGCGATGGTGGCTTTGGCTGGCGGATTGGCTTTTGGTTTAGGCGGAAAAGATTTGGCCAAAGAAATTTTGGATGATATTAAAAAATCTTTACAAAAATAAGTGATATTTGATAAAATTTTGGCAATAAACCTAATTTTTGATAATAGTTTTTTTATCATCCCTGACTTTGTGAGGGATTTATATGATTAAAATCTTTTTTAGCTCCCATCGTCTAGCGGCCTAGGACGACTGGTTTTCAGCCAGTAAATCAGGGGTTCGAATCCCCTTGGGAGCACAATAGGTTTATATAAGATTTAATAAGATTTATAGGAAATATAAGACTTATAAGAAGGATAGATTTAATAAGCTGAGGATGAGGCGGAAGGGGGATTTAGAAAAGAATCGTATTTGAGTTTTTTTCGGTCCTGATAGACGACTTTTTTGGCGAAATTTTTTTTAATCATTATCTCATTGACTAACGCTTTATCTTGATGACAAAACTCTTCAATCCCTTTTTGGCAGGGAATCCAAATATAGGCTAAAATCCGACCAAATTTGTCATCCTGATAGACATCGTATTCTAAGATCACTTTTTTATTTAATATCAAAGATGCTAAAAAAGTTTTTGCTGTCTCATAATTTTATTCACCCCGATTTGGCGCATCAACACCTAAAAGTCTTAACGATAAGTTATTTCCTATTATAACCGTATCACCGTCAATCACTTCTAATAACTGTTTTTTGGGGAAAGATTTGTTTTATCTGGTAATAATTTTTGATTTTATTAAGTTTATTCCAACCAGTCCAACCTAAAACCGATGCCATTAAAGGACCGGCGGTTAAAACTTTGGGGATTTTTTTTCTAAAAATTTGACAGTCAGTTTTTTTGGCAAAAAAAAATTATATGCTCCTTCTACTTGAGTTCGCAACTTTTTGTCATTCCTGGCTCCGACCAGGAATCTATAAAAAATGTCATTCTTTACCATCCGAATCGGAGGGTGGGTTTAATCAGGAATCTATAAGATTTTACCTTATTTATTCTAATTCAAGTTATTAAGGTAGGATTTTATAGATTCCCGCTTTCGCGGGAATGACAATAATATAGTTAATTATATAGTCCCGATTTAGTTGGAATGACAAAAAATATTAAAAGTTACAAACCAGAATAAGATTGGTATATAAAAAAATAAGTCGGATAGGTTTTATAAGACATATAAGAAGTATAAGAGATTGAATGAGATATTAATTTTTGATAAAATTAATAGTTTACCGAGTCAGACTCGGTTTATCGCGTCTGACGCGATTTACTGAGTTAGACCAAGTCAGACTTGGTCAGACTCGTTTTACCTATGTTTAACTTAAGATCAACTTTTAAACCAACCGGGGATCAACCACAGGCAATTGAGAAATTGGTTAAAGGGATAAAGTTTGGGTTAAAAAATCAAGTCCTTTTGGGAGTGACTGGTTCGGGCAAAACATTTACCATTGCCAACGTCATAAAAAAACTTAATATACCAGCCTTGGTAATTTCTCATAATAAAACCTTAGCCGGTCAGCTTTATCAAGAATTTCGCGATTTTTTTCCGGAAAATGCGGTTTCTTATTTTGTTTCTTATTATGATTATTATCAACCCGAAGCTTATATTCCTCAAACTGATACTTATATTGAAAAAGAAGCAGAAATCAATGAATTAATTGATAAATTACGTCTTCAGACGACCACAAATATTCTAACGAGAAAAGATGTAGTCGTGGTCGCTTCCGTTTCTTGCATTTATAACTTAGGTTCGCCTTTGGAATACGGACATTTTGTTTTAGAGTTAACGGTTGGCGATGAATTTGATTTTAAAAAAATAAGCTATCGATTAGCTCAACTTCAATATGATCAGTCAAACTTTGATTTTAAAAGAGGAACTTTTCGTTTACGGGGCCAATATTTAGATATTTATCCAGCTTATGAAGACTATGGTCTTCGAGTTTGTCACAATAATTTGACAATTGTTAAATTTACCCGTTTTGACCCTCTAACTGGTAAAGAAGATAAAAATTTATCGAATAAAATAATTATTTATCCAGCCAAACACTATATGACTGATCCTGATATCTTTGAAAAAGTCGAATCGGAAATAAGAAAAGATTTAGAAAAAGAATATCAAGAGTTAAAAAAGCAAGGAAAAATAGTCGAGGCAGAAAGACTTTATCGCCGGGTAAATTATGATTTAGAGATGATCAAAGAGGTAGGTTATGTCAATGGCATTGAAAATTACAGTCGATACTTTGATGGAAGAAAACCCGGTGATCCACCATATTCTTTGATTGATTATTTTAATAGTTCATACGGCAATTATTGGATTTGTTTTATTGATGAATCACATATGACCGTGCCGCAACTTAGAGGAATGTATAATGGTGATTATTCCCGAAAAAAAACATTAATTGAATTTGGTTTTCGTTTAAAGGCCGCCTTTGATAATCGACCGCTCAAATTTGAAGAGTTATATCCAAAATTACCACATATTGTTTATGTTTCAGCAACACCGGATGAATGGGAAATAGAAAAGTCAAAGGTCAAAAGTCAAAAGTTAAAAGTGTTAAAGGAAATTTATGGGAGAGAAGAAGCGGTAGTTGAACAGCTGATAAGACCAACGGGAATTCCTGATCCCAAAATTATTTTAAAACCAGCAAAAAATGAGGTCGTTGATTTAATCGGTGAAATTGAAAAACGGGTGGCAAAAAAAGAAAAAATATTGGTAACAACGTTAACTAAACGAACGGCGGAAGATTTAACTGAATACCTAAAAGAAAAAAATATCAACGCGGCCTACCTTCATTCAGATATAGAAACATTGGTCCGTTCTGATGTTTTGGATAACTTAAGAAAAGGAAATTTTGATGTTTTAATTGGGATTAACCTTTTGAGAGAAGGGTTAGATTTACCGGAAGTTTCATTGGTGGCGATTTTAGATGCGGATCGAGAAGGATTTCTTCGATCAAAAACTTCGTTAATTCAGATAATGGGACGGGCGGCTAGAAATATCAATGGTCAGGTGATTATTTATGCTGATCAGATAACCAAATCAATTCGCGAGGCGGTTTCAGAGATTGAAAGAAGGAGAAAATATCAACTGGAATATAACAAAAAACATCAGATTATTCCCAAAACCATCTATAAGCCAATAAGGGAAAAAATTATTGAACAAAACGAGGAATTTTTATTATTTGATAGGCCTAAAGTTAAAGTTGATGAAAGTTTTTTAACAAAAATTAATAAAGAGAGCCTAACACCTTATGATAAAAAAAAATTGATTAAAAAATTAGAACAAGAGATGAAAAAATATGCGAAAGATTTAAATTTTGAGATGGCGATAAAAATAAGAGATAAAATAAAAGAAATTAATAATTAATGATGAATAATGAATAATGTAACTAGCTTTATAAAAATTCGCGGGGCAAGACAACACAATTTAAAAAATATCAATCTTGATATTCCCAAGAATAAGTTGGTAGTCATTACTGGTGTTTCTGGATCGGGTAAGTCTTCCTTGGCATTTGATACGATTTATGCCGAAGGTCAAAGACGGTATGTTGAGTCGCTTTCGGCTTATGCCCGTCAGTTTTTGGGCGTAATGGATAAACCGGAGGTTGATTTAATTGAAGGACTATCACCGGCGATTTCTATTGATCAAAAAACTACCTCGCAAAATCCACGCTCAACCGTTGGGACCATTACCGAAATTTATGATTATTTGAGATTACTTTTTGCTCGTGTTGGTCATCCCCATTGTCCAAACTGTGGTTTAGAGATAACTAAACTTTCGGTTGATGAAATCGTGGAGCGGATTTTAAATCAGATAAAGGTAATTGTTGCTTCAGATAAAATTAAACCCCACCAATTTATTATCTATTCACCGGTGATACGTGATCAAAAAGGGGAATTTAAAGACCTTTTTGATAATCTTTTAGCTAAAGGATTTTTGGAGGTGCGTATCGATGGTCGACCATTTAATTTAAACCAGGAAATAAGCTTAATAAAAACTAATAAACATAAGATTGATGTTTTAATTAACCGGTTTGCCCTAAAAAATAAAGATTTTTTCAATCAAGGTTATTATCTTAATTTAAAAAGTCTAATTACCAAAGCCGTTGAACAAAGCTTGGAACTTTCTTTAGGACTGGTTGTTTTATATTCTGAGACAGAAAAAAAGGATTTTCTTTTTTCTGAAAAGTTTTCCTGTCCTAAATGTAATTTATCGTTACCGGAAATTGAGCCAAGAATTTTTTCTTTTAATTCGCCAATGGGTGCTTGTGAAAAATGTCACGGGATTGGTAGTATCTATGTTTTTGACGAAGATCTTATCCTTAATAAAAATCTAAGTATTAATGAAGGTGGTATTTTGCCTTATAATAAATTCTTTTTTCAAGACACGTGGTATATAAGAATTCTAAAGACAATGTGTTTAGAAGAAGGAATTGATCTTAATACTCCACTTGGTAAGCTTGGTAAAGAAGCAATCAAAAAGATTCTTTTTGGTGCGGGTGAAAAAATCTATCGGGTTTCTGGTACCAATCGATTTGGTCGACCAACCGTAATTTATGAAAAATTCGCGGGGGTGATAAGAGATTTGGAAAGAAAATATTTTGATAATGAAAGCGAAGGTTTTTCCGATTTAGGACGGTATTTGCGCGAAGAGGTTTGCCCAAGATGTAAGGGGCAACGGTTAAAAGAAGAAGTATTATCAATTACCATTGATGATTTAAATATTGCTCAGATATCAAGTTTTTCCATAAATAAGCTTTTAAATTATTTTGATAATCATTGGTTTTTAAAGTTAAAAGAGTTTGAAAAAAATATCGCTTTACCGATTATGAAAGAAATTATTACTCGTTTAAATTTTTTAAACAGTGTCGGGTTGGGATACTTAACCATTGATCGGCCGGCTAAAACATTATCGGGTGGTGAAAGTCAACGAATTCGCTTAGCTTCACAGATTGGCACAGGTTTGACCGGTGTTTTATATGTTTTAGATGAACCATCGATTGGACTGCATCCAAAAGATACGAAAGCATTAATTGAAACATTGAAGAAACTTAGAGATTTAGGCAATACAATTCTTATAGTTGAACATGATAAAGAAACAATGGAGGCAGCGGATTTTTTAGTAGAGCTTGGGCCAAAAGCAGGAAAAAATGGTGGTAAGGTAATCTTTTCTGGTACCCTTGAGGCGATGAAAAAAGATAAAAATTCTTTAACTGGCCTTTATCTTAGCGAAAATAAAAAAGTCAGTTTTTTGAATAAAAAACTTAACACAAAACTAGGTTGGTTAAAACTATTTAAGGTTTCACATAATAATTTAAAAAAGATTGATGTTTCTTTCCCTTTGGGAAACTTAATTGCGGTAACTGGAGTTTCCGGATCGGGTAAATCGAGTTTAATTGTTGAGACACTTTATCCGGCGTTAAAGTATTATCTTTCTGGTTATTTTTCCGATAAAATTGGTCATTTTGAAAAATTGGAAGGTTTTCAGTATCTTGATCGAGTTTATTTGGTTGATCAAAGCCCAATTGGAAGAACGCCTCGTTCTAATCCAGCAACATATGTTGGATTTTTTGATGAAATCCGTGAGATTTTTGCCCAAACAATTGAGGCAAAAGCTTTGGGTTTTAAAAAAGGTCGTTTTTCATTTAACGTCAAAGGTGGCCGATGTGAAAAATGTCAGGGAGCGGGAGTGATAAAGATTGAAATGCAGTTTATGGCTGATGTTTATGTTACTTGTGATGTTTGTGGTGGTCGTCGTTACAATCAGGAAACTTTGTCGATTAAATACAAAGGTAAATCGATTGACAATGTTTTAAAGATGACCGTTGATGAGGCTTTGGATTTTTTTAAAAATCATCCACGGATTTATTCAAAGCTGAGAGTATTACAAGAGATTGGTTTAGGTTATATTGAGCTTGGTCAACCAGCGCCGACTTTTTCCGGTGGCGAAGCCCAGCGAATTAAGATTGCCAAAGAATTATCTCAGAAAAGCACGGGTCATACTCTTTATATTCTTGATGAACCAACCACCGGTTTACATTTTTATGATATTGAAAAACTTTTATTTTCTTTAAATCGTCTAGTTGAAGATGGCAATACTGTAATTATCATTGAACACAATCTTGATGTGATAAAAAATTGCCCATATATTATCGATTTAGGTCCAGATGGCGGTGAGGCAGGCGGTTATTTAGTTTATCAAGGGGAAACTCAAAATATTATTACGATCAAAAACTCTTATACCGGCAAGTTTTTGGCAAAAATGATAAGATGATATAAAGATAAGTTTTTTATAAGTCTTATAAGTCAAATAGGATAATTGGTGGAATGGAAAAATTTTTAAAAACTGGGCAATTATTTTTTTTACTTTTATTCTTATTCTTTTTTTCTCAAAAAACCATTTTAGCTAAAGATTATAAAGTTGATTATGTGGTTGAATATTTTTTAGAAGAAAAAGAAGGGAAGATTCAATCACCAGTCTCTTTTAAAATTAAGATTACTAATTTGCGTTCGGACACCTATGTTCAAGGGTTTACTCTTTCATTTCCGAAAAATTTTTCTATTTCCCAAATTAAGGCCTTTGATGATTGGGGTGAGATTGAACCAGAGTTATCAACTAATGAAGACGTAGTGAAAATATCGTTGAGGTTTAAACAACCAAATATTGGTCGGGATACGGTCAATAACTTTTCGCTAAACTTTCTTCAAAATAATCTTTTTAATATTAACGGTAATGTTTGGGAGGTAATTTTACCAACAGTAGAGACTGACAATGATGATAGTTATCAAATTGTAGTTAATCTACCTGCCGAAACCGATAAAAAAATCAGTATTGCCAAACCAAAACCAACGCTCATATCCGGTCAAAAAATTATTTGGGACAAACCAAAAGCAAAAACAATTTACGCTGTTTTTGGTGAAACTCAATATTATAAAACTTCGCTTTTTTATCACTTAGAAAATACCCGGCCAATTTTAGTTTATACTGATATAGCTTTACCGCCAGAAACTCTGTATCAAAAGATTTATTTAGAAGAACTTGAACCAAAACCGACGATGGTTTTTCAAGATGAGGATGGTAATTTTTTAGCTCGTTATTTATTGAAACCGCTGGAAAGAAAAACAATTCGTTTTCAAGGTATAATTGCGGTTTATGCTCAACCAAGAGCGGAGATTAAAACAATGATTAGGAACAACTTTGAAAAACAAAAAAGATATCTTCTTGCGCCAAAACGTTTTTGGCAGATTGATAATTTTGAAAAATATCAAGATTTTTTCTCTTTAAACACTCCTTTTGATATTTATAATTATGTTTTAAATCGATTAAATTATAGTTATTCATTGGCATTAAAAAATAAATCCCGGCTGGGAGCGAATTTAGTTTTAAATCAACCCAACAATGCTGTTTGTACGGAATTTACTGATTTATTTATTGCTTTGGCGAGGGAAAAAGGAATTTTTAGCCGTGAAATTCAAGGTTATGGTTTTAGTAGTGATGAAAGACTACGACCATTGACTTTATCGTCTGATGTTTTACATGCTTGGCCGGAATATTTTGATAAAGAAAAAGAACTATGGATTCCAATTGACCCAACTTGGGAAGATACCTCGGGAATCGATTATTTTTCTTCCTTTGATTTAAATCACATTGCTTTTGTCATTCATGGAAAAGATTCGCAATATCCGGTGTCGGCGGGGATGTATAAATTAGAAGATTCCCGTGATGTAAATATTATTCCAACGGCTGAGAAGCCCAAAGAGAAAAAAGCGTTTCAGGTATTTTTGCATAATTTACCCAAAAAAATCAATGATAAGAATCAGTATCAAATAAAATTGACAATTGTTAATCAAGGCAATACATATGTTTGGGGAGTTAAAACACATTTTAAAAGTGATTTAGTTAATTTTTCAGACAATGATTTTTTAATTAAAAGTTTGGCGCCGTTAGAAAAAAAAGAGATTACTTTGGCGATTAATTCAAAAATAAAAAATCAACAGAAAAAAGGAAGTATTCAACTTTTGATTAATGATCACAAAGAATTTGATTGGCCGATAATCATTGTGCCATATTATTATAAGTTAGGATTGAAGCTGGCGTTAATTATTTTAGTTTTAGGATTGATGATGATTGGTTTTAGATTGTGGGTTTGGAAAAGAGAAAAAAGCGTTTAAAGATTGTGTAAACATTGTGTAAAAATAGTGTAAATATTGTGTAAATGTTGTGTAAGTGTTGCTCTGTCATTCCTGCGTAAGCAGGAATCTATACAATCATACCTTAATTAAAAAAGCGGTTAAAATTATATAGATTCCTGGTTGAGGCCAGGAATGACAAGATGGTTTCTTTGTCATCCCGACTAAGAGGCGTAAGTTCTGTTTTAATTGTTGAATTTTTTTAAAGGATGATTACTGAAGAAATTTTAAAATCAATTCCGTCAGAAACGGGTGTTTATATTTTTAAAAAAGGAAGGGAATATCTTTATATTGGCAAAGCGAAAAATTTAAAAGCAAGGATTTTAACCCATAAAAATGGAGCTCAAGTTAATCAAAAAGAGGCTCTAATTTTTAATCAGGCCGATAAAATTAATTACATTATTACCCAATCGGAATTTAATGCGCTTCTTCTTGAAGCAAAACTAATTCAAGAAAAAAAACCAAAATATAATGTCCGTTGGCGTGATGATAAAAGTCATCTCTATATTAAAATCACTGTCAAAGACGAATATCCAAAAGTTTTGTTGTCAAGAAAAGAAGAAGATGGTAAATCTTTATATTTTGGTCCGTTTTTTTCAACTAAAGTTGCCAATCAAATAATTCGTTTTGTCCGACGAATTGTTCCATTTTGCACGCAAAAAAAAATTGGGAAAAGAGCTTGTTTTTATTCAAAAATTAATCTATGCCATCCTTGTCCTAACTATATTGAGAGTCTAACTGATAAGGAACTGAGGAAAAATCTAAAAAAAGAGTATCGAAAGAATATTAAGAAAGTAATAAAAATTTTATCGGGAAAAGGAGAAAAATTAATTAATGAATATGAAAAAATTTTAAACATGTTGATAGAAAATCAACAATATGAAGAGGCAATTATAATCCGTAATCAAATAATAAACCTAAAAAAATTAATTGAAAAGGGAAGTTTTGATCTAATTGATCAAGAAAACAATTTATCTTGGTCAAAAATTGAAAGTAAAATAATTAATTTATTGACTGGCAAAAAAATAGCGATTAAAAGAGTTTCCCGGATTGAAGGTTATGATATTAGTAATTTTTCCTTTAAAGAAGCTGTTGGCGCGATGATAGTTTTTATCGATGGAAAGCCAGAAAAAAAAGAATATCGCCGATTTAAAATCAGAAATATTAATCTTAAAGATGATTTTTCAATGCTGGTAGAAGTTTTAAAAAGAAGATTAGATAATAACTGGACAAAACCAGATTTAATACTTATTGATGGTGGTAGACCCCAACTGATGGCCCTTTGGAAAAGTTTATCAAAAAAAATTAAAATCCCAATTATTGGTTTAGCAAAAAATCCTGATCGGTTTGTTTTTTTTAAACCTCCTTTTGAGACAATATTTTTAGAAAGATCAAGCCCAGTTTTAAAATTTTTTCAATTAGTGCGTGATGAAGCTCATCGTTTCGCCAAAAAATATCACACTTTATTAAGAAAAAAAACATTTAACATCAAAAATTAAACGTTCAACGTTAGGCGTTAACCAGCTATAAAAAAAAGAGATAAAGGGAGATATATTGAGATAAATAGAGATTGATAGAGATAAGTAGAGATTGATGTTGATTGGGAAAAGTTTAAATATCCCGAGGTGACGAATCTATAACACCTCGGCGGTGTTAATCATTTAAAGTTCAATGTTTGGATAAGTTGCAAAATCAAAGATAAGTGATATATAATTCATTTTATGAAAACATTTTTTTTAGTTTTAAATATTGGATTAAGTTTAGCAATTATTTTTTTGATTCTTCTTCAAGGGCGTGGCGCTGGTTTAGGAAGCGCATGGGGTGGGGGTGGTGAATTTTATCAAGCACGAAGAGGGATAGAAAAATTTACTTTTATTTTAACCATTGTTTTTATCTTTCTTTTTTTTATTGTTTCATTGCTTAATTTGATAATTAAATAAAAAAATATGGCTTTTGATAAAAAAACCATTCGTTTTTATTACTGGTTAGTAATCGAATTTCTCAAAAAAAATTTAAAAGCAATAGTTTTTAGTTTTTTTTTAAGTTTTTTAATAATCTTATTTTTTATTTCGTTCACACCTTTTTTTTATCGTCAATTTTTCAGCCAAAAAAGAGAGATTATCGGTATGGTGGGCGAATATAATTACGATAATCTTCCTAATGAGATATTAGAAAAAATATCTAGCGGCCTTTTGTATATTGATTTTAGAGGACAGCTAGTTCCGCTTCTTGTTAATTCTTGGGAAGTTGGCGATAATGGCAAAAAATATCGTTTTCATCTTAAAAATGGTATTTTATGGAATGATGGCAAATCTTTTTCTGCTTTTGATATTAATTACCAATTTAAAAACATTAAGGTCAAAATTATTGATGAAAGAACTATTGATTTTTATTTAGATCAATCGTCAGCGATTTTTCCTTTACTTCTAGTGAAACCGATTTTTCGTCATCCACTGATCGGGGTGGCGGGTTTATATCGAGTAGGGACTATTAAAACTAAATATGGAAAAATCAATGAAATTCAATTAATCCCTAATAAAAAGGATATTCCGATTTTAATTTATAAGTTTTATGAAAGTGAGACTAAATTGATTACCGCTTATAAATTGGGAGAGGTAAATCGAATCAAAATTTACAAAAAAAATATTGCGGAAAAGTTTAAAAAATGGAAAAATACCACGGTTGAGAAATTAGTTGACTATAGTCAACTAGTAGTTTTGTTAATCAATCACAAAAATGAACTGTTAAAAGAAAAAGAAATAAAACATGCATTACAAATGACGATTGATTCTAGTTTTTATTCTGATTTTGGTGAACAAGCCTTAGGGCCAATTCCTCCTACTTCTTGGGCTTATAATGATGGTCCTAAAAGAATTTTATACGATCAAGAAGCGGCCCAAAAAATTTTTAAAAAAAATTTGAGAGATGGTCATCGTTTTACTTTATATACCTCTTACGATAACTATTCGATTGCTTCTTTGTTAAAGGATTTTTTTGAAAAAGTTGGGCTTTCAGTAAATATTAAAATTTTTTCCTCCCAAAATCTTAAAGATTTTGATTTTTTTTTAGCAATTCTCCAAATTCCACCCGATCCTGATCAATATGTTTTTTGGCACTCAACACAAAAAAATGCGATTTTTTTTGGCTATAAAAATGTGAAGGTTGATAAACTGTTAGAGGATGGAAGAAATACTTTAGATATTAACCAAAGAAAAAAAATTTATCAAGAATATCAAAAAGTGATGGCCGATGATCCACCAGGTTTGTTTTTATATCACCCGTATGTTTATATAATAAAAAAGAAATTAGTGTTGTAAGAATATTGGTGAAAATAACTAGATTTACTACTAAGAGATTTCTTAAATCGGTGTTGATAAGAATAATAGAAACATTTATAATTTGATAAACATTGCCTGGGTGGCGGAATTGGTATACGCGCAGGACTTAAAATCCTGTGTCCGTAAAGTCGGACGTGAGGGTTCGAGTCCCTCCCCAGGCACAAGTAATTTTCATCTTGACAGAGAAAAAAATTTATAGTATTATTACCTTTACCAAAATGGAAAATATATCTTCTTTTTTGTAATGGCACCATTGGAGACTTCTTATAGCTCTCCTAACAGCCAGAAAAAATTCAATTGGTTATGTGTTTAATGAATTTTAAAGTTTTTAAATAAGATTTTTAATTTTATTCTGGTAGGGCTCGTAGTTCAGTTGGCTAGAACGTCGCATTTGCAATGCGAAGGTCACCGGTTCGAATCCGGTCGAGTCCACCGGGTACAAGACTGTACCCGGCTTGCCAAATACCAAACGGTACTTTATTTTTCAGTAATTGATGTCGTTTGGTAGGAAGGCAAAATTAGATTTTTATCGCACATTGAAAATTTCATTGTCCAAATAATCTAAACTAATAAGAATGATGGGAGAGAATCAAGGCTAACGGTGGATGCCTTGGCAGTTTGGGCCGAACAAGGACGCTTGCTAACGAGCGAAAACAACGGTAAGGCCGTAAGCAGCCGTTATCAACCGTTGGTTTCCGAATGGGGTAACCTGTCCCGACGTTAAAGTCGGGACATCCCGCCTTTTTGGCGGGATGGGAACCCGGGGAACCGAAACATCCAAGTACCCGGAGGAAAAGAAATCATATGAGATTGCGTTAGTAGCGGCGAGCGAAAGCGCAATAGCCTAAACCCCGACGTTACGTCGGGGGGTTGCGGGACCACAGTAGGCATAAAATCTTTCTTAGAAGAATGGTTTGGAAAAACCAGCCAAAGAAGGTGATAGCCCTGTATTCGAAAGGAAAGATTTTGCCGGTGGATTTCCCAAGTACCACGAGGCACGGCAAACCTTGTGGGAAGCTGGGTCGGTCATGATCCAAGGCTAAATACCCAAACTGACCGATAGCGAACTAGTACCGCGAGGGAAAGGTGAAAAGAACCCCGAGAGGGGAGTGAAATAGATACTGAAACCGTTAGCTAACAAACAGAGAGAGCCCGCCGAATTAGGCGAGGTGATCTCGTGCCTATTGAAGAATGAGCCAGCGAGTGTTCGACGGGCGCTTTTTGGTTTAATCCCGACTTAGTCGGGAGTAGGCCGAGCGAAAGCGAGTCTGAATAAGGCGATTTTAGCGCCGTCGGACGACCCGAAACCGGGTGAGCTAACCATGGCCAGGGTGAACCCCGCCGAAAGGCGGGGGGAAGCCCGGACCCGTTGTCGGTGAAATGGCATGGGAGGAGCTGTGGTTAGGGGTAATATGCCTATCGAACCCGGAGATAGCTGGTTCTCCCCGAAATATATTTAGGTATAGCCCTAAGTTTTTGTTTGCGGGGTAGAGCTACTGGATGGTTCGCCAAGCTCTAAGCGAGGCGAATCAACCAAACTCCGAATACGCAAACATTAACCTTAGGAGTCAGTCCTGCCGGGATAAGCTGGTATGGGCAAGAGGGAAACATCCCAGATTCCCATCTAAGGCTCCTAAATGACTTTTAAGTGTTCTCAAGGTCGTTAGTTTTCTAAGACAATCGGGAAGTTGGCTTAGAAGCAGCCACCTTTTAAAGAGTGCGTAACAGCTCACCGAAATAGAAAACTAGCGCCGTAGATGATCGGAACTAAAAAGTCTGCCGAAGATGGAGCTCTCCGACGTTACGTCGGAGGGGGTAGGGGAGCGTTTCCAACGCGATAAAGTCCCGCCGGAAGACGGGGTGGAGCGTTGGGAAGTGAGAATGCTGGCATGAGTAGTGATTCTCTCGGTGAAAGCCCGAGATGCCGTAAGCCTAAGGTTTCCTCGTCAATGTCAATCAGACGAGGGTTAGTCGGAACTAATCCTGTCATCGAAAGGTGGCAGGAGATGTATAAGCAGCTAATATTCTGCTACCTTAAGAGGAAACGTTATCACTTAATCAATGACGAAGTTTGTTGGCTCTAGCCCCGACTTAGTCGGGGTCTAAATAGCAAGTCCTCTGACTTTGCGTTAGGGGATAAGCTATGATGGCGATCCTTCAGAAATGAAGGAAAGTAGAGTTTAATAAGCTTCCGGGAAAAATTGATTAAGGAGTTTCTTCTTAGACCGTACCGCAAACCGACACAGGTAGGCTGGTGGAGGACACCAAGGCATACGGGTCAGGCTGGTTCAAGGAACTCGGCAAAAAAGCTGAGCGTAAGGTTTCCAAGATGCTCTCCCCGACGTTACGTCGGGGCGCAGCGAAAGTTTGTCAACCGACTGTTTAACAAAAACACAGGTTCCTGCAAACCCCAAAAGGGGAAGTATAGGAGCTGATGCCTGTCCAGTGCCGGTAAGTTAACCACTGGGGTTGATCCCGATTTAATCGGGGTAGGCTCTGGTGTAAGCTCCGGCGAACGACAGCTCTAACCTTGAGAGTTCTAAGGTAGCGTAGCCCCTTGCCGGGTAAGTTCCGGCCCGCATGAAAGGTGTAACGAGTTGACAACTGTCTTGAACCAGTGCCCGACGAAATTGAAATGGCTGTGAAGATGCGGCCTACTTGCATATGGACAAAAAGACCCCGGGAGCTTTACTGAAGTTTAGCATTGGAAAAAGGAAATCAATTGTTGAGCGTAGGAGGGAGTCCGACGTTACGTCGGACGCCAATGAAACACCTCTCTTTGATTTTCTTTTTCCTTAGTTCGACGTTACGTCGGACAACAGTGTTAGACGGTCAGTTTAGCTGGGGCGGCTTCCTCCAAAAAAGTAACGGAGGTGCGCAAAGGTCAGCTTGGTCCGGATAGAAATCGGACTAGAAGTGCATACGCATAAGCTGGCTTAACTGTGAGAGTGACCACTCGAACTCCCGACATTTAGTTGGGATTCCGACATCGAAAGATCGTCGGAAAGATGCGAAAGCAGGCGTAAGTGATCCCCCGAATCGCTATGATGGCGGTCGGGGCTTAACGGATAAAAGCTACCCCGGGGATAACAGGCTAGTCGTCTCCGAGAGTCCCCATCGACGAGACGGTTCGGCACCTCGATGTCGGCTCACCGTATCCTGGGGCTGAAGTCGGTCCCAAGGGTCGGGCTGTTCGCCCGTTAAAACGGTACGCGAGCTGGGTTCAGAACGTCGTGAGACAGTTCGGACTCTATCCTGTGCAAGCGCTTGGATTCTTGAGGGGGTACCTCGACAGTACGAGAGGACCTCGAGGTGGCAATCCCTGGTGTACCGGTTGTTTGTCGCAACGCCGGGTAGCTATATTGCTATCCGATAAGCACTGAAAGCATCTCAAGTGCGAAGCGGACCCCAAGATAAGGAATCCATATTGAGCCTTCCGCAAGATTAGCGGATTGATAGGCGCCAGGTGGATGCCGAGGCGTACTAATGGCGATCTCTCCCATCATTTTTGTTAGTTTTTTTTCTGATGATTATTTTAGCAATTGATCCTGGTTTTGACAAATTGGGTTATGCTTTTTTTAAATTTAATAAAGGCCCCAATAAAACATATAAATTTCTTAGTTCTGGTTTAATTAAATCTAAATCCACTGATAAAATTGAACAACGATTATATTTTATTTATAAAAACCTTTCTTCATTAATCGATAAAATCCACCCGAATTTAATTGTTATGGAACAGATATTCTTTTTAAAAAATAAAAAAACTATTGTTCAGGTTAGCCAAGCACAAGGAATTATTCTTCTTTTATCGGCCGAATATAAAATTGAAATAAAATTTATTACACCATTACAAATCAAACAAGCAATTACCGGTTATGGATTTTCAGATAAAAAATCCGTTCAAAAGATGCTTTCCTTAACAGAAAAAATTCCACCGGTAAAAGAGGACGATGAAACTGATGCTATCGCTTGTGGTTTAGCCTATTGTTATTTAAATTAGCTTTCTATATTTAAAAATCTTTCTTTAATTCTCACTTGAAATCCTATAATTTTATGCTATAATATTATCTAGATCCTAAGGTTTTTAAGAGTTTTCTTAAAAGCTTTAGGATTTTTTTTATGAAAAAAATTATTTTTGCTTTAATTTTAATAATCATTTCTTCTCGCTTATTTTTTGTCTCAGCTAATGATAGAGATAGAGAAGCTGGTCACTCAGCCTCTATATCTTATAAGAAAATATTATATATATCTTCAAATAATATTGAATTGTCTTTGATAGATAACCGATTTTTTTATAAAAAATACGCCATTAAAAAAGTCTTGGAAAGGTATAACTCTCCCTTAGTTAATAGTGTAGATGATTTTATTAAAGTTTGTCTTGATTATCAGATTAATTGTTATTTTTTGCCGGCAATTGCAGGTTTAGAATCGACTTTTGGTCATTATATTCTTCCTAATTCCTTTAATCCATTTGGGTGGGGAGGTGGTTATATTATTTTTAAAAACTGGGCCGATGGCATTGAGAAAGTTGGACAAGGATTAAAAAACAACTATCTTAATCGTGGTCTTAAAACGATTGAAGAAATTGGCACAATTTACTCTGAGAGTCCAACATGGGCAGTACGAGTTAGATTTTTTATAACCCAATTTGAAAAAGAAGAAGAAAATCTGCGATTGTATTTTGAAAAAAATCAAGTAAAATTATAAGAATATGTATACTTATAAAAAAAATTCATTGCCGAAAAATACCCTTGAAATTTTAGTTAACATTCCAAGGCAAGATATTAAAGAGGCTTATGAAAAATCTTTTTTTCTTCTTCAAAAAGATTTAGTTGTTCCTGGTTTTCGAAAGGGGACTGTTCCAAAAAAAATTGCTGAAAAAAATATAAAAAAAGAAGAAGTTTATGAAAAATTAATTCAGCAGCTTTTATCGAAAATTTATACTGAAATTCTAAAAAAGGAAAATTTTACGCCAATTATTTCACCAAAAGTTGAATTAATTAAAGCTAAAGAGGATGAAGATTGGCAAGTAAAATTCATCATTGCTTTAAAACCGGATATTAATCTCACCAATGATTATAAAAAATTGATTAAAGAAGTAAAAGCCAATCAGAAAAAAGACGAGATATGGGTTCCTGGAAAAGACCAAAAAAATAATCCAAAAGAAAATGAGGTAAAAAAACAAAAACTCCTGAATGATATTTTAAATATTCTTCTTAACAATATTACTTGTGATATCGCTGATTTTGTAATTGAAGAAGAATTAAATCAACGATTAACTAATCTTTTTGATGAGATTAAGAAAATTGGTTTGACGGTTGAGGCATATTTGAAATCAAAAAACTTAACAATTGATCAGTTAAAAACTGAATATCGAAAAGAAATCGAAGAAGCATATAAATTAGAGTTTATTCTTTTAGCCATTGCTGACAAAGAAAATATTACGGTTGAAAAATCGGATTTGGAAAAAATTTTTGCCAACTTTAGAAACGAAGAGGAACGAAAATTAGCTGAGACAAATAGTTACTTTTACGCCTCAATTCTTCGAAAACAAAAAACACTTGATTATTTACTAAGCTTATAGTAAAATTATTAAATGAATTTTTCTGGTTCATATACCACAAGTAAAAAAAATAATTCTAAGTTGCCTTATAAAAATCCAGTAGAAGTAACTGGTAATAATCCTTTTGATTTTGATTATTCTTCTTTTGGAGAAAGGAAAAAAGACCAACAAAAAGAAAAAACATCATTGCCAACAAGAAAGGAATTTTCATTATTTTCATATCAAGAATATTATGAAAGAGAATTAGTGAAAAAACAAATAAAAGAATTAGTCGAACAAATAAGAAAAGAAATTGAGTTGATTAAAAAAGCTGATAAATCATTGCTCGCTCAAGTTTCTGATATTGAAAATATTGCAATAGAGCAGTTACCAGAAAAACCCGGAATCTATCATATAAGATTTTTAGAAATTGTTCTTCGTATCCTTAAAAGTTTACGGCAAAAAATTGGTGAATCAAAGACTTGGCTTTCAGCAATGATCTCAAGAAAGAAAAAACGCGGTTCATTATTTTTATCTTTATCAAGGAAAAAAGGAACGCAATATTCTTTATCTCAAGAATTACAAACTGCACGTTCAGTACAATAATTGACTTAGATAATTTCCTCTTTCCTTTTTCTTACAAAGGCAATCCACTCTTCTATTATTTCAAAAACGAGTTTAAATGGCGCTTCGATAATAAAATCAAAAATAAAAATAAAAAAATTAAGCTTGGCTATTTCTTGACTAAAAAATTTTCCTAACGAGAGAATTGGCATAAAGAAAAAATCAATTAAGGGAGTAAAAACACTTTCTTTTTCCGAAAGTTTTAATTCATTAACTGATTGTTTGATTCGGTAAGAAAAAAAAGTGACTACAGACACAAAAAAAACAAAAATTGCTTGACTGATTAAATTAAAGTTAAGCTGTGTTAAAATCTCATAAATTAGACTGAAAGTAATTAAAAAAGTTAACAAATAAAAAACAGTAAAACCAAAAATTAAAATTGGTTTTTTGATTTTCGATTTCTTACTAAATAAACTAACACCTTCTTCAAAAGTTGGATCTTTATTAATAATTTCTATTAAGCGACCAAAAATTCTTTTCGTGTTTTCTTCGTCAGGGATTTTAAACGATAAAACAATTAATGCCATTAAAATTGGTGGAAAAAGGGTATTAATCGTTATCGAACGAAAATCAGCGCTGCCATAAAAATAATTAGACAATGGAAATTCTAAAATTAAGGCAAAAATCATCTTGGTTAGGAAAATATATATAAAGGCCCGAATAGCTAAATTACGAACTTTTATTGATAACTGTTGATATTTTTCTCGACAGATATAGTCAATTTCTGTTTTTAATTTATCATAATTAGTTAAAATAGTTTCAGTCTCATTTGGTTTTTTTTCTAACAGTTCAAATAAAATCAAGAATGGGGGTAGATTTTTTTTAACAAATTTTGAAAGAACATCAAGATAAGAATTATTAATAAATGCGTCGATTTTTTTAAAAACTTCGGGTAATTTTGGAGTTAATTTTTCCAATTCTTCTTTAGAATAAAGACTTAATGGCTTATAAAAAGTAATAAAAAGGTGATAACGCTGATGGGCTTGATCACTTTTGCGATAAACTTTTTCTAATGCGACTAAAAACATTGCATCTTTTTGCTCCTCGGTTAGTTCTTCAATTTTTATCTTTTTCCGTAAAACCTGATAGATATAAAAAGTTTTTGCCGCTTGTTTTTGGGCTTTTTCCGGGATCAAAATTTCCTCAATTTCCGAAGTTAATAAATCAAAAATAAACTCATTTAAATATATTTGAATTTCGGTTGGTCGACCAAGAATCAGTTGTTTTCTAATTTTTAAATAAACATCAATTATTCTTTGCACTTTTTCAACATCACCTTTACCTAAACTACCATTATCAAAATATCTTGCCCAAAGAAGTTCACGTAAAAGATTTTCAGCTTCATCTTCACCACTAGGATTTAAAGCTAGTCGACGTTTAAGAATTCGTTCAATTGCCGCACGAAGAATTAAGTGATCTTCGCGAAATTCAACCGCGTTTCGCATTCTCTCATATACTAAAGCGAAAAAAGAGACTGTTTGCGAAACCTCAATTTTTGAAAGTTCATCCGGCCGGGATTTTGGTTTAATTGCTCGAAGAGCTGAAATTAAAGCTAAAGTGTATTTTGACAATTCAATTGGTTGTGAGTCTGCCATAAACACTTTTATTATATCATTTCTTTAGTGTTTTTTTAAGCCAAGCGAAAGTATTTGATTTAAAAGAAGCTGAGTTTTTTGTTTAACTAAATTTTTATTGAAACCCTCAACGTTAAGTCGAATAAGCGGTTCAGTATTGGAGGCGCGGATATTAAAGCGCCAATCAGAATAGGAAACTGATAAACCATCAAGCCAGGAGATTTCTCCATCCTGATAATCATTAGCGATTTTTTCCAAAATCTCTTTTGGAGAAACATTTTCGTCTCTTACAAAATTGGTTTCTCCGGATTCAAAAGCGGTTTGAACCGATTTTATCAACTGAGAAATCGGTTGATTTTTTTCGGAAATAATTTGTAGAATTAAAAGAATTACCCGGATTGAACTTTCTCCACCTCCGATTTCCTCAAAATAATAATGACCCGAAGATTCACCGGCAAAAATCGCTTTTTCATCATTAAGTTGTTTAGTAATTAACGCATGACCAACTGGAGAAATACTTAAATCACCACCAAGTTTTTCTACTTGTTTTTTGACATTTAAAAGATAGCGAATATCGACTAGGACTTTACTTTTAGGTTTTAAAGCAAAAATTTTTTCTAGAATTAAAGAGGTGGTTAAAGTGGCTGGAATAATTCTACCTTTTTCATCGATAAAAAACACCCGATCGGCGTCACCATCAATCATTATTCCTAAATCAGCATTTTCGGCAACTACCTTCCGTTGTAGTTCTTTCCACAAATTAAAATGCAAGGGATCAGCTTGATGAGATGGAAAACTACCATCTAATTGATCATTAATCATTTGAATTGCTACCGGCAGTTTATTTTTTAGTTTTTCAAAATATAAAATCCCCATCGCGTTGGCTGGATCAACAATCATTTTTATTTTTTTTAAATTATTAATTTTTAAATCAGAAAATGCAGAATTAATTTCAGCATCAATCGCGTCTTTAATTTCTATTACTTTCCCAGGAGCTAAGTTATTAGGATTAAAAAAATCGTTGTTTAATGCTCTTTCTTTAATTTCGGCCATGCCTGTATTTTTGCCGATCTTGATTAATTTTTTACCGTCACGAATCGCCATTTTAATACCATTGTAGTTTTTTGGATTATGAGAAGCTGAGATTTGGATTCCGGCATCGGCATTAAAGCGAAAGATTGAAAAATAAACGGTTGGTGTTGGTACCAATCCTAAATTATAAATCTTAACACCATATGATAAAAAAATATTTTTCATTCGTTCAAAAATTATTGGTGAAGAAAAACGCATGTCATGACCTAAAACAAGAGTTAATTTTTCTTTATTAAGATTTTTAATAAAAAAACTAACGATGGCCTTACTTATCAAATCAATATTATTTTCATTAATATCTTTTGGCCAGAGGCCACGAATATCATAAGATTTAAAGATATTAGAATTAATCATAAATAAAAATCATAACAAATAAGTAAATAACAGTTCAAGTGATTTTTTTAAATCAAAAGGATTACTGCCTGTTTTTACTTTTATCTCAAGCTGAAAAAGAGATTGATAGAACTTAATCAAAGTTTGTTTTGACCAAAGTTTGGCTTGACAGTTAAGTTTTTTTAACTGCCATAGTTGAAGACCATCAAGTTTATGGTTCAATTTTATCATTAGAAGTTGGCGAATTCTTTTAGTAAGCATAAAAAAAATTAATTCACTGGCGGTTGTTTTTGAAAGTAAATTAAGATTTTTTATTACCGTGGCCAAATTGCCAGGATAAAGATTATCTAAAAAATTAAAAATAGAAATTGGTAATTTAAATTCTTTGATTAAAACATTCTTTTGAACTTTTAGATTTCTTTTTTCCATTCCTTCTTCAAAGTCAAAAATGTTAATTTTTTTATCATTTACTACGCGATCAATCAACATTAAAGTTTTTTTATTTGTTTTATTAATTTTTTTATTAAGATTTCGAGTAAAAAAAACCTTTTTAGTGGCAAATAAAGAAAGGTTCTCTGACTGCCAATGAATCAATTCTTCAATTGCCGACGAGTCAATCTCTAAAACTTCGTATTTTTTATCAATAAACTCTTTTTTCTTTTCTAAAAAGAAATTATAAGCCTCGATCGTATTTTCACCGCAAATAATTGTTAACATATTTTAGATTTGATTAATTCGCGCCAATTTTAGCCAAAATATGACTAGCATAAATTGCCCCTTTTTTCATTGACTTTTCAATATCATAAGATTTTAAAAATTCACTAATAAAACCGGCTGTATAGGCGTCGCCTGCACCAGTAGTATCAACAATTTGCGCTATTCTTAGGGCTCGTTGATAAAAAACTTTTCCTCGATAATATCCAAAACTACCTCTTTCGCCTTCAGTGATTATAACAATTTTTTCAAAAAGACTAGGAATATACCAAGAAATAACATCTTCATGAAATTGAATGTCTTGATGAGGAGCTTTAACCATTTCTGAAAATTCATAGCCGTTAACAATCAAAATATCAATTTCATTCAAAATTTCTTTTAGTTGAGGTTTAGGTCTTCGACAATCAATGACGCCTAAATTTAAAATTCGAATAATTTTGTATTTGCCGATAAATTTTAAAAATTTTATTCGCTTAGTCAAAGAAACATCAGGTAAATTGCCTAAATAAATAACTTTAGTTTTTATTAATCCAGAAAGAGGATTATCAGCTGAAAAAAGATGCTGATGAGGAGAAGCATAATGAATAATCGTTCTCTCACCTTTTTGAGTCAATAAAATAGCGGAAAGATTGTAATAGTTATCTTCTTGATCAATTAAATTAGTGGAGACATGACGATTTTTCAGATAGTCAAGAATTATTTTTTTAAATGGATTGTTACCAATTTTACCAATAACTGCAGTTTTAAAGCCGTGATGGGCAACCCCAATAGCGACATTGGCGCCCCCCCCACCAATTTTTAAATCAAATTTGTTGGCAACGTATTTACCACCAACGGCTAAAGCAAATCGATTGTCTTTAAAGGTAAAGCTTTCTCCTTTAAAATATAGATCGACGCTAATCGTTCCAACTGAGATTAAATCGTACATATAAATATGATAATAACTCAAAACTCAAATGTCAAAACCAAGTCAGACTTGGTCAAAACCCAAAACTAAAAAGTTAAAAGTTAAAATAAAAAATAAAATTAACCTAAGTTCTAATCAATAAAAAAAACAACTTTTACACTATGTTTACACTATTTTTACACAATGTTTATACTAAGTTTATACCTTGATACTTTTTTAAAAATCATTTATATTAAATTTATATGATTCAAAAAAAATTAATTGTCTGGTTTGATGAGATTGATAAAGATGATGTCGCTTTAGTTGGTGGTAAAGGAGCCAATTTAGGGGAGATGACACAAAATTCTTTTCCTATTCCCTACGGTTTTATTCTTACTTCAAATGCTTACTTTGAATTTTTAAAGTTTAATCAATTAATGCCTAAAATTAAAGCATTTTTATCTAAATTAAATGTCGAAAATCCGGTAGAATTACATCAAGTCTCAACCCATATTAAACAAATAATTGAAAATGGGCAAATACCAGAAAGTTTAATCAAAAAAATCACTTATTTCTATGAGCATCTTAGACTTAAAGAGGAAAAAAAACCATTAAATTTTTGGCATATTACTACTCATAAAATTAAACATTTATACAAACCGCCTTTAGTGGCGGTTCGTTCTTCTGCTACGGCTGAAGATTTACCTGATGCCTCTTTTGCTGGTCAACAAGAAACGTATTTAAATATTGCTGGAGAAACGCATCTTTTAAAAACAATAAAAAGATGTTGGGCGTCGCTTTTTACAGAACGAGCTATTTTTTATCGCCAAACTAAAAAATTTGATCATTTTAAAGTCGGATTAGCGGTTGTTGTTCAACGAATGATTCAATCAGATAAGTCTGGTATTGCTTTTTCGATTGACCCGGTAAATAACGATAAAAATAAAATCATTATTGAGGCAATTTTTGGTTTAGGCGAATATGTTGTTTCAGGAAAAGTCACCCCCGATCATTATGAAGTTGATAAAAAAACATTAGTTATTACTAAAAAAGAAATTAAACGTCAAACAATAAAATTAGTTAAAGCCGGTGTCCATAATAAAGAAATTACTTTAAGTAAAGCTGAAGGGTATCTGCAAAAACTCTCCGATGAAGAGATTATAAAAGTGGCTCTTTTGGTAAGAGATATCGAAAAACACTACTATTTTCCCCAAGATATTGAATGGGCGATTGAAAGAGGAAAAGTTTTTATCGTTCAATCAAGACCGGTAACCACAATCAATCAAAAGAAAGAAGATTCTTCTAATTTAGAAGTTAAAGGAAATATTTTTCCGATATTAATTGGATCTCCAGCTTCCCCTGGAATTGCATTTGGCCCAGTAAAAATTTTGACCTCACCGAAAGAAATTGAAAAAATAAAAGTTGGTGATATTTTAGTGGCTACCCAAACTAATCCCGACTATGTACCGGCAATGAAAAAAGCGGCGGCGATTGTTACTGATAAAGGTGGTCGGACTTCCCATGCCGCTATTGTATCTCGTGAACTGGGAATCCCCGCTGTTGTTGGGACAGAAAAAGCAACAAAAATCTTAAAAAATGATCAAATTATAACTGTTAATGGACAATCCGGAGAGATTTTTTTAGGAAAAGTGGTCACGGTTGATAATAAAAAACATCCCTTAAAAACTCAACCAAAAAAGATTAATACAATAACTAAGATTTATGTCAATTTAGCCCAACCTCAAGAGGTAGAAAAAGTTAGTCAAATGGATGTTGATGGTGTTGGACTTTTACGAGCTGAGTTTATGATCGCTGATATTGGCGTTCATCCCAAAAAAATGATTAAAGAGGGAAACGAGAAAAAATTTATTAAGAAACTCTCCGAAAATCTTTTAAGATTTGTTCATGCTTTTAAGCCGCGGCCGGTAATTTATCGAGCGACCGATTTTAAAACCAATGAATATAGAAATCTTATTGGCGGTAAAGAATTTGAGCCAGTTGAAGAAAATCCAATGCTTGGATTTCGTGGTTCGTCGCGATATTTAGTTAATAAAGATGTTTTTTTGTTGGAACTAAAAGCTATCGCCAATGTTTGGGAAAGAGGTTATCGCAATTTACATTTGATGATTCCTTTTGTTCGACTTCCTTGGGAATTAATCGCCATCAAAGAAATTATTACTGATTTTGGCTTATTAAATTATCCAGAATTTAAACTTTATATCATGGTTGAAGTACCATCCTGTGCCCTAATGATTGAAGAGTTTTTAAAAATTGGCGTCAATGGAGTTTCAATCGGAAGTAATGATTTGACAATGATGCTTTTGGGAGTTGACCGTGATAATGATGCTGTTTCTCATCTTTACGATGAGCGAAATAAAGTAGTGGTTGAGACAATGATTAATGTTGTAAAAGCGGCTAAAAAATATGGTGTTTCCTCATCCATCTGTGGTCAGGCTCCCTCTGACTATCCACAAATTGTAGAAAGTTTGGTTGAAGCAGGAATTTCTAGTTTATCGGTTAATATTGACGCTATTGAAAGAACAAAAGAATTGGTTTATGAGATTGAAAAAAAATTGTATAAAAAATAGTTGAAATTTATTTATGATTTTATTTTAATATGGCAAAAATTAAGCAAATTATCGCTTATGAAATAATTGATAGTTTTGGTTGGCCAACATTGGCGGGAAAATTAATTTCTGATAATGGAATTGAAGTTAAAACCTCAGTTCCATCATCTAGTTCAACTGATAAATACAGTGTTTATCACCTACGAGATGATGATGAAAATCGTTTTTTTGGTAAAGGAGTGACTCAGGCAGTTTATTTTATTAATAATTTAATTGCTCCTAAACTTATTGGGGTTGATTTAAGTAAAAATTTAGCCATTGATAATTGGTTAATAAAGGCTGATGGGACAAAAAATAAAAGTAAATTAGGGGCCAACACTATTCTTCTTGTATCTCAATTAATCGCAAAAGCAGCCGCAAAATGTCGTAACTTGCCATTATATCGTCATTTAAACCAATTATATACACAAATAACTAGTGAAAAAATTGAAATTAAAAAAATTCCTACTCCAATTTTTAATCTTCTTAGTGGTGGAAAACATGGAGAAAATTCTTTAGATTTTCAAGAATTTGAAATTATTCCGTCTTCACGTTTTAATTTTTCTCAAAGCTTACAACTGGGAGTTGAGTTTTATCATACATTAAGAAAAATAATTATTAGTAAAGGGGCGATTCCTTCTTCTGGTTTGGAAGGTGGTTTTACGCCACTTTTATCAACAAATATTGACGCATTAGAAATTTTAAAAGAAACCGCCAGCCAAAAAAAATTAACTTTAGGTTTGGATATTTTTTTCGGCATTGACTTAGCCGCTTCTTATTTTTATAAAAACGAACATTTTATTATCAAAGATCGCACAAAACCATTAAGAAAAGATGATTTTTTTTCTTTTTTGCAACTTTTAGTTAAAAATTATCCAATTCTTCTTTTGGAAGATCCGGCTTATTTTGATGATTTATCTTATTGGCAATATTTATCTTCTAATTTACCAAAAGAGATCTATATCGTTGCCGATGATTTAGTTTCTGGAAATAAAGAAAGACTTTTAGCCGTAATTGAAAAAAATGCTGCCTCCGGTTTAATTGTAAAACCAAGCGAAATTGGAACAATTTATGAAACCCTTGTTTTAATTAATATGGCAAAAAGAAACAATTTAAATTATATAATTTCTCATCGATCTAATGAAACCAATGATGATTTTATTGCTGATTTGGCGGTTGCTGTCCAATCGGAAATGGTGAAATTTGGTGCGCCAGCAAGAGGAGAAAGAGTAGCAAAGTATAATCGGCTATGGGAGATAGAGAGGGAAATGAATAGAGATAGATAGAGATTTATTGAGATAAATGGAGATTAGTAAAGATTAGGATAAAGGTTTAATTTTATGTAGGACACGCCATGGCGTGTCGCTAAAAAGTCTTGTATTTTACAAACTAAATCATTACAAATTGGGTTATTCAACACAAATGATCGGTAAAATTAGAGGAAAGTTGGTGGAAATTGAGAATAATATCGGTTTAATCGAAACCGAAAGTGGAGTTTTTTATCAAGTATATTTATTGCCTCGATTACTAACCTCTTCTACTTTAAATTCTTTAATTGAAATTTATACTTATTTGGAAGTTAGAGAAGATGCTTTAAACCTGTATGGTTTTGCTACCAAAGATGAATACCATATTTTTAAAAATCTTTTGACCGTTTCCGGGATTGGAGCAAAAACAGCGTTTTCAATTATTTCTTTTTTGACAATTGACGAAATCATAAAGGCGATTAAAGAAAATAATGTTGATACTTTAGCGGTTGTTCCCCGTCTTGGGAAAAAAACTGCCGCAAAAATAATCATTGAACTTTCTCAAAAGTTAAAGAAAGATTTTAATTTTGATAATCTTTATCTTTCTGAAGAGGATAAAGCCGTGATTGATACTCTAATTACCTTAGGTTATAAAGCTAGCGAGGCAAAAAAAATTTTCGCCAAGATTCCTAAAAATCTTTCTTTAGAAGAAAAAATCAAATGGGCGCTAAAGAATAAATAAGATATACTCCTTATACTTAAGTTTGTAATTTACTGTCATTCCTGATTTAATCAGGAATCTATAAAATTGTATTGTCAAATTATATAGTCCCGACTTAGTCGAGATGACAAGAAAATAATAAAAGTTAAAAACCTGAGTTAGTTGGGTATATAATAAAGAGTATGGAAAATACTTTAAGACCGCAAAGATTAAAAGATTTTATTGGTCAAAAAAAAATTATTCAAACATTGGCTCTATTTTTAGAAGGGGTAAAAAAAAGGGGTAAACCACAAGAGCACTTGCTTTTATATGGACCAGCAGGGATTGGCAAAACTACGTTGGCCTATGTGATTGCAAAAGAATTGGGAGGTGAATTAAAAATTACTTCTGGTCCTGTTTTGCAAAAAGCGGCTGATTTAGCGGCAATTTTAACCAATTTAAAAAACAATGATGTTTTGTTTATCGATGAAATTCATCGATTACCAAAAACAGTTGAAGAAATTTTATATCCGGTTTTAGAAGATTTTAGTTTAGATATTGTTGTTGGAAAAGGCGCATCAGCGCGAATAGTAAGATTACCCGTTCCAAAAATTACTATTATTGGAGCAACGACAAAAATTGCTCTTTTATCGGCTCCTTTGCGAGATCGATTTGGATTAATTCTTAGGCTTGATTATTATCAATCATCTGAGATGGAAGAAATTATTTTACGTTCAAGTAAGATTCTTAATATTCCTTTAACCGAAAAAGCAATTAAATTAATCAGTGATAGAAGTCGACGAATACCGCGACTGGCAAATCGAATATTAAAACGTGTAAAAGATATTTTTGAAGTTAATCATTACAAAATTATCGACGAAAAAATTTTAGAGAAACTTTTTGATATTTTAGAAATTGATTCATTGGGATTAACCAATATCGATCTCAAGTATTTAAAAACTCTTGCCGATAAATTTAACAATCAACCGGTTGGTGTTGAAACGATTGCTTCTTCTTTATCAGAAGATAAACGAACGATTGAAGAATATATTGAGCCTTATCTTTTACAGATGGGTTTAATAAAAAAAACCAGTCGCGGACGAGTCTTAACCGATAAAGCTTTAAGACATTTGGGGAGAAAGATGATATAATAAACATTGTGTAAAAATAGTGTAAACATTGTATAAATGTTGTGTAAAAGGTTGTGTAAAAATAGTTAAAATTAGTTGTAATAATTTAAAATCAGTTAGAATCAGTTTATCCTGAAGCGAAGTCGAAGGATTGAAAGCAGATAAATCAGAAGAATTTGACTAACATCAGTTAACATCGGATATATCAAAACTAAAAGATACGAATGAGACAAATGAGAAAAAAGTTTAAAATTTAAATCTCAAATCTCAAAATGACAGAGCAAAATTTAAAATTATTTTAAATTAAAAATTAATTAATTTATATCTTTAATTTTTATTTTGAGATTTGAATTTTGATTTTTGAATTTTTATTTGGGCGAGTGGCGGAATTGGCAGACGCGCAGTCTTGAGGAGGCTGTGCCTTTTTGGCGTGGGAGTTCAAGTCTCCCCTCGCCCACATTTTGATAGTAATATTTTTTCAAAGTGATATAATTTTATGTAAAATGGGCGATTAGCTCAATTGGCTAGAGCGTTCGCTTGACGTGCGAAAGGTTATAGGTTCGAGCCCTATATCGCCCACTTAATCTTAAGTTTATTTCATATTAAACATTAAACGTCAAAGAAAATATAAAAAAATGAATCAACTATATGGATAATCAAGATCTTCAAAATCTTCGACATACCGCTTCTCATCTTTTGGCGGCAGCGGTTTTGGCATTTTATCCAAAGGCAAAAATTACTTTGGGGCCACCAGTGGATAATGGTTTTTATTATGACATTGATTTTGGTGATGAGAAAATTTCCGAAGATGATTTACCCAAAATTGAACAAAAGATGAAAGAATTAGTAAAAAAATGGGGCAAGATTGAAGGCAAAGAAATTTCTTATCAAGAAGCGAAAAAAATTTTTAAGGATAATCCGTACAAATTAGAGTTAATTGATGAAATAAAATCACGAGGCGAAAAAATTACTATTTATAAATCAGGTGATTTTGTTGATCTTTGTCGTGGTGGTCATGTAGATAATCCTTCCAAACAACTAAAACACTTTAAACTACTTTTTATTGCCGGTGCTTATTGGCGTGGTGATGAAAAAAATAAAATGTTGACCCGAATTTATGGAACGGCCTTTTTTACTAAGGAAGAATTGGAAAAATATCTTTGGCAACTTGAAGAAGCAAAAAAAAGAGATCATCGAGTTTTAGGCAAAAAATTGGATTTGTTTTTATTATCTAATGAGGTTGGTGGTGGTCTTTTGCTTTGGACAGAAAAAGGCGCAATTATCAGACGTCAAATTGAAAATCTGATTATCAACGAACAAACAAAAAGAGGATATCTTCATGTTTACACTCCCCATATTGGCAAAAAATCATTATGGCAAACGTCAGGTCATTGGGACTTATACCGCGACAAAATGTATTCGTCAATGAAAATTGATGATGATGAGTATCTTATAAAACCGATGAACTGTCCTTTTCATATGATGATTTATAAATCTAAATTAAGAAGTTATCGGGATTTGCCTCTAAGAATTGCTGAAATTGCTACCGTTTATCGTTATGAAAAAGCCGGTGAGCTTTCAGGAATGCTTCGGGTCCGCCATATTACTCAAGATGACTCTCATATTTTTTGCCGTGAAGATCAAATTGTTGATGAATTTTTAGGCGTTTTTGATTATACCATTTATCTTCTTAAGATATTTGGCATTAAAGATTATTATCTTCGCTTAGGTCTTCGTTCGCCAAAAGAAAAGTATCTTGGTAATGATGAGATTTGGCAAAAAGCAGAAAAAGAAATAGTTAAGGCGATTGACAAGAAAAAATTATCATATGTAAAAAGTGAGGGCGATGCTGCTTTTTATGGGCCAAAACTGGATATTATTATAAAAGACGCCTTAGGTCGAGAGTGGCAATGCGGGACAATCCAAATTGATTTTATGTTGCCGAAACGGTTTAATTTAGAATATATTGATAAAAACGGTAAAGTTCAAATACCCGCCCTTATTCATCGGGCTCCTTTGGGATCTTTGGAACGATTTGTCGCCATTTTAATTGAACATTATGCTGGCGCATTTCCTTTTTGGCTTTCGCCAATACAATTGATGATTTTACCTATTTCTGATAAATACTTTTCTTTGGCGGCAGAAATTGAAAAAGTGTTTAAAAATAACAATTTCCGTGTTCAAACCAATTTAGCCAATGAAACGCTTGGGAAAAAAATTAGAGAAAGCACCTTGCAAAAAATTCCTTATATGATTATAATAGGAGAAAGAGAATTTAAAGCTTATCAAGAAACAAAAGATCTAAAAGTCTCGGTGCGAACACGCGAAGGAAAAGATCTAGGCATCATTAATGTTAACCAGTTTATTAAACAACTAAAAGAAAAAATTGAGAATTTTTCATAAAAAACACGAAAAAAATAGACGCTTTTTTCCCTTAAATGAAAATATTTTTGCGACAACTTTAAGAGTCATTGACTCACAAAACAATCAAATAGGAATTTTAACCAAAGAGGAAGCATTAAAAAAAGCTTATAACGAAGGAGTCGATTTAGTCCTAATTGCTCCCAACGCCAATCCACCGGTCGCTAAATTAATTGATTTCAAAAAATTTTTATATCAACTGGAAAAGAAAGAAAAGGAGGCAAAAAAAGGAGTAAAAAAAGGAGTCGTTAAAGATATTCAACTATCATTATTCATCGGACCGGCGGATTTAGAGAGATTAATCAACAAAGGAAAAGAGTTTTTAGAAGATGGTCATCAACTACGAATTAGTTTAACTTTAAAAGGACGAGAGATTGTTAAAAAACAAATGGCTTTTGATTTGATTAATCGTTTTATCTCTCAATTAGGCGAGATAAACTTATCAAAACCACCGCGATTAGAAGGAAGAGTTATACGAACGGTACTTGCAAGAAAAAAATAAATAAAGTATAATTTCATTTTAAAACTTTAAAACTTTATAATACATAAAGTTATGAAAAAAAAGCAAAAAACAAAAAAAGCGGCCGCTAAGCGTTTTAAAATAACAAAGAGTGGTAAAGTTTTGTTTAGACAACAAGGTTTTCGTCATCTTTTATCAAAAAAAAATAAACGGTGGTTAAGAAGGAAAAAAAAATTAAAACAACTTTTAGGTGAGTATAAGAATAAAGTTTTGAAGATGTTGGGGAGAAAATAAACATTGTGTAAAAAATAGTGTAAACCGCGTCAGACGCGGTGTAAACGTGGTGTAAAAATAGTTGAAATTAGTTGCAATTAGTTAAAATCAGTTAGAATCAGTTTATCCTGAAGCAAAGTCGAAGGATTGAAATCAGATAACCGGAAAAATTCAGAAGAATTCACGCTTCGAATCGGAGGGTGTCATTTTGATATTTGATATATAATATTTGATTTAAATTTTTTTTAATATAATATGGTCCGTGTTAAATCAGGAATTTTAACCAAAAAAAAACATCGTAAAGTTTTAAAATTGGCTAAAGGTTATTGGATGACGCGCCATAAACAGTTTAAAAAAGCTAAAGAGGCAGTTTTACATGCTGGTGAATATGCTTTTTCCGGACGAAAAAGAAAAAAAAGAGATTTTCGTCGACTTTGGATTACTCGATTAAATACTGCCGTTCGAGAATTGGGTCTTAAATATTCTCAGTTTATTAAAATGCTAAAAGATAAAAAAATTGAAATTGATAGAAAAATTCTTAGCCAAATTGCCGTAGAATATCCTCAAATCTTCAAAAAAATATTTGAAAAGGTTTCGGTTGAAAAATGAATTTTAAAATAAAAATACTTATATCCCTTATACTTGAATTTGCAACTTATTGTCATTCCTTGCTCTCCGATTCGGAGGGTAAGCTCGATCAGGAATCTATAAAATGTCATTCCTGACTTGATCAGGAATCTATAAAATTTTAACCTCTTTTTTATACTAAAGTATGATCATATAGATTCCCGCTTTCGCGGAATGACAACAAAAACACTCTATCATTCCTGATTTAATCAGGAATCTATATGTCATTCCTGGCTTGACCAGAAATCCATTATCCTTGTCATTCCTGGATCCGACCAGGAATCTATAAGATTTTATCTTATTTATTCTAATGTAATTAAGGTATGATTATATAGATTCCTGCCTTCGCAGGAATGACAATAATATTGTCAATTATATAGTCTCGCCCTTCGCTAAGGGCGAGAACGACAAGAAAATAATAAAAGTTGCAAACCTGAGTTAGTTGGGTATATAATTCTTCTTTAACAAAAAAACTTTGTGATATAATTTTTTTATGGATTTAAATGGATATAAAACTGATATTGAAAAATGTCAAAATCTTAAACAACTTGAGGAGATAAAAATCAAATATTTAGGAAGAAATGGTTTAGTCAACCAAATGCTTTCAAAAATAAAAGAAATTCCGACAGAACAAAAAAAAGAGTACGGACAAAAAGTTAATCTTTTAAAAAAAGCCATCGAACAAGCAATCGAGAAAAAAACAAAAGCACTAGAAAAAAGCCAATCAACAAAATTTTTTGATTCCACTTTGCCAGGAAAACTTTATCCCAAAGGCAGTCTTCATCCGTTAACTTATATTATCGAAGAAATAAGCAACATCTTTCAAAAAATTGGTTTTGTCCGTGTCTCATATCCGGAGGTTGAATGGGAATATTTTTCCTTTGAAGCTTTAAATATGCCAAAAGGTCATCCGGCTCGGGATGATTTTGAGACTTTTTTTATTGATTTTCCAGAAAATCAAAAATACGGAAAGATGGTTTTGTCGCCACATACCTCTTCAGGACAAAATCGAGAAATGAGACGGACTAAACCACCAATTAGAATGATCAATATCGCCAAAACCTATCGACCAAACTGGGATACTACCCACACGCCAATGTTTCATCAGTTTGAAGGTTTATGTATTGATAAAGATATTAACATTACCCATCTAAAAGGAACAATTGATTATTTTGTTAAGCAGTTTTTTGCTAAAGAGCGAACCATTCGTTTACGACCGGCTCATTTTCAATTTACTGAACCATCGTTTGAAATTGATGTTTCTTGTGGTATCTGTGGCGGAAAAGGAGAAATTGATAGGAAAAAATGTCGGGTTTGTAAATCTGGTTGGTTGGAACTAGCTGGCGCTGGAATGGTTCATCCCAATGTCTTGCGAATGGGTGGGATTGACCCAAAACAATATTCGGGCTGGGCTTTTGGTTTTGGCCCCGAACGATGCATGATGATGCGGGAGGAAATGAAAATCGACGATATTCGGATTTTATACAATTGTGATATTCGATTTTTAGAACAGTTCTAAATCATATCAAAAATCAAAAATTAAAATGCAAAATTACATATCAAAAATGAATAATGAGCAAAGTAAAATAATTTTTTGAATTTTTTTATTTGTTTCTTTTTGATTTTTAATATGTCATTTTGATATTTGATTTTTAATATTTGATTTAATTATTCTATGAATATCAAAATTACTTATAACTGGCTTTTGGATTTTTTAGAAACTGATGCCTCACCGTTTGAGATACAAAAGTATTTATCATTAGCTGGGCCATCAATTGAAAGGGTGGAAAAAATTGGCGATGATTATGTTTTTGATGTTGAAATTATCTCTAACCGAATCGATACGGCCAGTGCTTTTGGTATCGCCCAAGAAGCCGCCGCCATCCTTCCTTTTTTTGGTAAAAAAGCCAAGATTAAGTTTAATCCTTTCAAAGAATATAAATTAACACAAATTTTAAAACATGAATTATCGCCAAAATATGAATTAAAAATAAAAATAAAGGATAAAAATTTATGTTCAAGATTTACGGCCATTATTTTAGATGATGTAAAAATTGCTCCATCACCGTCATTTATTCAAAATCGCTTAAGAGCCGCTGGAATTAAAGTGATAAATAATGTTGTTGATATTTCAAATTATTTGATGCTTACCTTAGGTCAACCCACTCATATCTTTGATTTTGATCAAATTGCAAACGCCGATAAAAAAAGCACCACTATGACTATGCGTCAATCAAAGAAAGGTGAAAAAATTATTACCCTTGATGGTAATGAAGTTGAGTTGCCAGGAGAAGATATTGTTATCGAAGATAGAAAGGGGCGATTAATCGATCTTTGTGGCATTATGGGAGGATTAAACTCCTGTGTTAGTAAAAACTCAAAACGAATAATTTTGTTTGTCCAAACCTACAATAAACAAAAAATAAGAAAAACCGCGATGACAACTGGAGTTCGGACCGTAGCGGCCACTTATTTTGAAAAAGGACTGGATGAAGAAAGAGTGGAGACGACTTTGGTTTTAGGAACCAAACTTCTAAAGCAGTATGCTTTGGCTAAAGTTTGTTCTCAAATTTATGATATTTATCCACACCCATATCAGAAAAAAGCGATTAAAACCAATTTTAATTTTTTTGAAAAAATAATGGGGGTAAAAATACCACCGAATCAAATTATTCAAATTTTAAATTCATTGGGTTTTGAGACAAAACAAGAAAAAAACAAATTAGAAGTCTTTGTCCCTCATTTTAGAAAATATGATGTCTCAATTCCGCAAGATTTAGTTGAGGAAGTGGCACGAATTTACGGCTATAATAATCTTCCCAATCGTCTTTCGCCACCGGCTTTAGTTTTACCACCCGAAGAATTTGAAAAAACGTTTAAGATAATTTTTAAAATAAAGCATTTTTTAAAACATCTTGGGTTAAATGAGGTAATCAACTACTCAATGATTTCAAAAACAATGATCGAAGAATGGGGCTTAAAAGTAGAAAATCATTTAAAAATAAAAAACACAATTTCCAATGAGATCGAATATTTAAGAACTTCGCTTTTGCCGTCTTTATATAAAAATATAAAAGATAATGAAGGTAAAAAAGAAACCCTTAAATTTTTTGAAATTGCCAAAGTTTATTTACTTAAAGCTAATGATCTACCAAAAGAAGAATATCGGTTGGCAATTGCGGTTAATACTGATTATTTTGATTTAAAGGGAATTCTGGAAGCACTATTTTTGGAATTAAATATTGACTCTTCTCAATTACCAAAACTTATTCAAAAAGACGATCTTTATTTAACTGAGATTGATCTTTCGTTTTTTATCAAAAATTTTAATCTTTTACCAAAATTTAAACCAATAAACTCTTTTGCGACGATAAAACTGGATAAAACTTTTGAATTAGATAATCATTTAACTTTTGATAAAATTAGAGAAAAAGCCTTTCAATCAAAGTATCTTGATAAACTCGAAGTTATTTCCTTATTTAAAAATAAACTCACCCTTCGTTTTTATTATTCAGCCAATGATCGGAATCTAACTGAAGAAGAGGCGAAAAGGGAGTTGAAAAGAGTGTAAATAGTGTGTAAACGTTGTACAAAAAGTACTGTAAAAATAGTTGAAATTAGTTGCAATTAGTTAAAATTAGTTATAATCAGTTGCAATCGGAATTAAAAGATAAGAATAATACGCATGATACGAATGAAGATACGAATGATGCGAATATGTGATGCCAATCAACGAATGAAATACTAATCTATACCCCTTTGCTTTCAAATAGCAAGGGGTTATACCTAACGAAGCTTTGATTTTTAAAGAATGGTTTTGACTATAAAGTCAATTCTAAATTTCATTTGAAAGCTACGGTTTATACCCAAC
>Ga0308411_10000176_pt1 | contig 38953 bp, 34 predicted proteins | sample HotsprottomLayer_2_FD_203530 | JGI IMG/M metagenome (GOLD analysis project Ga0308411, IMG submission 203530) | Hot spring phototrophic mat microbial communities from Octopus Spring, Yellowstone National Park, Wyoming, United States -... | ecosystem: Environmental > Aquatic > Thermal springs >... | reverse complement strand
CATTTCTTCCTTTGAATTTTGATAGGAAATCGTCGTCTTTCCATGGAGAAATTATTTTTAGGTGCGGTGCTAGTGCTTTGTATGTTAGTTCAAATCTTACTTGGTCATTTCCTTTACCAGTAGCACCGTGTGCTACTGCATCTGCATTTTCTTTTATTGCTATCTCAACTTGCTTTTTGGCTATTACGGGTCTTGCCATTGAGGTACCGAGTAAGTAATTTTCGTATTTTGCTCCTGCCTTAAGCACTCTCCAAACAACTTCCTCTACGAACTCTTTCCTTAGGTCCTCAATGTATACCTTTGAGGCACCTGTTTTTAGTGCTTTTTCCTTTATTTTTTCAAAGTCATCATTTTGCCCTAAATCAGCAACGAAAGCAATTATTTCAGCATTAAACCTTTCTTTTAGGTAACTCAGGATTACTGAGGTATCTAGTCCCCCCGAATACGCTAAAACGATTTTCATCCGACTCCCTCTGAATAAATTATTATTAAGTCAAGTCTTTTCTTTCAATGTAGAAGAGTCAAATAACGTTTCTATTTTCTTTACTAGAAAAAAGTCAATCAATTAACTTACAATATGATAAACTAAGGAGGGCAAAATGGGGATAATAGTCGGAATTTTGACTCTTGTGGCTGGGGTTGTCTACTTCTTTATTCTATTCAGGGCTATTGCTTCTAAGAAAAAGGAATCTGTTAAGAGAGCTGTTATCTTGGGTACTCTTGTGCTTGTTTTGAGTTTTGTTGTTTTAGGGTTGTTCTCAGCGAATGTTTTTGCTCAGGAAACAAGTTCTGCTGAGCAGCAAACACAAAAAGGTGACCCTATAGCTTTAGGACTTAAGTATGTTGGTGCTGCTTTGGCTGTGGGTCTCGCAGCAATTGGTGCAGGTATTGCTGTTGGTCCCATTGGCGTTTCAGCTATATCTGTAATAGCTGAGAAACCTGAAATGCTCGGTACTAGCTTAATCTTCATAGGTTTGGCAGAAGGAATAGCTATATACGGTATAGCTATAGCAATATTGATAATGTTCGTTATATAACCTTTATAAAGGAGCGCCAAGCGCTCCTTTATTATTAGCTTTTTCCCTTTGCATAAGCAATTAATGGATACTAGGTAAGATTTATCTTGTGCTTAATAGCACGTTGTGCTTAATAGCACTCTCTTATTAATTGTTAGAGTGTGGAGAAGTTAAACCTTCTCTTAACTAATAGGGTGGGTTGGTGGAACTACACAGAATCATTTTCGTGTTATTATCAATAAGTGTTTAAGGCAGTGTTTGAAACTTTAAAATTGAAAGAGTCAAAGACTCATAAGCTAGATTATTTTTTAAACATTTTTGGTCTTTTAGTATAATTATTATATGAAACAAAGTAAGGTGTTGGTTTTTTTGTTTTTAGTTCTCGTTTTTAGCATTGTTTCTTACGGTGCTACGGGAGGTGGGGGAGGTGGGGCGAAATCAATGGGAACTTCATCTAAATCCACTAAAGAAGTAGGTGAAGAAACAAAGAAGTTGAATATTCGTCTAGAGGAGTATACTAATTATTTTGTTTCGCCTTTGGTTGCTGATGATTATATCCTTTTTATTGTGACTAATAAAGCTAAAAAGGTAGAAATTATAGGGGATTTCACACGTTGGGAGAAAAGAAGAATGGTTTATGAGGAAAAGCTAAAGTTATGGTATTATGTTTGGGCTGAGAATTTGCCGATGGGAGAGTATAGGTATAGGTTGGTTATGGATGATATTTTTGTTCTTGACCCTCTGAATCCTGCTACTAAGCCTGATGGTAGAGGTGGTTTTTATTCTCTTCTAAAGCTTGATAAAGATTTTGAGGTTTTCAAAAGTAACCCTAGAAAGGTGGGTAGGGACCTTTACGAGTTTGTTTACAAGGACCTTAAAGCTTCTAGGGTAATATTAGTGGGAAGTTTTAATAATTGGAATCCTTACCAGTATGAAATGACAAGGTACAAAGGTGGTATATGGAAAATAACTATCCGTTTACCTAAAGGAACGCATTACTATTATTTTATTGTTGACGATGAGATAACACCTGATCCTCTTAATTACAATACGGTTCATGATAAGTTTGGTAATGCTTTAAACGTTTTTGAAGCCAATTAGTAAGGGTGTACTTCTTGGTCTGGTTGAATGAATTCTTTTATTGGTCTTTTCGTTTGTGGGTCGACGAAGTTAGGTATTAGTTCAAGTATCGGTATTATAACGAAGTTTCTTTTTAGCCTCTCCGGATGTGGAATTATCAAATTTTCTTCTTCAACTACTTTGTTTTTGAAGTAAACTATGTCAATGTCTATTTCTCTTGGTCCCCATCTGAACCTTTCTTTTCTTCCTATCTTTGTTTCTGTTTCTTTTATTTTCTTTAAAAGTTCCTGGGGAGTTAGTTCAGTATCACCTATCACAATAAGGTTTAGAAAATTATTTTGCTTTTCAAAACCTACAGGTTTTGTTTCATAAATTTTTGAAACTTTTTCTATTTTTAAGTACTTTTCTAACTCCTTCAATGCTAGTAATAGGTACTCTTTTCTTGGCTCAATGTTACTACCAAGTGAGAGTATAATATATTTATTCATCGCTACCTAGTTCACTTTCGCTGAATACTTCAGCTGTGAATGTATATATTTCTGTGTCTTCTTTTTTCCAATCATCTGGTGATAGCCCTGCTTTTATGCAGGTTTGCCTTAAGAAGGTTAGCTTGTCCCAGTTGTATTCAGTGGCTACCTGTGGTAGAAGTAAGCCTTGGAATGGTCCCCTCCTGACTATTAGTCCATGTTTGCCTAATTCTATCTCTAATATACTTTCTATTCTTTTTGGTTCTGAGAGCACAGAAACTTCAATTTCAGTTTCGTCTAGTTCATCTTCTGTGAGTGGGTCAAATCTTGGGTCTCTCATTGCTGCCGATACAGCAGCATCGGCGACTAGGTCCTCAAATTCCCTTACTGGTAGAATGTAACCTATACAACCTCTTAAGGCTCCTCTTTTGGTTAGAGTTACGAATACACCGTTTCTGAGTTCAAAACTTCTTACAATTTTCTTCTGCTTTGATAGCTCGGGTAAAACTTCTTTTTTGAATATACTCTCAATTGCTAGCTTTGCTAATTTTAAAATCTCTTTTTTTTCTTTCTCAGAAAGCATAAGATAATTTTGATAATTTCCTTTTTCCTTTTTCAAGGTGCCTGGATTATGTTGAAAAAATCTTGTGCTTAAAGCACCGAGTGCTTAAAGCACTTTTTATCATAAAAAATGTACAGGGTGTTGGGATGCAAAGCATCCCAGCATTAAAAAAGGATGGGCGGGTGAGACTACTGAATTTTTATAAACTTTTCTTATCCTTCATAATACAATTATGAAAAAAATAATACTTTCTGGAATTTTGTTGTTTTTCTTTGCTCTCAGTCTGAATGCTCTTACTATTGAAGGTAAGGTCGTTAAGGTTTCTGATGGGGATACTATAGAAGTTTCTTCCAGGGGTTACCTTTACAAAATAAGGCTTATGGGGATAGACACACCGGAATCAAGTAGAAACGCTAAGTTTAAGAGGGATATATCAAAGTATTATGAAAACAATGAGTTTAACATATTTATAAAAATTCCTCCGAGTAAGTTGTTGGACCTTGGGCAGGAAGCAAAAAGAGAAATGTATAGGCTTGTTTATGGTAAAATAGTTAAAGTTGAGATAGAAAAGGTTGATAGGTATGGTAGAGGTTTAGGTTGGGTTTGGTTGGGGGATACACTTGTCAATGCTTATATGGTGAGAAAAGGCTTAGCTAGACCTTATATGTTGTCTTTTAGTAGTAAATATTATTCTCTCATAAAGTCAGCTGAAGCAGAGGCTAAGGCTAACAAAAGAGGGATATACGCCTACTAAAATATTTTCTTTTCCTCTCCTTTCATGAGCCTTTTTATGTTTGGTATGTGCCTTATTATTATAAATAGCATAACTAGGAATGTTGTAAGAATTAGAACATAAGAATTCTGAAGGTTTGATTTTAATATTGAGTCAATGAGTACATAAGCAAACACAGCTGTAGCTGCTGTTATTGAGCTTATTGAAACTATCCTGAATATTATTAGCACTAGAGCAAAGACGATAAAGCCTATTGCTATACCTATTGGTGTTAGTACTAGGAAAACACCTAAGGAAGTAGCTACTCCTTTGCCACCCTTGAATCCCATAAATGGTGAAAACATATGACCTAATATTGATGCTATGCCTACAAGTACTTGTGGTTCTGGCAAGAAGAAGGGAATTGTTTTACTTAGTGCTAAAGCTAAATAAGTTGGTATCATACCTTTTAAAGCATCAAGTATAAGTACTACTATTCCCCAGAATTTACCTACACTCCTAAAAACATTCGTAGCTCCTATGTTCCCGCTTCCGACCTTTGTAATGTCAATTCCTTTTAAACTTGCTAATATCTTGCCAAAAGGTATTGCCCCTAGAAAAAACGAAATTATTACGAATACTATGTCCCAAATGTAATTCATACCTCAACCTCTTAAGTAATTTTACTTTATGTTGAGCGTTAATTACAATGTGAAAATTGTTCTTTACTTTTTACTTTGTAAGTGGAATTCATAAACTGTTCAACTTCTTTATTCTCATGTTACAGAAAGTGTAAAGATGTGAAATCTTTATTCATCAAATAAAACAATGTGCTCAATAGGTGCTGAATAGCACCGAGTGCTGAATAGCACTGAGTGCTTAATAGCACTTGTGCTTAATAGCACTTTGTACTAACATTGTCTTATTATTCCAGAGAATAGAGACGAAGTCTCTCTTCAATCAAATAAGGTAAGGTGCTTAATAGCACTTTTTTATTTAATTATTCTAGAGAGTGAAGAGAGGCTAAGCCTCTTTTCATCGAATAGGGGTGGGGTACTGAGTAGCACTTTCTTAAGTGCTTGGTAATCTCTTTTATAATAAAAAGGTTTTGGAAGGCGAAGCATCCCTCCGTAAATTAAAGTTGGGCTACTTAAAGTAATTTACTTATTATCATCTTATTGAGTGCTAAATAGCACTTCATTATTAACTTCTTCATTGTTGATAAGTGAAGAAAGATTGATCTTTGATGTTTGAAAGGTTTTTTTTATATTGATTAGAATAAAGCCATGAAAGTTATTGTTTTGTGTGGTGGTAGAGGTGAGAATCTTTGGCCTATTTCACGGAAAAATTTGCCTAAGCAATTTAGCAAAATCATATTTGAAAGGTCACTTTTCCAAGAGACTTTGTTGAGGTTTTCTAAGTTTGTTCCTTGGGAGGATATTTTTTTAGTTTTTCCTGATGAATACAAGTTTTTTGTTAGGTCTCAGGTTGTTGAGGTTTTCGGTTCTAGAAGAGCAAATGAAATTATTGAGCCTAAGCCGAGAGGTGCCTTCTTGGCAGTTGTTTTTTCATTGATAAGCCTTATTAAAAACGAAGTTGATGAAAATGAGGTTTTGGTTTTTGTTAATTCTGACCAAGTTTGGAGAGGAGATTATACAGGCAAGTTAGAGAAATTCTTTAATTTGATTAGAGATTTTTATTTTGATAAAGTTCTGTGTACAGTTTCTAGCAGTGTTATAAAGGTTAGGGATTATGTTAGGTTAGGTAAGAGGTTTGAAGATGAGTTTTTTGAGTTTGAAGGATTTGACAAAAGTTCTAATTTAGGTAATTTGGGGATATATGTTGTACGATTTAAAGATTTGGTCAAGATGTTACAAAAGACTTTTGATATGCCTTTGGAAGCTTTGTATGAGTCTTCTGATTATGAGGGACAAAGTTTTGAAATGTTCGTTGGTAAAGTGAAAAGAAATGTTTTGGTTTATGATTTGGCTGTTGAGGTTTTAGATATAGATAGTGTTTCTGACATTGCTAATGTAGTTAAAAGCGATGATAAAGGTAATCGTTTGAGTGGCGATGTTGTTGTTGATAACACAGAAAATTCTTTGATAGTTTCTACTAAAAGGCTTATAGCGGTTAATGGAGTTTCAGGTATTAATGTTATAGAGACCCCTGATGTTGTTTATGTTTCTAATAATTCCATTGACAACAAAAATGTTCTTAAGTTGCTTGAAGGGAGGGAAGAACTTGATACAGGAGTTACTTCTTATAGACCTTGGGGGAGTTATACAGTTATAGATAGAGGTCCGAATTACCAGATAAAGAAGATAATTGTTAATCCAGGTGAAAGTTTGAGCTTACAGCTACATTATCATAGAAGTGAACATTGGGTTGTTGTTAGAGGAACTGCTAAGGTTACAGTTGATGATAAAGTTTTGTTTCTTAAGGAAAATGAAAGTACATTTATACCTAAGACAGCAAAACATAGGTTAGAGAACCCGGGAAAAATACCATTGGAGATAATAGAGATACAGATAGGTGAGTACCTAAGTGAAGATGACATTGTTAGATTTTCGGATGTTTACGGAAGATGATAATGTTGAAGTTTATATATTCAGTTTTGCTCCTAATAGTTTTGATTCCAATAACTGCTTTTTTGGCAACACTTGGTGTTGTTTTTAGCTTTTTTTCAAAAAGATTAGCACACTACGTAGAAAAGCTATACTTTAGAATTATACTTATATTTACTTTCACTAGGGGCAATGTTGAAGGGTTGGAGAATATAGATTTTTCAAAAAGGTACATAATCATTGCTAATCATCAAAGTTACTTTGATATAATTACTATTTCTGCTTGTATACCTTTGCAGCTAAGATGGGTTTCTAAGGAATCAATATTTAGTATTCCTTTTATCGGGCAGTTTATGAAGGCTATGGGATACATATCTCTACCTAGAGAGAAACTAAAGTCTTCAGTTAGTGCTATAAAAGACAAGGCTAAAGTTATTGATGGTTGTCCTGTTATATTTCCGGAAGGTACTCGTTCCTACGATGGTAATATACAAAGGTTCAAAAGAGGGTTTGTTATTTTGGCTCAGGAGTTGGGGTTAGATGTACTCCCAATTGTTGTTTGGGGTACAATTAATATAATGAGAAGAGGTGAACTAATTGTTACACCTTTTTGTAAAGTCAAGTTAAAGCTATTGAAACCTATACCAAACGAGATAATCGTTTCTGATAAGCAAATTCAGGATAAGCTAATGAATGTCTTCATTGAGGAGCTAAATAAGTTGAAGGAAGAGTAAAATTATTCTCTATTGAAAGTTTATTGTCTGATACCTCATAATAAATCTAGTGATGTTGTTTAGGTGTAAGAAAAAAATATCATTTTTTTGGGTTTTTGTTTTTTCTCTTCTTTTACTTCTCGGTTCGTGTATTAGGGAACCTTTGAGCAGTGAGTTGGCGGGTGTCTTTAGTTCTGACTTTTTTATTGATGAGTTTAATACATTTGATGATTCAAATTGGGCTATGCTAAATGAATATTTTTTGTTTTCGTATTTGAGTCCTAATAATGTTTCTGTATCTAACGGTAACTTGGTTTTCGTTATTCCTCGTAACACTACTTCTTCAGGTGGTGTGATTTCGAAGTATAGATTTCCGAAAGGAGATTTCGCTATTTCGTTTTTGAAAACTAATGATAACTCTGTTCTTGATTTTACACTCCACAATTCCGAGAACTCTGTGAAATTTTTCATTAGGATTAAGTACGATGGGTATACGAATTTTGTTGAGTATGGTGTAGAGTCGCCCTATACTAATTTCACTAGTACTAACAGTAATGTTGTGGTTTCTTATTCTTACCATTCAGCTAGGTTTGAGGTTTTAGGAAGTAGTATTAACTACTATTACGATGACAGTTTGATTGGACAGATAAATTTTGATTATGTACCTCAATATCTTTATTGTAGGGTTTTTTCGTACTTGAGTGATTCCACAACTTATTTCTATGATAGGTACATTCTCGTTGATAAGTTCTCTTATCAAAAAAGACGATAGATTTAGGTTTAGAGGGTATTTCTTTGCGGGAGGCAACGCCTCCCGTTAATAAAAATGATAATCTTAACAGCCTCCATTTCTGCAATGCCACCTTTAACTATTGTACTTCTTTTAGGAGAGCAAAAGTTAATTTTGAGATATCTGGTAAATTTGGTATTAGGTGTTGGTTTGTTTTATAATTTCAAAACTAGAATTTTTTGGAGAGGAGTTTATATGTATGAGAAAAAGTCTTTTAGCATGAAGATTGACGATAAGAATTTAATTGTTGAGTTGGGGCATATAGCTAAACAATCTGACGGTGCTGCCCTTGTAAGGTTTGAGGATTCTGTAGTTCTAGCTACTGCTAACTTTGGTGGCGAGGTTGAGGGTGTTGATTTTGTTCCTCTTACTGTTAACTTCGTAGAGAAATTTTATGCTTCTGGTAAAATTCCTGGAGGGTATGTAAAGAGAGAAGCGAAATTTTCGGATAAGGAAATACTAGTTTCTAGGTTGATAGATAGGCCCTTGAGACCTCTTTTCCCGAGAGGTTTTAAGAAAGAGGTTCAGGTTATTGCAATGGTTCTCTCTGCTGACCAAGTAAACCCTGTGGATGTTATTAGCATTATTGCTTCCTCTGCGGCTCTTATGGTTTCTTCTATACCTTTCAATGGTCCTGTTGGTGCTGTTAGAGTCGGCTACATTGATGGAAAGTATGTAGTTAATCCAACTTTTGCACAGATTGATGAATCGTTACTAGATATTATTGTTGCTGGTACGGAAAGAGGTATAACGATGGTTGAAGGTGGAACTAAGGGAGTTGATGAGGAAATAATGGTTGGAGCTCTGGAGGTTGCTGAAAAGTATATAAAGCAGATTATAGAGTTTCAAAAGGAGATAGCTAAGCAAGTCGGAAAAGAGAAGATGGTTGTTGAGAAAAAGGAATTACCAAAAGAGGTACTTGATGTTATATGGTCATACGAGAAAGAAATGAAAGCTGCGATGAACGAAAAAGATAAGAAAACGAGGGAAGCGAACATGGAAGGTATTGTTGAGGCTATAAAGGCTAATATAGCAGGGATGTACGGAGAGAAAGTGAATGAAGTTATTGATTGGGAAGAAGTTCAATTCCAGATTGAGGAGATGGAACGGGACATACTGAGAAGACAGGTTATAGAGGAAGGTATAAGGGTTGATGGAAGGAAGCCTAGAGAGATAAGACCTATATGGTGCGAAGTCGGTGTTTTGCCTAGAACTCACGGTTCTGCAATATTTACAAGGGGACAAACACAGAGTTTAGGTATAACCACTTTAGGTAGTGGGGGTGATGTCCAGTTCATTGACGATATAGAAGAGGAAGTTGTTAAGAGATTCATGCTACATTACAACTTCCCACCTTTCTCGACTGGTGAAGTTAAGAAGCTAGGAGCTGTTTCACGAAGAGAGATAGGGCATGGGCACTTAGCTGAGAGAGCAATAGAAGCTGTTTTACCGCCGGAAGAAGAATTCCCGTATACTATAAGAGTAGTTTCTGAAATTCTAGAGTCTAATGGTTCGTCTTCCATGGCTACCGTTTGTAGTGCTTCTCTTTCGCTCATAGATGCCGGTGTGCCAATAAAAGAGTTAGTCGCAGGTATTGCTATGGGTATAGTTCTTGACGAGAAAACTGGAAAGTATGAGATATTAGTTGATATACAAGGGCTTGAAGATAAGTTTGGTGATATGGATTTCAAAGTTGCTGGTACTAGAGACAAGATAACTGCTTTCCAGATGGATTTGAAGATTGAGGGAGTGCCAATAAGAATAATGAGAGAAGCACTTTACGTTGCTAAAGAAGCAAGAAATAAAGTCTTAGATGTGATGGAAGAGAAGATAAAAGGTAGGGAAGTTAAGCTTTCTGAACATGCTCCAAGAATAAGGTTCTTGAAAGCTGATCCTGAGAAGCTTCCTGAAGTTATAGGTTCTGGGGGTAAGATTATAAAGAAAATAATACAGGAGACAAACACGAAGATAGATATTTCGCCAGAAGGTAAGATCACTATTTCGGCTAAACCTAATGAAGGTGATGTTGATAAAGCTTACCAGATAATAAAGTCAATTGTTGAAGGAGTTAAGGTTGGTGATATACTGACTGGTTCCATAACTAGAATAGAGGACTACGGTGTTTTCGTTGAGGTTTTACCAGGTAAAGAAGGTATGGTGCATATATCTAAGCTTTTCACTACAAGAGTGAGGAATATTAGGGATTTCTTTGAGATAGGGGATAAGATAACTGTTAAAGTCATAGGTGTTGATGCTATGGGTAGAGTTGCTTTGTCAAGAATAGATGCTGAGAAAGAGTTACTCTCAAAGGAAAGCAAATCTGAATCTAGGGAAACAGGTTAGCAATACTCAGGATAGTCAGAGTTCAGAAATTGGTTTATCAGATGTTTCTGCTTCTGAGTCTGGAGGATCTCAGAAAACGAAAGTATAGTTTATAGAGATAGGTATGGTTTCAGAACAGTTAGAAGGTGTATTATTGATTGATAAGCCATCGGGAGTTTTGTCTTCCCGTGTTGTTAATTTTGTCAAGAAACTTTTTAAGCCTAATAAGGTTGGGAGTGGGGGAACATTAGATAAGTTTGCTAGTGGACTTTTGATTATAATGGTTGGTAAGGCAACAAAACTTTTTGAGACAATTAAGGGAGTTTCAAAATCTTATATAGCAAAAGTGAAGTTTGGAGAGATTAGAACTACTGATGATGTATATGGAACTGTGATATCTAAAGTTGAAAACTTTAATCTCACTTACGATATGGTAAAGAATGCCCTTAATGACTTTAAGGGTGAGATATTGCAGGTTCCTCCTGCCTTTTCAGCGGTGCACATTAATGGTAAGAGAGCTTATGAGGTAGCTAAGAGAGATTACTACAAGGCTCTAAAGTCTTTGAGTCCGAGAAGAGTGTATATATACGAAATAAAGCTTTTGGACTTTATGGGGGATTCTGCAATTATATTTGTTGAGTGTTCCGGAGGCACTTATATAAGGTCTATTGCCAGAGATTTAGGACAGCTTTTGGGGGTTGGCGGATATCTTGAGAGCCTTAGGAGAGTGAAAATAGGAAACATAAAAGTTGAGCAGGCAATTAAATTTGAGGAACTGAGAAAAGAAACTGATATAAAAAATCTACTCTTGCCAAAAGAGAAATTCCTCAAAATGCTTGGCTAGGTGCTTAATAGCACGTTGCGCTTAATAGCACATTCTTATTTGGAATGTGTTTACAGAGAGATATCCTCCTGTAAATTATTTATTTTCCTTTTTTTGATAACAAAGTTTATAATACTTTGTAAATTTTATGAAGAGAGCGTATATAGAGACATTGGGATGTGCTAAGAACATAGTTGATTCTCAAAGATTGGCTTTTGTACTGAAACAAAGCGGGGTTGAACTTACGGATGTACCTCAGGAAGCTGATTACGTTTTCATAAATACCTGTGGGTTCATAGAGCAATCAAAGCTACAGTCAATAGAGTACATTTTATCGTTTTCTAAACTCAAAGAGGAAAAGGGGACCAAGAGCCCTAAGATTGTTGTTTTTGGGTGTTTGGCAGAAAGGTACAAAGAAGAGCTACTTAAAGAGATACCGGAAATTGATTACATATTTGGCGTTAGGGATTATCTAGCAGCTTTGAACTTGATTAATGGCGAGAATGGTAAAAAAGTTTTGGATACTTCTAAGGAGTATAGAGATATAATTTTTGCTGAGAAGGAATATAGAAGGGTAGTTAATAAAGAGTATCCTTTTGAGTACTTGAAAATTTCTGAGGGATGTAATCATACATGTTCTTTTTGTGCTATTCCTCTTATAAGGGGTAAGCAGAGAAGTAGAACAATCCAAAGTTTGGTTGATGAAGCTAAGTTTTTAGCTGATAATGGAATAAAGGAAATAATATTAGTTTCTCAGGATACAAGTAGCTATGGTGTTGATTTGTACGGTAAACCTAAACTGGTAGAGCTTCTTTATGAACTTAGCAAGGTTGAAAGTATAGAATGGATAAGGCTACATTATCTTTATCCTACAGAGGTAACCGAAGATTTGATAAAAGCTATTTCTGATATGGAAAAGGTTTGTAAGTACTATGATATTCCTTTACAGCATGCTAGCGACAGAATATTGAAATTAATGAAGAGAGGGGGTAATAAGAAGCAGTACTTAGAGATTATTGAAAAGATTAGAAAGTATACACCTGATGCTGCTATAAGAACAACTTTCATTGTTGGTTTTCCAGGGGAAACTTTAGAAGAGTTTAGAGAACTTAAAGAATTTTTAAAGGAAGCAGAATTTACTTGGGTTGGTGCTTTTGAGTATTCTCATGAAGAGGGAACTGATGCTTTTAGGCTAGAGGATAATGTAAGCAAGATATCTAAGGCTAAGAGAAGAGTTGAGTTACTTAAGTTTCAGCAACCTATTACTGAGAAAAGGTTAGGGAATTTGGTTGGTAAAGTAAAAAAGATGGTAATAGATGAGGTTCTAGATGAGAAAAACTATATAGCTAGAACTGAGTATAATTCACCTGAGGTTGATGGTGCTGTTCATCTCGTTTCGTCTAAAAAGTTAAGAAAGGGAGACTTTGTAGATGCTTTGGTACTGAAGGTAATAGGGTACGACTTGTATGCAAGGTACTCATAATTTGATTAAGGTAATAATTCCAAATTTCATAACTTTTTTTAGGGTTTTGGTTCTTCCTTTTATTATTCTTTTGCTGTTGAAAGGTGGGTATTGGAATATTGTTTTAGCTTTTGTTTTATTTTTGGTTGGTAGCGTTACGGATGCTTTTGATGGTATAGTTGCTAGAAAGTTGGGTAGTACCTCGAAGTTTGGTTTTGTGTTAGATCCGATAGCCGATAAAATATTAGTTTTAGGTACTTTGATTACTTTGTCTTTTTTGGAATACTTGAATATTCCTTTGTGGGCTGTAATTATAATATTCCTTAGGGATTTGATGGTTACGATTCTTAAACCTATTTCTGACAAATTGGGCTTTTCCATTCCTACAACATTTTTCGCAAAAATGAAAACAACAATTCAGTTTATAGGTATTTTTGTGATATTTTTATACATGATTTTTATCTCATCTAAGGTGAATTCTAACTTCTCTTTTAAGTTTCTAAATGAAACTTTTGGTTTAGTTGCTTACCTGCCGTTTCTTGTAATATTGCTAGTAACTTTCATTACTATTGCTTCTGGAGTGGATTATATAATCTTGTTTATCAAGGGACTTAAAAATAAGGAATTGAAATGAAATCAAAAATCACAGAGAGGCTCTGCCTCTCTGGTAGTGGATTTATAAACTAGTTTAATTTTTTATTTTGACGAATGCTGTTAGTTCTTAGAAAACTATTGAGTCATATATCTTTGGCGTAGATTTCCTTTTTTTCTTCGGAGTTTTCAGAAGAGACAGGCTTAAATAGCAACTTTCCATCTTTTGCACTTAGGAGTCCTCTTCTCATTTCCATTACCGTGAAGTACTTTGATTTTAGCACTTCCTTGAGGTAATAGAAACCAATCCAAGGGTCAACTTCATCTCCGCATGTGAATAAGTCAACGGCAGCAAATTTGTGTTCGGGCCAAGTGTGAATAGCTAGGTGTGACTCAGCGATTACCACTACACCGCTAACACCTTGAGGACTAAAATGATGGAAAGTGTCACTAATTATTGTAGCTCCGGACATTTCAGCAGCGTTTAACATAGCTTCCCTTATTGTTTCAACACTGTCCAAAACATCAACATCGCAGTAATAGTACTCAACAAGCAAATGCCTTCCAAGGGAGCTTACTTTTTCCATTTTTCCCTCTCACCTCCTTAAAAAATTTTTTCTGTATTTATAAAATAGTTTACTTTCCATTATCAACTTTTTCAAGTCTTAACTCTTTTAGTTTTGCATCTTTACCCACCTTTTCTCTTAGGTAATATAGCTTAGCTCTTCTGACTTTGAATCTTCTTACTAACTCTATTTTTGCTATTGTTGGAGAGTAGTAAGGGAATATTTTTTCCACGCCCACACCGTATGATACTTTTCTTACGGTGAAAGTTTTTGAAGGACCTTCACCTCTTATTGCTATAACTATTCCCTCGAATACTTGAATTCTTTCTTTGTCCTGTCCTTCTTCTTTTATTCTCTGATGGACTTTTATTACATCACCTACCCTGAAATCTGGGTAGTTTTTGTCTTCGTAGAATTTTTCCTTTATGTATGAAACAACCTTATTTGACATTTGTGCCCTCCTTGACAAATTCAACTAGCTTTTTGAATGATTCTTTATCTTCTATTGCCATGTTAGATAAAGCTTTTCTGTTGATTTGAATATTTTTCTTCTTAAGAAGGTTAATAAATTGGCTGTAGTTCAATCCATATTCTCTGACGGCATTGTTTATTCTTATTATCCAGAGCTTTCTGAATTCCCTTTTCCTTAGTCTTCTGTGTTCCCAAGCATAATTTAAAGCATGCATTAATGATTCTTTAGCAGCTCTGTATCTCCTACTTCTTGCTCCCCTGTGACCCTTAACTGCTTTTAAAATCTTTTTCCTTCTCTTCCTAGAAGTAACAGCATAAGTTACTCTCATAAAAAACCCCTGAATTTTGACACTAATTTTAAACACTATAAACAATTTATTTCAAATTGTGCTAAATAGCACTGTGTGCTAAATAGCACCATGTGCTAAAAGCACCTTGTACTAAGTAGCACTTTCTTGTTTTCTTAAAGAACTTCCTTATTGAATTACCTAAGATTGAATAGAGGTGTTCCTCTATCCATATCAAGTAAATTAAGTGCTTAGAGCACTTTGTACTTAAAGCACTTTGTGCTTGAAGCACTGTGTGCTTGAAGAACTTTATTTATTTCTTGACTTTATTTATAATTTTTTATTACTATTATAAAAATAGGAGATCAATATGAGGTATTCTGGAGCTAGAATATTCTTGGAAGCTTTGAAGAAGGAAGGGGTTACAGAAGTTTTTGGTTACCCTGGTGGTGCTGTGTTGCCTATCTTTGATGAGCTTTACAAAGAGAAAGATTTGAGTGTGTATCTTGTTAGGCATGAGCAGAATGCTGCTTTTGCTGCTGATGGTTATGCTAGGGCTATTGGTAAGCCTGGTACTGTGTTAGTTACTAGTGGTCCTGGTGCGACTAATACTGTTACTGGGATTGCTAGCGCGTATATGGATTCAATACCTATTGTTGTTTTTACTGGTCAGGTTTCTACTTCTTTGGTTGGTAGTGATGCTTTCCAAGAGGTTGATACTACTGGTATTACTAGACCCATAACAAAGTGGAATAGAATGGTTAAAAGAGTTGAGGATTTGACTTGGACTATAAAGGCTGGCTATTACATAGCTAGTACTGGTAGGCCTGGACCTGTTGTCATAGATTTGCCTAAAGATATCCAAGTTATGGAGACTGAATTTGATTACCCTGATAAGGTAGAATTAAGAAGTTACAAGCCTCAATACAAGGGGCATCAATTACAGATAAAGAAGGCAGTTGAAGCTATAAAGAAGTCAAAGAGACCAGTTATATATGCTGGTGGCGGAGTTATACATTCAAATGCTTCAAAGGAGCTTATAGAGTTAGCAGAAAAGTTACAAGCACCGATTACTACTACTTTGATGGGGCTAGGAGCAGTTCCTTCTGGGCATCCTCTATATTTAGGAATGCTGGGAATGCATGGAACTGTTTATGCTAACTATGCTGTTAGCCACTGCGATTTGTTGATAGCAGTAGGTGCAAGGTTTGATGATAGGGTTACTGGAAAGGTTGAAACTTTTGCACCGAATGCAGTTAAGATACACATAGATATAGACCCTTCCTCAATAAGTAAAAATGTTATTGTGGATATACCTATAGTTGGTGATATTAAGGAGGTATTGAGAGACATATTACCACATGTTAGTAAGCTTGACACTGAAGAGTGGTTAGAGCAAATAGAGGAATGGAAAAAGGAACATCCTCTTAGGTATAAGAATAGCGATGATGTCATTAAGCCACAGTACTTGATAGAAGTTGTTTCGGATATTCTTGAAGGTAAGGAATCTATTGTCACTGCTGATGTTGGTCAGCATCAAATGTGGGTGGCACAGTACTTCAAGTTCAAAAAGCCAAGATCTTTTATGACTTCAGGAGGATTGGGAGCAATGGGATATGCTTTCCCTGCTGCTATAGGTGCTAAAATTGCGAGACCTGATGCTACGGTTGTAGCATTTGTTGGAGATGGAGCATTCCAAATGACTTTGCAAGAATTGGCTTCTGTTTCGGAGTATAATGTGCCTGTTAAAGTTGTAATTGTGAACAATTTCTATTTGGGTATGGTTAGACAGTGGCAAGAGTTATTTTATGATAAAAGGTACTCTTCTGTTTTCTTGGCAGCTAACGAAAAAGCTTATATACCTGATTTTGTTAAGCTAGCTGAGGCGTATAATGTTAAATCTTTGAGAGTTGAAAAACCATCAGAGCTAAAGTCAGCAGTAAAGGAAATGTTAGATCATGATGGTCCATTTGTCCTTGATGTTTGGGTTGAAAAAGAGGAGAATGTTCTGCCAATGGTTCCTGCAGGTAGAGGAATATTAGAGATGATAGAGGCTATGGCTTAGTGTGGGGTGTCTGGTCGCTGTGCTTGTAGCACGCCGTGCTTTTTGGCACGTCGTGCTTGTAGCACAGAGGAACTTCCGGATACTTATGGGCTTTGGCTGGTGAGGAGCCAGCATTGTGTGGGGTGGCCACAGAAACTAGACCGCCGGAATTCCCGGTAAGGGTGAAAAGGTGAGGTAAGAGCTCACCGGCCTAGCCGTGAGGCTAGGTGTCTTGGTCCCCCACTAAAGTACAATTTTAAGCAGCGGTTGGTAGCCCATACCTTTAACCGCGGGTGAAAAGCAAAATCACCTACCGTAAGGTAGGGGATAAGATAGATGACCAGAGAAACAGAATCCGGGGTACTACCCCACACTAAGCCTAAAATCTTGAACTTTTATGGGTTGAACCTGAAGTTCAGTTCTGCCATTATGCTTCTGTTACCATCAAGGACATCTAGGAAGTTAATTGCTATTGCTATCCATTTCGCAGGTATAACATTTAAGCCTATGTTAAATATCCCCCTATGGTCGTCAGCAAAGTATGGGTCATGAAGCCTTCTGTATGAATAATTGCCGAACTCAATATTTAGGAATAGAAAATCCTTGTATATTGCTTTTTGCATACCTATGAATGTGTTAAGAGCCCAATCAAATCTAGGAGTAAATGATATTCCTAGGCCTATAGTTATGTCCCATCCTCCTCCTATTTTTAGCCCCAAAAATCCATTTCCACCAAGTAGCATGAAGTTGAAAGCAATTTCATTAGGATCTATGTTGTATTGCCAGTCTCCGTAAATACCTAATCCTGCTTTGTCTATTTGGTATTTTAGTGATACCATAAGTGGTTTGGGCCAACCTTCATTGTAGGTTGAGTAGTCAAATGCTACTCCTATGTTGAAGTTTTGAATGGCTATACTTAGTGCTGGTGATATCACAGAGCCAGGGGCAAATACCCAGTTAGCTCCTAACCCTATCTCAAATGAAGAGGAAACATCAATTGATGGATATGTTATTATGCCCGTACCACCTGTTGAAGAAATATTGTAGTCCTTTGATAGTGGATAAGCACTTAAACTTATCAGTATGATGGTAAAAGCAATTATAAATCTTTTCATATTACCCTCCTTTAAAAGGAAAATAAAGGATTTTTGAGGGAATTTTCAATAATTCTGGTGAGTTTACTACTTCAGTGTTTCGTAATTTGTTGTTTTGTGTATACTTCTATCTTCGAAGGGGTGATTTCTATATCTTCTTTTATTAGTCTTTTGATTAGCCTTTTTCTAAGTTCGCTTTGAATTCCTAAGCCTGATTCGTAGTCCTTAGCAGTAAATGTCAAGGAGAATTTTAGAGAAATTTCGTTTAGTTCTGAGAGGGAGAGAGTTGGTGGTGGGTCAAGTAATAACCTCTGGTCTTCGTTAGCGAATTTGTGCGTTTCATCCATGATTATACTTTCAAATTTGTCTATATCTGTTTCGTACGAAACAGGTATTTCTATTTTTACTCTTGTTATACTTTGTGGTTCTGAATAGTTGTATACTATGCTTTGAGCCAATTTTTCATTTGGTACTATCACAAGATCGTTTGTTAGTGTTCTTATTGTGGTTATCCTCCAGTTTATATTGATAATGTATCCTTTTTTACCGTTTTCAAGTTCTATGAAGTCTCCTACTTTTATATTTCTTTCTGCGGTTATGTATACCCCTGAAAATAGGTTAGATAGTGTATCTCTCAATGCTAACGAGATTGGTAAGGTACCTATTCCTAAAGTTGTTAGTACTGGTAAAATTCCTACTACACCTAGGTAGTAAAGAATTATTGATATTCCTACTAAATATATAGCTACCCTTATCAATGAAGATATTATTCCAGTATTAAACTTTTTTAGTTTATCATCATCAGTGTGCTTCTCTAAAAATGTAGTAATTAGTTGATCTATTAGTATGGTTATTGATAGTATGAGAGTAGCTATGATTGATTTCGTAACTACATCCATATATTCCTTTGGAATTGGGAATATCAAGAATTTTCTGAGTTCTAGGTTCGACAAAATGAGAGTTATTGATGTAGCTATTATGACAACCCATATTATGGAAGGTACCCTTATTGAGTGGTAAGTTATACTTAAGATTGTTTCTCTTGTACTGGCTAGTTTCTTGAATATTTTTAGTATAACTAGCCTTAGCAAATATAGTATCAACGATAGCAAAGCTATTGTTAATATGAATTTGTAGTTGCTTAACATAGCGTTCTGATAGTTAGGATAGATTAAAAATAAAATTAGGTAGTTTTTTCAATTTCTTATATTTGATTTTTCTAGTAGGATTTATTAATATTTTATATTATGAATTTTAGGAGGAAGAGTAGGAAGGTTAGGATTGGGAGCACTTACATAGGTGGTGATGCTCCTATTACTGTTCAGACGATGCCAACTAGTAAGACTACGAATATAAAGGAAACTGTTGATATAATAAAAAAGTGTGAGGAAGCAGGGGTTGACATTGTTAGGTTAGGTATGCCTGATATTGAATCTGCTAGAGCTATAAAAGAGATAAAAAGGCATGTTAATGTTCCAATTGTTGCCGACATACACTTTGACTACAAGATAGCACTTGAGGCAATAAAGAGTGGTGCTGATAAAATTAGGCTTAATCCAGGTAATATAAAGGAAAAATGGAAGGTTGAGGAAGTTGTTAGAGCGTGTAAGGACAATGGTATACCTATAAGGATTGGTGTTAATGCTGGTTCTATAGATAGGTCTAAATATCCGTCACCTACACCTGAGGCTTTGGTTGCCTCTGCTTTTGAACATGTTAGGATCCTTGAGGATTTGGGGTTTTTTGATATTGTCATTTCGGTTAAACACAATGATGTTATTACGATGATAGAGTCTTATAGGATGATTGCTAAGATGTGTGATTATCCTCTGCATCTTGGTGTTACTGAAGCTGGCACTGAGTTCAAGTCAACTATCAAGAGTGCTATAGGAGTAGGTACGTTGTTAGCTGAAGGTATAGGTGATACGATAAGGGTTTCTCTTACGGGTGATTCTGTCAAGGAAGTTGAAATAGGTATTGCTATACTACAACAGTTTGGGTGTAAGCCTACTTATGTTGATATTGTTTCCTGTCCTATGTGTGCTAGAGCTGATGTTAATATAATTGAGCTTACTAATAAGTTTGAGCAGCTTACTAAAAACATGAAGAAGAAAGTAAAGGTTGCTATAATGGGGTGCGTTGTTAATGGTCCAGGTGAATCTATGGATGCTGATGTAGGCGTTTCATGTGGTAAATCTGGCTCTGTTGTATATAAAGGTGGAAAACTATACAAAAGGATAAATAACGACGAGATAATAGACACTCTTCTTGAGGAGTTAGAAAAGTTTTAACCTAAAGGTTCAACCTTGTAGTTTACTAGTGATTTCTTTGTAATGTTGTTTGATTTCTTCGTTATCTGGCATTAGGGATATTGCTTGTTTTATTTCGTTGTATGCTTGGATTATTTCACCTTTTTTATAGTATACCCATGCTAGTGTGTCTCTTATCTCTGGTGAATCTGGGTCAAGGGATATTGCCTTTCTAGCTAGCCTTGTTGCTTCACCTAGATTTATTCCTATTTCTGCATATATGTAAGCTAAAGCGTTCAGTACTCTTGGGTTTTCTGGGTCTATGTCCATAGCTTTTTTTAAGTATATTAAACTTTGGTCGTATCTTCCCGTCTTCTCAAATACATGTGCTATTGCTAGTAGTGCCGATACACTCTGAGGGTTTATTTTGAGTACTTCCCTGAAGCAATTTTCAGCTAGCTTGTATTCTTTTTTCATTGTGTATATGTAACCGCACAGCATGTTTGACCTTAAAGCTACGAAGTAACTTGTGTTATCTTTTGCAGAGTGTAAGAGGTGATTTAATGCCGCATCGTAGTTACCTAAGTTCAGATATGTAAGCCCAATGTAATAGTTGTATTCTGGATCTTTCGGATTTGTCCTATACACTTCCTTGAATATCTCTAAAGCTTCTTTATACTTTCGTGCTTTGAAAAGGGATATGCCTCTTTCTACAAGTTCTGGTTTTTTCTTTTTGCTTTGGATTGCCTCTTCCATTACATTCATATTATAAATATTCGTTGCTAAGTTTCAAACCTAAAGGAAATTTAGCACCTAATTGAAAAATGTAGAAAGATTACTGTTGTCGTTTTAGAATACCTTAAGATAAGTTGATGGAGGATTTATGAAAAGATTGTTTTTTGTCTTTGTTTTCTTGTTTTTTTCTGTTTACTCTTACTCTCAGTTCCTTTTTGGTACTTTCTCGCCTCTTAAAGATTGGAAGAAGATTGAAACAAAGTACTTTGAAATATACTTTACACCTGAGTCACAAAATTTCGCTAGTAGGGTATATTCAGTTTGTGATGAGGTTTACGAATTACTTAAAACCAAGATGAATTCGGGGTTTGATTACAAATTTCCTGTTATTGTCGTTGATAGTAGTGATTTACCTAATGGCTTTTACATGCCTATTCCTAGCCCTAGAATAGTTCTTTATTCTTCAATGATTAGTAAAAATAGTGATTTTTTCTCAGATGATGATGTTAAAATTTTGTTTTTGCATGAGCTAACTCACGCTTTGACAAGCGAGCCTGCAAGAGGTTTCTGGTCAATACTTAGAGCAATATTTGGGTACTATGTAGTTCCCAATTTATACCTTCCCGGTACTTTTTTAGAATCAGTAACAGTTTTTAATGAAAGTTCTTGGGGGTTTGGTAGGATTAATAACCCTATGTTTTCTGATATCCTTCTTGCTGATGTATATTATGGCAAGTTTAGAAGTTTTTATAAATCCTCTCTCGTTGGTTATGATTTTTCTGGTAAGGAGTGGTACCTTTACGGTGGGCTTTTCTTTGATTATCTACGCGAAAAGTATGGCTACGAAAAAGTAGTGTCATTCTACACTGAAAATTCCTATTACATGGCTAACTTTTTTTATCTTGCTTTTAAAAACACTTTCGGTAGAACAATTTTTGAAGAATGGGATGATTTTAGAGGCTACGCCTCTACTAAATTATCTAATAGAATTTCAAATTCGGAGCTGCCAGAATTCCTAACATCCGAAGGATGGTATAAAAACGATTTCAGGTTATTTGATAAATTTATAATCTATTCTCAAAGTTCAACGAAAACTGCTTTCTCTGGGCTTAAATACATCTCTTTAGATGGTAAACAGAAAGGATTTTTGCTTTATGGAAGGTACATAGGTAGTTTTGATATCAAAGGTAATACCATTGCTTTTACTGAATATGTAGGTACTAGGTATGAGGATAGATTTTTCTTGAAGTTCGCTAAGCTGGGGGTCAAAGGTAATAAAGTTTACCTTTACGATGAAGTTGATACCGGTATAAGTGGTGTTTACAAGGTTGCTCTTAAGGATGAGAAAACAGCTTTTCTTCTTATTGATAAAGATGGCAAAAGTTACCTTTCTTTGTATTCGCTAGGGACATCGTCACTAGTAACATCGTCACAGAGTGACTTAACTAATATTTTTACTTGGAATGATAGAGTAGATATTGATATTGATGTTAATGATAGATACCTAGCTTTACTTAGTAGGGTTAATGGTAATGGTGTTATTGAAATTTTTGATTTGAGTACTTTTGAGAAAGTTCGGGAGGTTACGAATGTAGGTGTTGCCTTTTCCGTTAAGTTTTCTGGAGGTGATATAATCACAGGTGATATAATCACCTCTTCAATTGAAGGTGATAGGGTGAATGTTTTTTCTTATGATATTGGTTCGGGTAAGATTTCAAGGTTGGTGAAGCCTGTTTTTGCTGTTTATAATCCTATTAGGTTTGGGGATAGTGTTTATGGCATTTCTATTTCAAAGAATGGCTATGATATAGCTAAGTTTAATATTAAGAAGGAAGATGTTGTTTCTGTTGATAGAGCTGGTAAAGTTTATTTGCCGGAATTAGAGAAAATAAAATCAAAGAGTGTTGAATTAACGAATTTTTCAAGTTATGGGTTTTTTAATAATGTTACGCCGCTTTATATTTTGTCTACTTTTTTCCCGTTAGTGGAGTTTAATAGTGATTTTTCATTAAGAAGGTTAGGGGTGCTTTTTGAGTTTTACGATGAGCCTCTTGAATTCAGAGGGTGTTATATTGATTTTTCTTGGGATTTCAACGCTAATGCAGTTGATTACACTTTTACTTTCAAGGATTCTTCAATACCTTATATTAATACTTTCCTTAATATCTTCAGATATCATATCGTTAGTAGTGACAGTATTGGTATTAGGCTTAATGAAATAGGGTATAGCTACAATGTGTTTACTTTTGACTATGGTAGTATTGGTGTTTCTGGGGGTGTTTTTAATAATTACATAAGTTTTTATCCTTTTGTTTATTTCTCTTTGCCTTCGTTTAATGCGAAGGATAGTGATTCTTTTTGGCCTAGTTATTCGTTTGCTAATAGTTCTAGAGGGTTTTTCTCACCTTACTTGACTACTGGATTCGTTGTTAGTACTCTTAGGTCTTCTATTGGTGCTATAACTTCTGAGGAAGGGTGGTACTTTAGTAGTGGGTTAAAGCTTGCTAATGAGTTGATAGGTTCTAGAACGAATGGTTATGTTTCTTCTTCTTTCTTTGCTTTGGCTTTGAGGATTTGGGGGAATAATGTTTTTAGGTTTGATGTTAACTTTAGAACATCTGACTTTTTTGATACTTTTGGTTTCAGTGGCTTTAGGTATCCGGAGTTTTTCCCTGTGAGTGAAAGAGGATTCAATGAGCTAAATTTGTTTACCTATAGTGGTGTAGTTGGTAGGAATTATCTAACATCTTCTTTGAGTATTTTTGTTAAGTTTTTTGAGTTGAATGAAGGTATTTGGCCCATTTACATAACTTCTTTTTGGGGTGTCGGTAGTGTCATTGGTGGTATGCTTTTTAATGAGCTATCATATAGCGATAGTTTATCACCAAAGTTTGAGGCTAGGGTAGGTGTGTTTTTCAATATTGATGTTCCAGGTAATGGTTATTTTGTTATGAGAAACGGGCTAGATGTTTACTATAACTTTGAAAGTGGTAAGTTGAGCTTTAGGTATTGGTTGCTTTCAATACCTTTTTAGGTGTCTATTGACACTAAGTGTCTATTGACACTAAGTGTTTATTGACACTAAGTGCTTATTAGCACAGAGTGCTGATTAGAACCTTATTAACACCAAGTGTTTACTAACACAATATTTACTAACACAAGTTGCTTACTAGTGCTAATTATTTGTTGGTAACCATAGCACATATTACTTTTGGTAGGGTAACTTGAATTTTATTCTAGGGGAGGCTATTGCCTCCCTGATATTACGTTTTTTACAAAAGTAGGTAAGAGTGGCTACTTAAAGAGAATTTTTAATTTTTTTGTGTTTACGATTAAAATCTTATTCTTGTTTGGGGAAGGTTTATGGTGTGGGAAGGAGTGATAAAGAGGTATAAGGAATTTTTGCCTATAATAACTGATAAGACACCTGTTGTTACATTGAATGAGGGGAATACTCCATTAATAAGGGCTGTTAATCTTAGTAAAGAATTGGGGGTAGACTTATTTATAAAGTTTGAGGGGTTAAATCCTACGGGGTCTTTCAAGGACCGTGGTATGACGGTGGCTATTTCAAAAGCTATTGAAAGGGGGGTTAAGGCAACGATTTGTGCTTCTACTGGTAATACTTCAGCGTCGGCTGCGGCATACTCTGCTAGAGCAGGTATAAAATCAATAGTTTTGATTCCGAAGGGTTATGTTGCGTTGGGTAAGCTAGCCCAAGCTATGATTTACGGTGCGATGGTTTTGGAAGTAGAGGGGAATTTTGATGATGCTTTGAGAGTTGTTAGAGAGGCAGAAAAGGAGGAGAGTATAGAGATAGTAAATTCAATAAATCCGTATAGGCTAGAAGGACAAAAGACAGCAGCGTTTGAGATATGTGATTACTTAGGTAGGGCACCAGATGTTCAAGTTATGCCTGTTGGTAATGCTGGTAACATAACGGCTTATTGGATGGGGTACAAGGAATACAAAAGCGTGGGTAAGATAAGTAGTTTGCCAAAAATGTTTGGTATTCAAGCATCTGGGGCAGCACCGATTGTTTACAATAGGGTTTTTGAGAAGCCTGAGACGATAGCTACGGCAATAAGGATAGGTAATCCTGCAAGGTGGCAAGAAGCAGTAAAAGCAAGAGACGAATCAGGAGGTAAAATAATAGATGTCTCGGATGATGAAATAATAGAAGCTTACAAGAAAGTTGCATCTTCTGAGGGTATATTTGTTGAACCTGCGTCAGCGGCGTCAATTGCTGGATTAATTAAGTTAGTGAGAAGTGGAGATATTCCTAAAGGTGCTTTAGTGGTGGCTATAGCCACAGGTAATGGCTTAAAGGATCCAAATACAGCAATATCCAACTTGCCGCCAACATTTACTATAAAGCCTTCGTTTAGTGAAGTTATGAGGTTTATAAAATCTTGATTTTGTTAGCTAAGGTAATAGAAAATAAATCTTTATGGTTAGGTTGAGGTTTGCTCCGAGTCCGACTGGTAAGCTTCATCTAGGTAATGTTAGGACGGCAGTTTTTAATTGGCTTTATGCTAGGAAGCACAAAGGTAAGTTCATCTTGAGAATTGAGGATACTGATTTGGCTAGGTCTGAAGAGAGGTATGTTGAGGCAATAAAGAAAGACCTTGAGTGGCTTGGCTTGTACTGGGATGAGATTTACTTTCAAAGTCAAAGGTTTGATATATATAGGGAGTATGCTAGGAAGTTGGTAGAAATGGGTAAAGCTTATTATTGTACTTGTACGAGGGAAGAAATTGAGGCAAGGCAGAAGGATAATCCGAATGTAAAGTTCGGAATAAAGTATGACAGACATTGTAGAGGTAACACATTAGAGCCTAAGGATAAGAATTATGTAATACGATTTGATATTGGTGATTTTGATTACGTTGAGTTTGAAGATAAGGTAAAGGGTAGGGTAGTTGTGCCATTCTCTGACCTTGATGATTTAGTAATAATAAAAGGGGACGGTAGCCCAACTTACAACTTTGCTGTGGTTATTGATGACCATCTTATGGGAATAACTCATGTGATAAGGGGAGAGGACCATTTAACTAACACTGCCAAACAAATATTGATATACAAAGCCTTAGGCTTTGATATACCTGTATTTGCGCATTTGCCCCTAATATTGAACAAAAATAAGTCTCCATTATCAAAAAGGGAAGGTTCAATAAATATTGAGTACTACAGAAAACAAGGCTACATACCTGAAGGGATAATAAATTATTTGGCTAGGTTGGGATGGTCTCACGGTGATCAGGAGATATTTACTATTGAGGAACTAATAAACCTTTTTGACATTGAGGACCTTAATAAGTCCAATGCTGTATTTGATGACCAGAAAATGCTATGGGTTAATAGTGAACATATCAAAATGCTATCTCCTGAAAAATTCTTAAAGTACTACAAGATCTTCTTAGAGGAGAATGAACTAGGTGAAACATTGAGTGATGAATTTATAGTGAATGCCTTTGAGGTATATAAGACGAGAATAAATACCCTTTGGGATTTTTACAATAGTACGAGGATATACACAACTGAGGATGTAGATGTTGACCCTTCGTTTGAAGTTGAGAAGATGATAGATGACGCTGTGAAGAAATCTTTTAGGGATTTGATAGATAGTTTAGATGATATAATCTTCAAGCCTCATGAAGAAGGTGAGAGTATACTAAGAAGTATACCTGAGAGATACGGTATAAAGCTAAAACAATTTGGTCCCCCTCTAAGGATAATTTTAACAAACAGTAAGGTTAGTCCAGGATTAGTTGATGTTATCAAATTGCTCGGTAAAGAAAAAGTAGTTAAGAGAATTTCAAAGTATTTATAGCTGCTCGTAGCAGTGTTTGAATACTTCGTGCTAAGTATCACTCTGTGCTTAATAGCACTTTCTTATTTCAATTCCTAAAGACACTTATGCTAAATAGTAATTCTTTACTAGGATTAAGGGAGGCTCTGCCTCCCTTAGAATCTCAAGGGGTGGCGGGACTACTTAAAGGTGCCTATAGCGCTAATAATTTACAACTTTTATTCAATTACTCTCTAGAAACTTTTTTATCTCTTCTACGTGTCCATCAACTTTAACATTTCTGTATATTTTTATTATTTTGCCTTTCTCGTCAATTATGAAAGTACTTCTTTCAATTCCTATTGTTTTCTTGACTCCATATTTTTTTATTACCTCAAGTTTTTCATCGCTTAGTAATGGGAAATTTAGGTTGTATTTTTTTTTGAATTTTTTGTGTGATTCTACGCTGTCTGCACTAACTCCTAGAACAACGACATTTTTACTTTGTAGTACTCCTAAATTATCCCGGAATGAGCACGCCTGTTTTGTGCATCCTGGTGTGTCATCTTTTGGATAGAAATAAAGAATTACCTTTTTACCTTTTAGGTCACTGAGTTTTATTGTTTCTCCTGAATCTGAAGGCAGAGCGAAGTCTGGGGCATCAAAGCCTACTTGTAAATCAACATAGTCCATAATTCCCTCCTTTTTTTTAAATATATTAATGAGCATAGATAAAGTCAAAAGTTTTTGATTGTTTGTTGGAAAACGTAGTTTTCCAACAGTAAATAGGGGGTCGGGTGGGTCTACTAAAAATTATGTACTAAATAGCACCTTGTGCTAAAAGCTCTTTTGCTTAATAGCACTCTCTTATTTGTAATTGGATAAATCAAACACACTTTCGGGTAACTCGTTAGTTGAGATTTTTGATAGGTATGTAACTCTCTTTTCGTAATAAAGAGGTGCCTTTATTATGTCTAGGCTTTCAACAAATGTTCCAAAGGCGAAGTATTTTTTAATGTTTGGTTCTATTTCCATGTTATTAAAACCAAAAATTTTTAAAAAGTCATCTACGTTGAATTCTATTCCTGCTGTTTTTAGCATGTTAGAGTTGTATTCGTTAAGTGTGTTTTTAGCAATGTCTAAAGTTATGTAATAATATCCGCCAAAGTTGTTTGTAATCTTTACACATTCAAAGCCCATTATGTTCTTTTTTTCAGAGGTTGAGAATACTTTTATATTAACACCAAATGTTTTGATTAAGGAAAATACTCGGTTTATCCTATCTGATGTGTCTTTGAGGTAATTTGATACGCTATTGTACACTTTGACATTTCCGTTTTCTTTTACAAACACTTTGTTTTGTGTTAGGTCTATTAGTGTTGTTCTTTTCATTCCTGTCATTTGTATGAGCTGTTTGTTTGTCTTTACATACATCCTTGTGTAGTTAGTTTTATTATCGTTCACTATCGTTATTTGCTCGTAGAATAAGTCTGCGTAAGAAATTGGCGTTAGAAAAATCACGAAAATCAAAAGAAAAAACAAATTTCTCATATTCAAACCCTTGTATTTAAAAAAATATAATAATAGGATTATGTAAAATTCAAATTTTCATGACAAGTTTGACCTGTGCAGGTTTAACCTGTTCAGGTTTAACCTGTCCAGGTTTAAGCTGTCAATTTTTCAACGCAATCAGTCAAACCTGTTTGATTTTCAATAGAATCATTTAGTTTGATTAGTTTAGTTATCTATTTTCAGAATTCAGGCATGAAAAGGTTATCTTTAGTTTGTATGGGTAAGGACAAGCCCGGTATAGTGGCTAAGGTTTCAGAAGTGCTTTTTAGGGTTGGTGGAAGTATTGAAGGCTCAAGGATGTCTCTAATTCAGGGTGAATTTGCTATAATAATGATATTTAACCTCTTTGACGAGAGTAAGTATAAACTTCTTAAGAGGGAACTAAAGAGAGTTGAGTATGATATGGATATAGATATAAACATTAGGGAGATTTTTGAAGATGAGTATGTTGAGTTTGAAAAATATCCTGAGAGGGAGTTTGTTTTGAATATCTATGGTGCTGATAAGCCAGGAATCGTTTTCAATGTTACCAATGTTCTCTACATGAACAACATTAACATAATTGATTTGTATAGTGATGTTATTCCTTCCGAGAAGGGTAAAGTTTATGTTATGTCTATAACAGTTGATGGTACGAATATACCTTCTGTTGGTTTTCTTAGAGATAAGGTCGAGAAGGTTTGTAGAGAGATGGGATTGGAGGTTAGTGTACAAGAGGCTGATAGGTTGGAGATGTAAGCTATGGCAAATTTAGAAATTATAAAATTTCCTGACGAAAGGCTTAAAATAGTTTCATCCGAAGTTTCATTGGATAAAGAAAACGAGGTGGAATTACAAGCTTTCATAGATGATTTGATTGAGACAATGTATAATGCTCCCGGTGGTATTGGAATATCTGCTCCGCAGGTTGGAGTTCACAAGAGAATAATAGTTGTTGATGCTAGGTATCACAAGAAAACTACCGTGTCGCACGGATTGGTTGTTTTAATCAATCCTATAATTATTTATAGTGAGGGGACTGTCGTAGTTAGAGAAGGATGTATGAGTATTCCTGATTATACTGGTAACGTTGAAAGAAGTTACAAACTAATTGTTAAGGGTTTTGATAGAGAATTTAAAGAAATTGAAATAGAGACGGAAGGAATGGAGGCAGTTGTTTTTCAACATGAGATAGACCACCTTAACGGTATTTTGTTTGTTGATAGGATAAAAAATCCTTCTACTGACCTTTTTTTAAGAAAGAAATATTTGTAGTCTTAAAAACTGTTGAAAATGTTTTTTTATTCATTTATTGTTTTTCTGAAAGTTAAGGAGGTCAGGAAGTATGGCTAAAGGATATTGGATGTTGGTTTTACATGCTCATTTACCGTTTGTTAGGCATCCAGAGTATACGGATGCTATGGAAGAGAGATGGTTGTTTGAGGCAATGAGTGAGACTTATATTCCTTTGCTTATGATGTTTGATAGGTTGGTTAACGAAGGAGTTGATTTTAGGGTTACTATGTCTATTACTCCTCCTTTAGCTAACATGTTAGGTGATAAGTTACTTCAGGATAGGTACGAAAGGCATATTCAGAAGTTGATAGAATTAGCTGAAAAGGAGATACACAGGACTAGGTGGTTATCAGAGTTTCATGAGACATCTAAAATGTATTTGAAGCACTTTAAGGACGCTTTGGATGTGTTTTATAAGTACAATAGGAACCTTTTGAATGGATTTAAAATGTTCCAAGATTTGGGTAAACTTGAGATAATAACATGTAGTGCTACTCACGGCTATGCACCACTTATGGAAATTTATCCGAATGCTGTTAGAGCTCAGTATTTGGTGGCTAAGAAAGATTATGAAAGAGTTTTTGGTAAATCACCTAGGGGTGTTTGGAATGCTGAGTGTGCTTATTATCCTGGGCTTGAAGAAATACTAAAAGAAGCTGGTATAAGGTTCTTCTTTGTTGATACTCACGGTATTCTCTATGCTGATAGAAGACCAAAGTATGGTGTGTTCGCACCGATGTACACAAGAAACGGTATAGCTTTCTTTGGTAGGGATGTTGAGACTTCTAAATCTGTTTGGAGTGCTAAAGAGGGGTATCCTGGAGATACTTGGTATAGAGAATTTTACAGAGATTTGGGATACGATGCTGACTATGATTATATTAGACCTTACATACACGAGAGTGGAATTAGGCTGATGACAGGTATAAAGTACTACAGGATAACAGGACATGATGTTCCTCTTGATAGGAAAGAACCATATAATCCTCAAAAAGCTATGGAGAGAGTTTGGGAGCACGCTGGCAACTTTATATTCAATAGGCAGAAGCAGATAGAATGGCTTTCGGGAATGATGGATAGAGAACCTTTAATTGTTTCTATGTACGATGCAGAGTTGTTTGGTCACTGGTGGTTTGAAGGTCCACAATTTTTGTATGCTGTTATAAAGAAATGTTGGGAGTCGAGGAATTGGGAGACTCAAGTTGAGACGATAAGTCCTATGGAGTATTTACAGAGGTATCCGAAGAATCAGGTTGCTACGCCACCGATGTGTAGTTGGGGGTACAAGGGATACAGTGAATTTTGGCTCTCTGGTCCTAACGATTGGATATACAGGCACCTGCATAAAGCTGATGAGAAGATGATAGAATTAGCCAATAAGTTTAAGCATACGAAGGATCCACTTATTGAAAGGGCTTTGAATCAAATGGCTAGGGAGTTATTACTCGCGCAGTCTTCAGACTGGGCTTTCATAATGAGAACGGGTACTACTGTTGATTACGCAGTTAAGAGGACAAAGGATCACATAAATAGAGTATTTAAGATTTATGAGATGGTTCAGTCAGGGCATATTGATGTTGAGTGGCTTAGGTACATAGAGTACCTCGATAACATATTCCCGGAAATTGACTTTAGGTATTACGCAGATCCTGATAAATAGTTTTTATAAAAGTGAGGCTCTGCCTTCCTTAGAATTTTAGGTGTGCTTATAGCACTTTTTTTAATTCTATATTCAGAAGAGTTAAGAGAGTCAAAGTTTCTCTTAATCAAATAAGGTGAGTGATATCACTTGTGCTTCATAGCACTTGTGCTTAATAGCACGTTGTGCTTAATAGCACATTGTGCTTTATAGCACTCTTGCTTACCATAAAGCTTAGAGAGGTGAAGCCTTTCTAAAACGAATAGGGTGAGGTACTTAATAGCACTTGTGCCTAAGGCACTTTCTTAATTGTTAGAGAGTGAAGAGAGATTAGACCTCTCTTCAATTAATTGGGGTGGGTGGGAATTGCTTTTAAAGTATTTTGTGCTAATTCTTAATGAAGAAAGAAGGAGGTATAACTTATGAATTTTTTTACTCAGTCACTAACTACCTTAGGGTAGAGGGGAATGTGTTTTGCCTCTAAATGACAGAAGTAAAGTATATATGGGAGTGGTTGTTGCTAAAAGGAGAAAGAGCCTTAGGCTCCTAGCGGAAGTTTTATCTCTTGAAAATAAGGGTTGTTTTTTTTAATATAAAAAAGGGAGTTAAAATTGATGATGTACGTGAATTTGCTACTCATAACTGTTTCTTATTTTTACTTTCTTTCTCTTTTTGTTAGTTTCATAAATCTTCTTTATAGTGTTAAGAGTGTAAGAGGTACTTTGTTTTTTAGATTGTTCTCCTTAGGTTCTCTTTTGTTTTCTTTGTTTTTACTTGGGTACTCAGCTTTTGAAATTTTTGGAAATGTTTTACCTTCGTTTAGTAAATTGGCTTTAGCATTCGTTTTGGTTTTATCTTTGTTATTTACTGGATATGTATTTGATTTCATCTCTAATAAGAAGTTTTTTCTTTCTGGGAGGGTGAAGGAGTTTGTTTCTAGGTTTAAGGTGGTTTTCTGGATTTTGTTTATGCTACCTTTTCTCATTTTACTTGTTTCGTTTGTTACTGATAGGGTGTCTTTTCTTTATTCGGTTTTAGCTGGTGAGTTGGTTCTTTTGCTTTCTTTGGTTTTTTCTTATTACATTTACGTAAAAAGAGAAATTCCTTTTCATTTTTTTGTTTTTTTGGTTTCTGTCTTTTTCCTACTGATGTTTTGTCTATTCTTACCGATAGTGTCTCTTTCAGGTGAGGGAGCAATTAGGTTTGTGCCTTTTGTTCTGGTACCTATGGTGATTTATTCATATTCGCTTATTTCTCCTTTTTCACCTGTTGCTTCTTCTTCAAGTAAGCATTTTTTGAAAGTTTTTTCGTTGGTTCTTTTTTCAGTTCCTCTTATATATATATTCATTGCTTTTTCTTTTCTCCCGTTTGTTACATTGATTCAATTTTTAGTTATATCACTACCTTTGGTAGTGGTATATTTAGTTTTTATTTGGTACTTTAGAAAAAAGTTGTGGACTTTTGTTAGTAATTACCTAAGTTCTTACATAAGGAGGGGAATTAGCTTTGTTGATGAAAATGTATTTTTGATGAGCATAGGTGAATTCCTTGAGAAAGTTCAGGAGGGAATTAGCAAGTTTTTTGGGTATTCCGTTCTCGAAGCGTACAATTATGACTCTCTTAAGAAAGAATTGAGGCTTTCTTTGATTATTGATAGTTATGAAGGGTTGGTTGAAAAATTTAAGGTTTTGAGGATTTCTTCGGCTGATGTTGATAAAATGGTTTTGACACCTAGGCCATATTTTAGAGGTGAGCTTAGTGTATTCAAGGAGCTTGATGCTGATGTTATTATACCGATTGTTTTAGGTGAAGAATTGAAGATGATAGTTTCTGTTTATTTTTCGTTTGAGTTTTGTGATTCTTGTCATGAAAGCGTTACTAAGTGGGGTGAAAAAAACTTTTCTATCTCTAAGTTTTTCCTTGATTCTTATTATCATTATATCTTGCTTATTTCTGATTTCTTATTGAGTAAGGTATCAAAAGAAAGTGGTTATACTGCTTTAATTTCAATTGATGATGTTGAAATTAGACAAGATATTACAGCTTCTTTAATTTTGAATGGGTTTGATGTGTATTTTGTTGTGACTTACGAGGATGGAATTAAGTTTATAAACTCTGGTATTCCTGATGTTTTGATAGTCGATGATGTTGTTGATGGTAGTAAGGCTGTGAATTTGATAAAGTACATAAAGTCAAATCCGTCAATGTCTTCGGTTTATACAATACTCGCATTTTATGATTTTAGTAGTAATAAGAGTTATGAGTTTTTTGAGTCCTTTGCTGATACCTATATTTTGCTTAAGAGTGATTTGTTACACTTAAACAACATTACGAATCATATTTTCTATACTCTGAGGAATAGGAAGGAACTTGAGAAAACGTATAGAACCATAAATTACCTGATGAACTATTCGAAAGTGTTTGTTGACAAGATTCTTGCTTACAAGTCATTAGAGTTCGAAAGTGTAATGGAGAGTATCATTGACAATGTATTTTTGGAAAGTAGGGATATTAGGAATGTTCCTGATTTCTTGATATTGGGGAGTATTAACAATACCGTGATGAAGGGTAAGGCTTACTCTTTGATAGGGGGGGAAAGATTGCTTATTTTAGAAGATTTTACTTTTGATTCTTTCTTTTACAAAAGAAAGCAATTTGGTCCCAATAAAGTTTTGTATGCAGATTATAGGTATGAGAACCTACCAGTTTATGAGTTTTCAAAACTTTTTTCAAATGAAATATTAGGGCTTATTGGTGAGGTGTCAAATTTTTTGGCTGTTTCTACTGGCGATGTGTTTGTATTGGCTCTTAATTATAAGGAAAAAATAAATTCTTGGGATATTGATTTATTGAAGTTTGTTTTGGTTTCTTCTTCATTGATTAGGACGGTATATGATGAAGTTAGAGAAGTTGATAATGCTTTTGTCTATACTATGCAATCTTTGGCTAGGGCTGCTGAAGAGATGGATGAGGAGACAGGAGCTCACATATATAGGGTTGGGGAGTACTCTAAGTTGATTTCTTCTTTCATGGGTTTTGATACTGAGTTTGTGGAGCAGATTTATTATTCATCTCAGATGCATGATATAGGGAAGTTGAGGATTCCTAGGGAGATACTGAGGAAGCCGGGACCTCTAACACCTGAAGAATATGAGGTAATGAAGGAACATACTATAGCTGGAGCTATAATACTTGGTGATCACCCAAAGTTGAGTATGGCTAGAGATATAGCTTTGGGGCATCATGAAAGATGGGATGGTTCTGGTTATCCATATGGTAAGAAAGGGATTGAGATACCTGTTAGTGCTAGAATTACTATGTTAGCTGATATTTATGATGCTTTGAGGTCACCCAGGACTTATAAGCCACCATTTGAGCATGAAAGAGTTGTAAAAATAATACTTGAGGGAGATGGTAGAACAATGCCTTCACATTTTGATCCTGCAATACTAGAAGCATTCAGGCAAATTCATGATAAGTTTAATGAAATTTACGAAAAATATGAAGATACTTACTTAAAAGAAGAGAAATCAAGAACTTCTACTTAGTGATTAGGATACTTCATATCTTGTGTGAATAACAATTATGCCAGGTAGCGCTTGTGCTTAATAGTGCTTTTTATTAGGTTTGATGGAGGTATAACCTCCTATTTCTCTTCCTTTGATTCTTTTAGTTTTTTCATTTCCTCTCTAACGTAATCTGTTAGTTTTTCGTAAGCGTCTATTATTTTATCTCTTTCTAAGAGTTCTTTCCTTGCCATTTCTTCGACTATTTCGTGAGCTTTGCTGATGTTCCTGAGTTCTATTATTTCTTTTCTAGCTAGTTCTTCAACTACTTCGTGAGCTTTTATTATTGCGTCTTTTTCTGCTAGTTCTTTCCTAGAAAATTCTTCGGCTAATTCGTATGCTTTGTTTATTTTGTCCTTTTCTATTAATTCTTGCCTGGCTAATTCTTCAACTATTTCGTGGGCTTTTAATGCTTTGTCCATTTCCATTTTTTCCTTTCTGTCTAGTTCTTGTAAGCTGTCGTATGCTTGGAGTACTTTATCAAAAAATTCTCTGTTTTTAGATATGTAGCTTTGTAGGTTTTCGTAAGCTGACAGAATGCTGTAGAGTTCTATGAATTGTTTTCTTTTGACTTCGTCTAATATCTCGTAAGCTTTTATTACTTTGTCCATTTCCATTTTTTCCTTTCTCATCAGTTCTTCAACTATTTCGTGAGCTTCTATTATTTTCATTGCTGTTGGTAAGTCTATTTTACCTATTCTAGGCATGTTTAGATACCATTTCTCATTGGCTAACTTGTTAGCTATGTTCCTTACTTCTTTTTCTTTCTCTTTTGGAATATATCCTAGTTCTACTAAGGTGTTTATGAACACCTCGAATAGGAATCTTGAGGTTCTTATTATTTCTTCTTTCTCCATTCTTGCGAACTCTTCTAAGTTCTCGTATGCTTTGACTATTTCTAGGGTTTCTCTCCTTTCTTCCTCTGAGAATTTGAGTACTTCCTCTCTTGCTGCTAGTTCCTCTTTGGCTTCCATTAGTTCTTTTCTTGCCATTTCTTCTGCTATCTCAAAGGCTTGTATTATTCTGTCTTTCTCTTTTATGTCTTTTACCATCATTTCTGTCACTATTTCCATAGCTTTTATTATGTTGTCTTTGTCTAGTAGTTCTCTTTTTGCTAATTCTTCGACTATTTCTCTAGCCATTATCTCTCTTTTTGCCTGTTTGAGCTCTTCGGCACTCATTTCTAGTACTTTCTCTTCTGCTTCTATTATTTCGTCTCTTTCCATGAGTTCAGCTCTTGTTAGAGTGCTCAGTTTTTCTTGTGCTTCTATTGTTCTATATGCATCTAAAAGTTCGTTTCTGCTTATTTCGGATACTGCTTCGTAGGCTCTTATTATTTTCTCCAACTCTTCTATTTTCTTTTCTTTCTCTTTCAGTTCTTGTTCTAACTTTTTAATTTGGTCTTCTTTCGACATATAATCCTCCCTAGAATATATCAAGGGGTTTATTTACATCCTTTTTAAGGAATACGTGGAATCTGTTACTTGCTCCTTCATAAAGGTATTTTCTTAGTTTGTTTATGTCCTTTATACCTTTGCCAGCGACACAGAAGAATATTGTGTCACCGTGTTTTACTTTACCCCATTTGAATAGAGCGTTGAGGTCATGGATTTGTTCGCCACCGTGGAATACCATCACCTTTAGTTGTGGATATTTGGTTGTGTAAGCTTCTATTATGTTTTTCCATGCTTCGACGTTACCGTTATGGAATAATTCATTGGTTACTTCTATTCCATACTTAGGTGTGACCTGGAAGGTTTCTTCAGATATTTCTTCTTTCTTTGCTTCTTGTTTCCTTACTTTCTTGCTTTCTGATATGAGTTCTTTGTCTTCGTCACCTATGTCTTTACCTTCCAGGATGTCTGTCATGAGTTTTATTGCTTTGCTTTCTAGCTCTTTAGCAGTTTTTTCATCAGCTTTCTCATCAAAACACTTTGTATAAATAGTTACCAACTGGTTTTTCTGTAGAAATCCTACCTTCTTAAAGTGGTTTGAGTTCTTCGGGTTTATGGCTATGCAACCTATTGTTGGATTGTGGTAAACTAGTACGATGTCTACTCTGTCCCAATTTGAAACTCTGTTCACTATGTTGCCAAATTCGTCGATGTTTCTTCTTAAATTGTAAGATTTGTATGAATACTTGAACTTTTGAACTAGCAGAGCGTATGTTATTGGTATTATCTGTATTGGTTCTATTTCTCCTGAATCCAAGTAATCGTTTAGTATGTCTGCCGGATTTGTTTTTTCCTTTATTGCGTTCATTACCCCGCTAGTTTTGTAGAAATGCCTTAATGATTTGTTGAATCCTTCTATAGTTCCAAGTGAGAATAGGTATCTACTGCTAACCATAACAATCCTCCGTTACCTAAAGAAATCTTATATAATGGGAATTTCTTTGTCAAGAAAACAAGGGAGATTGTTCCAAAATTATTTCTTTGATTTAAATTAAATATTGTGAAATTGAGAAAGGGTAGGACGTTTATAAGACAATATTCATACAGAGAGGTTCTTCAAGAGCTTAAACAACTTGGAGATGAAATTCCTTCTTTTTTATTTTTATATTTGTTCGTTCTGATTGAATGTTTAATTTCAAAAACAGTTCTCTTGATTTTTGGAACACTATCGGTAGCCAGGTGACTAATTTAAGTGTAATTTCTTGTATAGAATATCATAGGTACTTCATCGCAGTTATTCAATTTGGGGCATAGCATGCAATCAAACCAAATTTTTTCAGGGAAGATTTCTTTTTTTACTACTTTGAAGTTTAGCTTTTCGAAAAACTGTACTGTCTTTGTAAGTGCAAAGATTCTCTTTACGCCAATTTCTTCTAATATCCTTATAGCTTCCTTGACTAGCTCTTTGCCGATTCCCTTGTTTTGTGAGTTTTTATCGACTACTAGGCTTCTTATTTCTGCCATTTCTTTGGTATAGAATTTCATTGCTACGCATCCAACAACTTTACCGTCCATTTCGTAAACTAGAAAGTTTCTTATATGGTCTAGTATGTCATCTTTTGTTCTGGGTAGTAGTTCACCTGTAGCCATATAAGGCTTCATTAGTTCGTATATGCTATCAACATCGGAAGGTTTTGCTTCTCTTATCATATGCTATGGGTTCTCTTCTATGTACTTGAATTCCTCTTCTGAAAGAGGTTTTATTTCGTTGTGTGGTGCTTGGGATATTGTGCCTTTTTTAGCGAATTCGTTGTATAGCTTAAATATATCTTCCTTGTGAGGTCTTACTTTTGACAATGGACATTTTAGGTATTCTTTGTACTCTTCATCACAGTAGCCTAGCCTGTACTCTCCGCATTTTGGTTGTAGGTATTTACCAAGTTCTGGCACGACTTTCATGACTTCAGATCGCATTTTTGCTATTAGTTGTCTTATCTCCCATTGCGCTCTTGTACATAACCTTAAGTCTGCTATGTGCTGTAATTCCCTGAAGTTTACAAGTATATGAAAGTTTGTAGGTGTTGCGTTAGGTAGTGCGAATCTTGCGTCTTCTGCTGGTATTCCTTCGTTTAGGGCAAACTGATAAAAATCAGATATTTCTTTCATAAGTTTTGTGTACCTTTCGTACACCTTTGGGTTGTTTTTTATGCTTTGTGGGGTTATGAATTCAAGTTGATTTTCTTTGTATTTAACATATCTTTGTGATTGCTGTTCGAAGCTTATTCCTATGTGATGTCTTACTAGTTGGTGTGAGCAGCTTCTTGATATTCCAGCGACAGCAAACCAAAAAACAACTTGTTCAAGTGGTGATGCATGCCCTGTTTTTAACCTTTCTTCTATGAAGTTTACTATTTTTTCCTTAGGTATGGCACCTGAATTTATGTCTTCCCATATTTCTATTGGCGTTTTTGATGAGTAGCATGTCCTAAAAGCTGCGTATAGTTTTTCCAATGGGTTTAAAGCATAATCTATTAGCTTTACTTCCATACGTCCTCCAGGTTAGAAAATTTTATATGACATATAACCGTAGAATAAATTTTGTGCTTAGTAGCACTTTGTGCTTAATAACACCTTGTGCTTAAAGAACTTTCTTATTAATTGGAGAGTGTAGAGAGGTGAAACCTCTCTACATCAGATAGGGTGGGTGCTTCATAGCACTAGTGCTTCATAGCACTTTGTGCTAAAAGCAGTTCTCTATTAGGGTTAAGGGAGGCGGATAGCCTCCTTTAGAATTTTAAGGGTGGGAGGGTGGGACTACTAAAAGTAATGTGCTTAAGCACTTATTGCTTAAAGCACCTCGTGCTAGAAGCACTTGTACTTAATAGCACTTCCTTATTCTAATTTTTAGAAGCATTTGGTGCTTAATGGTGTTTTTCTTAATTAAGTGCTTAAAGCACTTGTGTTTAGTAGCATTTTTCTTTAAGGTTAGGAGAGTCGTAGCCTCTCAACTAGATTTTTATTCTTGACAGAGGTTGAATGAATTAGTTATATTCATTAGTATGTCAAAAGCATTGCTTGAAGATATTTTAGAAGAGGAATTTTCGAGAGCGTTTGAGGTTAAGGATAGGGAAGCGTTGAAGAGGTGTATAAGGGTGGTTATTGAGT
>Ga0308411_10000174_pt1 | contig 39070 bp, 29 predicted proteins | sample HotsprottomLayer_2_FD_203530 | JGI IMG/M metagenome (GOLD analysis project Ga0308411, IMG submission 203530) | Hot spring phototrophic mat microbial communities from Octopus Spring, Yellowstone National Park, Wyoming, United States -... | ecosystem: Environmental > Aquatic > Thermal springs >... | reverse complement strand
AAGGGCGACCCGAACGCCGTGGCGGCGGAACTCTACGTCCGCTGTCTGGGCCGTAGCCCCACGGCCACGGAAGCCGACCGGATCGCCCGCCGCCTGGCCACGGCCCCCGACCCGCAGACGGCCCTCGAAGACCTCTTCTGGGCACTGCTCAACACCAACGAATTCATCTTCAACCACTGACGCCCGTGAAAGAAACCATGCACGCGACGACCCGCCTCGCTCGGCTCCCGTTCGGCCTCGTCCTACTGGCGGGACTGGCCGCCGGGACTTGGACGGTTTTCGCCGTACCGGCCCCGCTCTTCGCCGAGGACCCGGCCGCCCCGACCCCGACCTTCGAGGGGGAGGTCAAGCCGATCCTGCGCAAGCACTGCCTGGCCTGTCACAACGCCGAGCGTCCCCGGGGCGACCTCGACCTGAGCAGCTTTTCCGGTGTCATGACCGGCGGGATTTCCGGGCCGGCGGTCGTGGCCGGTAAGTCCACGGCGAGCCTGCTTTACACCCTGACGGCCCATCTCGACGACCCCAAGATGCCGCCGAACAAGCCGAAGATCCCGCAGCGGGAGATCGACACGATCGCCCGGTGGATCGACGGCGGCTTGCCCGAGAAGGCCGCGGCGGGCAAGCTGGCGACGACGGTTCCGGCCCCTGCCCCGGTTCCGGTTCCGGCTCCGGCTCCGGCTTCCCCGGTGACCCCGGCCAACCGCCCGGAGGCTGCTGTTACGACGGCCGGCGGCCCGGGCCTGGCGACCGGGTTGGCGACCGGGCTGGCGACCGCAACGGCGCTGGCGCGACCGACGCCCATCACGGCCTTGGCTGTCTCCCCCGTCGCCCCGCTCGCCGCCGTGCCGGGCAACAAGCAAGTACTGGTCGTCGATCTCGCCGCCCGCAAGTTGCTCGGCGCTTTGCCGTTCCCCGAAGGCGAAGTCCACGCCCTGCGCTTCTCCCGCGACGGCCAGGTGCTGATCGCCGCCGGCGGGGTCGGGGGGCAATCGGGGCGGGTGGTCGGCTATGAGGTCGGCAGTGGCAAGCGGCTCTTTGCCGTCGGCGACGAGACCGACGCCGTCTTGGCCGCCGACATTTCCCCCGACAAATCCCGGGTCGCTTTCGGCGGGCCGACCCGGCTGCTGCGGGTTGTCTCGGTGGCCGACGGCGCGGTCCTTCACACCCATCGCAAGGCGACCGACTGGATCACGGCCGTGGCCTTCAGCCCCGACGGCCTCTTGCTGGCGGCGGGCGATCGCTTCGGCGGCCTTTACGTCTGGGAGACGCGCAGCGGCAAGGAGTTCGCAACCCTTCGCGGCCACACCAAGGGTATCACCGCTCTGGCCTGGCGGGCCGACTCCGACTTGCTCGCCTCCGCCGGCGACGACCGCACCGTGCGGCTGTGGAACCTGCACACCGGCCAGGAAGTCACGCACTGGGAGGCTCACGACCTCGGAACGACCGCTCTGGCCTTCGGTCCGGACGGCCGATTGCTCACCGGCGGGCGCGACGGTCGGCTCCGTGTCTGGGAACAGCCGAGCGGCCGGGCACTCCAGGAACTCGGTCGCGTCGATGACATGGTCACCCGCCTCGCCTGGACGGCGGACGGCCAGAGCGCGATCAGTGGTGATTGGGCCGGTCGGGTTAAGCTGTGGCCGCTCAAGGGCGGCGAGCCGCAGCCGCTGCCGCTACCGATCCAGGCACGCCCGTCATCCACGGCCCTCGTTCCGGTACCGGTGCCGAACTACCCCCCGGCAACCACGGTGGCCTCGGCGGGGCTTCGACCCGAGGAAGCGGCGTCGCCAACTCGCCCCTCGACTGCGGCTACGACTGCGGCTTCGGGCACGGCCAGCGGCAACACGGCGGCTACGTCTCCGGCCTCGGTCCTGACCTCAGCCGATCTGGAGCGCAAGCGGGCCGCCCTCAAGGCCGTCGAGGAAGCCGTGGAGCGGCTCAAGGACGAAGCCGCCCGCGACCCGAAGAACACGGCCCTGACGAAAGCCTACCTTCAGCTCTGTGAAGCGGCCTTGGTGATGAAGGCCGAGGTCCTCGCCGCCGAGGCCGCCCTCCGGCCCTGATCCCGACCGGACCCGGCATCGCTACCCCGGACCGCGGCGGCCGTCCGCCCCGGGCCGGACGGCCGGTCGCTCCACGGACTTGAGCCGAACCGGGCGGCAAGTGACTCGTTTCCCTTTCCCGGTATACGGTCGCGGCGGTTGCCGGGAGGTGAACGGTTATCGCGGTCGGAGCGGCCGAGGGTCTCACGAACTGAGGCCCGATCGGGCCGGTTCTTTTGCCCGACCGCATGACTCGTGCGATACTCTATCCGTGCGATACTCTGGTGCCGATCGATTTGCCGCACGTTCCCACGTACAAGGAGGTCAGTCGTGAAGGTGCGAGCCTTGCTTCCTCTTGCCGTAACGGCCGGGCTTTGTTTCGGCGAGCCGGTCGCGGCCCAACAACCGACGGCGAGCGGGGTCAAGCCGGTCGCGGTGGCGAACCCGAACCAGGTGCTGGCCGACAACATCGCCTACCGCCTCCGGGCCATGAATTCGCTCGAAGGTGCCGAGATCAACATCACGGCCCAGGACGGGATCGTGACGCTGACCGGTACGACCCGGGACGCGGGGCAGAAGGCTGCGATCCTGAAGAACGTCCAGACGGTTTCCGGCGTGGTCCTCGTTCGGGACGGCCTGCGGGTCGGTTCAGTCGTCCAGGCCCAGGACGCCAACCCGGTACCGATGCCCCCGATGCCGCTGGCTCCGACGGGCGGCCCTCCCGTCAACGGAAATAACCCGATCGTGGAGCCGGCCCCGCTCGGCATCCCCGGCCAGATGGCACCCGACATGATGGCCCCGAACCTGCCGCCGTATGCCTGGCCGACCTACGCCCCGTATAACAACCTCAGCCGGGTCGCTTACCCGACCGCCTACCCTTATAACGCATTCCCGTTCATCGGCCCGTTCTACCCCTTCCCGAAGGTGCCCCTGGGCTGGCGGAAAGTCACCCTGGAGTGGGACGACGGCCACTGGTACCTCGGCCGGAACTCGGCCCCGCACGACTACTGGCGTGTGCGGTTCTGGTGATCGAGCCGGTGATCGAGCTTAAAAGCCGAGCCGACGGGCCGATCGGGTTGAGAAACTGGGCCTGCTGGGCCTAACTAACCTGACATTGCCGACCGCGACGGGTCGTCGGTCTCGACTCGCCGCGGCGTCGGCACGTCTTTGTTCACTGCCCTCGGCCTCTCCCCGACAGAAAGTGCCTCGGAAAAAAGCTCATCCTCCACGGCCCCGGCGGCCCCCGGCCCGCTCCCGTCTCTGCACCGGCAGTCGTCCGGTGCTCACCCGCCTTCGCCTGACCTGACCCCCCGGTCGGCCCACCCGGCCCGCCCGGTCACGGTACCCGTCCGCTCGGGCGGGACGGCCGTCAGACCCGCCGGAAATTGACCCCGGGTTCCTTCGGACCTACGATGCCGTGAGGTTCGATCGATCCGCAGCGGTCCCTACACCCGAGTTCCCCCCCGTGGCCACACCGTTCATCCTGGTCGTCTGCGTTACCGGGGTCTTCTGCCTGACACCGCTGGCACTTTACCTGTTCGGTGTCTCGTTACTGACGCGCCGGGACCGGCCCACCGTGCTGAGCGGGCCGTGGGACTTCGTCGGCCTGGTGGTCGGTCTTTCCGGTTTCTTCCTGGTCGGCGGGGCCTTGGTACTGGCCCTTCTGCAGTCGAACTTCCGCTACTGGATGCGGGGTAACTTCGAGTCGCTGCGGGCGGCCTGGGGGCAGGAGAAGTTGACCTGGCTGATGCTTGCTTTTCTATACCTGCTCGGCGTCGTCGGTGTCATCGCCTTGACACTGGCCGCCCGGAGGCGGTCACTGGTGGTGTACAACATCGAACCGGCGGCCCTGGAGGCGGCGGTCGCCGAGGTGTTCGAGTACCTCGGGCGTGTGGTCGAGCGGCGGGGTAACGGCTGGCACGAGGGCGGTCGCTTGCTCCTGGAGGTGGACCGCTTCGAGGCCGGTCACACCGCCACGCTGCGGTGGCTATCGCCGGACCGGGTGCTGTTCCAGGAATTCGAGCGTGGCTTACGGGAAGCCCTGGCCCACCACCCGAGCGAGGAGAACCCCGCGAGTCGCTGGTTGATGGCCACCGCCGGGGGGCTGGGGGCCTGGGCGCTTTGCTGTCTGGGCCTGCTGTTCGTCTACGTCTTTTCCGGGGGCCGATAACCCTTGTTCCGGGGGCCGATAACCCCTTGTTCCGGGGGCCGATAACCCCGGCGTCCCGTATTTCCCGCCGATCGCGAAGTTGACTCCGGTTCCCCGGCTCCCCGTGCCGATAACCCCAACACGGGCGGCGGGCTTCTCCGCCGGTCGAGAGAGGGACCGCACATGAAGAAGATGTTGATCGCCTCCGTTTGCATGACGGGGTTGTGTTTAGTGGCCGGGCGGGTCTCGGCCGACCCCGGGGGGTTCGCACCGCCGGTCGCGGGCCTCTCCGTCGCTCCTTCTTACGCCAGCACCGACACGTTGATCGGGGCCGGCGGCCTACCCCCGGGCCGCGGACCGGACCAGTACGGCTGGAATCCGTTCGTCAAGCGACTGTTGCGGAAGTTTCCCGGCTTCGGCTGCGGCGACTGCACGGGCTGTGGCAACTGCGGCTCGTCGTGTGGCGGCAACCCACACTGCAACCCGCTCGCGAACCCCGCGAACTGGGCGGCCGGCGGCTACGGCCAGGGCGGCCCGGCTTACAACCCGCACGGCTTCCCGCCGGGGGCCTACGGACCGCACGGCCCGGTGATGCAGGGGACGCTCGTCTTCCCGCACCATCCGTTCGTCCGCAGCCCTCGGGACTACTTCATGCTTGACCTGAACAAGTGACACGGGTCGGGCCGGCGGGCAGCGCACCACCCATCCCGAACCTGACCGCCGCATGCTTGACCTGAACAAGTGACACGGGCCGGGCCGGGTCGGGTCGGGCCGGGCCGGTCCGGACGGCTCACCCCACGGGCCATCTACCCCACCCGGTCGGCACCGTGGGGGGGCGTCTCGTCGGGCCGGCGGCTCATCCGCTCATCCAGGGGCTTGCTCCTTGCCAGGCAGCAGGCAGCCGCGGGCGAGGGGCCGAGTTCGCACTCGTGGTCGCTGTCGTCTCCTTCATGGACAGTACACGGCAGCATCGTCTCACCTTCACGGTCGATACACGGCCGCCGAAAGTCGGCTGGCCCCTCGTCGCCACGGTGGTTTTTTGTCCTATCCTCACGGTGTGGACACGCCAGCCGATCGCCGGGGCTTGCACGATCGCCAGGGTTCAGCCGAGAACCCGACCGCGACCGGTGCGGACCCGGACGTGATGATCCGTATTTGCGGCCTGCGGGTGCTGTACGGCTCGTTCGTGGCCGTGGACGGACTGGATCTGGAGATCCGCCGGGGTGAACTCTTCGGTCTGCTCGGCCCGAACGGGGCCGGGAAATCGACGACCATCCGTGTGCTGATCGGTCAGCGTCGCCCGACGGCCGGGCGGGTCACCGTCGCCGGCCACGACGTCGTTCGCGAGTGGGCCAGGATCAAGCCGCTCTTCGGCTATGTGCCCGACCGGGAGAACCACTTCGAGGAGTTCACCGGCCGGCGGAACCTGGAGTTCTTCGGCGAGTTGTATGGGGTGCCGCGGCTGCGGGTGAACGCCGTGCTGAAGATGGTGGAGTTGGAGGAGGCGGCCGACCTGCCGGTCCGCGGTTACTCGCTGGGCATGCGCAAGAAGCTGCTGTTGGCCCGCGCCCTGTTGCACGAGCCGCCCGTACTGTACCTGGACGAACCGACGGCGAACCTCGACATCCATTCGGCCGAGGTGGTCCATCGCATCCTGCGGGAGCGGGTGCGTAAGGGGGCCACGGTCGTGCTTACGACGCACGACATGGACGAGGTCGAACGCATCTGCGACCGCGTGGGCATCGTCTGCCGGGGCAAGTTGGTGGCCCTCGACTCGCCGCTGCATCTCAGGCAGGCTCACACCGAGCGCAAGGTCGACGTGATCCGGTCGGACGGCGAACGTCTGGTCTTCGACATGGAACAGCCGGCCAGTCGGGCTGAGTTGGCCGCACTGCTCATCCGGGGCGAGGTCGCGAGCCTGCGGACCCGCGAGTTCGACTTCCATGCCACGTTCCTTAAACTCACCGGGCAGGCGTTCGAGTAGCCGACGAACGGTCGGGATGACCCGGCCGGTCGGGATGACCCGACCGGTGGGCGGATCACACAGCGGAACGGCGGCTCATGCGCGGGTACATCCTGAAGGCCCTGATCGTCAAGGAGTGGCAGCGGCACCTGGCCAACCGGGGCGGCGTCGCGCTGGCGGTCCTGCTGGTGGCGGCGGCCGGGCTGCTCTCCGTCTTCGCCCCCGCCGGCGAGTCGGTCGCCGGGGCGACCTCTCCGGTCGGCGGCGTCCGGCACTGCTTCCTGGAATTCGACCGCAAGACCCCCCTGATCGAACACCTGGAAGCGAACCGACCGCCCGAATTGAAAGAGCAGATCATCGTTCGTTCGCTGGGGGCGGCCGACACGGTCGACGGCCTGTTGGTCTACCCCACCGGCACGGCGGCGATCCAGATCCGGCAGCTCCCCCCGGGCAATTCACCCTCCGGTCGATACACGGTCAGCGTCTCGGTCTGGCACCCGAGCGGCGAGCCGGCCGCGCTGGCCCCGTATGAGACGTGGCTATGGAAGGAGCTGCGTCGGGCCTTCCGTGCCCAGGCCAGCGAGAGGGGGGTGAGCCTGCCGCCGGAGCCGGACTTCGACCCGGAAAACCACTGGCTGCTCATCGAGGCCCACAAGCGGTTCCAGGAGCAGGTCGCCGGCAGCGGCACCGCCGCGACGAGTTACGAGGTTCCCGACCTGCTCGTGAGCCGACGCGGACTGGGCGGAAAGGTACTCGACCTGCGCTCGGCCATGGCCACGGGCCTGATCGTCTTCGCCCTGTACTTCAGTTGCGTGTACCTGCTGCCCACCTTGAATTGCGAGGAGCGTGAGCGTGGCGTGCTGCTCGCCCAGGCGTTGTCCCCGGCCTCCCCGGGCGAGATCGTCGCCGCCAAACTCCTCTTCTATCCCGGTTTCGGAATCGCCCTGGCCGCCACCCTGGCGGCGATCTACAAGACCGCGATCCTCTCGAGCCTGTTCTTCTGGCTCGCGGTCGTCGCCGTCGCGGGAGGATTCCTGGGCATCGGCATGACGATCGCCACCCTGGCCAGGACCCAGCGGGCCGCGTTCCTGGGCGGCATGTGTTACCTGCTGTCGGTCTCGATGCTGTTGCTGATCTGCTCTATGAACCGCATCCCTTTCCTGTCGTGGCTGGCAATCGAGTACCACGGGCCGCGCATCCTGCACGCGGCCGTCAGCGGTGAGGTCCTGTGGTACCACTGGTACAACCTGCTCGGGGCCTTCGGCCTGGCGGCGGTTTGGCTGATCGTGGCCGTCTGGTTATTCCGCCGACGCGGCTGGCAGTAGCGTCGCCTTAGCGGCCCCGTGGCTGTCGATTCCGCCACCGGCGGCCGGTTTCCGCCGACGGGTCCGGTTACGGCTCTCAGGAACGAACACTAGCCCCGCAATCTCACCCTTTACCTTCTGCCCTTTGTTTTTCGACCCGCGCTGAATCAGTCATGTCGCAGTTCCGGTCGTAGCGGTGCCCTTCTCCATCCAAGTACCCCAGTTGCCGCAGATTGCCTTTGACGAATTTTTCCGCCACCTCTACTATTCAAATTGCCGTCCCCACCATTGCCCGCTTCATGCAGTTCCGCACCACGGAGGAAAGTCGGTATGTACAGTTTGATCCTTCTGTCGGCCATGGCCCCGGGAGTCGATGTGACACCGGCCCCGGCCGCCGCAGCACCAGTCGTCGCCGGATGTTTCGGGGGTTGCACCGGCGTGACGGTTTCGCTGGGCTGCGCCGGTTGCTATGGCGGCGGCGGTTGCTTCGGTTACGCTTGCAACGGCTGCTACGGCTCGAGCAGTTGCCTGGGTTGCCTCGGCTCCGCGCCGGTACGGCACCACCGCCCCCGCTTGCTCAACCTTTTCCGGCGGTCGTGCCTGGGCTGCGATGGCTTTAGCTGCCACGGCTATAGCTGCTACGGCTCGTGCCTCGGCTTCGGTGGTTGCACCGGGTGCGCCGGTTGCCTCGGCTCGCTCTCCTGCTTCGGCGCGCCGGTCGCCATGCCCCACTACTACTCGGGCATGGCCGCTTGCCCGCAGGTCACCTACGGGACCGTGACCCATCCGAACCCGCCCGGCGTGGTCGTCCCGCCGAGCGAACCGAAGCCGATGACCGAGCCGAAGCCCACGGAACCGAAGAAGACCGGTGCCAGCATCCGCTTCCAGCTCCCCGCGGACGCCAAGCTGATCGTGGACGGACGCCCGACCAACTCGACGGGGACCGAGCGTGCGTTCACGACCCCGCCGCTGGCCGCCGGCCGGAAGTTCTTCTACGACGTGCGGGCCGAGGTCGTCGTCGGGGGGGTCACCGTTGTCGAGACCAAGCGGGTCATCGTCGAAGCCGGTGCGAACATCACCGAGACGTTCTCCAAGCTCTTCGCGGCCGTCGACAAGCCTGGCACGGCCGTGGCCGGCAAGTGAGTATCTCTTGAGTATCTCTGGGGCCGGGGTCGAGGCGCTTGACGCCTCATCGCCGGGTAGTAGGATCGGGGGTAGTCGAGGTACACCGACCGTGACACCGGAATCTCCACAACAGAGTGCAAGGGACGGCGAGCCGCGCCAAGACGCCGCCGCGGTGATCCACGACGCCGCCGCGGTCATTCACTCCGGGTGAACGGTCGCGTTGTGCCGAGTAGGGACAACTTCGTCGACCCCGAAGCCAGACGCTTCGGGGTTTTTCGTTGTCGGGGTCGGCTCCTGGGAGTCGACCCGTGCCGACGAGACGAACAGTGGGGGCGATCGCCATGCGTGTCTACGTCTACGACACCACCCTTCGGGACGGAAGCCAGGGGGAGGGGGTGAACTTTTCGGTGCAGGACAAGTTGTTGCTCACCAAGCGGCTCGACGAGATCGGCGTGGACTACATCGAGGGCGGCTATCCGCTGTCGAACCCCAAGGATTTCGAATATTTCCAAGCGGTCCGGGGGTTACCGCTGCGGCACGCGAAGGTCTGCGCCTTCGGCATGACGCGGCGGAAGAACACCGCCCCGGAGAACGACTCGTGCCTGAAGGCCCTGCTCGACGCCCGCACCCCGGTCGTGACGATCGTCGGCAAGAGCTGGGATTTCCATGTCACCGACGTGCTCGGGACCTCGCTTGAGGAGAACCTGCGGATGATCGGGGACTCGGTGGCCCATTGCCGGGGTCACGGCCGTGAGGTGTTCTACGACGCCGAGCATTTCTTCGACGGGTACCGGGCGAACCCGGAGTACGCCCTGCGGACGCTACAGACGGCGGCGGCGGCGGGGGCCTCGACGGTCATCCTGTGCGATACCAACGGGGGCACGCTTCCCGAGCGGATCGCCGAGGTCGTCGCCCGGGTGCGGGACGTGTTGGCCCCCTTGGGCTGTCAGATCGGTATCCACTGCCACAACGACTGCGACCTGGCCGTGGCCAACACCCTGGCCGCCGTCCGCGCCGGGGCGACCCAGGTGCAGGGCACGATCAACGGGCTGGGTGAGCGGTGCGGCAACGTCGACCTCGTCAGCGTGATCGCCAACCTGGCCCTGAAGTATCAGTACGAGGTGCTGCGGCCCGGCAGCCTGGCCCGACTGACCGAGACGTCCCGCTACGTCTATGAGCTGGCGAACATGAACTTCCGTCCCGGCCAGCCGTTCGTCGGGCAGAGTGCCTTCGCCCACAAGGGCGGCATGCACACCCACGCGGTGGCCAAAGACCCCGCGACCTACGAACACATCCGCCCGGAACTCGTCGGCAACGAGCGCCGCATCCTGGTGTCGGAACTGTCCGGTCACTCGACGATCCTGGCCAAGACCACCAAGTACCGCGTCAGCCACGACAAGGCCCTGATGACCAAGATCCTCAACCAGGTGCAGGACCTGGAGAACGCCGGCTACGAGTTCGAGGCCGCCGAGGCCTCCTTCGACCTGCTGGTCAAGAAGGCCGCCGGACTCTACAAGCCGTGGTTCGAGCGGCTCGCCTATCGTGTCAACATCGAGGCCGGGCCGGCCGGCAACCCGATCACCGAGGCGACCGTCAAGCTCCGTGTCAACGGCGAGGTGGTCCACACCGTCAGCGAAGGAGACGGCCCGGTCAACGCCCTCGACGGTGCCCTCCGCAAGGCACTGGGGCCGACTTACCCCCGTCTGCAGCAGATGCGGCTCGACGACTACAAGGTCCGCGTGGTCAACGGCCGCGAGGGGACCGCCGCCCGTGTCCGCGTCGTGATCGAATCCCGGGACGGCTCCGACGTCTGGGGCACGGTCGGCGTCAGCGAGAACGTCATCGAGGCGAGTTGGCTCGCGTTGGTCGATAGCATCGAATACAAACTCTTCAAGGACGCGGAGCAGGGGCTGTCCGGGGCGGACCTGAGTAGCTGAGTACCGACCGGATCACGCGGCCCGGCCCGGCGAGGATTTCCCACCATGGCGACCGAACTACCCAAGGCTTACGAACCCAAAGCCGCACAGGAGAAGTGCCTGAAGTTCTGGGAGGAGCGGGGCTACTTCCACAGCGACCCGGACCCCGCCCGGGAGCCGTACACCATCGTCATCCCGCCGCCCAACGTCACCGGTGCCCTGCACATGGGGCACGCCCTGAACAACACCCTGCAGGACGTGTTGACCCGCTGGCGGCGGATGCAGGGCTACAACGCCCTGTGGTTGCCGGGAACCGATCACGCCGGCATCGCCACCCAGTCGGTCGTCGAACGCCTCATCTACCAGCAGGAGAAGAAGACCCGCCACGACCTGGGCCGTGACGAGTTGGTCAAGCGGATCTGGGACTGGAAGGACCGGTACGAGGCCCGCATCCTCGGGCAACTCCGTCAGATCGGGGCCAGTTGCGACTGGCGGCGGACCCGCTTCACCCTCGACCCGGTGTGCGCCCGGGCCGTCCGCGAGACCTTCTTCCGCATGTTCCGGGACGGCTACATCTACCGCGGCAAGCGGCTGGTGAACTGGGACACCCAGTTGCAGACCTCCGTCGCCGACGACGAGACCTACACCGAGGAGACGCGGGGCGGGTTCTGGACCTTCCGTTACCCCGTCGAGGGACTGCCGGACGCCTCCATCGCCTTCAGCACCACCCGGCCCGAGACGATGCTCGGCGACACCGCCGTCTGTGTCCACCCCGGCGACGACCGCTACCGCCACCTCGTCGGTCGCTACGTTCTCCAGCCGCACACCGGCCGCAAAATCCCGATCATCGCCGACGGCCTGCTCGCCGACCCCAAACTCGGCACCGACTGCGTGAAGGTCACGCCGGCCCATGACCCCAACGACTACGCCTGCTGGCTCCGCCACCCCGAGATCGGCATCATCAACATCCTCAACCCGGACGGCACCATCAACGACAACGGCGGCGAGTACCGCGGCCTGGACCGCTACAAGGCCCGCGAGGCCGTTACCCAGAGGATGGTGGAACTCGGCCTCTACGTCGGCCGCGAGGACCGTCTGGTGCCCCTCAGGTACAGCGACCGCAGCAAGACCCCGATCGAGCCGTACCTCTCCGACCAGTGGTTCGTGCAGATGGCCGACCGGGACGACGGCAAGCCCGGCCTCGCCCAGTTGACCATCGACGCCGTGACCGACGGCCGCGTCAAGTTCTTCCCCGACCGCTACGCCCGGTCGTACCTCGACTGGCTGGCCGAGAAACGCGACTGGTGCATCAGCCGCCAACTCTGGTGGGGCCACCAGATCCCGGTCTGGTACAAGTCCGAGGTGATACCACCGGAGGTCTTCAAGACCGTCGCCGGGCCGGTCCCGAAGGCCTTGCGGCCCCTGCTGCGGGAGCGGTCCAACGACATCGCCATACGTTGGGTGAACAAACCCGGGCGGGCCGGGGACGATCAGGATCACACCGTCGACTTCCAGGTCTGCGTGCGGCCGGGTAACGAGGACATCGAGCGGCTCCTGGAGGCCGACGGCTTCACCCGCGACGGCGACGTCCTGGACACCTGGTTCAGCTCGGCGCTGTGGCCGCTCAGCACGCTCGGTTGGCCGGGGCCGACCCTGCCCGAAGAGCGGACCGAGCGTCTCCCACCCGACTGGGGCAAGCTCCGCTCCTACTACCCGACCAGCACCCTGGTCACCAGCCGCGACATCATCACCCTCTGGGTCGCCCGCATGGTCCTGGCCGGGCTGTACAACGTCGGCGACGTCCCCTTCCGCCACGTCTACATCACCCCCAAGGTGCTGGACGGCTTCGGCGACACGATGAGCAAGAGTAAGGGCAACGGCGTCGACCCGCTCGACATCATCGACATCTACGGCACCGACGCCCTGCGCTACTACGTCGTGTCGATCGCCGGCGAGACGCAGGACAGCCGCCTGCCGGTCGCCAACCAGTGCCCGCACTGTGGCCACCTGATCCCCCAGAAGCCGGAGCACCTCGGCCTGCGCACCAGCAAGCTGACCTGCCCGGCGTGCAAGAAGCCGTTCCGCCCCGGGGGGCCGTGGCCGACCGACGACCCGGAACTGCCGACCGCCAAACAGGCCTCCGACCGCTTCGAGCAGGGACGCAACTTCGCCAACAAGATGTGGAACGCCACGCGGTTCATCCTCATGAACCTGGACGGCTACACGCCCGCGCCGGTCGAGGTTCCGGCCCTTCCCACCGAGGACCGTTGGCTGCTGTCGCGATTGGCCGCCACCGCCCGGGCCGTCACCACCGCCCTGGAAGCCTACCACTTCAGCGAGGTGGCACGGCTGATCTACGACTTCGTCTGGTCGGAGTTCTGCGACTGGTACATCGAGATGGCCAAGGGTCGGCTCCGGGACGAAGCGGCCCGCCCGCTGGCCCAGCGCGTACTGACCGGCGTACTCGACGGCATCCTGCGGCTCGTTCACCCCGTCATGCCGTTCGTCGCCGAGTCGCTCTGGCAGGCCCTGAACGAGGCCGCCGCCGAACGCGGGCTGCCGACCCCGCGCCGGGCCGAGGAGAGCGTCGTCATCGCCCGCTGGCCCACCTACCCGAGCGAGTGGATCGATCCCGGGGTCGAAACCCGCTTCCTTCGCATGCAGGAACTCGTGCGGGGCGTGCGCGAAATCCGCAACCGCTACAGGGTCGACCCGAAGACCCGGCTCGACGTGGCCGTGAAGTGCCTCGAGGCGGTGGCCGCCGACTTCAACGCCCTGGCCGCCTTCATCGGTCCCCTGGCAGGGATCGGCTCGCTCTCGGCCGGTCCCCACACCGCCAAGCCCCGCCAACCGGCCAGCCTGGTCCGCCCCGAGTTCACGGCCTACGTCTCGCTCGCCGGCCTGATCGACGTGGCTGCGGAGGTCGCCCGCCACGAGAAGGAGACGGCCGAGAAGCTCAAGGCCCTCGATGCCGCACGGGCCAAACTCGCCAACGACGGCTTCGTCAAGAATGCCAAGCCCGAGGTCGTGCAGGCCCTGCGAGACTCGGCCGACGAACTGGAACGGCAGATCGCCGCCCTCCGCGAGAGCCTGGCCGACCTGAAGACCGGTTGAGCCGACGGCGACCCGCCGGCCGGTCGGTCGGCATTCACACCGGCAACACGACACGAGGTTTGAACCCGCCTCGATCGACCTCTCCCACGGCGACCAGCTCACCGGCTTCATCGAGGACGGCGACCTCCGCACCGGGGACCAACCCGGTCCTCATCGACGTCGGCAAGCGGACGGCCTGCCCGTGCCGAACGCGCCGCCGGTCGTCGTCGCCCAGCCGCACCACCGGCAGCTCACTCACCGCCAGCGACAGCGGCAGGAGCCGGAGTTCTGCCGGTCGTTCGTCGATGCTCAGAGCTTCGGCGACCGAGAACGGACCGACGCGGGTGCGGCGGAGTTGCTCGACCAGTCCGCCGACGCCGAGCTTCTCACCCACATCACGGGCGATCGAGCGGATGTAGGTGCCCCGGCCGCAGTCCACTTCCACATCAACGAACGGCCAGTCGTACTCCCGTAGCCGGATGGCGTCGATGCGGACCGGGCGGGCCGCCAGTTCCACGTTGCGTCCCCGCCGGGCCAACTCATAAGCCCGTTCACCGTTCACCTTGAGCGCCGACACGGCCGGCGGGACCTGAGGGATCGTGCCGACGAAGGTGGCAAGCACGGCCTCGAGGCTCTCCCGGCTCGGGGCGACGGCGTCCGGCCGCTCCGTGACCACACCCTCGGCGTCGTCACTGGTGCTGGTCGCGCCGAGGCGGAACCGCGAAGCATAGCTCTTGCCCATCGCTTGCACATACTCGGCCAGGCGGGTAGCTGTGCCGATGCAGATCACGAGTACTCCGGTCGCCAGCGGGTCGAGCGTGCCGGTGTGGCCGATCTTCGTCCCACGGGGGAACCACTTCTGCACGCGGTTCACCGCGTCCCGCGAGGTCATGCCGCGTGGCTTGTCGATCACCAGCAGTCCGTTCACCGTCACCCTCCCCGATCTCCACCCTCCCCGCGACCGCGCTCCGCTGCCGTGGGGATCAGACCCTCGTCGATTTCCGTTTCCGGGCCGTCGGACTATTATCACCGCAACGCTATCATCCGAGTGCCCGCCCCGACCGTGACGACCCCCATGAACTTGTTCGAGAAGTTCTCGGCCGGCTTGCCCCTGAGAGAGTTCCTGGCGAAATACGGCACGGATACCGACCGAGCCCGCTGGGAAAGCGCGACGGAGCAGACCCGCCTGACGGAGCCGCAGCGGGAGTTACTGCGGAAGTTTACCCGTCGCATGAACGTACTGGTGCTGTGCGGGGCCTGGTGCGGGGATTGTGTCGCCCAGTGCCCGGCCTTCGAGCGGATCGCCGAGGTCACCCCGCTGGTCGTGACCCGATATATCGACCGCGACGATCACCCCGAGGTTCAGGAAGCCCTGCGGATCAACGGCGGGGATCGCGTCCCGGTCGTCGTCTTCTTTTCGGAAGACGGCTACGAGGTCGCACGCTACGGCGACCGAACCCTGAGTCAGTACCGGCGACTCGTCGATCAACTCGGCGGCGACTCGTGCGGAACCGGCCTGGTGAAAGGCAACGACCCCCTCCAGCAGGCCGTCGTTCAGGACTGGCTCGACGAGTTCGAGCGGGTGCAATGGATCCTGCGACTCTCGCCGCGTTTAAGGAAGATTCACGGGGACTGAGATTTACTGGGGCCGGGAAGTATCGAGTCGAGGTGGTCCGATTGCGTCAGCATGTTAGCCGACGTAAGCTAGGTTTGGTTAAGGAGAATCGACCCCCGTAACTGACCGGTTCGGAGCCGCGTCCCGAACCACGCCGGAGCCGCCGATGCTCAGGTATCGCTGCCCGCAGTGCTCGCAACTTTTGTCGGCACACGAACTTCGAGCCGGGAAGCGGAGCGTCTGCACCCGGTGCTTGACCTCACACGTCATCCCCGCGGAGCGTCACCACTGGCTCAACGAAGCAGGGGAACCGCTCGCCCCCCCGCCGGCGGAAATGAACCAACCGGTCGCGGTTACCGAACCGGCATCCGCCGACTCGAAACCGATTTTCGCCGAGCCGACCGCCGACTCGAAACCGACCTTCGCTGGGCCGACTTATGCTGAGCCGTCCGCCATCGACATCTCGCCCCTGCCATCGGCCAAGTCCATGACCGCGGGCTTCACGGCCGCCGCTGAGCCGACCGCCGCCGAGCCGCCCTCAGGCAGTCCAGGACCTGCCGACCCCGCACCGGCCGACCCGTTACCCGCTGTGGCCCCGGCGGTAGACCGGGACCTTCCCGAACCAGAACTCGGTCCCACGAAGCCAGACTGGCCCGAGGCCGAACCGGCCCTGAACGAGGCGGCCCCGACCCCCGTCTCACCGGCCTACGGCCCGACACCGCTCGCGCCCGGGAGTACGGTCGTCCTGTCCCCCGTACCGCGTGCGACCCGTAGGGAGTCGTCCCCTGCTGACACGCCGCTGCCCCGGGTGTTCCATGCCCGCACCCAGGCCGACATCGCGGCCGCCATCACCGAGGCACTCACGCTACGGATGCGGCCGCCGCGAAAGCCCCACCGTGACCTGCGACCCTCGACGGCACTGTGGCTCGTCCTCCTGACCGTCGCGGTAGTCCTGGTTCCGATCGCCCTGTTCACCGGGGGGAACCCCCGGCAGTACGGCGGCTGGGTGATCGGCCTGGGCATCGCCCAACTCCTCCTCGGGTATGTCTGGATCGTCTGGTTGACCGGACGGCGGGCCTCGAGCCGGGGTCTGGCCTGTGCCGTGCCGCCGGTTACCATCTACTACCTGCTTCAGCAGAAGTATGCCCGCCTGCGTCCGCTGCGGTTCGTCGTCACGGGGGTGCTTCTCGTGGCCGTCGGCCTGCTGCTTCCGATCGCCGCACCCACGACGCGGGCCTGGGTCGGGGTGACCGAGAAGGACTCGGACAGGCCGACCCTGCCGGCACCGACGGGCGAGGGAACAACGAAGCTCGACCAGATCCGTGGCCTGCTGGAGCGCAAGGCTTACGACCGGCTCATCGAGTTGATCCGGTCCCTGGCCCGCACCGACGAGGTCCTCTCGGCCGACGCCCGGGATCGTGACGAGTTGGCCGTCGAACTCCGCCGCCTGGTGGACCACCCGGATACCGGGGTCAAGGTCGCCGCGCTGGAAGCGTATGCCCGCTGGGGAGGGGCCGACGCCCGCGAACTGTGCCTGAACGCCTTGAGCCGCTCCGAGGAAGAGAAGCTGATGGCCTTGCGGCTGTTGCCCCAGTGGAAAGACACCGAGGCGGCCCCGGCGATCGCCCAGGCCATCGCCGCCCTGATCGTCCGGCCCGGGTTGGTGACGAACCGCGCCATCGCCGCCCTCGAGGAGGTCGGTGGGCCGGCCGCCGAAGCCGCCACGCTCGGCCTACTGACCCGCTCCGATGAGCAAGCCGCCCGGGTCCTGGCGCTGAACATCCTCGAAAAGGTCGGCGGCGAGCGGGCGATCACGGTGCTCCGGGGCTACGCCGCGACTTCCCTCGACCAGACGATCAAGGCGAAGACCCTGGACACCATCGAAGTGATCCGGGCGCGGCTCGGCCGGTGACGGCCGGGCTGACGGCCGGGCGGCTCCCGACCGCCTCACTCTCCGTCCTCCAGTGCCTCGCCGAGTACGTGCTCGTTGACATAAATCGGGACGCGGGCGGTCACCGCCAGGGCAATCCCGTCACTCGGCCGGCAGTCGATCTCGATCAACTCGCCGTCCTTTCGCACCCGTAACTTCGCAAAATAGGTATGGTCCTCGAGGTCGCTGATGACGATGTCCTGGATCTCCCCGCCGAGTTGCTCGATCACGGCCGTGATCAGGTCGTGCGTCAGGGGTCGCGGGGAGACCACCCCGGTCACCCGGCGGTGAATACTGGTCGCCTCGAAGATCCCGATCACGATCGGAAAACTCCGCTCCCCGTCGACTTCCTTGAGCACGATCACCTGGTGTTCGTCCACCTCACTGATGATGATCCGCCGTAGTTGCATCTGCACGGGCACAGCTTTCTCCGGTTGAGCTGCCAAACCTGGGTCATGCAGTGCAGAATAACAGACCGTAAGCGGCGGTGGTACGCCGTCGTGACGGGTATCGCGAGCGGCGGTGGTACGCCGTCGTGACGGGTTTCGCGAGCGGGTCAGGTCGGCCATGGGACGGATTCTGTTGAGCACGGCACCCGGAACGGGTGCGGACGACCTGCGCGTCGTGCTGGAACGGGCCGGCTTCGCGCCCCGGCCGCATGTCCTCGGCTCGACACCGGGCATCGACTTCGCGGCGTACTCGGCGGCCGTGATCGCGGTCGGCCCCCACGCGGCGATGGCGGCGGCACAAACGACGCGCTGGCGCGCCGAATTGGGAGACGATTTCTGGCCGATCCTCTGGGTGCTTCCCGGTCCCGACAGCGGTACGACCGTCCTGGGACTCGACTCGGGGGCCGACGTGGTGCTGCCGCGACCTCTCGACATGACACACTTCGTCGCTCAGGTCCGCCAGGCGGTGCGGTCACACGCCCGGGCCCAACGGGTCGCGGCCCGTGCGAGTGAGGCCCGGCTGCTGGGCGAACAACTGAATCAAGCGTACACGCAGATCCGTCTGGAAACCGACTGGGCTGCCCGTCTGAACCGCCTGAACCGGCATGTCTCCTGGCCGGCGATCGGGCGGCTCCGCTTCAGCGTCCGGCATGAGACACGCGGCCGCTTCGCCGTTGATACCTTCCAGGTCTGTCGCCTCGGCCAGGACACCGCCGGCTTCTATCTCGCCCGGACCAGCGGCAGCGGAGCGCTCGGTCAACTGCTCGGGGCCTTCGTTCAGACGGCCATCGGCCGGGCCGGATGGGGCAGCGAACGGGGTACCGGCCCGATCGAGCCACTCTCTCCGGCGTCACTGCTCGCGGACCTGAACCGGCAACTCCTCGCCCAACCGGACTTCCAGCCCGCGGTGGCCGTTCTCGTCGGCATCGTCTCCGCCGACTCCGGCATGCTCACACTGGTCCGCGCCGGGCTTCCGCCCCCGATCTTCCTTCCTGGGCCGGGAGAACCTACGGCTGAACCGGGGGAACCTTCACCCTGGACTTTTGCCAACTCCTGGCTCGGGATCGCCGAGACGGCCTTCACGGACTCACAGCGAATTCTGCGACCGGGAGACCGGGTCACGTTCGTGACCGTCACGCCGGCCGGGGATGACGGCCCCGAACCGGCCCGGCCGTCTTCACCCGCTCCGGTCATCTCGCGTATCTCGCGTCACCGTGCCCTCACCGGGCAACGCTTCGTGGACGCCGTGGCGGCCGACTTGTTGGCCCTCAGCGAAGACGAAGACGAAAACGACGTGACGGTCTTGTGTCTGGAGTTCGGAGCCGGGACGCAGGACGTCCGAGGGAGTTGAGCTGGCGGGGCGAGCGTTCACCACACGGCTAATTGCCAGCCCCCGGTGACCAGCCGCTTGCCGTCCGGGGCGAACTCGATGGCGGTGACGGGGCCGGAGTGCCGCGGGGAGCCGAAGAGTTCCAACCCGGTGCGGAGGTCCCAGAACTTTACCTCGCCGGAGATGCTGCCAGAGACCAGGACGCGGCCGTCCGGCGACACGCGGAGGGCGGTGACCCGCGCGATGTGACCGTGGAGGGCGAATTCCTCGCGGGCCGGGGCGGTCGAGTAGACGCGGATCGTGCCGTTGCGACCGGCCACGACGAGCCGGTCCCCGTGCGGGCTGAGCTGAAAGACGGTGTCGGGCACGGCCGAGATCAGCTGTCCGATGACCTCCCCGCCGGCCGACCAGACCCGCAAGCCCAGAGTCCCGGCCGCGGCCACGGTCTTGCCGTCGGCGGCCAGCGCGACCCGCGGCACCGCCGACCGATGCCCACAGTCCAGCGAGGTTAGGAGCTGGCCGTCGCTCAGGTTCCACAGGTGGACCTGCCCGCGGTCGTCCCCCACGGCGAGAACGGAACAGTCGGCGGACAGGTCGGCGGAAACCGGCACGGCCGGGCCGGGCAGGGTGAACCGTGACTTCGGCTGAACGCGGCTCCCGCTCGTTTCGCTCAGAACGACCGAGCCGTCCCGGAACTCGACGCCGACGACCGCCGGCCGGTCCGTGTTCGCCAGGCGGATGACCTGGAAGCCCCGGCCGGGAACCGGCACGTCTCGTCGTTCGTCACCAGACCACACGGTCAGACGGCCCGTCGAGGCGGCGGCCCGCCACGGCCCCGAGGAGTGGATCGCCACGCCGCTGACCGGGGAGGTCGTGATCGCCCCGTGATCGACGAGGTCCTCGGGTAGGTCCCAGGAGCGGATCGTGCCGTCGTCGCTCCCGGTGAAGAGCGTCTTGCCGTCCCGGGTGGTCGTCCCTGCCCGGATTTCGCCGGTGTCGCCCGTGGGCAGTTCGTGCCAGTCGTGGTCGAACACCAGGAGTCGGCCGGGGGAGTCACTGGCGGCGAGGCGGTGGCCTTGTAGACCGGCCAACCAGTGGACCCGGCCCCGGGTGGCTCGCGTTGCCGAGTCGTTGTCCGGGTCGTGGATCGCATTGACGGTCGCGAACCGGTAGGTCCCCTTGGCGTCGGGCAGTAATCCGGTCACGGGGAAGATCTGGTCTCGGGCGAGCTGCGGTTCGGAGCCCGGGAGCAGACGGTAGACCCGCGTCCCGCTCGCGGCCAGTAGGCCCTGCCCTTCGGGTAGCCGGGCGATGACCGTCGCCGGTGAAGGGCCGGGCACGTGCCCCGCCGTCGAGCGGCGACCGTTTTGGAGGTCGAAGCGGCCGACTTCGCCGTTGATCAGCCCCATGTATAGGTCGTGGCCGTCGATAACGAAGTCGAGGCAGCCGGCCGGGCCGGCGGGTGAGCGGAACGGTTCCTCGGCCGGTACGGGTCGGCCGTCCGGGAGGACGGACCAGCCGCTCAGAGTAGCACCGCCCAGGCTGAAGAGTCGGGCGGCCTGCCGCGAGAAGGCGAGCCGTCGCACGGCGGCGTCGTGGGCGGCGACCGACCCGAGCAGGTTCCCGGTCACCCGGTCCCAGACGGCCAGGGTGCCGTCGGCATGCCCGCTGGCGAGTCGTGTTCCGTCGTCGGAGACGGCGAGGGCCGTGACCGGCCCCGCGGGGGTGGCGATGAAGAGTCGGTCGGCGGCGACCAGGCGGGACAGGTAGGCATGGACGAAATCGGTCGGTTCTCCGCCGGTGCGGGCCAGTTTGGAGGCGGTGTCGAGAAACTCGGCGGCGGCCTTGCGGTCCCCCGAGCGCCAGGCGGCGGCGGCGGCGCGTATCGCCTCGGCGTACTCCCGCTGCTGGTCGGCCCGGGTTCGTGCGGCCCGGTCACGAAGGACGGTGTCGCGGTCGCTCTTCAGTTGCCGCGTCTGGTACATGCTCCAGGAGCCGACCGCCAGCAGGACGGTGGCGATGGTGGCCAGGACGACGAGGGCGACGGCCTGGTCGTTGCGACGGAGCCAGCGTGCGGCCCGGCCGACCCACTTGAGGGGGCGGGCGATCGTCGGCTTACCGTCGAGGAAGCGGCGCAGGTCGTCGGCCAGGTCGATGGCCGTGCGGTAGCGGCGGCCCGGTTGCTTGTCCATGGCCTTGAGGCAGATCGCCTCCAGGTCGCGGGGGATGTCGTGGCGGATGAGCCGCGGCCGCGTCGCCTCGCCGTCGATCGCCTGGCGGAGGACCTCCACGTCGGTCGCCCCGTCATAGGGGGCACGGCCGGTGAGCAACTCGTAGAGGATGACGCCGAGGGCGTAGACGTCGGCAGCCGGGCCGATGTCCTGGTGGCGGGCCTGGGCCTGTTCGGGGGCCATGTACTTCGGCGTGCCGAGGATCTGGCGGGTCGTCGTTTCCGAGGGGGCCCCGCGCTCGATGAGCTTGGCCAGGCCGAAATCGACGACCCGGGGGATGAAGTGTTCGCCCCGCAGCAGTACCGAACCGGGGGCCGCCTCTTGGTTCTGCAGGTCCTGGCCGGTCGCCTGGAGGATGACGTTGTTCGGTTTCAGGTCGCGGTGGAGCACGCCGCGGTCGTGGGCGTGCTGCACGGCCTCGGCGATGGTCGCCACCAGGCGGGCCGCCTGCCGCACCGGTACCGGAAAGGCCTGGCGGTCGAGCCATTCCCCGAGCGTCAGTCCGGGACAGAACGCGGTGGCGATGTAGCAGACCGGGCCGATCTCGCCGGTCTCGTAGACCGGTACCAGGTTGGGATGGTCGAACTCCGCGGCCGCCAGGGCTTCCCGCACGAGCCGACGGCGGGCCTCGGCGCTCAGGAGCATTTCCGGGCGGGGAATCTTGAGCGCGACCTCCCGCTCCAGCTTGGGGTCATAGGCGAGAAAGACGATGCCGCAGCCCCCCTTGCCCAACTGCCGCCGCAGCTCGAACCGCCCGATCCGGTGCGGCCCGTTGCCACCGGGGGCTGCCACCGGTGCCGTCGGGACCGAGGCCGCGGGGCCGTCCCCGGGGGGGAGCAGTTCCCCCATTGATCCTTCGTTCGGGGCGGTGCCCGAGAGCGGCGTGACGACCCGTTCCCCCGGCAGCGGGCGGTGTTGCGGTATGGCCAGCGTCTTCGCGTGGTCGTTGCCCCCTTCCATGCCCTGGTCGAACGCAGCCAGAAGACGCGCCAGGTTTTCGTCGAGCTTGAGCGGATCGGATGGGTTCATCGAACGTCACGGGGGGCGATGAATCGAACGTCACGGGGGGCGTTGACGGGTGAGCGGGTACGCCCGAGTTTTACGAGTTTAACACATCCTCCTCCCGGACCTGAACGGGGCAGTTCGTAAAACTGTCTTAAATCCTCGTGTGTCTCCTGTGTGGGGGTTGGTCTGGCGGCCGGGCGGGGCCTGTGGGCCTTCAGAACTTTCTAGCCTTGGCGTGGGACCGGGTCGTGTGAGGCCATGAAGATGAAGCGGAGGGGCCATGAAAGCGATCGTCATCGCGACGGCGTTCGGACTGGACAACCTGATCTTTGAGGACCGACCCGTCCCGCAAGCCGGTCCCGGTCAGGTCCTGGTGCGGGTCCGGGCGGTGTCGTTGAATTACCGCGACCTGCTCGTGGCCAAGGGCTTATACAACCCGAAACTGAAGTTGCCGCGGGTTCTCGGGTCGGACGCGGCCGGCGAGGTGGTCGCGGTCGGGGAGGGGGTCACGAGCTTCGCCCCCGGCGACCGGGTGGTCGGCTGCTTCATGCCGGCCTGGGAGACGGGACCGATCACGGACGCGGCCGTGCGCTCGGCCCTCGGGGACGGCCGGGACGGGGTCTTCGCCGAGTACGTCGTTTTCGAGCAGCAAGGGTTGCTGCCGGTGCCGGGCGACCTGAGCTACGAGGAAGCGGCCACGCTGCCGTGCGCCGCCGTGACAGCCTGGAACGCCCTGGTCGGGGGCCGTTGCGGGCCGGGCCAGACCGTGCTGCTCCTCGGCACCGGTGGCGTGTCGATCTTTGCCCTGCAATTCGCCCGGGCACTCGGGGCCCGGGTCCTGATGACCTCGGGAAGCGATGAGAAGCTCGCCCGGGCGCGGAGCCTGGGTGCGACCGACGGCATCAATTACCGCAGCCACCCCGATTGGGAGAAGTGGGCACGCGAACAGACCGGGGGCAAGGGCGTCGATTTGGTCGTGGAGGTCGGCGGGGCCGGAACCCTGGAGCGGTCGGTCAAGGCCGTCCGGCTCGGGGGGTACGTCGCCCTAGTCGGCGTCCTGGCGGGGCCGGCCGCGTTCAACCCGATCCTCCTCCTCATGAAGGCCGTCACGCTGCAAGGCGTGTTCGTCGGCAGTCGGTCGATGTTCGAGGACATGAACCGCCTGATCGTCGGCGAGGGGATCAAGCCGGTGATCGACCGCGTCTTCCCGTTCGCCGAAGCCGCTGCTGCCCTGCGCTACCTCGAGAGCGGTGCCCACTTCGGTAAGGTCGTGTTGCGGCTCTGAAGGGGACGGAATGTGGCGGTGCGCAGGTGTCGCGCGCTACGCACCCGTCGCACCGGGGGCCGGCCCGAGCGCCTTCCGTAAGACGGCGGCCAGTTCGTCGGCCCGTTCGATATTCCGGGCGTAGAGGTTGTTCACCTCCCACCGGTCGTCCGGCTTGGCGTACAGGAGCGGGGTGCGGGTCTCTCCGTCGGGCACACGCAGGGGCCAGAGCAAGGCCCAGTCGTCGGTCCGGATGGCTTGTTCGGCGGCCCCGTGGAGTTCCAGTCGGGAAATCGCATATTCCCGAATGACCTGGGCCCGGCCGTGGGTCAGGGGTAGGAGACTGAAGCCTTCGGCCGGTTCGCAACCGAACAGGTCGAGCACGGTGGCGGCCGCATCGGCGGGCTGCGTGAGGGCGTAGACCCGGCGACCCGCCCCGGCGGCCCCGGGAAGCCGAAGCAGTAGCGGCAGGTGTACCAATTCCTCGTGCAACCACGGTCGATAGAGGCCGATCTGTCCGTGCTCCCCGAGCGGGTAGCCGTAGTCGGAGGTGACCAGCCACGCTGCCGACTCGTCAAAGCGGTTCTGGCGGAGCGTCTCGAAGAGCTCTCCGAGTTCCATGTCAAGCGCGGTCACCACCGCGGCGAATGACGCTTGTAGCCAGGCGTAGGCTTCGGGGTCGGAGTTATCGAACGGGCCGGTTGGCGGGTCGCACCAGGGCGGGATCGCCTCGGCGTCGCTCCGCTCGGTCGGTTCCGGTTCCTTCGGCTCTTCCTCCTTCTCCGTCTGCTCGCCCTTCTTTGGAGGGGAGTCGGGTCGGTCTTCCGGCTCTTCTGGCGGCTCGTCGTCGTCCTCCAGCAAGTAGGCCTCGAAGACCTTCTGAGACACTTCCCACGGGGGGAGCAGGCGGTCGATCTCGACCCAGAGGAGGAATTCGGGGACGGCGGCGAGGCGTCGGAGCAGGTCGGGGAACCCGCTGACGAGGGCGTCGAGGGGGGAAACGTCCTCTTGCTGCGGGCGGAAGTCGAACACTTCGTCCCAGCCGGCGTAGAACCAGTCAGGGCGGTCGGTCTCGGGGTGGTTGGCGCGGACCAGGAAGGATTTGACGCCGCGTTGGCGGAGTGTGGCGAGCAGGCCGCACGGCCGGGTTGTCCCGAGCCACACGGCGTCGGCGGCGTCGGGGTGCGGGGAATCGCTGATGTGGCGGTCGAAGACGACCGATTCGACGGCGAGGCGGTCGAGCTGGGGAGTGACGACCCACTCGTTACCGTACAGCCCTAGCCAGCCGGCCGGGCAGCCGCGAACCTGGAATAAGACGACCCTCATACCCGGGGGATTGTACCAGGGGGTGGGAGTCTCGGCCCGGTAGGTAGTAGGCAGCTCGGCCCGGTAGGTGGCGTCGGGCCGCGGAAACGAGGCAGGCGGGTAGACGCACGGGCCGCGGCCACGACTCGTCGGTCGGCCGTGAAGCGTGAAGGAGGTGGGTGTGCTCGGTCCGATCTTCATGCGGGAGTTGGTGACCGTGCCGCGGCGGGCCGGCCACTACGGCGGGCGGGTGGCCGGGGTCGGTCTGCTGGCCATCCTCGGCATCACGACCTGGCAAGCCACCGTCGGCTTCACGCGCGACGCGACGCTCGGGGAAGCCGCCGCCTTCGGCCTGCTCCTCTTCCAGATCATCGCCTTCGTCCAACTCCTGGTGACGCTCTTCTTCGCCACCCTCTCGGCGGCCGGCGCGGTCGCCCAGGAGAAGGACCGCCGGACGTTCGTGCTGTTACTGCTCACCGACATGCGGGATTACGAGATCGTGCTGGGGAAGCTGCTCGGGGCGCTGTTGCCGATCCTCGTGCAGGTTCTGGTGACCGCCCCGGTGCTGGCCCTCCTGTTGCTCGTCGGCGGGATCGAGCCGGAGCAGGTCCTGCAGGCGATCCTGGTCCTGCTGGCGGCGGGGGTCGCGGCCGGGTCCCTCGGCGGCCTGGTCGCTCTCTGGCGCGACCGCACCTTCCAGGCCCTGGCCCTGTCGGTACTGTTCCTGGTGCTCTACCTGTGTGTCACCCAGGCCCTGGGGGTGATCGGCCCGGTCGTCGTGGCCGGGGTCGATTGGGGCCTCGTCCAGGCCTGGTCCGACCCGTTCGTGACGATGCAGGGCGTGCTCGCCCCGCCGGCCGGGGGCTGGGACGGCCTGGCCCCGGCCTACGGCTTCGTACTGACGATGCTCGGCTGGGCCGGCCTGTTGAACGGGCTGGGCGTCTGGAAGCTGCGAAAGTGGAACCCCAGCGGCGAGCCGATCATGCAGCGGGAGGGACCGCAGGACGCGACCGACACCGATGAGTCGACCGACCTGGAGAAGCGGGCCAAGGCCCACGCCGCCCCCGGCAAGGCTCGTGACGTCTGGGAAAACCCGGTCCTCTGGCGCGAGGTGCGGACCCTGGCCTACGGCCGGCGACCGCTGCTCGTCAAACTCGCCTTCGGCATCGTGCTGGCCCTCATCCTGTGGTTTGCCATCGGCGAACTGAACCAGCCCGGCGGGCGTCCGGCCTTCGCGGCCGCCTACGGATTGGTCCCGGTCGCGGTCCTCAGCCTGCTCCTGGTGGCGGCCCAGGCCGTGACCTCGGTCACGTCCGAGCGGGACACCGGCGCGCTCGACGTTCTGCTGGTCACCGACATCTCGCCGCGTGAGTTCGTCTTCGGCAAGTTGCTCGGCGTGATGTACAACTGCAAGGAGTATCTGATCCCGCCGCTCGCCCTGGCCGTCTACTACGCCGCCCGCGGGGCGTTCGCCCGCCTGCCGCCCGGGGCGGGCGTGACCGCCGTTGTGGAAGCGAACTTCGCCCCCCTGGTCGCGGTACTCGGCTCGCTGGCGGTGCTGTTCGCCTTCGCCATGGTCCTGGGGCTGCACGTCTCGCTGCGGGTGACCAACAGCCGCCTGGCCATCGCCAACACCCTCGGCACGATCTTCTTCCTGTCCGTCGGGACCCTGATCTGCATCTACTTGATCGTGGTGAACCGGGGCAGCTTCGGCAACCAGTGGGTGAGCTTCATCTCGTTCCTGATCCTGGGGATCGGCGGCCTGCTCTATGTCCTGAGTGCGGACCGGCCCACGACCGCCCTGAGCCTGGCCAGTGTCCTCTGCCCGCTGGCCATGTTCTACTGCGTGGTGAACGTGCTGATCGGCAAGCCGGCGACCGACGAGTCGGCCGACCCGCTCATGCCCTTCCTGGCCCTCGGGGCGGCGTTCGGGTTCGCCATCGCGGCCATGCTCGTGCCGCTTCTGAGCGAGTTCGACGTGGCACTCGGACGCACCACCTTGCCCAACGAGGAGTGATCGGGGTTGCCGGATGTCTGCAGATCGCCGATGATCGGGCGTACCCCGAACCGTTCACCGGAGCGAACATGAACCGGTTCCTGACCGCCGTGGTACTGATCGCAACCGCAGCAACGGCCCCGGCCGCCGACCCGACCGTGACTTTTCCCGAGGCGAGGCACGGCAACGGCCGGCTCCGCTACGTCGCCGGCGTCCCGGTGCTGACCGTGCGGGGTAAGCCGGCCGAGATCGGTGAACAGTTCGGGGTGCTGGCGATCCAGAACGCCCCCGACCTGGCCGGTTTGCACCAACGCTTCCTCAAGGACGCCGGGCTTGACAAGCAGTACCCGCTCGTCGCCGCGATGGCCGGCATGCTCAAGCCGAACTTCCCTCCGCACCTGCTGACCGAGATCGAGGCCGCCGCCAAGGCTTCCGGTCGTGACCTCGGCCTGTTGCTGTTCGCCAACACCATCGCCGACCTGTCCTCCGGCATGGGTTGCTCGACGGTCGTGGTCGGGAAGGAACGGAGCCGTACCGGCGGCCCCCTGTTCGGCCGTAACTTCGACTGGTTCCCCACCCGGGGGATCAACGACCACACCCTGGTCGTGGTTTACAAGGGCCAGGGCAAACGGTCCTTCGCGGCCGTGACCATCGCACCGATCTGCGGCGTCATCAGCGGCATGAACGACGCCGGGTTGTGTGTCACAATGAACGAGGTCAGCATTCGCCAGAGCCGGGACAAGGCCCCGTTCAACTGGAAGGGCACGCCGCTGATGCTCGCCTTCCGGCAAGTGCTGGAGGACTGCGGCACCGTGGCCGAGGCCGAGAAACTACTCCGTGGCATGACCCGCACGACCACCGTGTGCATGACCGTCTGTGACGCCGACGGCGGGGCCGTCTTCGAGATCACCCCGAAGAGTCTGGAAGTGCGCCGCCCCGAGAACGGCGTCTGCTGCTGCACCAACCACTTCCGCTCCGAGGCCCTGTGCGTCAACCGCCGCTGCACGCGGTACGACTTGCTCGCCCCCCTTCTGGCTCCCGACGCGGGCAAACTCGGTGTCCCTGACGTCTTCGCGGAACTGGACAAGGTCCACCAGAAGTCGCACACGATCCAGACGATGGTGTTCGAGCCGGCCCGCCGGGTGCTCCACCTCGCCTACGGCGACGGGCCGTCTACCAAACTCCGGCCGTGCCGTCTCGACCTGGGTAAACTCTTCGACGAGGAGTGAAGCCACGGCGTTCGGGGAATGATACGAAACGCTGGCAGGCCGCGAGGTAATCAGTCGAACCACTCGTCGGCGGGGTCGAACGGGGGCACCACGAAGTTGAGGATCGTCATCCGTCCCACGGCCCGGTGGCGAACCCCCGGCCGGATCAGCACGACCGTGCCCGGCGCGACCGCCACACGCTCGCCGTCCAATTCGACGGCGGCCCCCGGCCCACACTCCAGAACGTAATACGTCTCGGTGTGGTGCTTGTGGTAATGGGCGATCGCCTCCGACTCGATGTCCACGCGGTGGATGCTGGCGGGGGCATCGGGATGGTCAGTGAAGGCCCGTCGTGACCAACCGCAGGGGCACCGCACCGCCGGCAGCCGCGTCAGCTCGATCACCACGGCCTGTGCAGCCGACTCATCCGGTCGCCCCATCGTTCGCCCCCTCGGGCTTCAGACGCCCGTTCGCCGCGCCGGTTCGCTCAGGTTGGCTGCACCCGTCCGGTTCGCCCCGCCGGTCCCGACCTTGCCCGTCGGCGCGGGCCGACACGCCGTTATACTACCGGTTGTCGGACAGGCCTGGTTCGGGGATTCTCGGAAAGCGTCATGCCCATCCGGTTCCGCTGCGGCGTCTGCCAGAAACTGCTCGGGATCGCCCGGAGAAAAGCGGGCACGCGGGTCCTTTGTCCGCACTGCGGTTCGGCCCTCATCGTGCCGAACCCCTTCGGGAATGCACCCCGGCGGGCGGATCCCGGTGGCGAGCGATCGAGGGCGGCGACGCCCGCGACATCAGCGGCGGTGACTCCGCAAGGCCCGAGCCTGGTTGCCACGCCGGCCTGTCCGGTGCCTTCGGCCCCGCACACACGACCCGTGGTCACACGACCCGCGGAACCCCCCGCTCCTTCGGCCGATAGCCCGCCGGTCCGCGCTGCGGAGTCAGCCCTGTTCGAGCGCGACCTCGATGCCCTGCTCGGCCCGCCGTTAACTCCCCTGTCGTCCGGGGCCTCACCCCCGGCGTCACCTCGCCCCGGTTCTTCTCACGCCGGTTTGCCCGACATGTCACCGGGAACGGACGCCTCTCGACTGAACGTCGAGCCTCAAGATTTGGTCCTGAGCCGGCAGCAGGCCGCGGCCCTGGCCGTCATGGTCGTGTTGTTGGTGGCCTTGTCCTTCGTCGCCGGGTTCCTGGTCGCCGCCACCCGCTGACGGGGCACTGCGGTCGCCACGCGGCCTGCTGTCAGCCGGTCCGAAGCGTTGGATGTTGCATTCGCCCGGTTCACCTGCCAGCGGGTCGGCCGACCCGCCGCTCTCCCGGCCGGTCTCCCCGCCGGGCTTGTGCCTATGATCATGGCCCGCCACTTCCCGCCCCGGGACACGCGCCGTAATCTAGCAGTTCCTGGTACGCATTCTTGGTGCGCGGTCCATCTTGTCCCGCTGAAAAGTGACACCATCACGGAGTTGAACCGTGGCGAAACGCATGTCGACTCGCGTCCGTTACGACCGGATGCGTGACAAACAGGCCGTCTCCCGAACCCGAAACGGCCACGAAAAGCGGAAAGAACGGGCCAACCGCGACGCCCGCATCGTGCGCCTGATCAAGGCCGGCAAGTTTCCGTACACTCCGGCGGTTCAGAGCTGGATCAGCGTGCGGCTCGGCATCCCGTTCAGCCGGGTGACCGAGGAGCAGGTGAAAGCCCTGCTGTCGTGACGGCCCTCGGGTCCGGGTCGTGGCGGGTGCGGAAGTGGCAGCGGTGCCGTTACCGCTCAGCCCCTCGGACTTGCCACACTTGACACTCTTCTCGGCTAGGATCAGGTCCCGGCCAATACCCGCAGGTCCCCGACTCGTGTCGTCAGCCCGATCCGGTCCAGGTACTCGCACAGCGGCACCGCGTACTTCCGCGTCGTTCCCAACAGGTCTCGGATCTCGGCGACGGTCAGCCCCGGACCGGTTCGCAGGCGCTCGGACACCCGCGCCCGCAGGGCCGCTTCGGTGGCGGCATCGAGGTAAAGCCCGTCGTTGATCTTCACGAGTAACCCCTCGGCAACGGCGACCTCGTAGATCTCGCGGATCGCCCCCGCGTTCCCCCCGACCAGGTTCACGAACTCCTGCGGGTCGGGCGGGCTGAAGCCGGCCCGGCTGTGGGCCTCCACGATGCGATCCTTGAGCTTGCGTTGGTTGGCGGTCAGTCTCGGCCTGAAGTCGGCGCGGGCGAGGCGGCGGGAGTCCCCGACGAGGCACCGCCGTGCCAGCAGCCGGTCCGTGACGGCCTGGAGCAGCGCTTCGTCCCGGACGAAATCGAGCCGGGCGAGTACGCGCTGCCGGTCGTGCGTCGTGGCCAGCGGGTTCTCGGAGTGCAGGTCGGCCAGGGTGTCGAGGATGCGGGCTTCCAGCTCGGCGACCCGGCTGCCGTGCAGGAGTACCTTACGTCCCCCGGCCGTGGTGAACTCGACCAGTCGCCCGTCACCCAGCGAGGCCTCGATCAACCCGGGGAGGCGGCCGGGTGCGATCCCCGTGCCGCGAACCAGCTCCGACTGCCCGATCCCTTGATAGGTGGCGAACCACACGGCCGAAAGCAGTCGCCTGACCGCGTCCTCGGAGAGCAGACCGACGAGCCGTTCCAGGGCGTCGGTGTGACGGCGACGCAGTTTGCTCGCCCCGGGCTGGAGCACGCGGCCGCCGCCCAGCGTGTGTTCCGCCGAGCAATCGCGGACCACGAACCCTTGGCCCCAGACCGTCGTGACCGGTCGCTCCAGGAAGACCTGAGCCAGGCCCCACTGTCCCGGCTCCAACCGGTCCCGGTCCAGTAACGCGATCGTGCCGAGGCTTTCCGTCGTGCCGGCGTGGAAGCGGACCGGTAAGCGGTGCTTGATCGCTTGCCGGAACCGCGCGGGGGCGTGCAGGTGAACGGTCAGGACCCGACTCGGCGCGAGGTAGCCCGGGCTGCACAGTTCCTGCCCGCGGCGGACCGCCTCGTGCGGCACACCGGCGAGGTTGAGTCCGGCACGTTGGCCGCGGTGGGCCTCCTCGACCGGCCGGCCGTGGTTCGTGATACCCCGCACCCGGATCGTCTCGACCGTCCCGTCTCCCCGGTGCCAGTCGAGTTCGTCGCCGACCCGGACCGATCCCGACGCCACCGAGCCGGTCACCACGGTGCCGTGGCCGTGGACGACGAAGGCCCGGTCGATCGGCAGTCGGAAGAAGTCCCCGTCGTCCGCTCCCGCCGCACGGTCGATGCGGGCGGCGGCGAGGGCCAACTCCTGCTTCAGCCGCTCGATGCCCAGACCGGTAACGGCCGAGGTCGCCACGACCGGCGCGTCGGCGAGCGGGGAACCGGCCAGCAACTCGCGTACCTCGAGCGCGACCACCTGGCGGGTCGTTTCGTCCACCAGGTCGGCCTTGGTCAGTGCGACCACCCCGTGTCGTACGCCGAGCAGTTTCAGGATCTCGAAGTGTTCACGGGTCTGGGGCATGACCGAGTCGTCGGCCGCGACCACCAGAAGGGCGAGGTCGATCCCCGTGGCACCGGCCAACATGTTCTTGATGAACCGTTCGTGACCGGGGACATCGACCACCCCGAGCCGCACGTCCCCGACTTGCAGGTGGGCGAAGCCGATGTCGATCGTGATGCCGCGGGCCTTCTCTTCCGGTAGCCGGTCGCAGTCGATGCCGGTCAGCGCCTTGACCAGCGTCGTCTTTCCGTGGTCGATGTGCCCGGCCGTTCCCAGGATCAGGTCGCGAGGCATGGGGCCGTTTGCAGGATCAGGTCGCGAGGCATGGGGCCGTTTGCAGGATCAGGTCGCGAGACACCGGGCCGGCTCTCGGTACCACCGGCCGTCCTTGGTGCCACCGGGCCTCGAGGTTGCCGACCGGATGCGATTACTCCGATTGTACCCGCTCCCAGACCCAGACCGTACCGAGGTTCCTCACCGGCACCCGGTGTACCAGCGTGAAGCGGGTCTGCTCCTGCAAGACTCGGAGTATGGCCGAGTTGTCCGACGGCGTGACAGGCGGCTCGTAGAGCGGGCTGTCTCGTGGGATCTCGACGAAGACGATCGTCCGGCAGTCGGTGGCGGCGAGCCAGCGCCGGGCCCCCGGGGCGTCGACCGGGTCGAACGCGGCGACGTCACGCATGTTGTGCTTCAGGCCCCGCTTGTGGCCGAACCGCTCCAGGAACGCCCAGCGCCAGGAGGCGTCCGGCAGGTTCGTAAACAGCCCGGTCGGCCCCGTCCCGTCGATGCGGGACAGGTACTCCTCGTACAGGTCGCGCAGGCTCACGTCGTTGGGGTCGTACCCCCGGCCGAATCCGGGGCTGACCCGGGCGAAGGCCGGTGTCGCATAGATCAACACGAGGCCAAGCCCGGCGACGGCCAGGAGTCCCGCGGCGTGAGCCGCACGCGAGCCGAGCAGCCGGGCGAGCCAGCCGAGCAAGGCGGCGACGCCAAGCCCGGCCGCGACCCACAGGAACGGGGCCCAGGTGTGCAAGAAGCGGAGCTGTTGGTTCGGGTGGAGCAGCGTCAGCAGTCCGCAGATGCCGAGGACGAGCGGTACGGCCCCCCAGCCGGTCGGCACGTCGCGACGTCGTACCAGGCTGAGCAACCCGACCGACGCCAGTGCGGCCACGGCGAACGCCAGTTCTGGGAAGACATGGTAATCGTGCAGCCATCCGCCGCCGTAGTAGCGGACCGCTTCGAGGAAGCTGTGGCTCAAGCCGGGCGGGGCGTTCCCCGGTCCCGCGTACCAAAGGAAGTAGTGCAGACGGAACGGGAGCAGGAACCACAGTTCAACCGGCATGGCCGCCCAGGTGAAGAGGCAGACGGCCGGCTCTCCCGCGACCCGCACGGCCGCAGCCCGACCGACCGGCCACCACCACACCGCGACCCGCAGCAGGAGCAACGCATAGGCCGCATGGACGTACAGCCGCGTCTCGCCGACGCTCCAGCGGACGGCCCCGACCTGCAGAGTGAAGCCGCCGCCCAGGGCGGCCACGGCCGAGACTCCCAGGAGCACGCCGATCAAGTAGTTCAGGGGTCGCACGAGCTGGGCCTGCAACCAGCCCCGCCAGTCGATCGCGGCCCACGCCGCACGAAGACTCGCCGCCAGCGCCCGTGGCCGCCGCAGCGTTTCCGCGACGGCCAGGCAGATGACCGCCATACCGCCGTAGTTATACTTGTGCAGGAACAACACCGCGAGCAGTGCGCCGAGGACGGCCCCGGTCCGCCGCGACGGCGTCTGGGCGTACAGCAGGTAGGCCCACACGCAGGCCAGGGTCAGGGCCAAGCCGAGGCTTTCGAGCATCACGTCGGTCCCGAGGGCTTGCAGGGCCGGGCTGCCGAGGAAAAGTCCGGCGGTGAAGAGTCCCCCGAACACCGCGTAAGTGTCCCCCAGCCGTCCCACGATCAAAAATGCCAGCACAACCGAGACGGCCCAGCCGAATAAACTAGGCAGTACGGCGACCGTGGGCGACAGACCGCCGAGAGCGAGCGTGGCCGCCAGGACCGTCGGGTGGAATCCGGGCCAGGCCACACTCGCCGCGTCGAGGTCCAAAACCGCCTGCAAGAAATTGCCGTTGCGGAGTTCGGCCGCGACGCACAGCCCGGCCTGGTAGTGCGCGTTCCGGTCGTGATAGATGCTCGACCACCGGATGCCGAGCCGGTCGCGGTAGGCGGCATGGGCGAAGTAAGCGACGACCAGGCTGGTCAGGGCCAGGCCGAGCACCACGGCTTCGAGCCACCCGACGGACGACCGCAGCGGACACCAGCGAGGTATCCGACCGACACCGGAAAGCCCGCAAACCGTCGTTGACCCCATGACCTGCTCCGGCTATCACCCGAATCGGTTCCGCCCCCGAGCCGGGCACGGTATACCCGAAAGCCGGACCCCCGCACCAGATCAGAGACCGCCGTCATGCTCGGAACCACACTCGATCCCCGCCGCTTCCTGGACCGCGTGGCCGTCGAACTCGCCCGCGTCGATGCCGCCCAGGTCCAGAAACTGGCCGACCTCATCCACGAGCGGTACCTGGCCGGTCGCTTCGTGTTCGTGATCGGTAACGGCGGGAGCGGCTCGAACGCCTCCCACTTCTGCGAGGACCTGGGCAAGGGCACCCTGGCCCGGAAGTACTTCGACGACGACTCGAAGAAGCGGCTCAAGGTCCTCAGCCTGACCGACAACACGCCGTACATCCTGGCCTGGGGTAATGACGAGGGCTTCGACCGCGTCTTCGTCGAGCAGCTCAAAAACCTCGCCTCGCCGGGGGACCTCCTGGTCGCGATCAGCGGCAGCGGCAACAGCCCCAACATCCTGCGGGCCGTCGACTGGGCCAACAAGAACGGGCTGACGACGTTCGGCTGCACCGGCTTCGACGGCGGCCGACTCCGCTCCACGGCCCACTTCCACCTGCATGTCCCCCTCGACGACATGGGCATCGTCGAGTCGATCCACCTGACCGCCTTCCACTGGGTGGTGGACGACCTCTACCGACGCATCAGTCTGGAGTGACCGGATCGGCCCGCAGTATCAGCCCGGCGTGCTGGGGCGGCGGAACGGGCTACGGACCCGACGCGCTGCTCGTGCCTGCTCCTTTCGCGGTGATCGGCCGCTCGGCCCGCGTGGTGAGCGGTGAGCGGTCTGTTCACCATCACCACTTCCTTTCCATCATCGAGACGATCTGCTGGGCGAGCTGGGTCTGCACCCGCTTCATGGCGGAAGCGTTCGTCTCGCCGAGTTCCGGCAGGTAGCGACCGAAGGCCGTGATCCGCGTCGGGACCGCCTCGGCGGGTACCGTAACGGGTGGCGCGGGCGGCACGTTCGGGTCGAACGGGACCGGCGGCGGGTCGGCCCCGGTCGGGGAGGTCGGGGCGACGTTGGGCAGCCGAGGTTTCCGCGGGGCCGACAGGATCGTGCCGTCGCGGAGGTCGCGCCAGATGACGTCGACGCTGACCTGCAGTTCGCCCTCGCGGGCCGTGTTCTGCTGCGTGCGGTTGCGGACCTGTTTGTCGATGGCGACCACGACCCCGATGAGTTCGGTGTCGGCCCGGCCCGGGTCGGAAACGACCCGGAAGGGCGTGACGCGGCCGATCTCATCGACCACCGCCTTGGTGATGTCGATCTCGAAGCCCCGATACGGTGTGGTCTGGAAGGCCCGGTTCTGGAAGGTGGGAACGTATACCGTGCGGATGTTCGGGTCGTACAGGGCGTCGGCCCCCAACTGGTAGCCGAAGAGGGTCGCGGCACCGCCGCGGCAGCCGAGGGTGCCGACCACGGGGGATAGCACGGTCAGGGCGAGCCAGCGTCGGCGGGTCAACTGCGCCATCACGAAATCACTCCCCGAAAGAGTCGCTCCGTCCGCACCCGAGCCACTGGTCTGTTGCCCCGGACTGTTCCACTGGTCTGTTGTTCCGGTCCGTTCCGCTGGTCCGTTCCACTGGTCTGTAGTTCCGGTCTGTAGTTCCGGTCCGTTCCGCCGGTTCGCCGCACTCGACCGCTCTGCTTCCCGGAGTCTTGCCGACCCGGGATCGCTCAGGGGCCGCCGGGCACGGCACCCGGTGGGGGAGCGGAGGCGGGCAGGAGCTTCGGGTCGGCGCGAGCCGGGTTCTTCTCTTCGTCCGGTCGGGGCGGCTTGCCGAAGAGTTCGTCCCACATGGCCTGCAGTCGGGCGAACGGGTCGATGCCCGGGGCGGGTCGGCCCTGCTGCATGAGGCCTATCAACTGGTCCTTCTTCTGGGTGGCCTGTTCGGCGTAGGGTGTGCCGGGGTAGCGGCGGCGGACGAGTTCGTAGTAGAACACGGCGGAGCCGGGGTGGCCCGTCCGGGCGTAGTACTCGGCGGTGCGGAAGTCCTTCTCGGCCTGCTGCCAGCGGATCGCCGCGCGGGCGCGGGTGAGCTTCTCGGCCATCTGCGGGTCCTGGGTCAGTTCCGGGATGCTGGCCTCGGCGATGTGCACCAGTTGCAGGGCCTCGGCGCACTTACGAAGGTCGTACTCGGCCCCGCCGGTGGCGTTGTTCTTGGCCTGGATCGCCAGGGTCATGGCCCGGGGGCGGAGCGGACTTTCCTTGTGCATCTCGCAGAGGGTGCTGAAGAAGTGGTCGGCCTCCTGGAAGTTGCCGCGGATGAAGTTGACGTAGCCGCACCAGAACAGGGCCTTGTCGGCCACCGGCCCGGTCAGGTCGTGGGTCCAGACGTGTTCGAGGGCTTCCAGGGTCCGCCCCTCTTGACCGAGCCACGGCTTGGAGCGGTCGAACGGGTTCTTCCAGGCCGGACGCCAGCCGAGGATGCCGCCCTCCCCGGCCCGTTTCGAGAGTTCGTCGCGCAGGTCGTCGAGCCAGTAGTCGGCGATCTGGTAGATGCGTCCGCACGCCTCGCGTCGGTGTGCCCCGGTGGGGAAGTCGATCAGGAGCTTGTGGTAGGTATCGACGGCCTCGGGGTAGTGGCCGCGCATGCGGCGGCACTCGGCTTGCATGAAGCGGGCGTGTTCGGCTAAGTCGGCGGGGTTGAGCCGGTTGTCCGCCAGTTCCCGGAACAGGCCCTGGGCCTTGGCGTAGTTCCCTTCGTCGAAGAGCCTCTGGGCCTGGGCCATTTTCTCGGCGGCGCGGGGGTCTTCGTAGCCGCTGTCGAACAGTTCGCTCCGCAGGACGGTGGCCCGCTCCCTGAAACTCTGCCAGGTCTGGCAGCCGGGCGAGAGCAGAACGAGGCCGGCGAACCCGGCCAGGAGCCGGACCCGCGTCATGCGCCAGCCGTTGTCGTCCGCCTTCGCCATAGCCCGGACTCCCCCTGTCCTACCGGCCATCGACGTATCTCAACAGGCGGGGCCGGCGTCCGAGTACGCAACTGACCATCGACCCCAGGACCTGGCGTAACTCCTTGACCGAGGCGGGCGGCCGGTCCAGCGACATCGGGCTGTCACTCTCGGCCGCGGCCACCAGCGCCCGCAGTGTGGTCAGTCCGTCGCCGCTGATCCGGCGACGGTCCGGGGCGGCCGGCCCGCACCGCGGGCACAACACTCCGCCGGCCGCGGGGCTGACCCACACCCCGCAGTCCCCGTCCGGTCGCACTCCCTCCGACCCGCACACGGCACACGCCTCGAGCCGGGGGCTATAGCCGAGTTCCCGCAGCCAGACAAGCTCGAATACCGTGGCCACCGTCAGCGGGGCCACGTCCCGGTCCAAGCCGCGCAGGCAGCCCAACGTCCGGTCGAATAGCTGCGGGTGGGGGTCATAAACTTCCGTCCCCTCGGCCAGCAACTCGGCGATGTAGCAGCCGGTGTAATAAGCGGCCAGGTCCTCCCGCAAGACGGGGAAGCGTTCCTCCATCCGGGCCTCGGTGAGCAGGTCCAGCCCCCCCGTGGCCTTGCGGAGGAACACGACCCGACAGACCGTGAGCAGGTCGAAGGCACAGTCGAAGTTCGACTTGAGCCGCCGGCCGCCCTTGGCCAGGGCACGGACCTTGCCGAACTCGCGGGTGAAGAGCGTGGCGATGCAACTCGTCTCGCTCCAGTCGGTGCCACGAACGACGAGAGCGAGGGCTTTCTCGGCGGCCATGGCGACCTCTTGCGCGGGGTGCAGGACCGGTTCCGGGCGGGGACGGCCCGGTCTGGGACCGGGAGGTGAACGAGAAGGGTGCGGCGACGGCCGCGGTCAGCCGCGGAGGATCGCCGGGGCGGAGTTCACCGCGTGTTCGGCCTCGTGCCCGGAATAGACGCCGAAGTCGTTGAAAAAGAGCCTCTTGGCGATGCGGTAAAGGAAGTGCTTCTCGGGGACCTCGGCCGTCGGGTTGTACTGACTGGTTCGCGGGGTCATGGCGGCCAGCTCGGCCAGGGCCGTCTGCCGGGCGGTGGAGTCCTTGGCCCCGTGGGCCTCGACGAGCTTGCGGAGCAGGTCGGGCCGCTCCAGGACGATGCACCCGCGGGTCGTGCGGGCGGCCAGCCGGCGGAAGTCGGCCAGGAAGGCCGACTGCAAGAACTTGTACTTCAGGGGCCGCGGGTCGGCCTCGGTGGCGTGGATCGACTCTTTGCTGAACTGGACGATCGGGCACGGCTCGATGTCGCCCCAGGGGTTGATGTGGTGGCTGATGCCGTTGGCGGCCGGGCAGAGGGCCTTACCCTCGCCGTCGTGGTAGGCGTCGATGATGATGATCGGCTTCTTCGCCCGCATCTCGACGACGAACTTCCGGGCCCGCAGCACCTGCTCCGGGGTCAGACACAGTTCGGGGTTCGGGGACGGCCCCATCGGGCGGTAGACGTGGAACCAGGTGTAGAGCACGCCCATGTCGATGAGCCGGTCGATCCACTCCTCTTGCAAGGTGTCGTCGATGTTGGTGCGGGCCAGGCTCGTGCAGACGCCGGTGAGTACTCCCGCTTCCAGGGCGTGCCGCAGCCCCTGCATCGTCCTGTCGAGGACGCCGCTGCGGCCCCGCCGCTGGTCGGAGACGATCGCCGTGCCCTCCACGGAGACCAGCGGCGTGACGTTCCCCAGTCGCCACATCTGCCGTGCCCGCTCGGGGGTGATGAAGTGACCGTTCGTGAAGACCTGGAAGTAACAGTCCGGGTGCTCGGCGAGCATGTCGAGCAGGTGGGGGTGCATGAACGGCTCCCCGCCGACGATGCCGAAGAAGACGTTGCCCATCTGCTTCGCCTCGCGGACGAGCCGGTGGAACGCTCCGGGGGCGAGTGTCTGCTGCTTGTGGCTGACGTCGACCCAGCAGCCCTGGCAGCGGAGGTTGCAGCTATTGATCACCGAGACGTACAGGAAGGGCGGGAAGAACTGCCCCCGCCTGATCCGCCGCTTGTGCTTGTGGACCGAAAGAGCCCCCTTGACCCCCATGATGTAGGCGAGCTTCCAGAGGAGCCGCTTATCGGTCTCGAACACGACTCGCTTGAGGAGTTTGAGGGACGTGAGCAGCGACACGGCGAAAACCTCGGGGGGTGCGGGCGGCGTCAGGGGACGACCGGTTGCGTCCAGGCGACTTCCACGTCGCCTCGGGCATACGGGTTGGGGTGCGGTTTGCTGCTCGTGACCTTGGCCCGGACGTAGAGTTCCTTGCCCGAGAAGGTGTAGGTCGGCCTCGGGTCGTCGGAGGTGGCGACCACCTTGCCGATGTCGGGGGAGTAAACGGCGGTCACGGGTAACTCGTTGCCGTTGCGGTCACG
>Ga0308411_10000167_pt1 | contig 39687 bp, 33 predicted proteins | sample HotsprottomLayer_2_FD_203530 | JGI IMG/M metagenome (GOLD analysis project Ga0308411, IMG submission 203530) | Hot spring phototrophic mat microbial communities from Octopus Spring, Yellowstone National Park, Wyoming, United States -... | ecosystem: Environmental > Aquatic > Thermal springs >... | reverse complement strand
TACCGGTATGAATTCTTTTTCTCTTGGCATATTTTAAAGCATCAACAGCCGCATCAATATCTTCTTTTTTCGCTCTAGTTAATCCGCAAATAATGGGTTTTTTTACTGCTTTGGAAATCTCAACTACAGATTGAAAATCACCAGGAGAGGAAATAGGAAAACCAGCTTCCAAAACATCAACTCCCAACTCTTCCAAAGCTTTAGCAATAGTCAATTTTTCAGAAACATTTAACTGACAACCAGGAACCTGCTCCCCGTCCCTTAAAGTGGTATCAAAGACAAAGATTCGAGTTTTTCCCATATATAACAAAAAAACCCGCCTCTTCGGCGGGGCAATTTTTTAAAATTTTAACCAAAAAGTCATCTCCCCGCCTTAAAACGGGCAAGGAGAAGAAGGGTTAATAAATTTAAAAATTTTTTTCTTATCATAAATTTATGTATTCATTATAAACTATCTATTTTTCAAGTCAAGCGAAATTTTGTTCTCTTAAAAATTTAGTTATTTGTCATCCTTTTTTTCACGAATGGTAAGATACTAATTCTCTTATCGTAAATTAATTTTATCATCCCATTTAAGGCGTTGAAATCACCTCCATCTTTTTTATCTTTACCATCGTTTCGCGACCGCGATCAAGATAGTTAAAGATTTATTTTTAAATTAATCCCGTCGCTTTGAAACTAAAAAAATCATTTTTTGTCACAATAATATGATCAGTCACTTCTATCCCCAAAATTTTTCCGGCAGCCACCAATTTTTGCGTCAATACAACATCATCTTTTGAAGGAGTTGGGTTCTCGGAGGGATGATTGTGAACTAAAATAATTGAAGCGGCCCGATTTTTAATCGCCTCAAAATAAACCTCTCATGGATGCACCAAATTATTATTTAAAATACCAACGACACCTCAGCTACTGAACAGTTTCTTGTATTTAAAACGATTAAATAAAAATGTTATTTTGAATAATCAATTAATTCGCTTATTATTAACTGAAAAAATTTTTTCTAGACTGTTTAAATCTTTAATTTTATAAGAAAGCGCTTGATTATAAAGACGGCGTCCCATTTCAAAAGCGGCTTTGATTTGAGGGGCTTTAGCCACACCAATACCACGAATTGATCTCAATTCTTCAAGACTGGCTTGAGCAATTTTTTCCAAACTACCAAAAGTGGAAAGAAGTTTCTGAGCCGTTATCGCTACCGATTCGCCAGAAACTCCTCGACCTAAAATTATCTGTAAAAGTTCTTGCGCCGCCAGTGATTTTTCGCCAAATTTTACCAACCGTTCTCGTGGTCTTTCTTCTTTTGGCAAATCTTTAAGAGTAAAAAGTCTGCTCATTTTAAAAAAAATTTTTTAAATCTGTTCTTCGCCTTCATTAACAATCGCTTCATTATCAACTGATCTTTTAATTACTTCTCTTGGTTTTGATCCTTCAGCTGGCCCAACATAACCTGCCGCCTCTAACTGATCTAAAAGCCGGGCAGCTCGGGCATAACCGATTTTAAATTTTCTTTGCAAAAAAGAAGCTGAAGCATAGTCTTGATGAATAATTAAATTAACCACCTCATCAAATAATGGGTCTTTATCCCCTTCTTCAACAAAAGTACCACCTACTCCTCTTGTTCCTAAGCTTACTTTTTGTTCCACTACTTCAGTGGTATAATGGACAGGTGGGTTGTTCACTTTAATAAACTCAACCAGTCTTTGAACATCTTTCTCGGTGATAAAAGGTCCTTGAATTCTTTTGGGTTTGGCTTGATCTGGGGGCAAATAAAGCATATCACCTTTACCTAAAAGTTTTTCGGCACCAGGCATATCAATAATCACCCGCGAATCAATCATCGAAGAAACATTAAAAGCCACTCTTGTTGGAATATTGGCTTTCATCAAACCCGTAATCACATCAACCGAAGGCCGCTGGGTAGCCAAAACTAAATGAATACCGGTGGCTCTCGCCATTTGAGCAATCCGAGTGATTAAATCCTCAGCGTCTCTGGCAGCAAAAATCATCAAATCAGCCAACTCATCAATTATGAAAATAATATATGGTTTTTTCTCAATATTGGGTAAATTATTATAACTTTCCAAATTTCTTGCTCCAACTCGAGCAAATTCTTTGTATCGATTTTCCATCTCAGAAACAGTCCATTGTAAAGCGGATATTATTTTTTTTGCCTCAACAATTACTTCCGATAACAGATGGGGAATACCATTATATAAAGAAAGCTCTACCCTTTTTGGATCAACCAAAATTAATCGCAAATCCTCAGGCTTTGTCCGAAACAAAAAAGTTGAAATCCAAGCATTTAAAAGCACTGATTTACCCGAACCAGTAGCTCCCGCGATTAAAACATGGGGCATTTTTCCAATCGATGCCGCCTGCGGATTACCGGCCACATCTAATCCTAAAGGCACAAGTAATGGATCAGGGTTATTAATAAAAATTGGCTGGGATAAAAGATTTTTTAAAGTAATAATCTGTGGGCGCAGATTGGGAATCTCAATTCCAACAAGCGACCGTCCAGGAATTGGCGCCTCAATTCTAACTGTTCCAGTTGGTGTCGCCAATGATAAAGCTAAATCATTGGCTAGTGCAGTAATCTTAGATAACTTTGTTCCCTCAGCAATTCTTAAAGCATACTGAGTCACCGTTGGACCGGGATTTACTTCTTCAACCCGCGCTCTTATTCCAAAACTATCTAAGGTTTTTTCAATAATATCAGCATTTCTTGCTACATCACCACGATCGGCTTCATTCTGCGAAATATCAGAAAGAATTGATAGTGGCGGAAAAACCCAGTTTATTTTTTGACGGGCGGCTAATGGTTTAACTTCTATTACTTCTTTATTTTGATTTTTTTCCTTGTTAGAAACTGCTGAAGAAGAAACATCGGCTGAGGAAATTAATTCTAACGATTTTTTGGGGGCAATTACTAAGGGTGTTTTTTTATCTTCAATAAAATCTTTCGATTCCTTTATCTTAGGTTTTTTAGTAAAAAGATTACGAAAAAAATATTCCTTAAAAAAAATAAATACTTTCTTAGAGATATTAAAAACGAAGATAAAAAATGAGTCAACTGAAGTATTTAAAAATAAAATTAAACCCATTATAAAAGTAAACAAAAGAATAATCATAGCCCCAAAAGAAGAAAAATCTAGACGTAAATTATTGGCAATTAATATACCGTACTCGCCGGACTGAAAAATTCCCAAAAGAGAAATAAAAATTAAAACTAAACCCAAAGTAATGTTGACTTTAATAATTTTTAGTTTTTTTGAATTAAAAAAGTGAGTCGCGATTAAAATTAAAATTAAAGGAATAAACAAACTTAACCCGCCAAATTTTTGTAGAAGCAGTTGGTTTAACTGATACAAAACTCTTCCTTTATTATCTTGAGAAAAAAATTTTAAAAAAGACAGGCTTAAAATTAATGCGATCCCCAAAATTAAAAAGCCCAAAAGATTAAAAACTGTCTGTCGGTTTACTTTAATTTTTAAAAATGGTAATCGTAATAATCTTCTTCTTGCCATATAAAGTTATTTTAGCGAAGAAAATAAACAAAATCAATCATTTAATTAATTGAAGATTAATTCGCCCTTGTTTATCGATTTCAAAAACTTTAACTTTTACTTTTTGTCCTATTTTTATAAAGCGCGATGGGTCACGAACAAATCCCATTCCCATTCGGGAAACATGGACTAATCCCTCTTTACCAGGAAAAATTTCAACAACAAAACCAAAAGGAAACAGTTTTTTTACTTCACCGATAAAAATTTCACCCACCGTTACTTCACGAATCATATTGGAAATTAAGGATGCTGCTGCTTCAACCTTATTTTTATCCAAACCACTGATGTTAACTTTTCCTTCATCATCTATATTTATATCAACGCCAGTTTTGGCAATAAGACTACGAATTGTTTTTCCACCAGGACCGATAATATCACCAATTTTATCTTCAGGGGGAGTTAAAACTAAAACCTTTGGGGCATACTGAGAAAGTTCTTTTCTAGGTTTTGAAATAGTCTTTTCAATCACATCTAAAATCTTGAAACGGGCTAATCTTGCTTTTTCTAAAGTTTCGGCAATCATCTTATCATTCAAGCCGTCATTTTTTACATCCAATTGAATTGCGGTAATTCCTTTTCTTGTTCCCGCCACTTTAAAATCCATCTCCCCGGCAAAATCTTCAACACCCATAATATCAGTTAAAATTACATAGTCTTTATCGGATAAAGAAACTAGTCCCATCGCAATACCAGCTACTGGTGCTTTGATAGGAACACCGGCATCCATAAGGGCTAAAGTTGATCCACAAACCGACGCCATTGAAGTTGAACCATTGGAAGATAAAACCTCAGACACAACCCGGATGGTATAGGGAAAATCTTTCTCTGAGGGTAAAACCGGTTCTAAAGCTTTTTCCGCCAAAGCGCCGTGACCGATCTCGCGTCGTGAAGGAACACCTAGCCGCCCAACCTCACCAACAGAATAAGGAGGCATATAATAATGATGAAGATATCTTTTTGCCTCTTCACCTTCTGGGCTTTCAATTAACTGTTCTAAAGTTGGTGCTCCTAGAGTCACGACAGAAAGAACTTGAGTCTCACCGCGTTGAAAAAGACCAGAACCATGAGTCCGTGGTAAAACCGATACTTCAGCTGAAAGCGGTCGAATCTCATCTGGGCCTCTGCCATCAACTCTTTTTCTTTCTTTTAAAATTTTTTGTCGGATGCTTTCTTTGGTTAAATAATCCAATGCTTTAATAATCTCTTTTTTTTCAAACTGTTCTTTATACTTTTGCCAAATATCTTCAACTACAACCTCAAGCGCTTCATTATCATCAGATTCTTTTTCCGCCTTTTGCAAGACTAAATGATCGATTTCTTTTTTAAAATCTTTTCTTAAAATTTGAATAATTTTCTCTTGATTAATCTCTTCATTAAAGCTAATTTTTGGTTTACCAGCTTTTTTTCCTAATTTATTAATAAATTCGATAATCTTTTTATTTTCCTCTTTAGCCAATTCTATTCCTTTAATAATTAAATTTTCTTCCATCTCCTCCGCCTTAGTTTCAATCATCACCACTTTATCTTCTGTTGAAGAAACAACAAGATCTAAAATTGAATATTTTTGATCATCTTCTTGAGGATTAATAACAAAAGATCCTTCTTTGCCATTGGCTGGAATATAACCAATTCTTGAAGTAGCAATTGGGCCATTCCACGGAATTGGTGATAAATGCAAAGCTGCCGAGGTAGCTAAAGCGGCAACAATCTCTGGAGAATTTTCACCATCAACCGAAAGAAGAGTCACAATAATCTGAACCTCACGACGAAATTTTTTTGGAAAAAGAGGTCTTATCGAACGATCAATTAACCTAGCTTTTAAAATCGCATCATCTGAGGGTCGCCCTTCTCTTTTTACCCAACGCGAGCCTTTGATTCGACCACCAGCATAAAGTTTTTCTACATATTCAACCGACAAAGGTAAATAATCAATATTTTCATTTTCTTTTCCTAAAGTCACCGTCACTAAAACACAAGTGTCTCCCAATCGACCAAAAACTGAAGTTGTTGCTTGTTGAGCAATTTTTCCGATTTGAAAAGTTAGTTTTTGTTCATTAATCTCAAAAAATTCTTCAATGATTGACATTATTTTATTTTTTTAATCCTAATTCACTAATAAGTTTTTGATAGCGGTTGTTATCAAGTCTTTGTAAATAATTTAAAAGACGTCTTCTTTTAGCAATTGTTTTTAAAAGACCCCGGCGAGAATGGTTATCTTTTTTGTTTTCTTCTAAATGCTTAGTCAATTTATCAATTTTATAAGTAAGTAAGGCAATTTGTACTTCAGGAGAACCGGTATCACCTTTATGTTGGGCAAATTTTTCAATAATTTTTTGTTTATCTTCTGGTAATTTTTTAACCATAGTTTTAAAATTATAATCAATGAAAATGAAAGTTGCAAGAGAAATTTTTTTAATTCCATTAATTTTAATCACCATTTGGTTATTTATTCCTCCCGTATCGATTTTTGTAATCACTATTTCTAATTTTTTAATCGCTTTATTTTTTTATTTTATCTTTAATTATTTTTTGTCTAAAAAAAATGCTTTAATTTTATCTTCAGTAATTTTTATTATTATTTCATTATGGATTTTTAGAATTTTAACTTTTTTAAACTTTATTTCTCTTATCATGTTTATTTTTCTTTTCTTTTTTTTGTTAAAATAATTCTTATGAAAAACTATTTTTATATTACAACCACCCTTCCCTATGTTAACGCTGATCCACATATTGGTTTTGCGATGGAAATTGTTAGAGCTGATACAATCGCTCGATTAAAAAGGTTTTTAGGATATCAAATTTTTTTTAACACCGGTAGTGATGAACATGGGCAAAAAATTTATCAGAAAGCTAAAGAAAAAAATCTTGATCCACAAAATTACTGTAATCAACAAGTGAAAAAATTCCATCAGTTGAAAGAAATATTAAATCTAAGCTATACTCGATTTATTCGTACTACTGATAAAGATCATATTAAAGCCGCTCAAGAATTTTGGAAACTTTGTCAAAAAAATGACGATATATATAAAGCTAAATACAAAGTAAAGTACTGTGTTGGTTGTGAGTTGGAAAAAACTGAGTCCGAATTAGTTGATGGGCGCTGCCCTATTCACCCTAATAAAGAAATTGAAATTATTGAAGAAGAAAACTATTTTTTCCGTTTCTCTCAATATCAACAAAAACTGCTTGATTTCTATGAAAAAAATCCACAATTTATTCAACCCACTTTTCGTTTGGAAGAATTAAAGAACTTTATTAAAAAAGGATTAAAAGACTTTAGCATCTCAAGAGTAAAAGAAAAAATGCCTTGGGGAATTCCGGTTCCTGGTGATGAAACTCAAGTAATGTACGTCTGGTTTGACGCTCTAATTAATTATATTTCTACTTTAGGCTGGCCAGATAACAAAGAAAATTTTGAGAAGTTTTGGCCAGGAATTCAAATTGCCGGCAAAGACAATCTTCGACAACAGGCAGCAATGTGGCAAGCAATGCTTTTATCAGCCGGCCTTCCTCCATCAAAACAAATTTTTATTGAAGGATTTATTACCAGTGGGGGACAAAAAATGAGCAAAAGCTTAGGCAATGTCGTTGATCCATTTTTAATGGTTAAAAAATATGGTACTGATGCCCTCCGTTTTTATCTTTTAAAAGAAATCCCCAATTTTGATGACGGTGATTTCTCAGAGACAAGAATGAAGGAAATTTATAATGTCAACCTAGCCAATGAACTGGGGAATTTAGTCACTCGTCTTACCAATTTAGCCTATCAAGATAATTTAACTTTCAATAAACCAGATGAAAAAATAATTAAAAATAATCTTTTAACTTTAGAAAAATTAATTGATAAATTTCAATTTAATGAAGCAGCCAACTTAATCTGGGAAGAAATAAAAACTTTAAATAAACAAATTGATGTTTTTTCGCCGTGGAAAAAAAAACATAATGAAAGAAAAAGTTTTTTGAATCAATCACTAACTAATCTTTATTTAATTGCCAAAAAACTTGAGCCGTTTTTACCCCAAACCGCTCAAAAAATTATTGATGGTTTGTCTTTAAAAGTTGCAAAAATTCCCCCGCTTTTCCCAAAAATTAAATGAAAAAAATAACCCAAAATATACTTTTCCTTTTAAAAAAAAGAGAAAAAGTCAGTTTTTTAATTTTTCTTTTTATTTGTTTTATTCTCATTTATTTTTTTGTATTTTATAATCTTCCTTCACCGGCCAAACTTAAAAATTATCAAGCCGTTCCTGTCTCAACCCAAATTTTAGATCGCAATGGTAAACTTCTTTATCATCTTTATCGCAATCAAAAAAGAAGTATTATAAAACTCGAAACCTTGCCAAAATATGTTTTGCAAGCCACCATCGCTATCGAAGACAAAAATTTTTATCACCATCACGGTATCTCTTTGGTGGGTGGAATTTTTCGCGCTTTAAAAGATACCCTTTTTCAAAAACAACTTCAAGGTGGTTCAACCATCACTCAGCAACTGATAAAATCAGCTCTTTTATCACCGGAAAGAACCATTCAGCGAAAAATTCGGGAAATCGTTTTGGCTTTATGGACAGAAAAGATATTTAGTAAAGATGAAATTTTAGAACTTTATTTAAATCAAATTCCATATGGTGGAGCGGCTTATGGAATTGAGGAGGCAGCTTTAAAATATTTTGATAAACACGCAAAGGAGTTAACTCTTGAGGAAGCTGCTTTTTTAGCTGGTCTACCACAAGCACCGACTCTTTATTCTCCTTATAGTAATCCTGATTTAGCGATAAAAAGAAGAAATGAAGTTTTAAAAGCCATGTATCAACAAAAATATATTAATAAAAAAACATATGAGAAAACAATTAAAAAACCACTTAACGTTAAGCCTTTTTCCGAAAAAATCAAAGCTCCCCATTTTGTTTTTTATGTTAAATCGCTTCTTGAAGAAAAATATCAAATAAAAGACATCGAAACTAGTGGTTTTAAAGTTTACACTACCCTTGATTTAGAAATCCAAGAGGAAGCGGAAAAAATTCTAAAAGAAGAGATAGACAAATTTAAAAATTTAAATGTTGGCAATGGGGCTGTTCTTGTCACTCGGCCACCAACCGGCGAGATTTTAGCTATGGTTGGTTCAGTTGATTATTTTGCTACTCCCTCAGGGAGTTTTAATGTTGCAACGGCTCTTCGCCAACCGGGATCGGCGATAAAACCATTAAATTATGCGGTAGGAATTGAAAGAAAATTGGCGACTCCGGCAACCGTTTTTATCGATACCCCAACTTGTTTTACCGTCGCGGGCCAACCCAAAGCTTATTGTCCGGTAAATTACGATGGTCAGTTTCACGGCCCGGTACAACTGCGATTTGCTTTAGGTAATTCCTACAACATTCCTGCGGTTAAGATGTTGGCTTTAAATGGGGTAGAAAATTTTATCGCCTCCGCTTCAGCATTTGGGATAACAACCTTTAAAGATCCCAAAAACTATGGTCTTTCTTTAACTTTGGGCGGAGGAGAGGTAAAAATGACTGAGATGGCCCAAGCTTTTTCTGCTTTTGCCAACCGTGGAAAAGTTAAAAAATTAAATGCGATTTTAAAAATCGAGGATAAATTTGGTAAAAAAATTTTTGAGTTAAAGGATCAAAATATAAAAAAAGATATCAAAAAACCGCTTCCCTCGCCCAATTTTTTTGCTATCAAGGGCCAACAAGCCATTTCTTCAGAAACTGCCTTTCTTATCTCCCATATTCTTTTGGATAACAACGCCCGCTCGGCCGCTTTTGGTTCATCATCATATTTAGTCATCCCCAATCATGCCGTATCGGTTAAAACCGGCACCACTGATGATAAAAAAGATAATTGGACAATCGGTTATACGCCAAATTTTTTGGTGGCCGTCTGGGTTGGTAATAATGATAACTCCCCAATGCATCCATGGCTTACCTCCGGTGTCACCGGCGCGGCGCCAATTTGGAATCGGGTAATGACTTATGTTTTAAAAAATCAACCAGATCTTTGGCCAATTAAACCAAAAAATGTAGTGGGCAAACAAGTTTGTTGGGATTCAGGTGATTTGATGAATAAAAAAGAAGATGGTTCAGAAAGCTGCCCATCACGGTTTGAATATTTTACTAAGGGCACCGAACCAAAAGACTCGCATATTTTAAAACAAATCGTTCCTGTAACCAAAGATGATAAATTAGCCCCACCCAATTGGCCTGAAATTGAGATGAAGGAAAAAACAATTATTAAAGATATGTTTACTATCTACTGTGTTGATTGTAATCATGATAAGGAAATTCCCCAAATAATAAGATTATAAAAAAATTATTTTTGAAAAGTTAAAAAAGGGAGAATTAAAAGAAGAAAAAACGATTCAATTATGTTAGAAAAAAATCCGCCCGCCAATTCAAACGGCTGTGTCTCTGAAGCCATATTAGTTAAAAATAACTAATACTTAGTATATAATTATAAACCTAATTATAAATTCCGTCAATCTAAACTTACAATTCAACCCCCAAAAGTTCTGAGCACTTTAATTTGCAAGATTTATGATCTAGCAAAATCCAGCCGTTTTGGATAGATAAAACATAAATTAATTTTTTATGCCAGTTTAATTAGCTTTTCTGCAATCTGCCAATAAAGATCAAGATTGATATTGGCGACATATTTCTCCAAATCATCAGAATCAAGTTGAAATTTAGTCAATAATCCTTTTGCCTGCTTTTTGCTGATAAATTTATTTTGCAATTTTTTTGCCATCAAAATAATCCCTTCCCTTAATGCATTTTTTAATTTCCAATCTTCATGCTCATATAAAAACCTCCTTAAAAAAATCGATCGGTCACCAGTTTTTTCCGGTGAAGGTATCCGTTTAAAATGAATAATTGCCGAACTGGTTTTAGGGGAGGGATAAAAATCATCCTTTGCCACTTTTTTTACCATGAAGGCTTTAAAATAAGCACTAAAAATTGGGTTAAAATTTATTTTATTGACCAAAGATAAAGGCGCAATCCAAAAAAAATCCCCCGCAAACCAACCGCCTTTTGCTAAAGGATGAAGCAAATTTTCCGCCTTACTATAAGGAACATTACTAACAATTTTATCTATCACCCCTAAGCTTTTAGTAAATTTTTTATCACAAAAAAGCTTATAAGCATCGCCAAAAATTATTTTCACATTAACCGGCATTCTTTTTAAAAAAGGTTTAAATCTTTCATCAATCTCAATACTAACCACCTGTCTTGCTTTTTTTGCTAATTCCTCCGTAAGAAAACCTAAACCAGTACCTATCTCTAAAACTCGCTCTTTTTTATTGATATTAGCTGCCTCAACTAATTGCTTAATTATCTTTTCATTGATTAAAAAATTTTGATCGTATATTAATTTTGGTGGATTTTTACTTAAAAAATCAAAAACAATTTTCTTATAATTTTTGACCGCCATTTTTTTTATTTTACTGATATCCTTTTTTTTGAATCTCAAAAAATTTTTTGTAAAGCTTGTTATTTTTTAATAAAACCTCATGTGTTCCTGACTCAATAATTTCACCGTTATCTAAAACATAGATTTTATCAGCCTTTCTTACCGTTGAAAAACGATGAGAAATAAAGATTAAAGTTTTTTTTTGATAAACATTAACTAAATTTTCAAATATTTCCTCCTCCGCTTGTGGATCTAAATTTGAGGTTGGTTCATCTAGAATCAAAATCGGAGCATCGCGATACAAAGCACGAGCAATAGCAACCTTTTGCCATTGACCAACAGAAATTTCTTGGCCTTTTTCAAACCATCGACCTAAAATTTGATCCAATCCTTTTTCTTGTTTTAATAATTCCTCAGCTTTTGCTTTTTTTAACGCATCAAGAACCAACTTATTATCTATTTTTTTGATACTGCCAAGAACTACATTCTCTTTTAAACTTAAATAATATTTGGCAAAATCCTGAAATAAAATTCCAATCTGTCCATACCAAAAATTAAGATCAAGCTGACGAAGATTAACGCCATCAATTAAAATTTCACCCGTGGTTGGATCATAAAATCTTAACAAAAGTTTAATTAAGGTTGTTTTTCCAGCGCCATTATGACCGACAAAAGCGATATTTTCTCCTGTTTTGATGGTTAAATTAATATTTTTTAATGCCGACTCTTTGCCTCCCGGATAAACAAAACTAACATTTTTAAATTCAATTTTTTCAAAAGTATTATTTTTCAAAACTATTGGTTGTTTTGGCTCCTCGATTTTATTTTTTAGATCAATTAACTTAAAATAATCATCAACAAAAAGATCATTTTCATACAATGATCCAATATTTAATAAAATATTAGAAATTTGACCAGAAAAAGTAAAAAGAGTATTGAGAAAAAAAGTATAATCACCTAAAGAATATTTTTTAAGAAATATTAGACTGACAAAATCTTTTAAAGAAAAATAAATCACAATCGGAATCATTGTTGAGGTAAAAATTGAAAAAAAAGTGTATTTGCGAATTGGTTTTTCATATTCATAAATTAAACTATCTTGTACCTTTTTCATCTTTCCCAAAAAATAATTGTTTAGTTGGTAAATTTTTATCTCCGCCAAAGTCTGAAAGTTAGTATAAAGATGTTTTAAATACCAAAGATAGTTGGTGTCTTTTGCTTTGGAAGAATATATCGACCAATAAGCATTACCATATTTAGCTCGAAGATAATAAAAGGGAGTGGAAAATAATCCCAAAAGCAAAAAATACCAAAGATTAAATCGCAAAGCCACTAAAAAAGAAAGAAAAAGGGCGGATAAATTATAAATCATATAACTTATTACTCTTAAATTATCATGCAGTCGCCAAGTATAGCTGTCCTCAACCTTAGCGATTAGATTACGGACTTCACCGTTTTCTAAATTGGCAAAATCAAGGGAGGCGATTTTTTGCGAAAATTTTCGGGTTAAAATATTTTGAAACTTTGATCGCAAAACATACTCTAAATAATAAGAATTGACTGTATAATAGACAAAACGCGAAATATATTCAAAAAGAAGATAAGTAGTAATTGTCAAAAAAACAATCGTTGTTTTATTGGTGGTTAAACCAATAAAAACTTGATCGATCATCTGCCGATAAAGATAATAAACCAAAAAAAGAAAAATCACTCCCAAAAATGAAGTCAAAAAATAAAACAAAAGAATCAGTTTCTCTTCATCAAAAGCAATTCTTAATAAGCGAAGATTTAAAGATAGATGTTTTTTAATTTCTCTCATTATATAATTTTAACATTATGATTGTCGTTATCCAAAGGGTAAAATCAGGAAGGGTTTTAATTGAAAACAAAGTTTATTCCAAAATTAATCATGGCTATGTTATTTTAGTTGGTTTTTGTCAGGGCGATGAAGAAAACATCGTCTCAAAAATGGCGGAAAAAATCACTAATTTGCGAATTATGGCTGACAAAGATGGAAAAATGAATCTTAATTTATCACAAGTTAAGGGAGAAATTCTTTTGGTTTCTCAGTTTACTTTATGTGCCGACACCTCCCAAAGAAGACCATCATTTATCAAAGCGCTTGAACCCCAAAAAGCAGAAAAACTATATCATCTTTTGGCTAAAAAATTAGAAGAAAAAAATCTTCTTGTTAAAACAGGTAAATTTGGGTCTTATATGACGGTTGAGATAAAAAACGATGGTCCGGTAACAATAATTTTGGATAGTAAAAATTTTTGAAAAATTAATGCCGGATTTATCATTTTATTTTAATCAAAAATATTTTATCCCATCAACCCGCTTAAAACATTGGGACTACTCATCAGTTGGCTTTTATTTTGTCACTATTTGCGCTTATCAAAAGCATTGTTATTTTGGGGAAATAGTTGAGGGGGAAATGAGATTAAATCATTTAGGAAAAATTGTTTATGAAGAATGGTTAAAAACAAAAGAAATCAGAAAGAATGTTGATTTAGACGAATTTATAATTATGCCCAATCATTTACATGGAATTGTAATTATTAAATATAAAATAAATGTAGAGACGCATTGCAATGCGTCTCTACAAAAAAATGTTTTTAATAAATTTGGTCCACAAAAGCATAATTTAGCTTCAATTATTCGCGGATTTAAATCAAAAACGACTAATAGAATTCATCAATTAGGTTTTTACGATTTTCACTGGCAACCCCGTTTTTATGATCATATTATCCGCAATGAAAAATCATTAGATGAAATTCGTCAATACATAAAAACAAATCCTTTAAAATGGGAAGATGATGAAGAAAACCCAAAAAATCAAAAAAATAATCTATAATTATATTATATGAAAAAACGTGTTTTATCTGGCATTCGAGCAACAGGTAGATTACATCTTGGTAACTATTTAGGCGCAATCAAAGGGATGATTGAACTGCAAAATAATCCCGCTTACGAAACATTTTATATGGTGGCTGATGCCCATACGATTACCACCCCATTTTCGGTTGACGAACTTCGCCAAAACAGAAGAGAAATTATTATTGATTATTTAGCCGCCGGTCTTAACCCGCAAAAATCAACCCTTTTTATTCAATCGCAAGTGAGTGAACATTTTGAACTTTCATTTTATTTTTCATCGGCGACAACCATTGCTCGGATGATGCATCTTCCAACCTACAAAGAAAAAGTTAAACAATATCCAAAAAATAACACGATGGCGCTCTTAAATTACCCAATTTTAATGGCCACTGATATCCTTTTGTATAAGGCCAATCTTGTGCCGGTTGGTATTGACCAAGAACCTCATTTAGAAGTAGCTCGGGAAATTGCTCGAAAAATGAATCAGATTTACAGGACAACTTTTCCCGAACCAAAACGATTTTCGACTTTTGGCGAATATATTCCTTCTTTAACCGGTGAAGGCAAGATGAGTAAATCAGTTGAAGGAAGTTATATTAACTTAACTGACTCCCTTGATGAAATTCGAAGAAAAATTCGAGCCGTGCCAACCGCCACAATTGCCGGTGGACCAATTACTGGTGGAATAAAAACTCTTTTTATGTTGGCAGAAATTTTTTTGCCAAAAAATCTTTATCAGGAAATTAAAGAAAAATATCATAACCAAACTTTAAAATTTATTGAATTAAAAGATGCCTTAGCCGAAGCCATTTATCAAGAATTAAAACCATTTCAGGAAAAAAGAAAACAAATTGCTTCTGATTTATCTTATGTGGAAAAATTGATAAATCAAGGCGCCCAAAAAGCAAAAGCAGTTGCTCAAGAAACTTTAAAAGAGGTAAAAGAAAAGATGGGATTAAGTTAAAGTAAATATTTATTAGATTGCCTAATCTTGCCAGATATTACTAAAAAAATATATCAACGATAATAAATCTGATAGTTTTCTTTGTTTTCTATCAATTGAAATTGGTTATCAGCTAAACTTTTTATTCTTTCCAATTTAAAAATTTTTTTAGCTAAATCATCGTTAAAAACAATAATAACACGAGCATTGTTTAAACCATCAATTAGGTCTTTTTCAAAAAAAGAAGAATAAAAACTGGAAACAAAAGGCAAAATTAACGGAAAATAAGTTGGTGGTAACTGATTTAAAAAATAGTAAATCTCAGGCCGATTGCCTAAAACAAAAACCTGCTTTTCGGCTAATTTTTTCTTCATTAAACTATTAATTGCCATTTGACTGGTTTTATCATCAACCCAAACTTGTCGATTGTTTTTAAAATAAAAATATTGATGCTTTATTTTTTTGCCAAAAAGAAAAATAAAAATCAAAATTGAGGCGAAAAAAATTTGCCCCAAAAATTTTTTTCCTTAATCAAAATACCAGTGGCAACCCCAATTAAAATAGAAAAAAAGGAACAAAAGGTAAAAGATGATAACGAGCATATTTTAAACTGACAAATATAAAAGAACAAAATAAAAAAACTAAAATCAGCTTAATTTTTCAAACTTTTTCTTGACAAGAACAAAAAAGATAATAAATGCCGTCAAGAAAAAAATAAAAACTAATAATCGCCAATCAAAAATTGGATTTTTAGGATAATATTTACCAAGAAAAAAATTAAATAAAAATATTCCTTCAACCAATCTACTCAAAGCCTTCTGCCAAAAAAGAATAAAATAACCAAAAACCAAGGCAAGACAAACCCAAAAAAAATTTTAATATCTTTTTTAATTAAAAGAATTGGCAAAATAATTATGGTGGCCGTTAATTTTGTAAAAGAAGACAAAGCGATTAAAAAACCAATTAAAATCTCATATTTCTTTTTTTTCTCAATCAATAAAAAAAATGCAACTAAATAAAAAAAAGTTATAAAAAGCTCATACCATAAGGTTTGATCAGAAAAAAAATAAATTAAGAAAACAAAAAACAAGCCGCCTAAAAATAAACCACTTTTTGAGTTAAGTTTTTTAAGAATTAAAAACACCAACAAAAGATTTAAAAAATGAAATAAATAAAAAATAAAATGGAAAAGAAATAAGCTTTTATCAAAAGAAAAAACTGATAAAAGATAATAAGGCAAAAAACCATGATGGTCAAAAAATCACGGTAGGGAATTTGACCTTTTGCTACAAGATAAGGAAAAATTAAAAATTCAGGATAAATATTGACTTTTGAACCAAAAATTAAAAATATCTGGGTAAAAAAAGCACCAGAAAAATGATAATAACAATCATAAGATTTTTATTATAGTATAATATAAAATAACCCATTTAAAATTATTTTAATAAGCCAGCGCAGCTTAATTGATAGAGCGTCCGTTTGACAACGTCGCCTAAATTAAAAAGTTGAGGCTGGATAGCTCAGCGGTAGAGCAAACGTTTCATAAGCGTTGGGTCGGGAGTTCGAATCTCCCTCCAGCCACTGTATCAATAAATAATTAGCAGGATCTAAAATCTATTGATTAATTCTTAAAGCAGCAGGCTTTGTCCTTCCGAAGTCCTTCCATCCAAAGGACGAAGGAGGATTCCAATCCTGCTTTTGGTACTTATTTTATGAATAAATTTGATCTCTCAATCATTATTATCTCGTACAACACTGAAAAAATAACTATTGACTGCCTTAAATCAATTATCGAATCGTTAAAAAATTCTTCTTTAAAATATGAAATTATTGTCGTTGACAACGCTTCCAAAGATAACTCAGTTTCATCGATTAAAAAATTAAAATCAGAGATTAAAAATCGCAATTTAAAAATCAATTTAATTGAAAACAAAGAAAATATCGGCTTTGGGCCAGCCAATAATCAAGCGGCAAAAATCGCCAAAAGTGATTATCTTCTTTTTCTTAACTCAGATATCATTGTTTTAAACGCTGATATTGAAAAATTGTATAACTTTTATAAACAAAATGAAAAATTGTTCAATTTTTTAGGAGGAAAACTTTTGAACAAAGATATGACATCTCAGCCCTCTTGTGGCCCAATGTATACCTTACCAATGGTCTTGGCTCATCTTTTTTTACGCGGTGATTACTGGGGTCTAACTCGCTATTCACCCAATAAAATCAAAGAAGCTGATTGGATTTCTGGCGCTTGTATCTTAACTAAAAAAGAATACTTTGAAAAATTGGATGGATTTGACGAAAAGATTTTTATGTATATGGAGGAGATTGATCTTTTTTATCGAGCAAAAAAACACGGATTTAAAGTTTTTTTTTACCCTGAGGCTCAATTTATCCATTTAGGTAGCCAATCGTCGGCTAGGCGTAGTTTTCCTATTCTTCAAGTCTACCAAGGTCTAATTTATTTTTATAAAAAGCATTTTTCTAAGTTTTCTCTTTTTATTTTAATAATTATGTTAAAATTGAAAGCATTGATCGGTTTTTTAATTGGTAAAATTATTAATAATCAATACTTAACTCAAACCTATGCAAAAGCTTGGCAAATTTCTAAAATGGATTGACGATAATCTCTTAAAAATACTTATCAGTTTTTCAATTTTCTTTATTCCTCTCTATCCAAAGCTTCCTTTAATTGATATTGAATATACATATATTTACATTCGATTTGAAGATTTTTTTATTGCCTTAGTTTACTTTATTTTTTTAGTTCAGCTTTTAAGAAAAAAAGTCAGTGTCCCTTGGCGATTTTTTTTGCTATTTTTGTCTTTTTGGCTTTCGATTTTTGTCTCTTTTTACTTAGGTCATTTTGTTTTAAAAACTATCCCTGTCAACTACATCGGTCTTCTTCATAGTTTAAGACGGATTGAATACATGGGAATTTTTTTCGTTGCCTTTGCCTCAGTTAAAACCAAAAAAGACTTTTTTTATTATTTAAAGCTTGCTATATTTATTGCTTTTATAGTATCCGTTTATGGAATGGGTCAAAAATTTTTTGGCTGGCCAGCGGTGCAAACGATGAATCCAGAATACGCCCGCGGCTACCTTCTTTTTTTAACTCCAGAAGCAAGAATCTCATCAACTTTTTCCGGTCATTATGATTTAGCCTCGTATTTAATCTTTCTTATGCCAATTATTCTTTCGTCATTTTTGTTTTATAATCATTTGAAATATTTTTTTGTCTTTGCTTTTGCTCTTGCCGGATTAGTTTTAACTGCCTCAAGAATCTCATATATTGGATATTTATTAACTGTTTTTCCACTGTTACTTACTCAAAAGAAATGGCGATTAACTTTTATTGTTTTATTTTTAACTATTGTCTTAACTTTAGCTAATAATAATCTTACTTCACGATTAAAAAGAACTTTCCAGGTAAAAAGAATTTTAGTTGATCAAAGAACCGGCGCCGTTTATATTCCCCAAAAAATTACCACTAAAGAACTTCCGGCTGGTTCTTTTTATATTCCCTTAAAGAATCAAAACAATATAAGCAATATATCCAATAATTTAAATAATATAGAAGATAAGTATTTACAAGATTATAAAAAAAAATTAATTTTGGAAAAAGAAATACAAGCGACTAAAAGTGGGGAAAAAATAGATGTTACCAGTCTGGAGGCCAATATAAAACCAATAAACACCATTGTCTCAGATATTTCTTTTGCTACTCGTCTTCAGGTTGAGTGGCCAAGAGCAATTAACGCTTTTAAAAAATCACCCCTTTTTGGCACTGGTCCCTCATCAATTACTGAAGCCACTGATAATGATTATTTGCGCTGGCTTGGAGAAACCGGACTTTTAGGAACGATTTTATTCTTAGCAATTATTTTAAAAATTGCCTACGAAATCTTTAAAAAAGTATTAACTTCAAATTTTGAGGAAAAAATAATTCTTAAAGGTTTTCTTTTTGGATTAATTGCTTTAATGATTAACGCCTCATATATAGATGTTTTTGAAGCTTCAAAAGTCGCTTATACTTTTTGGATAGTTGCCGGAATTTTTATTGGATTTATTAGCCTTTATAAAAAGAAAAAAAGTTTATGAGAAGTAAGAAAAATTTTGAGAAAAAAGATTGGTTAATTATTTTTTTGATTTTAATTCTTGCTTTAATTTTAAGACTTTATAAAATCGATATTCCTCTTGCCGATTTTCATTCTTGGCGCCAAGCCGATACCGCAGCCGTTGCTCGCAATTTTTTGCGATTTGGTTTTGACTTAACTCATCCTCGCTTCGATGACTTATCCAATATCCAATCAGGACAAGAAAATCCTCAGGGCTATCGAATGGTTGAGTTTCCTTTATATAACGCTTTATTTGCTTTTTTATACAAAGTATTGCCTATTTTTCCTTTAGAAGTATTTGGTCGATTGCTAAGTATATTATTTGCATTAATAATTATTATTATTCTTTATTATCTAACCTTTAAAGAGATTAATCGCGTGGCGGCTTTTTTTTCTGCTTTTACTTTTTCTATTATGCCATTTTTTGTTTTTTATACCCGAATTGTTTTGCCTGAACCAACCGCTTTAGGTTTAGGAATGCTATCAATTTTTTTCTTGTATCAATTTACTCAAACTAAAAATAAAAATTTAATGATATTTTTCTATCTTTCTTCTACCTTATTTTTTTCTTTATCAATCCTAGTTAAACCAACAATAATTTTTTATTCTCTTCCCTTAATTTACTTATTTTTTAAAAAGGATTCTTTTTACTTCTTGGAAAGATTTTATTTTTATCTGTATTTTTTTGTTAGTATTTTGCCGATTGTCTTTTGGCGAATTTATATTTTAAACTATCCCGAAGGGATACCCGCCAATGATTGGCTTATAAATTCGGTCAATACCGCCACTGGTCTGAAAAATATTTTTTTTCGACCAGCCTTTTTCCGGTGGATATTTTTTGAAAGAATTAATAATTTAATTTTTGGAGGGTACCTGACTACTTTTTTTATTATCGGGATTATCATCAAACAAAAACGTAAATTTATTTTTTCTTTCCTTGCTTCATCGATTTTTTATCTTTTAACATTTCAGGGGGGCAATATTCAACATGAATACTATCAAACTTTGATTTTACCCGCTTTAGCATTATTTGTTGGCGCAGGAATAAATTTTATTTTTGAAAATAAAAAATTATTCATTTCGCCGTTTTTTATTTATTTTATAGTTATTTCTTTATATCTTTTTTCATTTTATTTTAGTTTTGAAAAAATAAAAAGCAATTATCAATATCCAAAAGATCTTATAATTATTGCTAATATCGTCCAAAAATTAACTAATCCAGATGAAAAAATTGTTACCGATCGTCAAGGTGACACGACTCTTTTGTATTTAATGGATCGTCGCGGTGCGCCAGCAATTTATAAAGAGCTTCCTGAGCTAAAGAAATTGGGATATACTTATCTTGTTACTCAAAATAAAGACTATGTTGATAGTTTAAAAAAAGAACATAACATTGTTTTTGAATCCAATAATTTTTGGCTCATAAAGCTATGAAAATATTAATGCTTACCCCTTATGTTCCTTATCCTCCTTCATCTGGTGGACAAATACGAACTTTTAATCTTCTAAAATACTTAAGTCAAAATAATCAAATTACGTTGGTTTGTCTTTATAAAAATAATGAGGAAAAAAAATATATCCAAACTCTTTACCGATACTGTAAAAAAATTTATCCTTGTAAACGAGCCGAAAAACCTTGGCAAATAAAAAATATCCTAAAAACGATTTTTTCTAGTCTGCCATTTTTAATCGTCAGAAACTTTTCTGACGAAGCAAAAAACATAATTGATTCTCTTTTAAAAAATGAAAAATTTGATGTTATCCATGCCGAAACTTTTTATGTCATGCCCCATTTACCAAAAACTAATATTCCAATCGTATTGGTGGAACAAACAATTGAATATCGTGTCTATCAACACTTCGTTAACAGTCTTTTTCCTCTTTTAAAACCATTTTTTTATTTTGACATTATAAAACTTAAGCATTCGGAGCGGTATTTTTGGAAAAAAGCCAATATTGTGGCGGCAGTTTCTGAAGCTGATGAAAAAAATATTAAAGAACTAGAATCAAATATAAAAACAGTTATTATTCCCAATGGTGCGGGCGATGAAATGATAGTAAAAAAAATTCCCAAAAAAAATATTAACCCACCGACTTTACTTTTTCAAGGCAATTTTTATTGGTTACAAAATGTTGAAGCGGCTGATTTTTTAATTAAAAAAATATATCCAAAATTAATTAAAATTCATCCGGAAATAAAGATTATTATTTCAGGTCAAAAAGCAAATAAAATAAAATCAAAAAAAGGTATAGAAATTATCAATCTTAACCTAAATGATTATAATAAAGTAAAAAAAATTTATCAGAGAGCAACGATTTTTGTCGCACCAATCTTTGGTCCGGGAGGAACAAGATTAAAAATCTTAGCCGCAATGGCCGCCGGTGTTCCAGTAATTTCTACTAAAGTTGGCGTTGAGGGGCTTTCTATTAAAGATGGACATCATATTCTTTTGGCCAATAATCCGGAGGAATTTATTGAAAAGATAAATCTTCTTCTTAAAAACAGAAATCTTTACCAAACTATTCAAAAAAACGCCTATCAATTAATTAAAAATGAATATTCTTGGTTTAGTATCGCTAAAAAATTAGAAAATGTTTATCAGCAAATAATTTGAAAAAAATAAAGTATGCCCATCTTACTCTGGTTTGCCAAAGCAAAGCAGGTCAGATGGGTATATCCCTTTTGCAATTTTAATGACGTCGGGTATATAATATAAATTATCCAGACTTAAAAATTAATAAATATATGGTTATCGGCGTTGATGGAAATGAAGCCAATGTTCAAAACAAAGTCGGTGTATCGATATATACTCTTAATCTTTTAAATTACTTTAAAAAAAATTCTGACCGGTTTACCCGCTTTAAAATCTTTTTAAAAGAAAAACCGCTTCCTCAACTGCCATCATCATCCAAATATTTTTCTTATGAAGTTGTTTCGGGCAAATTCTTTTGGTCGCAAATTTTTCTTCCTCTAAGGCTTTTTAAAAAAGACGTTGATGTTTTTTTCTCTCCCGCTCACTACGGCCCACGCTTATGTCCGATGCCTTTAGTAGTCACCATTCATGATTTATCTTACATTTACTATCCCGATGAGTTTTTAAAAAAAGATTTATATAAACTTAGAAATTGGACAAAATACACGGTTTTAAAAGCTAAAAAAGTTATCGCCGTATCTCAATCAACTAAAAATGATTTAATAAAGATTTATAAAATTTTGCCCCAAAAAATTAAAGTGATTTATAATGGTTTTAATCAATATACAGGTATAAAAGCCTCTGCCTTAAAAGAAAAAAAACTGCAAAAACCATATATTTTGTATATTGGCACACTTCAACCAAGGAAAAATCTAATTAATTTAATTCAGGCTTTTTATAAATTTAATCAAATCTATCCCCAGTTTGAATTAATTATTGCCGGCAAAAAGGGGTGGCTTTATCAAAAAATTTTTGAGGAAGTAGATAACTTAGGAATTGAGGATAAAGTTTTTTTTACCGATTATGTTACCGATCATCAGTTGGTCTATCTATATCAAAATGCTTTTTGTTTAGTAATGCCTTCTTTTTATGAAGGATTTGGTTTACCAGTCCTTGAAGCGATGAATTTTCGTTGTCCAGTTATTGCCTCTTTTTCTTCAAGTTTACCGGAAGTTGGTGGGGATGCTTGCTTGTATTTCAATCCCCAAGATGTTAATAATTTAACAGAAAAATTAATGAAACTTAAAAGCGATATTCTCTTAAGAAAAAAACTAATCAAAAAAGGGAAAGAAAGAATTAAGCTTTTTTCCTGGGACAAGTGCGGTCAAGAAACATTACAAATATTAAAAGAGATAGTCAATGATAAAAATTATTGATCAAAACTTTCCTATTAATCAGTGGGAAGAAAAAGCCAATCATCCTCTTCAATCATGGTTTTGGGGAGAAGCAAGAAAAAAAATGGGGGTTAAAGTTTTAAGATTGGTAGAAATTAAAAATGAAAAAATTATTAATGTCTTTCAACTAACCATCCACCGTTTGCCTTTTTTGAATAGAAGAATTGGTTATCTTCCCCGTCCAGTTTTTCCTTCTCAAGAAGTCTTAGACTTTCTTTATAACTATGGTAAAAAAAATAATTTAATTTTTATAAAAATAGAACCATATGAAGAAAAGTCAAAAGTTAAAAATCAAAAGTCAAAAGTTATAAATAAGAAATTAGTTATCTCTAAAAATCCGCTTTTCCCTTCCTGGACGCAAATTCTTGATTTAAGTAAATCAGAAAATGAGCTTTTAAAGTCTTTTCATCCAAAAACTCGCTACAACATCCGTTTGGCACAAAAAAAGGGAGCGATTGTTAAAGAAGAATCAGATGAAAAGGGATTTAAAATTTTTGCCAAACTTTACTTTGACACTTGTCAACGACAAAAATATTTTGGTCACAACTACCAATATCATCAAATTGTTTGGGAGAGTTTAAAAAATAAAATTGGTCATATTTTAATCGCTTACTACCAAAATGAGCCTTTGGCTGCTTATCAGATCTGGATATATAAAAATATAGCTTACTATACTTACGGTGGATCCTCAGAAAAACACAGAAATCTTATGGGAGCTAATCTTCTAATGTGGGAAGCAATAAAATTAGCAAAAAAATTAGGCGCAAAAACATTTGATATGTGGGGTAGTCTACCACCAAATTATTCACCCAACCATCCATGGGCTGGTTTTACTCGATTTAAACAAGGATATGGAGGCAAATTTGTTGAAATGGTTGGTAGTTTTGATTTAGTAATTAATCCATTATTTTATAAAATCTATAATTTTCTTTATTATTTTCGTCAATTATTTTTAATAATTAGAAGAGCAATTTAATTTTCTTCTTTTTTTAATTGGAGAAATTTCATTGATGCGGATAAAAATGGTTTTTCCGTGTGTTTTTTTATGGGCGCTAAAGCAATTGATAAAACTTCATCCATATGAGAAACAAAATGGAAGTTTAAATCATCAAGAACATATTTTGGAATATCCTCTAAATCCTTTTTATTATCTTTTGGCATAATGACTGTCTTTATTCCGGCTCGATGAGCAGCAATTACTTTTTCTTTAACACCGCCAATTTCCAATATTCGACCACGCAAAGTAATTTCTCCTGTCATTGCCACCTCTTTTTTTACTGGAACTTTAGTGAGGGCCGAAACCATCGCTGTTGTTATAGCAATTCCGGCTGATGGTCCATCTTTAGGCACGGCTCCTTCAGGTACATGAACATGAATATCTAAAGAATGAAAAAAATCTTTTTTTAAACCAAAAATATCGTAGCGACTACGAATATAAGATAAGGCAGCTTGACAAGATTCCTTCATTACTTCACCAAGATGCCCGGTCAAAGTTAAATTTCCTTTTCCTGGCATTACCGCCACTTCAATAAAAAGAATATCACCTCCAGCTTGTGTCCATGCTAAACCGGTAACAATTCCCACCTTATCTTTATCCTCAATCATCTGAGAAGAATATTTATAAGGGCCAAGATATTTTGATAAATCAGCGGTTTCAACTTTTTTTGACTTAATCTTACCCTCAACAATTTCTCGGGCGATTTTTCTAAAAATAGTCGCAATCTGTCTTTCCAATTCTCTTACACCGGCTTCTCGAGTGTAACGACGGATAATCATTTTTATTGCCTCATCACTAATTTCTACTTGATTCGGTAATAAACTATGAGCTTCTTTTTGTTTTTCAATTAAATGATATTTGGCGATATGAAATTTTTCGTCTTCAGTATAACCGGGAAAATGAATCACTTCCAATCGATCCAAAAGGGCGTCAGGAATTGTATCTAAAATATTGGCGGTGGTAATGAAAAAAACCTCTGATAAATCAAATTCCGCTTCAAGATAATGATCAGAAAAAGCATGATTTTGTTCTGGATCTAAAGCTTCAAGTAAGGCAGCGGATGGGTCACCTCGATAATCGCGTCCCACCTTATCAATTTCATCAAGCATAAAAACTGGATTCTTTGTTCCGGCTTGTTTTATCCCTTGAATGATCCTCCCTGGCAAAGCGCCAACATAAGTTCTTCTGTGTCCTCGAATTTCCGCTTCATCCCGAATTCCACCCAATGACATCTTAACAAACTTTCTTCCAAGCGCTTTGGCAATTGAACGACCTAAAGATGTTTTTCCAACACCCGGTGGTCCAACAAAACATAAAATTGTTGGGGATTTTTTTTCTTTTTTTATCTTATTGTCTTTCTCTTCCTTATTTTCGGTTGTCGAGATTTCCTCTTTTAAACGTTGAGTTCTTAACTTCATTACCGCCAAATACTCCATAATTCGTTCCTTAATTTTTTTTAAACCATAGTGATCTTCATTTAAAATCTTTTCCGCTTGTTTTAAATCAACATTGTTAGGCGAGCTAACCGACCAAGGCAGTTCCACTAACCAATCTAAATAGGTGCGAATATAAGATGCTTCTGGATTAAATTGAGACATCTGTGATAATCTTTTTAACTCTTTTAACGCTTTCTCCTCCACCGCTTTTGGCATTTTAGCTTTTTTAATTTTTTGACGATACTCATCAGTTTCTTTACCCTCTTTTTCTCCCAGTTCTTCTTCAATCGTTTTCATCTTTTCTCGCAAAAAGGTTTCTTTTACTCCTTGTTCAAACTTTTTTTGGGTTTTTGAAGAAATTGTTTGCTCCAGTTCGAGAATTTTTACTTCACGATTAACAAACTCTACCTCGTTTTCTAATCGTTTTTTTAAATTGTTTTCTTCTAATAATAACTGTTTTTCTTGAGGCTTTAAATCTAAAATTGAAGCTACTTGATAAGAAAAATTTAAATCATCGGTAATATTTAAAATATTCATTAAAAAAATGAAATCAACTGCTTTTCCTAAGTTAATCATTTTTTTTACCTGGGAAGAAATATGACGGATCATTGCCTGGGTTTCTTCGTCTTGGACAATTTTTTCTTCAATTTTTTCTGCCTTTGCTTCAAAATAAGGATCTTCTTTCACAAACTCCAACACCTTTACTTTTTCTAATCCCTTAATTAAAGCATTGATGTCACCCCGTTCACCAATAGCCGTTTTTTCAATCTTTGCTAAAACTCCAATATGATAAAGATCTTCTTTTTTTGGGTTATCTTGATCTTTATTTTTTTGAAGAAGAATAATAATCTTTTTATCTTTCTTTAAGGCTGTATCAATTGCCGCCAATGTTTTTTGCCGACCAAAAACTAAAAAATTTTCTGTCTGAGGAAAAATAATTCCATCGCGAATAGGAACTACTGGATAAACATATTGTTCTGACGCTCTAATTAAAAATACCATATCTATTAGCAGTATAACATATTAATTGCTAATTGTCAAGCCTTTTTACTATAAGATAGTCCTATAGTTTAATTAGCTTACTCTATTTATCTAAATCTAAATATTTGTTCAACTAATTTGTAAACTAAATAAATCCAGAAATCAATTTATCATACTCAATAAATCTTTCTTTGTCAATTAGAGATTGATTATCTTTAAGTTGTGGTAATTGTTGATGATAGGATAAGGATTTTTTTTCATAAATTACTCCTAAAGGAAATTTTTCTTCATTTATCTGCAAAGCTTTTTCTAATGCCAATTTAAAATCATCTTTTTTATAACTTTCATCGAGTTTATAAACTCTTTGCAAATAATATTGATAAGTATTGATTTTATTAAAAGTCACGCAAGGCTGCAAAACATTAATCAATGAAAAACCTTGATGACAAATACCTGTCTTAATAAGAGATATTAAATGATTTAAATCTCCAGCAAATCCTTGCGCCACAAAAGAAGCTCCATTAACAAGCGCTAAACTTAATGGATTAATAGGCACTTCAACAATTCCAGCTGGAGTGGATTTCGATTTAAACCCCTTATTAGCCGTTGGAGCGACTTGGCCGGTGGTTAACCCGTAAACACCATTGTCATGAACAATAACCGTTATATCATGATTGCCTCGACAAGCATGGATAAAATGATTACCTCCTTCCCCATAACAATCGCCATCACCAACAACCGCAATTACTGGTAATTTGTGATTGGCTAATTTAATTCCTATGGCATTGGGAATCGCTCGACCATGAAGAGAATGAAGAGCATAAGCATTTAAAAAATCATTCATATTTCCAGAGCAGCCGATGCCAAAAACAACGGCTACCTGATCGGGTGAGTAGTTTAATTCGACCAACGCTTTTTTAATTGCCATTCCAATCCCCCAATCGCCACACCCCGGACACCAAGTTGGTTGATAACCGCTAAAATCTTGAATGGAAGCCATAGTTTTAAAAATTTTATAAAAATAATAATAATTATATCTTTTCTAATATCTGCTCAACCGTTATTGGTCGACCATCATATCGCAAAATTTTTTCCCCAAAGTCTAATCCTGCCTCCATCGCCAAAATCTTTCCAAATTGTCCTAAAGCATTATTTTCTACTAAAAGATATCTTTTATTATTTTTTTTTAGAAATTGAGAAACTATTTCTTTGTCTAGAGGATAAATGTGATTAAAATGATAAAATCCAGTTTCTATGCCTTTTTCTTTAAGTCTTTTTTGGGCCTCCAAAACTATTCCCTTGGTCGAACCCCAAGAAATAAAAATAACTCCTGCATTTTCATTACCATAAAATTTAGGCGATTGAAAATCATTTTTTAAATAAGTCTGCCATTTTCTTAACCTTTTTTCCACTTGATCTTTTCTTGGTTTTGCTTCTTCAGTAGTATGACCATCTTCTAAATGTTCATAAGAATTCTCTTGATAAAAATAGCCTGCTGTTCCCGGTAAAATTTTTTCTGAGATGCCATCTTCGGTGATTTTGTATCTTAAAAAAATTTCTAACTTTTGAGGATTTTCTTTTTGACTTAAGTTAATTTTTCCCCTCCTAATTTGATACTCCCTTACTATTTTATCAACCCAGTCTCTTTCAACACTTTTATGCCCTTCAGATAAATACATATCCGAAACAACAATGACTGGTGTTTGATAAATATCAGCTAAATTAAAAGCCTTTAGAGTCAAATCAATCATCTCTTTTTGATCACCTGGGGCTAAAACTATTTTGGGAAACTCACCATGACCGGAAAATATGGCAAATAAAAGATCGCCTTGTTCCGTCCAGGTTGGCATTCCTGTTGCTGGGCCGGGCCGCTGTGCTAAAAAAACCACTACTGGGATTTCGGCAACGCCGGCAAAAGAAAGACTTTCAACCATTAAGGAAAAACCACCGCCTGATGTGCCAACTGCGGCTCTTACCCCAGCAAATGAGGCACCAAGGGCCGTATTGATTACCGCTATCTCATCCTCCGAATGGCGAACAATCATTCCCGTTTTTTCCTGCCATGATGCTAAAGTATGAAGAACCGATGAGGAAGGAGTCATTGGATAGGCGGCATATAATCGACAATCAGCAAAAACTGCTCCCAAAGAAAATGCCTCATTACCACTTACTACCAATTTTTCTTTTTTTTCTTCTTTTTCAATTAAAAAATTTTTTATTGAGGCTGAATAGTTTTTCTTTACTTCTTCATACCCAGCAATAGCAAACTGTTGATTAAATCTTACTATCTCATCTCCTTTTTTTTTAAATTGCTCGGCTATTAAATCTAAAAGAACTTCAATCTTTCCTCCCAAAATGGAAAGACTTGCCCCCAAAGCGATGGTATTTTTCATCACCGCTTGCCCTTTTAAGTCGGTTAATATTTTTTTTAAAGGAACATTGACTTTATTAAAATTATCGGTAAAATCAAACTCTTCTTTGTCATACAAAACTAAACTTTGAGAAGTTAATCGGTTTTTGTGTTTATGAAAAGTTTCCTCATTTAGGCAAACCAAAACATCAATCTCCTTTTTCAAAGCGGTTACCTCCCTATCAGAAACACAAACCTCATAAGCATTATGACCACCGCGAATTAAAGAGGGATACTCAACGTAGTCTAAAATATAATAACCTAATCGACTGGCAATTTTTGAAAACAAAAGACCGGTCGTCATTATCCCAAATCCCGCTTCGCCACCAATCTTCCAAGTAAAAGTCATAAAAAAAATTTTATTAATTTTATAAATTATTTTGGAAAGATTCGATTACCTTTTTCATCTTCTATAAAAATTGCCGCAACCGGACAAGCTTTGGCTGCCTCGATAATGTTTTCCAATTCTTCCTCATCAATTGTTCTAACAATTACCGCTTTGGCTTCATTGTCCATTTGAAAACTTTTTGGAGAAACAGCGACACAGGTGGCCGCTCCAATACAAAGATTTCGATCAACCCAGACTTTATACTTTTCTTTTACTTTAACTGGTCCTGAGGGATTATTTGGGTCTTTAAGTTGTTGATTATCCATAAATTTTAAATTTAAAAATTTATAACAATTTTTTTAAAGCTTCAAGCGATAACAGAGCGCATTTAATTCGATTAACCCCTAACCTCACCCCCAACATTTTAATAATAAAATTTTTGTCGATTTTTTTCAATTGCTCCTTTGTTTTTCCTTTGATATATTCGGTTAACATTGAGGCAGAAGCGGTAGAAATAGCACAACCAACACCAGTAAATTTTACCTCAGTCACTTTTTCCTTATCAAAAACAATCATCATTTTGATTTTATCACCACATAAAGGATTGGCAACCTCAACTTTTTTGGTAGGATTTTTAATTTCTCCAAAATTTCTTGGATTTTGATAATGATCCAAAATAATCTCAGTATAAATATTGGACATAAAAAAATGCAAAATTCAAAATTCAAATCTCAAAATGAAAATTAAAAATTAAGAATTAATAATTTTTTAATTTGAAATCATTTTGAATTTTACATTGTCATTTTGAGATTTGCATTTTAAAGTTTAAATTTTATTTTCACTTCTTTTAATCCTTCAACTAATTTTTCAACATCATCTTTGTCATTGTAAAGATAAAAACTTGCTCGACAGCTTGATGAGACACCCAAAAACTGATGTAATGGTTGAGCGCAATGATGACCAGAACGAAGACAGATATTTTTTTCTGATAAAATTTGCGCCACATCGTGCGGATGAAGATTACAAAAATTAAAAGCTAAAATCCCACTTCTCTCTCTAATATTTCCCTCCCCTAAAATTTTTATATTTTCACCAAACTCTTCTTTTAATCTTTGATAAGCCAATTGAACTAACTCTTTTTCATAAGTTTCAATTTTTTCCAAACCAATTTTTTCTAAATAAGAGACTGCCTCAGAAAGGGCAATCACCTCAGCAATCGCCGGTGTTCCTGCTTCAAACTTATAAGGTGGATCTTTAAAAAAAGTTTTATCCAAAAAAACCTCGGCAATCATCTCCCCCCCAAAATTAAAAGGAAACATCTCGCAAAGTAAATCATACTTTCCCCACAAAACCCCCACCCCTGTTGGTCCAAGCATTTTATGAGAAGAAAAAGTTAAAAAATCAACCCCCAAATCCAAAACATCAATTTTTTTATGAGGAGAAGCTTGAGCCGCATCAACGATAACAATAACTTTGGGATTGATTTTTTTTGCCACCATAACAATCTCTTTTATCGGATTAACCGTCCCCAAAACATTAGAAATATAAGTTAATGTTAATATTTTTGTTTTTTTTGTGATTATATTATCTAAATTAATTAATTTTGAATTTTCCATTGTCATTTTGCCCTCCGAATCGGAGGGTGATTTTTGATTTTTGATATTTTTACAATATAAATCCAAATCCCCACTCTGATTAATATTAATCACCTTAAAAACCGCCCCACTCTCTTGAGATAAAATCTGCCATGGTACAAAATTGGAATGATGCTCCATAATCGTTGTCACAATCTCATCGTTTTTTTCAATTATTTTTCTTCCTAAACTGTAGGCTAAAAGATTTAAACTTTCCGTTGTATTTCTGGTAAAAATTACTTCTTCTTTTTTTCCATTGATAAATTTGGCTATTTTTTCTCTTGTTTTTTCGTACTCTTCTGTGGCTTTTTCTGATAAAGAATAAATACCCCGAAAAATATTGGCTGAGTATTTTGAATAATATTCAACTAGCTTTTCAATTACCGGTCTTGGTTTTAAAGAAGTAGCCGTTGAATCAAGATAAACCAAGGATTGATTATTTTCAAAAATCGGAAAATCTTTTTTTATTTGGGAGAGGTTAAACATATAATTTTCAACTTTTAATCAAATCTCTAATCATTTTACTCTTGTTTGCAAATTTTATTATTTTTTTCATCCTTAATAAGTGGGAACAACTATATAATTGACAGTTATCATTCCCGCGAAAGCGGGAATCTATAAAATCCTACCTTAATAAAAAAGGGTTGAAAATTTTATAGATTCCTGGTCGGAGCCAGGAATGACAAAAAATTTTGTCAATTAGAAATTAGGTCAAAATTAAAGATTAGATCAATTAAGTTAATTTATTTTTTTTAAATTTTGTTATCCAGATAAAGATTTAAATCTAAACTTCTCTTTTATCTCTCCAACAAATCCTTCAATCAATAAATTTTTTGCTTGACTGTCATTTAATCCTCTTGATTTTAAGTAAAAAATTTGCTCCTCATTTAAATAGCCGGTAGTTGAGCCATGAGTACAAAAAACATCATTGGCTAAAATCTCAAGATCTGGTTTTGAATCAATATCAACATTTGATGATAAGACAAGATTTTGATTTTTTTGGTAAGCGTGCGATTTTTGGGCGCATTTTTCAATCCTCACCAACCCTCGATAAAAAAATTTTGCTTGATCAAAAAAAACGCCTTTAACCAAAAGATTTGAAAAAGAGTTGGCAGCAATATGATGCTGAATAGTTTTGATATTAAATTGATCATTCCCTTTTCCAACATATAATCCATAAATTTCCAAGTTAACATTTTCTGCCTCTATTCTAAAACTAAACTCACCTGACAAATTTTCAAAAAAAACCACATATTCTCCTGGCTTATTAAATATTAAAGTTTCTTTTTTTTCTTTATTTAAATTTATTAATTTTAAATTTTTATCTGTCATTTTTATTTTTTATTTTTAATTTTTTAATTTTTAACCCACACTCCCACTCATCTCCAAATTTATCAGTCGATTCAGTTCAACCGTATACTCCAAAGGTATCTCTTTGGTAATTGGCTCAATAAAACCATTGACCAAAAGTCCCTCAGCCTCCCCTTTTTTAATCCCTCGTGATTGTAAATAAAAAAGTTTTTCTTCGCCAATTTTCTCAACTGTTGCCTCATGTTGTACCTCAACATCTTTGTTTTTAATTTTCATTGTTGGATAAGTATCACTTCTTGATATCTCATCCATTAAAAGCGCATCACAAGAAACATAGACTTTGCTACCTTTTGCCATTGGTGAAACATAAACTAAACCTCGATAGGATGTTCGGCCACCGCCTTTTGCAATTGATTTTGAAATAATGCGGGATGAAGTATTCGGAGCCAAATGCATCATTTTTGCGCCAGCGTCTTGATGTTGATTGCCTGAGGCATAGGCAATTGACAAAACTTCACCTCGCGCTCCTTCTCCTGATAAAACACAAGAAGGATATTTCATAGTGATATAACTTCCAATATTACAATCAACCCACTCCATCACCCCTTGCTCCTTAACTTTGGCTCTTTTAGTCACCAAATTATAAACATTATTACTCCAGTTTTGAACTGTAGTATAGCGGACTCTTGCACCTTTTTTGACAAAAATCTCAACCACTGCTGAATGAAGTGATGAAGTGGTATAAATGGGAGCGGTACAGCCCTCGATGTAATGAACATAACTTCCTTCCTCAGCAATAATTAAAGTCCTTTCAAACTGACCAAACGCTTCGGCATTGATTCGAAAATAAGCTTGAAGCGGTAAGGCAACTTTTACCCCTTTTGGCACATATAAAAAAGAGCCACCCGACCAAACTGCTGTATTTAAAGCAGCAAATTTGTTATCAGAAGAAGGAACAATTTTTCCAAAATATTCTTTGACAATTTCTGGATACTTTCTTAATCCAGAATCCATATCTAAAAAAATTACTCCTTGCCGACGTAATTCTTTTTTAATACTTTTGTAAACCACCTCACTTTCATACTGAGCCGAAACTCCGGCTAAAAAATCTCGCTCTGCTTTAGGAACGCCAATTTTATCATAAGTTTCTTTTATCTCCTCTGGTAAATCTTGCCAAGAGGAAGCCGGTTTTTCGGTCGGTTTTATGTAATAATAAATATCATCAAAGTTAATAGCCGATAAATCCGCACCCCAAGAGGGCATTTCTTTTTTCACAAAATTATCATAAGCCTCAAGCCGAAGTTTAGTCATCCATTTTGGTTCTTTTTTAAGATAAGAAATTTCCGCAACCAACTTTCTATCCAATCCCTTTCTTGATTTAAAAACATAGTTTTCTTTTACCCTAAATCCATACCGGTAGTCAAAGGTTAGATCGTCCATTTAAAAATAAATTAAAAACTAAAAATGAAAAAATAAAAATGACAAATAAAAATTAAAAAATTTTTTAAAATTTTTGATTTATTTCTTTTTATATTTTTTCATTGTCATTTTTCATTTTTATTTTTTATTTTTTATTTTAAATAACCATTTCTCTCAATCTCCTCAGCCAATTGATAATCACCGACTTTTTTTATCTCACCATCAATCATCACTAAAACCTTATCGGGTCTTAAATAGCGAAGGATTCGGTTGTAATGGGTAATTATTAAAATTGTTCTTCCTTTTTTAAAATCAGCGATAAATGAAGCAATAGTTTTTAAAGCATCAACATCAACCCCTGTGTCAACCTCATCAAAAATCAAAAACCTAGGTTCCAAAACTGCCGCCTGCAACACTTCCATTTTTTTCTTTTCTCCACCCGATGCGCCATCGTTTAGAGATCTTTCAATTAATTCTTTTTTTATTTTTAACTTTTTAGCTAAAGTCTCAATCTCTTTTTTTAACGCCAAAGGATCTTTTTTTCCAGATAAAGCCAATCTAAGAAGCTGAAAAACATTAACACCCGATAAAGACAAAGGTTGTTGAAATGATAAAAAAATTCCTTTTTGAGCTCTCTTTTCCACTGGTAAATCAGTAATATCCTCACCTTCAAAAAAAAATCTTCCACTTTTTATTTCATAGGATGGATGACCCATTAAAATATTGGCTAAAGTTGATTTTCCCGAACCATTAGGACCCATAAGAGCATAAACTTTTTCTTTCTCAAAATCAAAATTGATATTTTTTAAAATTTGTTTCCCAGAAACATAGACATTAAGATTTTTTAAAGAAATCATAAGACTATTAGCCTAAAATTTTTAACAATTTTTCCTCTTTTAAATTTCCAATAAAAACATTTCTTAATTTATGATTAAAAAATTTCTTGTGAGAACAATTTTTCTCCCACTGACATTGATAATTTTTATCAAAACATTTAGTCAAAGCTAAATCACCTTCAAAAACCCTTAAATAATCATATAAAGTCAATGAATTAATTTCTGGATTTAAAAGATAACCGCCGATTTTTCCCTCGCGACTTAAAAGTATTTTTGCCGAAACTAATTTTGAAGCAATCCTGGCTAAAAATCTTTTTGGTAGTTTTAATTTTTCAACAATCTCAGTCAAAGAAATATAGTCCTTTTTATTTTTTAAATACTCCAACATCAAAAGCCCATAATCTGATTGTTTTGAAATATTAAACATCATAAAGATAAATTTAAAATTTAATTATTACCTTACAAGTAATAGTTTAATATAAGAAAAAGAAAAAGTAAAGAAGAAATTATGCATCATCAAAAATCTAACCAATGGGAATTTATTACGCTAAAAATTTACCCTTATATTTTTACCATCTCGTCACGATCGTGATAAGAATGTCATGTGAAACATACAAATTCGAATAATTTTTGGTGCGATCGTACCACATTTTATCCCTTTACAAACTCATCCGGGGCATACGGTCAAAATTTTTAATATCAGAGACAGAAAGATTTTTTTTGGCTTTAAAAGAAGCAACAACCCCAATCATTGCCGCATTATCACCGGCTAAATATTTAAAGGCAGGGAACAAAACTTGACCGTTATATTTTTTTGCTAAATTGCGAAATAGTTTTCGAAGATATAAATTGGCAGAGACACCACCAACCAATGCCAAATTTTTAATTCCAGTTTTTTTAATTGCTTTTTCAGTTTTGATAATCAATGTCTCAAAAACTGCCTGCTGAAATGATGATAAAAGTTCTCTCACGTTTTTTATTTTTTCCTCTTCTTTCATTTTTTTTAAAAAATAATAAAAAGAGGTTTTTAGTCCTGAAAAGGAAAAGTTTAAATTATCAGAAGAAACCATCGGTCTTGGAAAATGATAAAAATCACGGTTATCAACTTCTTTAGCTAATCTTTCAATCACTGGCCCTCCAGGATATCCAAGTCCCAAAAGTTTAGCCGCTTTATCCAAAGCTTCACCGGCAGCATCATCGATTGTTTCTCCAATAACTTTATACTTTAAATAATCTTCAAAAATCACCAAACTCGTATGTCCACCAGAAACAGTCAAAACTAAGTAAGGAAAATGAAAATCAATTTTGGGATTGCCTTTGGAATTTTGAACAAAAGGTGAGTAAATATGACCCTCAAGATGATTGACACTTATAATTTTTTTATTAAATTTTTCTGCCAACTCTTTTGCTTTTTTAATACCAACCTCAAGGGCTGGCGCTAATCCTGGACCAACGGTTACGGCAATTGCCTCAATATAGTCAAAAAAATTTCGATGAAGTGAACCTTCGTCTGACGACGATGAACGAATCGCGACCGACCCCGCCGATTGAGGCGGGGAAGCGAGTTTACCCGTAAATAAATTTTTTTGACTAAGAATTTTTTTAATGGTGGCATTAATTACAAAATCAATTCTCTCCTCATGGGCCCTTTTGGCAATTGAAGGAACAACCCCACCCCATTTTTTATGAAGCAAAACTTGAGAGTAGACAACATTCGACAAAACCCGCCGCCCCAAAACCACAGCCGCTGCTGTCTCATCGCAACTGGTATCGATTGATAATATCATCTAACACCAAACACCTAACTTCTAACACCAAACACTAATCACCAAGCATCTAACACTAAGCATCAAACACTAAAAAATATATATCAAAAATCATATATCAAAAATCAAAATGAAAAATCAAAAAACAAAAAGAAATATAATTTTTATTACTTTGCTTACTATTATTTTTAATATGTCATTTTTCCGAAAGCTTGCGAATTGATTTTTGATATTTGATATATTAACTAGTTTTACACAATGTTTACACTTTCTTTAAACAAATTTAACTTCAATCACCCTCTCCTTCTCATTCTCATAACTCATCTTTACATAAACAATCTCTCCCTTTTCTTTAAGCAAATCAAATATCTCCCCAACCTTCTCTCCCCACTCAATCGCCAACAAATTTCCAGGCGCTAAATACTCCCCAATTTTTAAATACTCAAATTCCTCCTTTTCCTCAACATTATATAAATCCAAATGAATTAATTTATCAACTTTTGATTTTTCAACTTCATACTCGTACATCACCACAAAAGTTGGCGAAACAATCTCTTTTATTCCCAAAAATTCGCCCATTCCTTTAACAAAAACAGTCTTTCCTACGCCTATTTCTCCCTCAATAATAAAAACCAACGGTTTTTCAAAATCTTTTTCTAGCAATTTATTTAAAACAAACTTCGCGATTTTTCTTGTTTCTTTTGCTGATCTTGAGAGATAGGTATCAACTTGGGTAAAAACAATATCACCCCGCCGAAGAATCTTAATATTTTCTTCAACTAAATCAATCACAGTTGATGGCTTATTTCTTGGTAATTTTCCAGCATCGACAATAAGATCAATTAATTTTTTTTTGCTTTCTGGTAATTGTTTTAATAAACTTTCAATTGAGTAATGAGGTGACTTACCACTTAAATTAGCTGAAGTGGCCGTAATTGGTCTTTTAAATTTTTTAACCAAACTATTAACTGGTTGATAATCAGGAATTCTTATTCCTAAAGTTTTTTTTTCCGACTCCAAAAGAGGACAAACTTTTCCTTTTGATTTCAAAACCACCGTAAAAGGCCCAGGCAAGATATTTTTTAAAAGCTCTTTTTGTTTTTCTGAAACTAAAACTAAATCATATAAAAAATCCCAATCAACAAAAACTGAAATTGGCTTTCCTGGAGGTCGATTTTTAAAAGCGATTAATTTTCTAACAGCTTCTTCATTGTAAGCATCAACCAAAAGCCCATAAACAGTATCCGATGGAAAAACCACCAATCCCCCTTGATGCAAAACCTCAACTGTCTTTTCAATTACATTTTTGTCATCTAATTTAATAGTTTGCATAAAATTAACAAAAAATAAAAACGTTTACACTATGTTTATACAATATTTTACACAATGTTTATACTTTTATCTTTCATATTTTACAAAACTTTGCTAAAATTTATACATTATGAACGAAAAAAATAAAAAAAATAGTAAAAAAAACCAAAAATTCTTTCAGTGGCAGCTAGAAATCAATATTAAAAATATTTTTATCGCCTTTTTTATTTTTCTTTTTCTCTATCAACTTTTTAATTCAATTAATAAAGAAATCAAACAAGTTTTGCCAGAAAAACCAATTACTCAGGTTATTCAAGAAGTTAAAGATAAGAAAGTCAAAAAAATTGAGATTACTGACAATCGATTATTGATTGAGTATAAAGATGGAAAATATGCTGTATCTTATAAGGAGCCATCCGAAAGTTTTTTAAAAACCTTAAAAGACAATAATATTGACCCTTCCTCTTTAAATTTAGTTGTCAAAGATAATATCGGCGGTTCTGTTTTTATCAATTTTTTAAGTAATATCATTCCTACAATCTTGATGGTGGCTTTTTTCATTTTTCTTTTTCGTCAAGCAAAAGGCGCCCAAGATTCAGTTTTTTCCTTTGGCCAAGCGAAAGTAAAAAGATTTAGCAAAGATATGCCAAAAGTCACCTTTTCAGATGTTGCCGGTGTTGATGAGGCAAAAAAAGAATTAGAAGAAGTAGTTGATTTTTTAAAACATCCAGAAAAATATAAAAAATTAGGCGCTCGCACCCCAAAAGGGGTTCTTTTGGTTGGACCATCAGGTTGTGGCAAAACACTTTTGGCCAAAGCGGTTGCCGGTGAAGCCAATGTGCCTTTTTTTTCCATTGCCGGCAGTGAGTTTATGGAAATGTTAGTAGGCATTGGCGCCGCCCGTGTTCGTGATCTTTTTAATAATGCTAAAAAAAATGCCCCTTCAATTATTTTTATTGATGAAATCGATGCCATTGGTCGGGCTCGATCAATGGGGATTATGCCCGCTCATGATGAACGAGAACAAACTCTAAACCAAATATTGGTAGAAATGGACGGTTTTGCTCCAACCGAACAAGTAGTGGTTATTGCCGCCACCAACCGTGGAGATCTTTTAGACCCAGCTCTTCTTAGACCCGGTCGTTTTGATCGACGAATTATTATTGACTATCCTGATCTTGAAGGTAGAAAAGCAATTATTAAAATTCATGCAAAAGGAAAACCTTTCGATGAAACAATCGATTGGGAAAAAGTTGCTAAAAGAACGGTTGGTTTTTCCGGGGCTGATTTAGAAAATATGCTTAATGAAGCAGCAATTTTTGCTGCCCGGGCTGGAAAAAACAAAATCTCTTTTGAAGACATCGAAGAAGCCGCCACCAAAGTTAAACTTGGCCCTGAGAAAAAAAGGCTTCAATCAGACTATGATAAAAAATTAACCGCTTATCATGAGGCAGGACATGCCATTGTCTCTCATTTTCTCCCCCATACCGATCCGGTTCATCGAATCTCAATTGTTTCTCGCGGCTTGGCCTTAGGCTATACCTTAATTCCCCCAACCAAAGATAAACTCCATGAAACAAAAACCCATCTTTTGGAAAAAATTATGGTGATGATGGGTGGCCGAGCGGCTGAAGAAGTGGTTTTTGGAGAAATCACCACTGGCGCCGCCAACGATTTTGATCAAGCCACCCAAATTGCCCGAGCGATGGTAGTCGAGTATGGAATGAGTTCTTTGGGCCCAATAAATTTTGGACCGACCTTTGATGTTACCGAGTGGGGTAAAAGTTATACTGAACAAACGCCAGTCTCCCAAGAAATGATGGCAAAAATAGATGAAGAAATCAAAAAAATAATTATTTCTGCCTATAACCAAGCGATTAAATTAATCAAAGAAAAAAGAAAGCTTTTAGATAAAGTCGCTGAGGCTTTGATTAAAAAAGAAAGTTTAGATCAAGACGAATTTGAAAAAATTGTTGGTAAAAAAAATATTTATGATCAATCTAATCCTAATTGATGGTAATCCGATAATGCATCGGGCCTATCACGCTCTTCCACCATTAACTTCTTCCGATGGCACTCCAACCAATATCCTCTATGGATTTTTTTCAATGCTTTATAAAATTATCAATGACTTTAAACCCGAATATTTTGCCGTAGCTTTTGATACGCCAAAACCAACTTTCAGAAATAAAATTTTTAAAGACTATCAAATTCAACGACCAAAAATTGAGGATAATTTCATTGTCCAAATTCCCCTTTTAAAAGAAGCAATTGATTCTGCCGGAATTTATCGTCTAGAAAAAGATGGCTATGAAGCCGATGATATTATTGGAACAATCTGTAATACTTTTAAACAAAATCCACAGTTTAAAATCATCATTGTCTCTGGTGATAAAGATATTTTTCAACTCGTTAACGATAATGTTTATGTAGCAACACCAATTGGTGGTTTATCGAATATAAAAATTTA
>Ga0308411_10000165_pt1 | contig 39983 bp, 37 predicted proteins | sample HotsprottomLayer_2_FD_203530 | JGI IMG/M metagenome (GOLD analysis project Ga0308411, IMG submission 203530) | Hot spring phototrophic mat microbial communities from Octopus Spring, Yellowstone National Park, Wyoming, United States -... | ecosystem: Environmental > Aquatic > Thermal springs >... | reverse complement strand
GACCTTCTGAAAGTTTGCCGCTTATTATGTGATTTTTTATTTCTTCAGGTAATTTTAGAAGTCTCAATGTGTTTGCAATAGCTGACCTGCTTTTGCCTAATATTTTTGCTAGTTCTTCTTGAGTTAATTTGTATTTTTCAATAAGTTCATTGTAAGCAAGTGCTAAATCTATAGGGTTTAAATCTTCCCTTTGAATATTTTCAATAAGTGCTAATTCAAGGCTTTCTAATTCTGATATGTCATTCCTTATAACTACAGGAATCTCTTGAAGCCCGGCTATTTGTGCTGCTCTCCATCTTCTTTCTCCTGCGATTATTTCGTAGTATCCTTCTTTCTCTTTTACAATTATAGGTTGTATTATCCCTTTTTGCTTTATTGATTCAGCTAATTCTTTGAGAGTTTCTTCTTTTATGTGTTTCCTTGGCTGGTTGGGATTTGGTTTTATTCTGTTAATGCTTATTTTTATTACCTTTGATTCGTCCGTTAAATCAAAATCTTCAAGTAATGCTTTTATACCTTTACCTAGTCCTTTTTGCGTCATCTAATATCTCCTCCGATACTTTTTGATATGCAATAGCACCCGGGCAAGTCGGATCATAATCAAATACTGACTTGCCATAGCTAGGTGCTTCTGATAATCTAACATTTCTTGGTATAAATGTATTATAAACTTTGTCTTTGAAAAATTTCTTAACTTCTTCTGCTACATCCCTTGAAAGCTTTGTCCTTATATCATACATAGTTAGCAATAGACCTTCAATCTTTAGAGATGTGTTTAATGATTTTTGGACAGCCTTTATCGTTTTTAATAACTGAATTAGACCTTCCAAAGCAAAAAATTCGGCTTGTAGGGGAATTAATACTGTATCGGCGGCAGCTAAACCATTTATTGTTAATATGCCCAATGATGGAGGTGTATCAATAAAAATAAAGTCAAAATAATCTTTTGTCTCATCTAAAAATTTTTTCAATCTCTTTTCTTTATCTTCCAAATTTAAAAGCTCCACTTGAGCACCTGCTAACTGTAAATTGGCTGGTAAAATGAATAAGTTGTCATACTTTGTTGGTATTATTACATCGTTGGGATCTTCTTGGTTTATTAGAGCTTCATATGTGCCTTTTCTTGACTGACTAAGCTCTATACCTATACCACTCCCTAAGTTACCTTGTGGGTCAATGTCAACCATCAATACCTTGTAGCCTTGCATTGCTATATAGTGAGAAACATTAATAACAGTTGTAGTTTTACCAACACCACCTTTCTGATTTGCTACTACTATACACTTTCCCATACTCTCTCCACCTTTTCTAAAGAAATGATAAAATAAAAAAAACGAAAAAACAAAGTTTTTAAAAAACAAAGTTTTTAAAAAACGAGGTTTTTCATGCTTAATAAAAGATGCGTTAGTATCTTTGTAGTATTTTTAGAATTAATTATATTTTTATCCACCTCTAAAGTTCTCTACTACCCTTACTTTCAAATTGATTTTAGAAGTTATTTCGTTAACTTTTTGCCTAAGTTCTTCTATTGTATTTGGGGGTAGTAGGTGATTGCTGTACCTACTTTCGTTTACAACATTTGAGATAAATTCTAAGTTTTTTGAGAACTCAGGTAGGAAATTAACAAGACTATTGCAATATTCTTCTATCCCCATGCTTCTTTTATATGGAAGAACATAAGAAGTATACTTTAGCATGTCTAGAAATATCTTTACTATTGTTTCTATTTCTTCTATCTTTTCTTTACTTAGTTCTTCTTTTTGTGCCATCATTGATTTTAGTAGTTCTTCTTCTATGCTTTTGTCAATGAGTATGGTAGGTCTTCTGAGAAATAGGTAGATGTACCTTATTATTGTTCTAATGGATTCTATTATCTTAGAGAGTAGGTAAACAAATACTTCGTAGACTGATATGAAAAATTTGAATATATGAACTTTTCTTACTTTGAGTACCTCTTTTAGGAAAAATCCTATGATTATTATAACTGAAAGGATTAGAGTAGTGACTACAATAACTCTACCAAAGTCAATAATAAATGGTTTACTTTTAGGTCTCTGGGTATATGTTGTAGTTTGGTTTGTTTCACCCTGTAAAAGCTGTTGCCTTATTTTTTCTATCTCTTCTTGAGATGTTTCTTCTTGGCTAATTAGATAGTTTATTCTCTCTCGTATTGAAAGATTTATTTTGCTAGAAACATAACTTGCCCCGATATATACAAAAATAGATAGTATACTTGCAGTGAGAACAACTAATACTGTATATATAACAGAGGCTTTTATCCATTCTGATGAAAAGTCTAAATTACTCAGTGGTATTCCTTTTTTTGAAGAATCTTCTATTATGAAAATTTTAGAGATATTCACGTAAAAGATTATTGAGGCAATTATAAAGAAGTACGAATAAATTATTATCAAAGGAGATTGGGGAGTTATAGAGAATGCTATGCCTATAGTTAGTAACATAAGGAGTAAGGTAGTTAAGGTTTGTCTTTTAGTTTTTTTAAGAGATTCCTTTTCAAAGAACTTTTCATCGAGTACTTCGGTTATAGAAATATTTGAGGCTATACTATTTGTTGCAGATGTGAGAACTTTGTAAGGAAATTCTGTTAATCTTACTATATGTCCATTGACTATTCTGGTTACCATCCATGCGAAAGCTGAAATTCCGAAGTCAAGGTCTATAAATCTACCTAGATTTTCAAATTTTAGTCCTTTTAGTAATATAAAGTTTAGTATTAGAAGTATTACTACTTCTACCAATGTTTCGATTATGCTTCTGATGAATCTAGTTCCTCTGACTGTGGAGGAATTTGTGTAAACGGAAAGGGGTATTATTATGAACAGATAGATTGGGTACCAACTGAAGAAAGGAGACGAGTATTTGCTTAAGTATTTGGCACTCTCCAGTAGTATTCCTATAAATGAAAATGTTATAAAGAAGGGCACTAGTGAGTATATGAAAACCCTTTCTTTGAAAACTATATCCAATAGAGTTTCTTTCTTCATGAAAAGTATTTTATTTTGTTTTAGGTTTTTATTCAACAAAAGTTATTTATGTTTAGGAATTAATTAACTTTCGAGTAAATTTTTTACTACCAAGTCTCCGACTTCTTGGGTTGTGTAGCCCATTTGTCCGGCGTTCATGCTCTTCATAATTTTTACAGTTTTCTTTACGGCATCTTGTATTGCTTTAGCTGCTTCTTCTTCTCCGAGGAACCATAGCATTAGTCTGCCGGCTTCTATTGCGGCTATGGGGTTTATAACATTTTTACCTGCGTATTTAGGTGCTGAGCCACCCATAGGTTCAAACATGGAAACCCCGTTTGGGTTTATGTTTGCACCTGCTGCTACTCCTAGTCCTCCTTGTATTATTGCTGCTAAATCGGTGATTATGTCCCCGAACATGTTGTCCGTTACTATTACATCGAACCACTCGGGATTTTTTACCATCCACATACAGGTCGCATCTACGTGAGCGTAGTCGGTTTTGACATCTGGGTATTCTTTTGATACTTCTTCGAATACTCTAGCCCAGAGGTCATGAGCATAGGTAAGAACATTAGTTTTACCTACAAATGTTAGTTTCTTTTCTCTACCGTATTTTCTAGTGTACTCAAAAGCATACCTTATTATTCTTTCAGTGCCGAATCTTGTGCATACCATTTCTTGGATAGCAACTTCTTGTTTTGTCCCTTTGAAGTGGAAGCCACCGGCACCTATATAGAGCCCTTCGGTGTTTTCTCTTATAACAACAAAATTGATATGTTCGTGTGTTTTGTCTTTCAATGGTGTCCATACGCCTTCATATAGTGTTGCTGGCCTCAAATTTACATAAAGGTCTAAATCAAATCTAAGCTTCAGCAAAAGTCCTCTTTCTAGTATTCCAGGTTTTACTCTTGGGTCGCCTACTGCTCCTAGGTATATGGCGTCAAATTCTTTGAATTCTTGTATTGCACTATCTGGTAGTGTTTCACCTGTTTTTAGATAGTGTTCTGCTCCATAAGGGTACTCTACAAATTTAAAGTCTATACCAAACTTAGAAGATGCGGCTTTTAAAACTTTTACCCCTTCTCTTATAACTTCGGGGCCAGTTCCGTCGCCAGGTATAACAGCAATATCGTAACTCGCCATAAATCCCTCCAATAAAAATTATCAAAATTCTAAATGTTCGTGGTTACTATATTACAAAAAGAGTGATTTTGTTAAAAACCAACAAAGAGTCTAAAGCTCTTTCCTTTTTTATGATGGCAAGTTTTTCCTATTTTTACTCTTGGGAGTGCTTAATAAGAAAGTGCTGTTAAGCACAAAGTGCTAAGTTAGCACAAGTACTAAAGTGTATACTTTCTAGTTCTTTATTGGTTTATACTCAGGCAATGAAAAATATAAGTAGTTTGGTTAGATAGAGTTAATGACTAAACATGAAAGGTTATGCAGTCGAAGGTACTTGGAAGAGATGGTAATAGCCGTGATTTATGGGCGGACAACGGGACTCGAACCCGCAACCCCGAGATCCACAGTCTCGTGCTCTAACCAATTGAGCTATGTCCGCCACGATGTAAAAAATTATAATTAAACAGCTAGAGGTATTTCAATATAAACATCCCTTGTTAAAACATTCTCAATCGGGTGCTTATAGCACCAGTGCTTATAGCAATTTTTAATTTTTAGACGGAGTGCCTGGCATTTTGAGAAAAACTTTGATTAACATTTATGATTTATTGCTAAGCTGTGGGGTTGGTATGGGTGTTTTAGATGGATTGAAGCTTATAAAGAGAGGAGTTGTAGAGATAATATCAGAAGAGGAGCTTATAAAAAAGTTAGAAGGTGGTAAAAAACTAAGGGTAAAATTTGGGGCGGATCCTTCTGCACCTGATTTGCATTTGGGGCACACGGTAGCTTTGAGAAAGCTTAGGCATTTTCAGGATATAGGACATACAGTTGTCTTCATAATAGGTGATTTCACAGCAATGGTAGGAGACCCTTCCGGAAGGTCTTCTACCAGAAAGAGACTTTCAAGAGCTGAAGTTATGGAGAATGCTAAAACTTACCAAGAGCAAGTTTTCAAGATACTTGATAGGTCCAAGACAGAAGTAAGGTACAATAGTGAGTGGTTTGATAAATTAATGTTTGAAGAGGTTTTGAATCTAACTAGCAAGTATACAGTTGCTAGAATGCTTGAGAGAGATGATTTTGAAAAAAGGTTTAAGAGTGGTAATCCAATATCAATAATGGAGTTTCTGTATCCATTAATGCAGGGGTACGATTCTGTAATGGTTAAGGCTGATGTTGAAATTGGAGGAACTGATCAAAAGTTTAACCTACTTGTTGGTAGAGAGTTACAGTTAGAATATGGTCAAGAACCTCAGGTTGTTATTACCTTGCCTTTATTGGAAGGTACTGATGGTGTAAGAAAGATGAGTAAGAGCTATGGTAATTATATAGGAATAAATGAAAAATCTTTCGATGTGTTTGGGAAAGTTATGTCTATTCCTGATACACTTATATTTAAGTACTTTGAGCTTCTCACTGACACACCTCTAGAAGAAATAGAAAGAATGAAAGAGGCTATAGAGAGAGGAGAAAATCCTAGGAACATAAAAGCACTTTTAGCTAAAAGAATTGTGGCTTTCTTTCATGGGGAAGAAGAAGCAGAGAAAGCTAGTGAAGAGTTTGATAGAGTTTTTAAGTACAAGGAAGTACCTGATGAGATTGAGGAGTTTAAACTTCAGAAAGGTAAATATAGGATTGTTGATACATTAGTGCAACTTAAGGTTCTATCATCAAAGAGTGAGGTAAGGCGAATTATACAGGGTGGAGGATTGTATATAGATGGGCAGAGAATAACAGATATTGATTATGAATTTGAGTTAGGTAAAGAGGTGATAATAAAGATAGGAAAGAGAAGGTTTGTTAAGCTTATTCCAAGTTGATAAATCAACAAACATTGATATATTACCGAAATTTTAAATTGTTATGTCAGTTTTTGAATATGGTATCCCTTCTAACATATTGATAGGTTCTGATATAACCAATAGGATAGGGGAAGTAGTTAATACTTTAGGAGATAAGGTTTTAGTGGTTTTGGAGAACTCTAAATATATAATTGATGCTGGAATAGGATCAAAAATAGAGGCAAGTTTGAACATCTTTACTGAAAATGTAATAGTTTTTGATGAAATAGAAAGGAATGCCAACAATCCAAATAAGATAGAGAGTTTAAAGGAAGTAGTGAAAGCTTCGAGACCTGATGTTATTGTTGGAGTTGGTGGTTATCATGTTCTAAGTGTGGCTAAGACGGTAGCTTCAATTTATGACAAAATACTAACTTCTGAGTCCCAGTATAAAAGATGGTATTCGCAAACAAGAAAAAAGAGAGTATCATATGTTGAAGCTCCTATAACATTTGGAATAATTCCTGGGATATCGAGTCTTTCATTTATCTACGATTCTGACTTTGGTGTAAAAAACGTATATGTGGATATTTTTTCTTATGCCGATGCTGTAATATTTGATACTTCTTTGATTTCAATACTACCACCCTATTACATTGGTATACTTGCTGTTGATGCAATGGCTTTGGCATTTGATGCCTTTATTTCCAAAAAAGGTAATCCGATATCAGACGCACTGGCATACAAGGCAATAGAGCTATTTTTTGTTAATATAAAGAAGTTTGTTAATGAGCCTAGTAATATGGGGTTATTACACAACCTGTGTTTTGGTGGTGTGATGGCAAGTATGGCTTTGGCGCTTAGTGAACCTGGATTAGCAACAGCTATATCTCATGCAGCTTCCTCAATAATGGATATACCTTCTGAAAGAATATCATCAGTCATTTTCCCTCATATAATAGACTACAATCTTACTTCTGTTCCGGGGAAACTGATACAGACAGCAATGGCTCTCGGGGAGAGAATTCAAGATATAACAGTTATAGAAGCAGCAATAAAATCAGCAGAGTCAATAAGAAAACTGCTTATGGACTTGAATATACCTTTAAGATTGTCAGAAATTGAGTATTTTGAAGAGTCAAAAATTGACCAGGTAGCAAATATAGCTTCTAAATATCCGTTCATTTCATCTCTGCCAAGACCTGCAAGTAGAAATGAGATTAGTTCCCTCCTCCAAACTGCTTTCTAGTTTTCTTATCTACTTGCCTTTTTGCTTAGAATGTTTTTTAGGAGTAATGTTTAGTTTATCTAAAGATTCTAGTGCCTTTTCAATGTTCAAAGTTACATCTATTACGATTTTGACTTTATCACCGCTGTCTTCCTTTGAGATAATTTTTGTGCTTTTTATGTAAGATTTAATCCTACTTAAGCTAAAAAACTCTTTAAGTAATTTACTGGAATTTGTTCTTATATCATCTGGTGTTAGGTTGTTTTTGAAGAACTCTATTATTGCGTTTTGATAAGCATCGATTTCTGCTTCCTTTAAGGATGAACCTACACCAACTACCCTGTATGTGCTTTCTTCAATAGTTTTGTCTTCACTAGTGTTCTCAGCAAAAATCATTGTGTTGATTAAAAAAGACATAGCTAAAATTAAACTAAGTCCTAAAAAAGATTTTTTCATAGTGCTCCCTCTCTATTATATTAATAAACATTTTTATCTTTTTCAAAAAAAGAAAGTTACTAAAGAAGTTTAACAGGCTAAGCCTGAAACAGGCTAAGCCTGTTTATATCTAATTCAAATGAAGTGCTATTTAGTGAATCTTACTACTTAAGCATATTAATTTCTCCTTTAACTGTTATAAAGAGGTTTAACTTCTCTACGCTTTCTAGCTCTTACTTTTAGAAATTGAAAACAAGGAAATGAAAAACCTTGCCTACCCTTGAGATTCTAAGGAAGGTTATCAACTCCTAGCCCTAAACAAGAATGCCATTAAGTACTTAGAAAAGTGCTAAAAAGCCTCCTAAGAAGAATTTTGGTTATCCCTCTAAATGGAAAGGAATAAGGTTGTTATGATAAAATTTTTATATGCTTAAGTTTAAAAGGGTTGTTGTAAAAATTAGTGGTGAGGTTTTAGGTGGTGATAGTGGTTTTGGTATAGATGTATCGATGGTTCAGTATGTTGCTAATGAGTTAAAGAAGGCTTCTGATATAGGTGCTGAAATAGGTCTTGTTGTTGGTGGAGGAAACATAATAAGAGGTAGTAAGGTTGCCACAAAGGGTATAGAGAGAGTAAATAGTGATAGGTTAGGGATGATAGCAACTATACTTAACTCCATAAGCTTGGCGGATGCTTTGACGTCACTTAACAAGAAGGCTATAGTTCTTTCGGCTATTCCTGTTGAAGGTATAGCTGAAAAGTATTCTGTTGAAAGGGCTATTAGTTATCTTGAAAGCGGGTATATAGTTTTGTTTGCAGGTGGTACTGGTAACCCATTCTTTTCTACTGATACTTCAGCTGTTTTAAGGGCAGCTGAGATAAATGCGGATGTAGTTCTTAAGGCGACGAAAGTCGATGGTATTTATGACAAGGACCCAATGAAGTACAAAGATGCTATGAAGTTTGATGAGATATCTGGCAATGAAATTCTAGCAAAGAATTTAAAAGTAATGGATTTGACAGCATTTAGCTTAAGTGTTGAAAGCAAAATACCTATTGTTGTTTTCAATTTGATGGAGCCGGATAGTATAAAGAAAGTGATAGAAGGTCAAAAAATAGGTACATTTGTGAATGTCTAAGGAAACGCTTATGAATTTTGCTATAGTTGCAGATTGGCTTGTAACTTTTGCAGGTTCAGAAAGAGTTCTAAAAGAGATTTACTCACTTTATCCTGGTGATGTATTTTGCCTTATATCAAATGACGAGACTCTAAGAAAATTAGGTGTTGATCCCTCAAAAGTAACACAATCTTTTATTTCGCGTTTGCCATTTGCACAAAAGTTGTATAGAAATTACTTAGCTTTCTTTCCTTTAGCAATTGAGCAGTTTGATTTGTCTAAGTATGATGTTATTATTTCATCGTCGCATGCAGTTGCTAAGGGGGTTATAACAAGACATTACCAATTGCACATTTCGTATTGTCATACTCCTATAAGGTATGCTTGGGATTTGTATCATCAGTACTTGAGAGAAGCAAACTTAGAAAAGGGACTAAAGGCATATATTGCAAAGAATATACTTCACCATATAAGAATTTGGGACTATACTACTGCCAATAGGGTTGATTACTTTGTAGCAAATTCAAACTATACGGCAGCTAGAATAAAGAAAATCTACGGTAGGGACGCTATTGTTATTTACCCGCCAGTTGATGTTGACAAGTTTACATTAAGAGAAGAAAAAGATAATTTCTTTTTGACTGCCTCCAGAATGGTTCCCTATAAGATGATTCCTTTGATAGCAGAAGCTTTTTCTAGTATGCCTGATAAGAAGCTCGTTATTATTGGTGATGGGCCAGATTTTGAAAAGGTTAAGAAAATTGCTAAAGGTTTTAAGAATATAGAAGTCTTAGGTTATCAACCGTTTGAGATTTTGAGAGATTACATGCAGAGGGCTAAGGCTTTCATTTTTGCTGCTGAGGAAGATTTCGGAATAATACCGGTTGAAGCTCAAGCTTGTGGCACTCCGGTAATAGCTTATGGCAAAGGTGGAGCAAAGGAAACAGTTATAGACGGAAAAACAGGAATATTCTTTTACGACCAGAAAGTTGATGCATTGGTGGAAGCTGTAAATTTGTTTGAGAAAAACCAAGATAAATTTGATCCAAAAGAGATAAGGAAAAATGCCGAAAGGTTTTCACCAGAAAACTTTAGAAAATCCTTCAAGGATTTTGTAGATTTAAAGATAAAAGAAAAATTTGGATAACGTTAACTTGGAGTTTAATGTTCTTTAAGGAGGTTATATGAGTAAAGTTGTTTTAATAACAGGAGGTACTTCTGGAATAGGTAAAGCTACAAGTATACTCCTGAGTAGTAGGGGGTTTAAGGTTTATGCTACTGGCAGAAGTGTTGACAAAGTTAGGGATTTGGAGGAGAAGGGTATAACTCTTCTTTACATGAATCTTTTGGATGAGGAGAGTATAAGAAATGCCTTTGATGAAGTAATAAAAAGGGAAGGGAAGATTGACATTTTAATAAACAATGCGGGATATGGTATAGCGGGAAGCGTTGAGGATGTGCCTATTGATGAAGCTAGAAAACAATTTGAAGTGAACTTATTTGCTCCGATTAGGTTATCACAATTAGCAATACCTAGGATGAGAGAAAATGGAGGAGGTAGGATTATAAACATAACATCAATAGCATCATTTTTACCTTCACCGATACTGAGTTGGTATTCTGCTTCTAAATCTGCCTTTGGCTTTTTGTCGTTTGCGATGAGGGTTGAACTTTCAAGGTTTGGGATAGATGTTGTTTCTGTTGCTCCTGCAGGTATAAGTACCAATTGGCCATTAATTGCATTATCATACCTAGAAAAGTTTTCATCGAACTCTCTTTACTCTAAGGTTGCTGAAAGGATGTTTAAGTTTTTCGAGAATAGTATAAAGTCTTCGCCATCTCCTGGGATTGTAGCGAAGAAGATATACAAGATAATAATGAAGAAGAAGACTAAACCAGTATACTTTGTGCCTTGGTATGCTAAGTTGTTTTATTTCACATCAAAAGTCCTACCCATCACATGGCTAGAAAAAGCCTATAAACTATTTCTAAGTGATTAGGTTTTTAAATTTATTGTATCAGAGAGGCTACGCCTCTCTGTGATTTTATATTTAATTACTTAAATAGGGTAAGTTTTCGCTCTTTGTTCATTAATATTTCCTCTCAACAATAAAGTGTTTTAAAAGTGTTTTAAACACTTTAAGAGTGTTTTAAACACTTGCTAGTTTTATAGATGATTAAGATTGTTTTTGAAGTATAAAGTACTATTTAGCATGCTAGCCTGTTTAGCAAGATGTGCTATTTAGCACTTAATTAGAAATGGTGCCATGAAGCACACCTAAAGTTCCAAAGTATTCTAACGCCTCACTTAACAAATAGGAGGATGCTATCAACATTAGTGTTTAAAAACTTTAGAAGGTTCTTAATCATAAGTTCTACTAGGGTACTTAATTAAGAAAGTGCTATTAAGCACGAGGTGCTATGAAGTAAGATGTGCTATGGAGCACAGGATTTTTTGAGCGGAATTGTTAGTTCTTGATATTAGTTGGGTTATACATAGAAAATTTTTGGAATATGAGAAGGATAAAGGTGACTGTTGTTGGGGCTGGTAATGTTGGGGCTACTGTTGCTAATATATTAGCTTTGAAAGGAATGTTTGATGTTGCTATGGTTGACATTGATAGGGATTTAGCTAAGGGTAAGTCTCTTGATATTCAGCAGCAGTGTGCTTTAGTTGGTTCGGACAGTAGAGTTGAGGGAAGTAACGATTACAGTATAACTGAAGGCTCTTCAATTGCTGTAATAACGGCTGGTATAGCAAGAAAACCTGGAATGAAGAGAGAAGATTTGTTGAAAACTAATGCTGAAATAGTGAAACAAGTTATTGAAAACATAAGGAATTATTCACCAGAGGCTACAATAATAGTTGTTACTAATCCCGTAGATGCAATGTCTTATCTTGCTTATAAGGTTTCAGGTTTACCTAAGAATAAGGTTATGGGTATGGGTGGTGTTCTGGATACTGCTAGGTTCATGTACTTCATAAAAACCAAACTGAATGTTTCGTATAACTCGATAAGAGCAATGGTTATTGGTGGGCATGGTGATGAGATGGTGCCTTTGATATCTTCGACTTATATTGGTAATAAGCCTATTAGGTCTCTGCTTTTGGAGGAAGAAATAAACGAAATAGTTAGTAAAACTCAGCAGGGAGGTGCGGAAATAGTTTCTCTCCTTAAGACAGGTTCAGCATATTATGCCCCTGGTATGTCTGTTGTCAGAATGATAGAAAGTATAGTATTCGATAAGAAGGAAGTTTTACCTTGTTCGGTGATGTGTGAAGGTGAATACGGAATAAATGATATATTCTTTGGTTTACCTGTAAAATTAGGTGAAAACGGAGTTGAAGAAATCGTTGAAGTTGAATTGGATTCAAAAGAAAAGGAGATGCTAAGTAAATCTGTAGAAAGTGTGAAGAGCACTATAAAGCTATTAAAGGAGTTGATAACTCTTTAGGTAGTTCCTGAGCCATTCATTTATTTCTTCCTTATCAGAAGAGTATTCTAACGCATATCTTATGAAAGATTTTGAGTATTCCTTAGGTGTGCCAGTATCAAAGAAATAATTTTTATTAACCTCTATACCAAGAACTTTACCTTCGCTACAGAGTCTATTTATTACACCAATGTGATAGAATTCACCTTTGCCGTCAAATTTGTTCCATTCTTCTTTGAGGAGTTCTAGAAACTCAGGAGTGAATAGGTATCTACCTATAGAGATATATTTAGATGGTTCTTTACCTACTGGTGGTTTTTCTATTATCCCTTTTATTTCAAAAAAATCATCTGATTTTTTTATATCAACTACACCAAATCTAGAAACATCTTCTCCTTCTTTGTTGAGCAAAGACAAGACATTTTTCCCTGTTTTGTTGTGTAACTCTACAAGTTTTGAGGTAAGTCCGAATGAAGGCATTACAACATCATCTGGGTAGACCAAAACGAAGCTTTCATTTCCAATAAATGGGGCTGCTTCCATTATTGCGTTTCCTACTCCTTGCATTCTTTTTTGCCTAACAAAGCAAACATTTATATTACTGGGTGAAATAAGTTTTTCCTGTTCTTTGCCTTTAAAGAATGTTTCTAGTTCAAATTCAATATCAAAGTAATCATCGAGGCTCTTTTTCCTTCTGCTCGTAACGATTATTATGTCTTTTATTCCAGCATTAACGAGCTCGTCAATTGAGAATTGAATTGTTGGGATATTGTAGAGCGGTAGCATTTCTTTAGGGATGGTCTTAGTTATGGGGAAAAACCTACTGCCATACCCAGCAGCAATTATTACTCCTTTCATGACAGAATTATAATGTTTCTCAAAGTCTCAATTCACTTTCTAAGAAAGTGCTATTAAGTACCCGCCCTTCCAACCTTTCATTTTTATGTTGAGACTTCATATCCCAACTACTCCATTTTTTGTTAAAGTGCTTTAAGTGCACCGTGCTTTAAGCACACCGTGCTTTAAGCACAAAGTGCTAATGAGTTTACAACTTTATTTTACAAAGAGAGGTTTTATTTCACTTTTTCGAAGCATATAAAAATGTCCTTGAGTGACTCTTTAGAGTAAATGTTTAGGTTACAAGGTTACATGAATTATCAAAAGTTTTCTATTGAAGCAATTATTTGTTATGAATGAATTAAAACTCTCAGTTACTAAGTTGTTTAGTTAGTTATTAAATTCATTTTTGTTGAAATTCTAGTGTTTAAGTATTAACATTTTCCAATGAAAAGCAGGGTTTTGTGCTTTTTTTCGTTTTTATTCGTACCATATATCGCTTTTGCTTCGTATTTTGTAAGTAATTTAGATTATAGTTTTGATGACTCTAAGACTGAAATTAAGTGGTATCAGCCGGAAAACTTTACTAATACTTACTTGTACTACAATGTTTATTTTTCTTCTACTATACCGAGGTATACTAACGATAGTTTTGAAAATTTCTTAGATTTCAACCTGATAGGTGTTGTCAAATACTCAACAAATAGGTTTACAAAGTTTGTTTTTACTAATCATCAGATTAACTACTATTATTTAGTTTTACCTGTGACTAATGGTTTCTTTGTTTTTGAAGATTTTTACTCTTTAGTTCTTCCAAAGATATCTGGTGCTAATATTACAAATACTACTAACTTTAGTTTGTCAAATATTGTTTCTATTCCTAGTCAATTTGTAAGTTCAAATAAGGCTATGAATATAACTACCACTAATTTGTCTAATATTTCGGTTCTTCCTACATCGGATGATTTCGACCATAGATTGGGGAAAATACTAAACGACTATTTTTTCAAAGGAAAGTACGAAATTTCTCTTGAGAAGCTAATTTCGTTAAGAGATGAAATATATGATGAAAGGGAGAAATCTATAGTCAGTCTCTACATTGCTAGGTGTTATTATGCTATGGGGAAGAAAAGAAAGGCTATTAGAATTCTACTACAGATAAACGATCCAGAAATAAAGGACATTGCAGAATTTTGGTTAAATAGGTTTGCGAGGTACTTTTAGTTATTTCTCTATTTCCTCTAACGAGGTATCTTCTATTGTTCTTTGCTCAGTTTTTAGGTCAACTCCGTTTCCTAATCCTTCTATTAACTTATCTAAGTCCTCTTCTCCGGTTATTTTTCTTACTATTTCAGGTATAGCATTTGTTCCGTAGGCTTTTAATAGTTCGAGTGCTTTTCTTATGTTTTCTGATTCTTCACCGTTTGGAGCAATTTCAAGGTACTTTTCCCACATTGAAATGGTTGTATCTACATCAAGAATGTTTATTGACGCCATACCACCAAACCAATAAGATTTTGGAAATGACGGGTTTTTGGATATGGTTTGACGGAAGTAGGATAGAGAATTCGTGTAATCTTTCTTTAGATAGTAAGCATACGCGGTATTGAATGTAAAAACCCAATCCATCTGTCCTAGTAATATTCCTTCTTTAAATGTTGTTATGGCTTTGTCAAACTCACCAGTTACCATGTATGAATTACCTAGCATGAGAAGTATTTCTTCGTTTGTTGTTTCTTTGATTAGCTTTTCTAGTACTATTTTTGCCATGTCAAAATTTTTGTTGTAATAGAAATTAGTTGCTTTGGAGTAAAAATCCGAAGAATAGGAAAAACATGGTTCTAAACTTATAAATATGAAAATCAAGACTACTAAAAGCCACATAATAATAAGTTACGGAATTAAACTTATCGTTTCAAGTTTAGGAAATTATGTTTGATTTGAAAGGGTTTCTTGATATGGAATAAAATGTTTGCATGAAAGGTAGCATTTCTGGTTCTGCTATAGTTTTACACTCAGGGGGGCTTGATAGCACTGTTTGTTTATTTTGGGCTAAAGAGAGATTTGACAGAGTTATTGCACTTAACGTAACTTACGGGCAGAAGCATTATATTGAGTCATTTATTTCTGCTAGGTTGTGCGAAGAGTATGGAATAGAAAGAATTTCTATAGATATTTCCGGTATATCTCACCTATTTCAAACATCTTCGCTAGTTGGAGACAAAGAAATAAGGGAAAAATTCTATCCTGACAGAGGAATAATATCGACTTATGTTCCTCTTAGGAATACGCTTTTTTCTGTGATTGCTGGTATTGTTGCTGAGAGACTAGACGTAACAAACATCGTTTTAGGTATTCACGCTTCTGATTCTCCGAATTATCCGGATACTCGTCCTGAATGGGCTTCTACAATTGAGGCAGTTCTAAATGCAGGTTCGAAATTTGCTTTCGAAAATAGAAGGGTAATTGTTCATACTCCTTTAATTGATCTGACTAAGAAAGATATAATTCTATTAGGTGCAAAGTTAAGGGTTCCGTTTGAACTAACATGGAGTTGCTATTCTCCTATAGATTTGGGTAGTGCTGTAAAGCCATGTATGAATTGCCCTTCTTGTAATGCCAGAAAGAAGGCATTTGAGGAGGCAGGTATACAGGACCCACTTTCTTATTTTAGGTTTGAATAGACTAAAAAGATGACATTATTCTGTTCAAAATATGCAATATTATTTTTCTTTGTTCTTCCAATGGGATATCAACTTTTATAGTTGTTCTACCATCAGGAAGCGTCATAGGAATTAGATTAACATTTGTTATATTTTGTTGAGATGTTTTTGATATTATTATGGATGGATTTATTATGTTCTCAAACTTTACTAGATTCCCTTGAACATCTGAAGGATTTACGAATCCTTTTATTTCTATTGATTGTCCTATTCCGTCTATCTGAAGGGTGTAGCTTCCATATATAGCTAAGAGTCCATCAGAGTAGCTTATTACGAAGGCATTCAAGAATCCTTTTGAATCTATGGTACTTTCGTAGCTTAGTTGTCTCTTTGTTGTTCCGCTTTCTTTTACTGACATTTGGGGAACAAATGAAACATCCCCACTACCTATAGGTGAAGAAATGTCACTGTTTAGTGTTATTGATATATTTTTTGAAAACTTCAAAGAGTTTTTTGTATCAAAAATTATTTTTACACTTCTCCCTACTAAGCTTTCAGGTTGTGCAACATACATGTCTCTTATGCCAAATCCATAAGATGCTATCAAAATAAGAAAAATTATTGCTAAGTATTTGTTCATGAAAAGATTTTCGTCAGTATGTCTTGGAAAATTTAAAGAACCTTAGTTTTCGAATGTTGGGACTAGGCTAGATAGGTTATTATACTTGTCAACTAAATCTTTGTTTTGTTTGATGAATTCCTGGAATTCTTTTTGGTGTTTTATTGCGTAGCTTTCGAATGCTTCAATTGTTAAACTGAAAGCTTCTAGAAGTTTTTGTTTTTTGTCTGTAAGGTAGAGTTCGACTTCTTCTTGTGATATACCGTTTGTGTTTGTACTGGATTGAGCTTTTGCTATAAGTTCTTTGCTCCAGTAGTAATTGCTTACTACTATTATTGAAGATAGTTCTATAAACCTTCTAGGAGTTAGCTCAATTGGTTTAGGAGTTTTTAATTCGACTACAATATCATTTAGGAGACTGTTAAGTTGTTTTTCTAGTTCTTTGTCGGTAGAAGTATCGTTACTACCTTTACATGCTCCAAAGAAAAAGACTAAGGAAACTAATACGAGTAAAACTAATTTTCTAAAATTTCCCATAGCTTACCCCTCTAAATGAAAGTATAAAAGTAACAAAGATTATTTGTGAAATTTTCTAAAATTGCCAAATTGCTATATAGCCGTCTCTATCTCCTGATATTAGGAACTTTGAATCGGGAGTTATTCTTAGAGCCATAACATCATTTTTGTGCCATTCTAAAGTTTTTTCTAGTTTCATTTTGTTGACATCCCATATCTTTATTTTTGTTGATTTGCTGCCACTTATCACGAATTGTCCATTAGGAGAGAATGTCCCAACTACTATTGGCAGTTTATCGTCGTCGTAAAGTTTACCTAGCAAATTGAAGTTAAAGTCCCAAACAGATATACTAGAATCTTCAGAAAATAAAGCTATTTTATCGTCTGAAATATCGGTAAATTCTAGTGGTCCTGCATGTGCTCTGAGAATTTTTACAATACTCAAGTCACTAGGATTTAGAATTTTGGAAGTTTTGTCTTGACTTGCGGTAACTAGGTAACCTAGCTTATCGTTATATTTTACTTTCCATATCTCGTTTTCGTGAATTTTTTCTTGTTTCACAAGTTCAAGTTTGTTGCTTATAAACTTGATTATATATACAAAACCTTTTACATCGGAAGCGAAAATAATATTGCTTTCCTTTGAAACTTCAATGCTTTGAATTCCTTTGTCAGTTATTCTTAAGTTGTCTATAAATTTTAGTTCTTTTGAGAAGACCTCTATGTAGTCATAGCTACCTGAAAAAATGTATTGCCCGTCTTTGGAAAACTTTACAGGAGGAGCCCAAAGTTGAGTATATAGCCTTAATATGGAAACTGCTTCTTTTAATTGCGGTAATTTACTTATATCCCAGAGTTTTATAGTTTTATCTGAACCACCAGTAACTATATATTTGCCATCTGGCGAAATGTCAATGTAATATATGTAACCATTGTGAGCTTTGAGTGTTGTAACTGGAGAAAGATTTTCAGAAAGTTTTATTACTTTCTGTTCTTCTTTAGCTGGTATTATTTCGTCTCGGGTTTCTTGTTTTACCTTTTTTTCGGTGCAGGACTGTAGAGCTAGGATGAATAAAAATATTACAGAGAAACTTAAAAATACTCTTTTCATAGAACCATCTCCACAGATTGATTATACAATAAGATTTTTTTATTATCAAAATTTCAAATTATGTTGATTGTGTTGAAAAATTGAATGGGCTAGGTCTGTGTTAAGAGTGCTTAAAGTACAAGGTTTTTTCAACAGAATTGGTTGTATCTAATATTTCTTTAGATTTTTTAATGTCAAGAATACCATTATTATCTCCATAAGAGTCAAGAACAGTACGAGAATAGAAATTGAAAGAATAAATTTGCTGTAAGTTGAATCCTTAGATTCCTTATGGGGTTGATTTTTGAGTGTGCTTTCAGGAGCGAATTTGAAAACATATTCTCCCTCGGAAAGGTTTAGACCTATTCCTTTAGTGTATACTTCTTTTGAATTACTACTTTTGAGGGCTTTTATCATTTCCTTTTTGGTTTGGTTTTGTTCCTCTAGTTTTTCTATTTTTTCCTTTAACTGTGCTATTTGCTCTTGCTTTTTGTAAGTATCAATTATTCCGTTTGGACCGAATATAAAAAATACTAGGAGTACAAAACTTAAAAGCAGAAGGCTGATACTAAAAACTATCCTTATTCCCATAGTTATTTAGTTTCGGAATAATTTCAAAAAACTACTCTTCTGATATCCAAGTTCTTATAACTCTAGCGGCAATTTCGGGTTTCTCTCTAGCTAGGCTTACGATACTTTCAAGTAACTCCATTCTAGCTTTTTCTTCAACTGATAGTTCGACCATAGCTCCTTCCTGTTCTGCTGCTCTAAGTGCAGCTTCTCTCATGAGTTGTTGCTGTCTTGCAAGTTCTTCTTCTCTGAGTCTCCTTCTTCTGAGAACTTCTCTCATTATTGCTCTATACAATAACATCATTAGGAATAGAACTATGAGTACTAAAATAGTAGCTATGAGTATTCTTCTTATTTGATACTTTCGTAGTAAGTCTTCATCTTCTTTTGCAAATTGTTTGCTTCTATCGAATTTTATGAATGTAACGGTGACTTTGTCACCTCTATAAGGATTGTATCCTACAGCATCTTTGACCCATTGTTCTATGTTTCTGAGTTCTTCCTCAGTAGGTGGGTAGAATTTCCTCTTTACTTTTCCGTTTTCATCAATGACAGGTTCACCGTTCTTCATTTCTACTTCCCACACACCATCAACAGCTACTGCGACTGATATTCTGTTTAGGTCGTACGGTTGGTTCTTTTGTTTGACAAACTCTTTACTTACCTCATAGTTCACTATCTCTTCATTTTTGTTGTAAGTAGTAAATCTATCTATTTTTTCTTTTATTCCAGGTGGTACATTTGCTTCTACACCAGGGGGACCTTCAGGTATATATGCCGGACCTTTGAAGTCTTCTTTGGTTACTTTTTTGCTTATTGGAACATTTACCTCTACTTGGCTCTCGTCATAAGGTGTCAGAGGGTTGTCTTGTTTTACCACTGTAGGAATGATTTTGTTTTGCTCAATTTCCTTTTTGTCCCATCTCATGTCTACATCAGCGCTAACTATCAGCCTGTCAGGTGATATTGCTTTTGAAAGGGTGCTTTGTATCCTTTCTATTATTTCTCTTTTTATTTTCTCTTTCACTTTAATCTGCTCCTTTGCTGCTCTTATTTCGTCAGTTACCTCATCACCAACCAGAATGTCGGATAGTACATTCCCTTGGTTATCTACAACGACAATGTTTTCTGGTTTTATATCTAATCCTTTAGCTACGAGTTCAATCACTGCCTTTATTTTCTTTTTGTTTTCTCTTATGTCTGAGTAAGGGGAAGGGGTTATAACAACAGAGGCACTCCTTTCGGTTTGGTCTTCTTTGAATAGCTTCTCCTGCTGGAATGGTACTATTACCTTCACATCTTCTATGTCATCTATCATTTTTAAGTGTCTCTCTATTTCACCTATTAATGCTCTGTGGAGATTGACATTCCTCTCAAAATCTGTAGTTGTGAAAGATTGAGTATCAAACAATTCAAATCCTTTTATGTTATTAGGAATGATTCCTTCCCAGGCTAGTTTCATTTTGGCTTTTTGCTTTATTTCTTCGTTCTCAACAAGGATGAATTTATTATCTTTCGTTTCAAATGGTATGTTCAGTTCTGTAAGTTTTTTGGTGACTCTTGCGAAATCTTCTGGAGATAGTGCCTGGGGGTACAATAAAACCTTGGTTGTTGGCTTTGATACAAGTATTACTACGATAAGTGAACCAATAACTGCAGCTACTGAAGCTCCAATAATCAACTTTGAGGTAAGAGGAAGCTGGTTGAACTTTGAAACTAAATTCTTTAAGAACTCCAAAACATCATTCATAAAATTCCCCTCCCGGTAAATATTATTTTTCATTGTTGATGTTTTTTCAAGTTATTGGGATTGCGTTGGAAAATCCACAGGTTAAACCTGCCACAGATTAAACCTGACCCAGGTTAAACCTGACCCAGGTTAAACTTGCCACTGGCTTTACCTGTTTCAAGCTATTGCCTGTTTTTTAACAGGCTAATGCCTGTTTTTTAATTTAGAATAACAAGATGCTTAAAGCACCAAGTTGGTAGGGTGCTATTTAAAGTCACCAAACATTTTTATCAAAGAGATGCGTTGCATCTCTTTACTTTTAAAGGGTTTTGACAAAAAAGTATCCTAGGAAATGCCAAATTTGAGTAATTTAGCGGGTTCAAGAATTGAGTATTTAAAAATTACACAGCTACTAGAAAAAATAGTTCTTTCCTATAAGAAAGATTTTTAACAGAATTATTTATTGTGATTGAAAAGGCAAGAACATTTTGATGTTTCTAAAGAACTTGAAACTATTGAAGTCCCGCTAGTATCATTAATAACAGGAGGGGTGTATAAAGAAAGTAACCTTGTTGCTTGTTTCATTTTTTTTTGATGTTCTTCGCTTTCACTGGTTGTATAATCCATATAAAGGAAACACCTAAGAAAGATAAGCTAAGTAATACTCATGTCATAATAAATGAAAAGGGCAAAAAAGTTATAATACATGAGAAAGATTAAATGCTTTTACTGATATGTGTTATTTTTTCACCTTTTAGGATTTTTTTGATACTTTGAAATACTGCGTTTATAAAGGTTAGCTCAGTAATAAGAGGATGAAGTAGCCAAACTAAAGAAGGTTTCCTTATAAAGCCTATAATTGCATCAAAAACTAAGGGTAAGAAAAAAGTACATTTCAGGGTTAGAGAAATTAATTTTTTGGTTTCTACCTTCTGATAGAATTCTCTACCGAGTTCTTCGTAATTTCTGTTTAGTCTTCTGTTTTTCTTTTTTATGAATGTTGATAGTTTACCATCTTGTTTGTGAATCAATGCTGTATCAACTATGGCAAATAAGTAGCCTTTTTGAAGAATCCTGTAGCACACATCTGTGTGTATAAATGGGTCATACTTAATGGAGAGGAGAATATCTTTTCTAAAAAATGCACCGTTTGAACCTATGGGAGGCATTTTGCTTAAGTCTAAGAATTTTATAATATCTACACCTTCTTTCTTGTGTACTATTTCTATCGGTGAGTCTGTCCACTTGCCACGGATGTAGTTATGTCTTTCGTACATTCCTAAGTAGATGGCTACAGGATCATCGCCAGAAATGAGACCTAAATATTTTGTAAAAATATCATCATTCTTTTCGTAAGTATAATATCTTGGTTGAGATATCGCAACATCGCTAAACTCAACAATTGGTGAAACTAGCTTTTCAAAAAAGTCCTTATTAACCAAAAAATTATCTGCATCTACAAATGCAATTATATCGCCTTTGGAATTTTCTATTCCGATAACTCTTCCTCTTTCCTCAATCCTGTAAGGATTGTGTAATATTCTTGTTTTGAATTTCTTACATATTTCAATCGTTCTATCGGTTGAGCCGCCGTCTATTATTATCACTTCATAGTTATCTTCTCCGTACGACTGAGAAAATATTGTCTCCAAGCACCTTTCTATTGTTAATTCATTGTTGTATGTAGGAAGACAAACAGATACTAATGGCTTCATATAGCTAGTACTTGAACCTCTTCTGTGAGAAGATATTTTTCTTTTTCACATCTTCAGATGTTATTGCTTCTTCACTTATTAAAAGCCCTTTTATGAAGTAATAGCCATATGTAATGTGTGATAAAAATATCCCTACAGTTGTTAAAAGAGTTTCAATCGGGTTTGGTTTTAGTGATGAAATAAGAGCAAGGAGAAAGTAAAATCCTAAAACACCTAAATATAACTTTAGAATAAGACTTGAAAAAAGTGATAATATACCACCGCCGATTAAACCTACCAAAAACATGGATGGTAGGAAATATTGTATCCTTAGTGAATTCTCGGGAAACTTCTTTATAAAAAATCCTCTATGTATTGCGTAATTACTTATTTGTTTAAAATGGTCCCAGAATAATGATCTCCTGTGATGGTATACAACAACATTAGGGCTGAATATTATTTTGTATCCTGCTTTCCTTATTTTTAGGCACAAAAGAGTATCTTCACCAGAATGGTACTGATAAATATCACTAGAGCCCCCTACTTTAAGGTATACATCCTTTTTTATTATTATGTTGACACCATGTATTTCATTGTCTTCGTGCTCTTTGTTTTTGGTTATGACAAACCTTTTCCTAGCGCTGCCACTCATGAGAAAGGAGGAAAAAACATTACCAGAAATTTTTGACCAGAATGGCTCATCGTCTGGTGTGATTGCTGGACCTCCAACTACTCCTATTTCTTCACTTCTCAAAAGTATCTCCATAGCGTTCTTAAGCCAATCAGGCCTAGGGTAGGCATCGTCATCTGTGAACGCTATTACATCACCTTTTGAAACTTCTGCCCCTACATCCCTCTTCTTTCCGAGATTTGGTGGTGAAGGTACTATTCTTATGTCTAGTTTGTCAGATAGTTTTTCATAACTTACTTTGTCTTCGTCTGGTAAAATTATTATTTCAAAATCAGGGTAATCTAATTTTTCGTAATGAGGTATAGCTTCCCTCACAAAGTGACCGATTTTAGGTAGGGGTATAACTATAGAAACTTTTGGGTACTCAGACATTGGTTTATTGTAAACAAGAAAAGAAATCTGTTTCAAACTTCTTTACTTTAAGTATCTCGCACCCTATCCAATTGAAGAGATGCTATCGCATCTTTTCAATCTTAAGTAAGCACCGAGCCACAAAACATTAAAATTTTAAGAGAAGTTGACGCTTATTTTATGAAAGGATGAATTAAAATAAGTATTTAAGCACTTGTAGACTCCAAAAAAAGAGTTTTTACCTCACTTTAAAAGAATTTTTGTAACATAGTTTCCTTTCTTGCTTTTTATCATAACTATGTATATCCCTCTAACTAAGTTAGAAGTGCTAACTTCAAAAATTCCTTTTTTATCAGATACAACTTTCAGGGCTGGGTAATAATCAGAAGTGAAAATTGTTATTTCATCACCTTTTGATATATTAAATATTCTTATTTTTTCTCCCCTGTTTAAAATTTCCTTCTCTAGGAATGGATTATCTCGACTACCTATTGGATAAGAACTCTGAGGTATTACAAAAACTTTTCTTTCATACTTCTGTCCGTTGTAGGTGAATTCAATGTTTATTTCATCATCTTCTTCTGTTGGAATTTCTCCTAATTTGTTTATGGTGAATTCTCCGTAGTACCAAAAACCTTGGTTTGTTATAAGAAATGTTCTTAAAATTCTGCTGTTTTTAGTTCTGAAGACTACTTCAGTAAATGGTTCTTTTTCCTTTGTTATTATTAGAAGTTTTAGGATTTCTCCAACTTTTTTGTATTCATTATCAACTATTATACTAGGGGTAGAGAATCCATTGTATTTTGCTGGTGTCTCGTAATAATTTCTGTATTTACCACCTAATTTTGTTGGTAAACCATCGGGTAATAATGAAACTGTTCTATTGCTTTCGTAAATATAGTAGTTTGAGTGTGCTAAAGGGAAAATATTTAGCCCTTTCATCTCAACTAAACTTAGTATTTTACCACCACGATAAGGATGATTATCCTTTAGCATGACTAGAGAATTATGTTTAACATCTCCAACTTTTGCGATTAGGTATTCTCCTGGTGAGATTTCTAATAAGTTAGTTGAATAGCCATAAATTGATGAATAATAGGCATTTCCTAAAAGTCTTATATAGTAATTCGTTAAAGGACTCATTACATGGATATACGAATTGGTTATTGATATATTTGATTTTGAAAGGTTGACGATTTCTATGTACTTATCTGACGTGTTAGTTGAATTTAATAGTGTACCGCTTGAGAAATACGAAAACCAACTTTTTGATGGGTAGAAACATACTTCGTTTATTGCTAAACTTTCTTCTAAATTACCTATATTAAAAATGTCTAAATCTCTTGTTGAAGAGTAAATATTTTGGAATTTTGCTATTATTTTTTCGCCATTGTATCTAGGCACTATTGTGCCTCTAAATAAATTTCCAGATTCTCTGGATAAAAGAATTTCACCTCTGCTTAGTATGATCAAAGATATTTGATTAATATTCGTTTGAATGTTTAGGAATATTTCAATCGTATCTGGAAAGTTGTATAAAAGTTTGCCGAAGTGGATGTATGGGTTTTCATTCCTTATATACCCCGGTGATATTATGTCTGTTTGTAATGTATTAGTTTCACTTCCGTGAAAAATTCTTTCAATATTGACAGAGTTATTATTAATAGACGGTAGGGAGTCAATAACTATACCGTTTGAAACTATTTTTATGGTGCTTATGTCTTCTTTTTTTATAGGTCCGTTTTTGCCTAGGTATTTCGTTGAAGAAAAGAAAATTATTGTGTTAGAAAAATAAAAAGGTATTGATGAAGTGAGGTAATCGTATGGGAGTATCACGGCTACATCTCCAGGGTTAAGGTAATAGGTATACTTTATATCATCTGATTCTATGTCGTTTGATAGTATTGTGAGATTTATTTTATAGCCTTGTAGGTATATGTCGTAATTTCTCAAATCTATCGTATAAGGTGTATCATTTATGATTTCTATATACTGATTTTTTTCTTTTTCGTAAGGGTAGTTGAAAACAACTTCACTTATCATTATTGAATAAGATACTACATAAGGAAGGATTAAAAGCAAATAGGTAATTAGTAATATCAATAGATTTCTTCCTTTTACCATGTTTTTATCTTAGTTTAACTTGTTAGGAAATTCAACTTTTACTTATTGTGCTGGCGAGATTTCATTTAGCAGTTTGATTTGGGCTTTAGAGATTTTTACCTGTTTTGAGTGTTTAATAGGGAAGCTATTAAGTAAAAGTGCTTTAAGCACTTAATTAAGAAAGTGCTATGAGCTCTTACTCAATTTTGTTGGGAGAGGGTTACACTCCTCTCAATTACCTAGAGTGTAATTTGAATAGAAAGTGTAAAAGCACTTAATAATGAGGTAATTTAAATTTATTGATAAAGGGTTTTTGTTCATAAATAATTAATTCCATTGAGGTGATAAAATGGTTTCTGCTGTGATTGGTACACAGTGGGGTGATGAGGGTAAGGCTAAGGTTATAGATTTGTTGGCATGTAAGTATGATTATGTTGTTAGATACCAAGGTGGTGCAAATGCAGGGCATACAGTAGTGATAGGGGACAAAAAATTTATATTCCATCTTTTACCTTCTGGCTTAATGAATCCTAACGCTACTGTAGTAATTGCTAATGGTGTAGTTGTTGACTTACAACAACTTGAAGAAGAAATAGAAAGTTTGGAAGCGTTAGGGTTTCCTACCAGAAGCAGAGTCATAATAAGTGACAAAGCTCATATTGTGATGGAATACCATAAGATAATAGACCAGTTAAGGGAGTCACTTTCACCGAAGAAGATAGGTACTACTGCTAGGGGAATAGGTCCATGCTACGAAGATAAAATAGCAAGAAAGGGAATAAAAATCTGTGACCTTGTGAATTTGTCAGTATCGCAGTTAGCTGAAAAAATTAAGCTCGTTTCTCAGGAAAGGGTTTTTTTAATAAAGAATTTCTACAACTACGATTATGATTTTGACCCTGTTAAGCTTGCTCAAAAATGTAAAGAGAAGTTTGAGAAGCTTGGGATAAAAGTAGAAAATACAGAAATTCTCCTGAATGAGGAAATAAAAAGAGGTAAGAATATACTCTTTGAGGGTGCTCAAGGGGTTTTACTAGATATAGACTTTGGAACTTATCCTTATGTTACATCTTCAAACGCTTCTACTAACGGTGTAGGAAGTGGTGCTGGTGTGACAAAGTTGGATAGTGTCATTGGGATAGTGAAAGCATATACAACAAGAGTAGGCGAGGGACCTTTCCCAACAGAACAGGATAATGAAATAGGTGAGAAATTGAGAGCTAGAGGTGACGAGTTTGGAGCTACAACTGGAAGACCTAGAAGGTGTGGGTGGCTTGATATACCACTTCTACGGTATTCAACAATAGTATCAAATGTAAATGAAATATTCCTAACAAAACTTGATGTTTTATCAGAGTTTGAGGAAATAAAAGTTTGTGTTGAGTATGAACTTAATGGTGAGAAGATGAGGATACCACGTTCTATGGATCCAGTAACACTGTATTCTGTCAAGCCTGTTTACAAAACATTTAAAGGGTGGAAAACAAAAATATCTGATGTTAGAACCTTTAGTGAACTACCTTCTGAGGCTAAAGAATACATAAAGTTTATTGAATCTGAGATTGGTGTACCTATAAAGTATATTTCCGTAGGTCCATCTAGAGAGCAAACCATAGTTCTATGAGGCTTTTAGGGTTAGATGTGGGGAAAAGTAGAATAGGTGTTGCGTTTTGCGACACTAGTGTAGGTATAGTTTTTCCCAGAAATGTAATAAATGTTAAGTCAGAGGAAAAGGCTATAGAAGAGATTACCAAAATAGTTGAGCAAGATAGAATTGATAAAATTATTGTAGGACTACCTTTAAACTTTAACTCTACGAGAAGTAATATCCAGAGTTACGTAGAAAACTTTGTTAATCTTCTTAAGAAGAAAGTCAAAGTTGAGATTGAGTTTTTTGATGAGAGATTCACAACTAAGATAGCTTCAATGATGTCAAGTAACAGCAAAAATGTTGATTCTATAGCCGCCAAGATAATATTGGAAGATTACATAAAATTCAAGTCACAATCTGGTGACCTTCATTCCTAGGAAGTTGGACTTCATTAGGTACTTGCAGAGAGGTTCTTTTGTTACTTTGCCAACATTTCCAGCATTTTCGTAATTTTTGACTTTGTGTCCCTTGGCGTGTATCAAAAAAGCTTTACTGCCTTCTATCTTAACTATTCCTAAGTGCCCAATTATTTCGTCTGCCTTTCGTTTATTTGGATTCTTTACGAAAAATACTATATCACCATTTCTTAGTTTCTTTTCAACTTTACAAATCTCACTCTTTGGTATAAATTCAAGTTTGGGAACTCTAAAACTGGATGTTACGGCTATTTTGTCTGAAAGCAAACGTGTTATGTCATTACCAAGTTTACCTGTAGGAATTATATCTTCTGCGTACTCGTACCTGTCTTCGTAGTTAATTACAATCCCATTTGATATTATACCTCTGGTTTTGAATCTTTTCTCTAGGGCTATCTCTATAGAATGTGATTCGTTTGTTGCAAGAGCTAACTCTATAACTCTAAAAACCAGATAAAGACAGTCAACTTTTTCATCATAGACTGTAACCTTTTTCCTAACATAAGCACCGAGAGGGTCAGGGTCATAAGGTGTACCTAAAAAACTCTCTGCAATTTCTACAATCCTGTCATTTATATTACTCCAACTAAATGCAAAAGAATAGGTTATTGCCAAAAACAAAACTATTAGTGTTACTTTGACTACCTTCAACATATTAGTGTTACTATTTTCTAAGTATATTCCACTTTTTTACAAACTTGGGTAACTTTCCTTTGGTTTCTTTCCACTTTTTGAGCCATTCAATGGTATTTGGGTCTGCTAAGTTGCCATTGAGGGGTTTTATTCCTTCTATAGTGTACTCTTCTGAAGAGTTTATGTATTCTAAGAATTTTTCTCTGTGGTACCTTGAGATTATTGATGCAACTTTACATTCTATGTAATTATCATCGGCTTTGGGCTCTATTATTACTTCAGAAAGTTTGTATTTTTCTTTTATTCTATCTTTGGCTTTAAAGCCAAAGTCATCAATTGTAATCCTTAAAGAATTTCGTTCTCTTATATTCAAGGTAAGTTCGCCTAAAAGTTTTATGACTTTTTCTGTCATAATCAGATTAGTTTTCTTTGGTTTTAGTTCTTCTGGGCTAATTTCTTGTATTTTGTGCTGAACCCCCAAAGAAATTATTTTTTGGAAGACTTCTTCGTACTTTTTAATGTTTTGCTTTTTACCTTTTGTGTCAATACCAGAAATAATTTTTTCTATTTCCTTCAAATCTGTAACGCTTGTATCGATTAGTACACTGCAGATTATTATACTACCTATTATTTCACCTTTACCTGTTTCGTCAATACCTATTAGGTATCTAAATTTGTTATCATCTTTGTTTAGTTCTGATAACTCAACAAAAAAGTCTCTTAACTTTTCAATCTCTCTACCACTGATAACAACTTTGCCAGATTTGTAAATTATGACTGTAGAATTAGGAAAAGAGTATCTAGAAAATTCATATTCATTTGAAGGTTGGAGTTTTGAAAATTGATTACTGAAGGTTTGTTCGAACTTTGAAATGATGCTATCTAAAGCTGGTTTTTGTACTTTGATAACAGTGATTTTATTATTCGTTGACATATAAACCTATCTCTTTACCTGAGGGGTTGAAAGCTCTCTTAGATACTCTACGTATCTATCGAATATCTTTTGAGATATTTTCCTTATTTCTTTGGCTGATTCTTCGAATAATAGGACATTTATAGAGTCGGAAGCTTCTTCTAGTAGTTTATCGTGAGTTTCATCGAATATTTCATCAAACAATAGTCCTCTATAGTACTCGTAAAGTTTCTGGTCAAATTTTTTGTCGATTTCCCTTATGTTCTTAAAGACATATATGTGGCTATTTTCTTCTTTGTCTCTCTGCCTAATAATCTTGTTGAGTTCTATGTCATAAACATTACCTATTGTGTCTTCGTATATTCCTATTCTCTCTAATATTTCGTAAAGTTCATACATTTCTTCACTTCCAAATTCTTCATAAGTTATGTAATAGTCTAGTAGGTCTATGTCTTTGTATGAGTAGAGTTTGAAGTCTTTGTACTTTTTCTTTAAGTAGTCCACGTCTTTTACAAGTATGATTTCTTCTAGGTCTTTGACTAGTCTCTTATCTGTATCTTTTGGAATGAAAGCATAAATGAATGAGAGCATTGGAGGTTTGGGCTTTGATTCATTATAAAGTTTTTCTAGTGTATCATAGGATAGCACTTTCGTGTCTTCTATAATTTTTTCTATTGACTTCGTTACTTCTATCATGTAGCTACTGACTCTTGTTAAAAAATCTCTGTCAATTTCTATTCCTAAGTTGTTCAATTTTAGTGTGTTGATGAATGATTCTATTTCTCCTGTGATGTTGCCTAGTTCTTTAGCTTCGGATACTGTTTCTTGGGATGTTCTTATGTTTAGGTAATTTGCTAAAATGAAGAGGCTTGTTAGGTTGTGAAAAGCAGTGTCGAAAACCAAAGCTCTTTCTTTGGCTAGCATTTCTTCATCTAAATCCTCATACTTTTTACTAAAAAGGTCCGAAAACATTAAAATGAAAATAAGGTAATTAAAAAAGGAATTAGCACTTATCTCATCATTTGAGATTCTCAAAAAGAGTCTACTATCAGCCATGTATAAATGTTACAATATCTTAGTCAATCTTTTCAAGAACAACAGATTACGTTGAAAAAACAGGCTAGTGCCTATTTCTTAACAGGCTAATGCCTGTTTCTTAGTAGAGAGGTTTCGCCTCTCTTCACTCTCCAGTTTAGTAAGAGATTGCTAATAAGCACCCCACCCACCCCAATTATTTGAAAAGAGGCTTCGCCTCTAAGAGGTTTAGCATTTCTTCACTCTCTAGAATAACAAGAAAGTGCTATTTAGCACAAGTGCTTAAAGCACAAGTGCTATTAAGCACCAAGTGCTATGAAGCACAAGGTGCTATGAAGCACAAAGTGCTTTGGGCATATAGTGCTCTAAGTACTTGAAAGTATTGAAACGTAAAATCTTAACGATTATTATAAATATTATGAAGGTTTTGGTTGTTGAGGATAATCCACTGAATTTAAAGCTTTTTTGCGAGACACTGAAGATGAAGGGGTTTGAAGTGATTACTGCTAGGAATGGACTAGAAGCAATAGAAATATTGAAAACGACAATTCCTAACTTGATTTTACTTGATTTGTACATGCCCGGTATGAGTGGTTTCAGATTAGCTAATTTTCTATCAAAGGAAGCTAAATATTCCCATATCCCGATAATAGTTGTAAGTGCTAGCTCTTCTGTTTACGATGTAAAGGAGATGGCTTCGTACAATGTTAAGGCTTACCTAGTTAAACCTGTTTCGCCTACTAAATTGCTCGAGACTGTTAAGAAGGTGATAATTTCTGTAGAAACAGAAGGTAGTTATCGAGCTTTTTCGGAACCGAAAACTCAAAAAACTTCTTCTACTACAGAAAATGAAAGTTTGGATAACAAGCCCAAGCAGACGAAAGAAGTAGAAAAGAAAGTATTGGATACGGGTATAAGAGTATTTGTTGATAATCTGATAGAAGGTATGGTTCTTGGGGCACCAGTGGAAAGAAATAAGGTGATAATATACAGAGAAGGTACAACTCTTGATGAAGGTATGATAACAAAGTTAAAAGAACTTGGGATAAAAGAAGTCTATATATCCAAAGAAAGCTATGAGTTATTTAAGGAAGTGTTGGAACTGGGAAACGAAAAAGAAGAATTTTAGTAAATGTCGGAGCTTAATCCCCTTATAAGAGACATAGTAAAAGTAGCAGAGGAAACGACAAAATTAAATGAGTTTATAGAACAGCTATTCTTAGTTTTGTCCTATCATTTGGATACGAAGAACTATTTTTTTCTGGAGGATGGCAAGGTAGTATTTGAGATAAAAGAGAGCAATTTCTTTTTACCGCCTGATATTCAGAGTACGATAGGACCTTTTTACAGTGAAAAGTTTTGTTTATCAAAAGCTGGGAACTATTTGGTTGCATTTGATATAAATGATTCTGTATCGAAGAGTGACATAGAAGCGATAACTACGCTGATACCTACTATTATATCACACAAGGCAAAATTTGATTTCGTTTACAAGCACCTAAAATACCTAAAATCACTAGTCTATGCAATAGAACCTCTTATTTATGAAACAGACATAAGGCAAGCAATATTACATTCAATAATATCTATTACTACTTTTACAGACATAGAGAGGATATTTGTAGCATCGACAACAGGTAAAAAAATGAAAGTTATTTCTTCTGTAGAGGTGAGTTATGAACTGATAAAGAGAATTGAATATGATTATCGAGATTTCGTAGAAAAGGCAATTACTGAGAAGAGAGAAGTTACATTTGAGATATTTGAAGGTAGTAATAAATTCTTAGCTACTGTAATACCGTTAGGGGATATAAAAAAGACAAAAGGAATAATGTTTGCTTCATTTAAGCAAGGTAAGAATGAAATCTCAGAGATAGACAAAGAAATACTCAGGATAATTTCCTTCCTTGTGACGCATAGGCTTAAGCTTCATGAGATAAATGAATACTTAGTAAAGGCAAGAAAGGAGGCAGAGAGATTATCAAAACTAAAGTCCGAATTCGTAGCGAATGTATCACATGAGCTTAGGACACCGCTAAACGCAATATTGGGGTTCATAGAACTTATAAAAATCGGTAACTTTCCCAAAGAAGAAGAACTAAAGTACCTTGATTACATATCAATGTCTGCAACTTCTTTACTCAATATGATAAACAACATCTTGGACCTTTCGAAGATAGAGAGCGGTAAGATAGAGGTACATTTTGAAAATGTGAACCTGAGGGAACTACTCACAGAAGTGTACAAGAGTTCAAAAATTCTTTGTCTCAACAAAGGAATAGAATTGCGTATGAGGTTAGAAAAATTGCTACCGCAATCTATAAAAACAGATCAGATGATACTAAGGTCTATTTTAACTAATCTTCTATCAAATGCTATAAAGTTTACTGAAAATGGATATGTTAAGTTAGATGTCTACAGAAGAAATAACTTTATAATTTTCAGAGTCGAAGATACAGGAGTCGGGATGAAAGAGGAGGATATAAACAAAATATTTGATGCTTTTGTTCAGCTTGAGAGTGTGAGAAACAAAAGATTTCCTGGGACTGGTATAGGCTTGTCAGTATCTCAAAAATTTGCTCAAATGTTAGGTGGTAAAATAATACCTAAGACTAAGGGAATTGGTAAAGGTAGTATATTCTTTCTTGTTTTGCCATTGAGAACATGAATTGATTTGTTTGATTAACTTGATTTTACCGCTTAAGTCTAAAAAAATTACAGACGGAGGGCGATATGAAGAGGATTTTAGTATTTTGTATAGTAGTTGTGATAACCATTTTACTACTAGGATGCCCGAAGGAAAAGTATTCGGGTGAGTACATACCATCAACAATTTCAGGACCAGTTGACACATATAACGCTACACTGGTAGCGAAGTTGAGTGCGTACGATGAGGAGAAGAAACTGTATTATGCAACATTTAGACCTATACCTCTTAAGTATCCTTATGAAAAAATTTTTGTTATCAAGGATATAAGAAATCTGAAAACGATATATGAGTCTCTTAGGGATTATATGCCTTCAGCAGTAAAAGAAGATACTATTTTCATAAAAGTTGGTGAAGAGGTTAAGGACTATAGTTTTCTACATAACAAGTCTGCAATATTATTTACTCTTGGAGAGACGCAGTATAGAGTTGATTACAAAGCCGAAGCAACTAATATAAACCATAAAATATACGTTACCATAACGTATTCAACTAGACCAGCGGATACAAAAAACTACCCCTACATTTTAGTTTTGTTTGATAACCCCGTTAAAGAGGATATAGAAGTTAAGATAAATAAGCAAAACTGAAATTTCTAATATAAGAGAGGCGTAGCCTCTCTTTTAATTTTTATACATACTCTGAGAGTTTCTTAATTCTCTTTAGCATATTTGGGTGTGTCGTCATAAGTTCCATTATTCTTTCACCTAGAGATACCTTTATTCTAGCATCCTTCAAAAACTCTAGCTCGCTTCTATCTATAGATAAGTTTCTGTTCAAGTCAATTTGTGCTAGTTCTCTTATTTCGTATACAGCAGAATTAGGGTCGTTTAGGAAGAAAGCTTTAATACTTGATGTGGTGGCTAATTCTTCTTCTGATTTTCTAGCTGAAGAATAAACGAGTTTGTATAGTGCACTAGCTAGTTTTTCAGGTGGATTTCCTAACTCAACCGACCCGTAGTCAGCCATGTATTCCCTGACTCTCGATATAGCCAAAACGAGTAAGTTTGATATGAAATATAGAACCATAAAAAGGAGCCCTATCAAAACGCTTGCTCCCCTACTATCCCTATCGCCACCGAATCCCCACATGAAAAACCAAGCAAGATTATAAAGTATCATAGGTATTACGGAAACTAGAGTAGTTATTATCATGTCTCTGTGCTTTATGTGAGAGATTTCATGACCTAGAACCGCTTTTAACTCATCTCTAGTCAAAAGGTTTAATATTTCTTGTGTGACTACTACTCTCCCGTCTCTAACTGTTCTACCAAAAGCGAAAGCGTTTGCTATTGGCATATCTGAAATACCTACTTTTGGTTTTGGTATACCCGCTTTTTCTGCTAATTCTTCAACCATTCTATTAAGTTCAGGTGCTTCATCTTCGGAAACATACCTAACTCTCATCGTCCATTCAACTATGTAAGGAGAAATAAGGTACTGAATCAGAAGTATTACACCTGCAAATATTAGATTAAAAATCACAGTGCCCTGGCCAACAATAGCTACGACCAAATATAGTATCCCAAACAGAGCACCTATTATGAACATCATTCTCATCGTTAATCCAAACATATCTCACCCCTCACTGTGATCAGTATATAAATATAACTAGAGGTAAAATACAAAGTCAATTAGCTTTGATTTTATTGAAAAATCTTCATGCTTAGGGCACTTGGTGCTTAATAGCACCTTTTTATTTTAAATTAAAAGCAGGCATTAGCCTGTTAAAAAAACAGGCACTAGCCTGTTAAGAAGCAGGCATTAGCCTGTGAATTTTTTAACACAATCAGTGCAATTTGATATACATATATGAGTATTCCTATAATGTATCTTATGGAAAGGCAAAAGACTATAAAGAGGAGAATAACTTTTGAGGGTATTGGGTTACATACGGGAAAAGAATCTGCCTTGACATTAGAACCTGCTGATGAGAATATAGGAATCCTGTTTAGGATTGATGGCAAAGAGTTTTATGTAAATATAACAAATGTTTGCGATACTCTTCAGAATATTTCTCTGTGTTTCGGTGAACGAAAGGTTATGACCGTTGAACATCTGTTTTCTGTTTTTACTGGTCTTGGTATTGATAATTTGGTTATAGAAATTAATTATGGTGAAGAAGTGCCTATACTAGATGGAAGTGCATACGAGTTTGTTAAGGCAATAAAAGAAGTAGGTTTAGTAGAACAATCGGCAAGGAGAGAATATTTTTACATAGATAGGGAATTTAGGTATACTAAGAGTGAGGATCAATACTTAGTTCTTAAGCCTAGTGATAGGTTGATTATTGATTATGAGATAGATTTTGAATTCATTGGGAAAGAAAAGTTGAGATTAGAAGTAACGCCTGAGACTTATGAAAGGGAAATAAGTAAAGCTAGAACTTTTGGTTTTCTTGAGGATGCTGATAGATTAAAAAGGGCAGGCTTGGCTTTAGGAGCTGACTTAAGTAATGTACATGTATACAGTAAGGCAGATAGAAAATTCATAAATCAAGATAGGTATCCTGATGAAAGTGTTAGGCACAAAATTCTTGACCTTCTGGGAGCTATAGCGATATTTAGACCCTCACTAACTGGTGAATTTATTGCTAGAAAGAGTGGCCATACTATGGATATTGCTCTCTTAAAGGAAGTTTACTTTACTTACTTTTCTTACTGATTTTCAGAATAATCACCATTTCACCTTTGGTGAGTTTTTCATTGAGTTGTATCTCTTCAACTTTCGAGTATATTATCTCTTCGTTAATTTTTGTTAATTCCCTGAATATTGCTATTTCTGAATTTGGGAAAGTTTCGGATATTGATTTTAGAAATTCTTCTATGTCCCTTGGGGGGAAAAACAGAACCACTGGAATATCTAGGAAGCCAAATTCTTCAAGTATTTTTATGGTTTTTTTAATGCTTTTTGGTGAGAAGCCTAAAAAAATGAACTTGTCTGTAGGTATCGGTGAGATGGAAAGGGCAGTTGTCAGTGCTGAGGGACCTGGTACTGGAACGACTTTAAAACCATTTTTTAGAACACCGCTTACTATTAGTTTGCCAGGGTCAGAAATAGTAGGAGTACCAGCATCAGAAACTAGCCCAACGTTTTTACCTTCGTTGAGTAGCTTTATTATACCTTTCAGACTGTTTTGCTCGTTTGCTGAAGTTACTTTTATTATTTTTTTACCTTTTATTCCGTAGTAGTTAAGAAGCTTCAAGTGATTTGGAATATTTTCACAAGCTATTACATCAACTTCTTTTAATATTTTTACTGCTCTAAATGTTATGTCCTCCAGGTTGCCTATAGGTGTTGAAATGACGTAAAGAGTTCCTTTCATCTTTTCCATGTTCCTAAAATTCTATAAAGAGGTTCTTAATTCTTGTAGCTATTTCTTTCTTGTCTTCTACCGTTGCTTCTGCTTCGTCCCAAGTTCTACCAGCGACGAATAGATGCCTTACATCACCAAAACTATCAACAACCGGGAACACCATTATTTCAAATAAATCTTCAGAGAATCTGTCACCAAGTTCATACAAGTCTCTTATATTACCTTTTACTATCACAGCCTTACCTAAGGAAAGGAATTTTTCCCAAATTTTGTCGTTGAAAGTTATGTAGAATCCCGAAGTGTTGAAACCTACAGATTTGTTTTGTATAAAACCATCTTCTGTTCTTCTCATGTACATGATTTTTTTTACTTTAAGCTTTTGCATGATGTATTCAAAAACTTCATCTACAGTAGCAACATCTCTTTCCATCAAGTCCCCACCTACATAAGCCAAGTTTGTTTCTATCTCTTCAAACTTGTATTTGCTTTCATCTTCAGAGGTAAGCTCTTCAGCTAATTTTTTTAATTCTTCTCTCTTCTTTTCATCTATGTTTATAGAAGAATAGCTTTCTTCGAAAAGGTTTTCATTTTCACTTGAAATTGCACTTTGGATTTCTTCCACATACTTTGCCCTATTGTAGGCGGATATGGATACGATGAACCATATAGTTATAGTCAGAGCAAACAGCAAAGCCAAAAATAGGGTTATTATATTTAAGAGGTCAAGTTCATTGGCTCTCTTAAAGAATAGAAGAGATAAATTGTACTTGTCTATCTTATGGGATATTAGAAGTGAGTCTTTGGATATCTTTTTAATATCCTTGAGTTTAGTAAGTGACTCAAGATCGCTATTTATCAATATTGCATCTTGTATAAACCTCACATCCTTTATGGAATTTGGTGAAGATCTCAGAAACAAGTCTTTGTACATACCTAGCGCCAAATAACCTAAGAATATGCCTGAGGAATCGTAAACTTTTTTGATGGAATAAATAACCTCACCGCTTCCAAAAAATATGTGTTCATTTGTTCCCATAAGTTTTTTTGCCAATTCAAATTCTTTGAATTCGGTATCAATGTAATCAGATGACACTAAAAAGTTTCCATCTTTATCAAGTAGGACGACTTTGTGATTATAGCTTATACTAGACCTTAGCTTTGAGAGGTAGGCTATGTATTCCCTCTTATTCCCTCCGACTTCTGTTTGGAAGAATATTAATCTTATGGTAGGGTCAGATGAGAGCTTGTTCACAATTGAATAGACGGAATCTAACACTTTCGTTATGTTCTTTTTCACTTCAAACGAGACACTGTTCAGTTTGTTTTCTAACCTTTTTTTAAAAAAACCTGTATTCGTAAGAGCCATATAGATTATAAGCCCGGCAATGACATAAGATAAAACCAAAAGTAAAACTTTAGGTAAGTATTTAATCATCGTAACCTCCCTAATTGTAATTGTCTTACTAGGTTCCAAAAAAATTATATACCAACTATTTATGTTTATTCCATAATATTTTTCCAACCCCCTTAATGATAATTGCCAAATGAGTGTAGCTCGTTTTATAATTCAGTTTAGAGAAGAGAGTTGTTAGAAGCCGGGATGGCGGAATTGGCAGACGCGCCGGACTCAAAATCCGGTGGTGGCGACACCGTGCGGGTTCGACCCCCGCTCCCGGCAAATCGTAAGTGAAGCAAGAATCACATTTAATCGCAAATAAGCTCATTAGGGTGTTAGTCTATACTTTAGTATTTGTTTTAGCATTTGGGTTGATCATCTTCTTTTCATACCTTCTTTTCATTGAGAACAATTTAAAACATATTGGCTTAGGAGTGTTTTTTTCAAAAAATGTCTCATTAGTTTTACTTTTGATAATTCTTCCTTTCTTGGTTGCTTATATCACTTTTTACATTAGAAAAATTCTAGTTAGGTCTTATTATTGGTATAAATCCGAGTTAAGTGAAATAATGATTAAAAGACTTGGTATTTTAGATTTTATAATTTCTGCTCTTCTTGTGGTTTTTGTTTTATTGAATGCTAGATATTTTTTTCTGGCTTCATCATTGGTTGATTTTAGAAACTTGAGTTTTTACCAAATTGCTGACTATCCATTCCTTATTAAGCTTTTCGTTGTTTTAGTTTCTTACTTAACTATTTTGTTGCTTTGGTTAATACTTCCAGTTCTTCGTTTTTCTCATAAAGCATACCATGTAAGGTTTTTGCCTCTTAGGATACTCTCTCACAAGTTTTCGCTTATTGTTTCTTTGTTATTTTTGCTGTTATTGCTTTTTGTTTCTCTTCTTGTTGTTTCCATAGGTATAGATTCGTTTTTAGATTCAAGTAATTTGTTTCTGTTCCAGTTAGGAATTATATCTGGTATTCTACTGACTATACTTTCTTTTGTTGCTTTCTTTAGGTTGCTTTTTAATAAAGTGATATCTACCATTTGGTTTTACTTAATTGGTGCCTTGAATATTTTGGTTGTGGTTTTTTATTTCTTTAATGTGGGACCTGATATAAGGGTTTTCAGTTCTTCAATTTTGGAAGAACTTTTTGAGAGAATGAAAAATTCCCCTTATGTTCTTAAATTTGAGACTAAGAAAGTGGATTCTGTCAGATTTGATTTAGGTTCTCTTAGGAAGTTAGCGCTGAGTGGCTTGAGTTTTTACGAGGAATCAACTAATTACCCCGTAATTGATTATTTTAGGAAAATTCATGGTTTTGATAAGTTGTACTACTCCTTCCTTACAGGAAGGATAGATAGTGTATTTGTGAAGAACCTGAAGGTGACTAATGTATTGATGAAAGAGGATTTAGAATTTCTTTTCCCTTATTCTACAATAGGCATAACTTCTTATAGTAACACTAACTATATAACTATTTCGTACATTTATGAGTTTGGGGGAATGAGATTTTTCTATGATGGTGGTACTATATTAGCTTTCAAGAGCAATACCTCAGGTAATTGGGTTACGAAGTTCTACAAGGGGGATTTTGATTATCCATCTAGGAGACTTGGTGTTAGAGATCATTTGATAGTTGAGATGGTAATAGCCAAAATTGGTATTAAGCCTTATAAGAACTATTTCATACAGGTAAGTAATGATTACTTTCTGGTTCCTTTAGGTTATTACTGTCTTGTGATTTCGAATAAAAATTATATTCTTTATGATGTTAATGAATTTGTTAGCTACAATGAATATCCGTTAGTTATAGGTAATGTCGTTGTGATGATGAGTAATCTTTATGTAGGCAATGAGTTAGCAGGTTTCAAGGCTAGGTATTTTGATTTAGTAGGTTATGGTGCTACCTTGGATGAATCCGTTTTATCAATGATTGGCAATGCTGATTATTACTACAAGGTACAAGAGTTAGAAAGAAGAATGAAGAGTTTACGTTCATTTATAGAAGAAAATACAAACAGGCTTGATCCTTTGATAATTAAAGATATTATGACTATCTTGTCTTATTAGCTTATGGCGAGAAAGTCTAAGAAAAATATACATGACGAAATATTGAATTTCTTGTCCTCTTTGACGGCTGGTGAGGCTATAGTGCCAAAACCACAAGTTATATCTTGTTATGAAGACGAGAGCCCTCAGGAGGTTCTTCAAAAATTTAAGAAACATCAATACTCTAGGATGCCGATACTTAGAAGGAGCGATGACAAAATTATAGGGTACATTTGGTTTAAGGATTTCGTTTTTGAGTACATTTCTGAGAAAGGGAACTTTAAGGTATCCTCTATAAAGAGAAATGTCATGTTTGTGCCTGAGAACATGGACCTAAAAACTTTGTTTCTAATGATGAAAAATAAGTTTTCTAATATATGTGTCGTAGTTGATGAGTATGGAAATGATATTGGGATAGTGACAGTTGAAGATATAATTGAGAAAGCATTTGGTGAAATAGTGGATGAATCGGATGATGTAGAGGATAGTGAATTTGAGATACAGAAAATTTCGGATAATCATTACATTGTTAGTGCTTATGCACCGATAAAGAATGTTCTTGAGTTAATGAATGTAGAACCGCCTGAGGAACTTGATGTGAAAACTGTTGCAGGGTTTCTGATGTTTTTGAGTGGTTCACTGCCTAAGTACGAGAGTATTTTTGAATATAAGGGAGTTATTTTTAAGGTGATTGACCTTGAGAATAATAGAATATCTAAAGTTGAGGTACTCAGAAAATGACAATTCTAGCGATAGAAACTTCGTGCGATGAGACTTCTGTAGCTATAGTTAGGAATGGTAGAGAAGTACTTTCAAATGTTGTGATGTCACAAGTTGATTACCATAAAGAGTTTTTTGGAGTTCTTCCAGAACTTGCTTCAAGGAAGCATTTAGA
>Ga0308411_10000156_pt1 | contig 41045 bp, 42 predicted proteins | sample HotsprottomLayer_2_FD_203530 | JGI IMG/M metagenome (GOLD analysis project Ga0308411, IMG submission 203530) | Hot spring phototrophic mat microbial communities from Octopus Spring, Yellowstone National Park, Wyoming, United States -... | ecosystem: Environmental > Aquatic > Thermal springs >... | reverse complement strand
AAATTGGTGGCAAACACGGAATAGGTAGAATTGACATAGTTGAAAATAGGTTAGTCGGAATAAAATCAAGAGGTGTATACGAAACACCAGGACTAACAATACTACACTTTGCACACAACCTACTTGACCAGCTAGCATTTGACAGAGACATATACAGTATGAAAGAACAATTAGCAATAAAATACGGTGAACTCGTATACTATGGCAAATGGTTCCATCCTCTAAGGTACGCACTTGATAATTTCTTTGACAGAATCAATGAGTACATCACTGGTAAAGTAAAATTAAAACTCTACAAAGGTAACATAATACCTCTCTCAAGAGAATGTAGGTACAGTATTTACGACCCGAATTTGTCTTCGTTTGAAGGAGTAGAAGCATACGACCACAGAGATGCAAAAGGATTCATAAACCTCTACGGATTACCTACAAAAATCATGGGATTAAAAAACATGCTTTAAAAAATCTGCCTTGAAGAAGATGAAACACTTAATAGGTATAAAAGACTTAAGTATACCCGAAATATCTTCAATACTAGAATTAGGTGAGATATACAGGGAAAAACTTTTAAAGGATAAAAGTAGTATTTCTAAAGATTTAAACGGAAAAGTTGTATTAAGTTTGTTTTTTGAACCATCAACAAGAACAAGGATAAGCTTTGAAATAGCTGCAAGTCTCTTAGGTGCTACAGTGGTCAACTTCTCTGAAAATGTTAGTTCAGTACAGAAAGGTGAAAGTAGGCTAGATACCCTAAAAACTATTGAAGCTATGAATGTAGATGTTGCAGTAATAAGGTCATCAATATCTGGATTACCCTACTTATTAGCGAGGGACCTTGACAGGATAAGAATAGTAAACGCTGGTGATGGTGCACACGAACACCCATCTCAGGCACTTCTTGATGCTCTCACAATGAAAATAAAATTTGGGGATCTAAAAAAAGTAAGGTTAGCAATAGTAGGAGATATACTTTTTAGTAGAGTTGCCAGATCAAATATATTACTCATGAACAAATTCGGTAACAGTGTAATGATATACGGACCAACAACACTAGTTCCAAAAGAAATACAAAAAATAGGTGATGTGAAAATAGCCAAAAATTTTGATGAAGTTATTGAGTACGCAAATGTAATAATGCTACTAAGGATACAAACAGAGAGACAAAACTCTTCTTTCGTTCCCTCTACGAGGGAATACAAAAAATTCTGGGGACTAACAGAAGACAAACTAAGAAGCTGTAGCAAAGAAATATTAATAATGCACCCGGGACCTGTCAATAGAGACGTTGAAGTAGCTTCAGATATGGTATACTCAGATAAATCATTAATACTTGACCAAGTAACTAGCGGCGTAGCCGTCAGAATGAGTATCCTCTACCACCTCTTCAATTCAACACCAAATTCGTGAAAAACACCTACAACATCCTGAAATCTACCAACATAACTGATTGAAAGCCAATCATAATTTAAAATTGCTCCTAAACTTGGTAATACTCCTTTGGTACTTGAAAAACCAAGACCAAAAAGAAACCAAAATTCAAACTTTTTTGAGTAAGAATAAAAAGAAAAAACTTTCGTTTTTAAGGTTGAAAACAATTCTTTTAAAACCTCACTAACACTAGTACTAACAAAAAGGTATGTATAATCCTTGAAAAGAGTATACGAAAAATCAACCAATATACTATTGCCGTAAGGCAATAGGTAAGTAAGTATTGAAATTACATCATCACTAGAAAACCTGTACCCTCCCCCAAGTATACCCCCAAATTTCACATCACTGAAGTAATAATAAAAATCATAGTTTACTTTAGCTCCAACAATGTAAATAAACCTATCAAGACCCAACCAATTACGATAAACCAAACTCAAACTAGAGTAGTACAAATTGACACTACCTAAATTCTCTTTGTTCTCGTTGATTATTTCAAAGTTGTAGATATTCCTAAAGCTAAAAAGCCCAAAAACATTTTCATTACTCACAGAAAAAAGTAGTGAATAATCATCAAAAGGCATGACTACATATTTTGATGAAACTGAAAAAGAGGCGAAAGAAGTGCTAACTATTGAAACAAACAAAACTATTACAAAGATTTTCAACCTTTGGTAAATCATTAAACTTTGAACACTGACTTTACTTTCTCTATTGCTTCTACTGCTATGTCTATGTCCTCTTTGGTGTTATAAATGTAGGTACTTATTCTAGCTGTACCAGAATCAGCACCTATTCTATTGAGTAGTGGCTGAGCGCAATGATGCCCTGACCTTATTGCTACCCCTTCCCTATCAAGTATATAAGCGACATCATGTGGATGTACGCCATCAACAACAAAAGAAAAAACCCCAAGTCTACCTTCAACCTTGTTAGGAGTAAATAGCTTTATACCCTTTATTGATGACAACCTCTCCAAAGCATAAGCTGTAATTTCTCTTTCTATTTTTTCTACATTTTCCATACCTATTGAAGAGAGGTAATCAACGGCAGCACCTAGACCTATACCCCCAGCTATATTTGCTGTTCCTGCCTCAAACTTCCAAGGTAGTTCGTTCCAAGTACTACCTTCGGTAGTAACAGTATCTATCATATCACCACCGTAGAGAAAAGGTTCCATCTCTTCTAGTATTTCCTTTTTACCATAAACAAAGCCTATTCCTGTCGGACCACACATTTTGTGTCCCGTACCTACATAAAAATCGCACCCTATATCCTGAACATCAACCTTAAGGTGAGGAAGCCCCTGTGCACCATCTACAATAGTTATAGCCCCAACTTCTTTAGCCAATGAGACAATTCCCTTTACTGGATTTATGATACCTGTAATATTTGAAACATGACCAACACTGACAATTTTAGTTCTTTCAGTGAGTAATTTCTTGTAGTTATCAATTGACAATGTATAATCATCGTTTATGTCTATATATTTGAGCTTAGCTCCCGTTTTCCTAGCTACAAACTGCCAAGGAACCAAGTTTGAATGGTGTTCAGAAATCGCTATTATTATTTCATCACCTTCCTTAAGCCTATTCAAACACAAGGAATAGGCAATTAAGTTAATACCCTCAGTAGCGTTTCTAACAAATATTATCTCTTGCCAAGAATTAGCATTAATGAATTTAGCAACTTTCTTATGAGCTTCTTCGTACTCTACCGTTGCTTCATAACTTAGCAGGTGCACACTTCTATGAATATTAGCATTGTGCATTTTATAAAATTCTTCAATCTTAGAAATCACTTGGATAGGCTTTTGAGAAGTAGCAGCATTATCAAGGTAAACTAATTTTTTAGCTCTAATTGTTCTCTCAAAGATTGGGAAATCCTTCCTTAGAGCCTCAGCAGAAATTTCTTTTATCATTTCAAAACCTCTTTACATATTATTTATTTTTACACAATTTTGAACTTTACTATCAAATTACATCAATAGTATTCCCTACTTTATGGAGGCTACGAAAATTTTGTTTCCACTTACGATATAGACCTTATCCCCCTCAATGTATGAAGCACTACCAACAATATCGTACCTTGATAATTCCTTTCTGGTTTTCAAATCATAAATATATGTTCTCTTAGTTGTGTTAACGACAAGGTAATCACCTTTGACATAAGGATAACCGACTATGTTACTATCAAACTTGATGTTATAAACCTCCTTCCCGCTTTCCTTATCTATACCCACTACTTTATCTCCCGAAGTGATTAACAATTCCTTATCAAGGAGGATAGGTTCATAATGAGTTTCAGGTATGTTGGAAACAAAAATTTCTTTGTTATCTCTTATTTTGTGTACTTTAGTTTTATTGACTATGTAAATACTGCCATCTTTATCAGCTACAATGGAAACTTTTTCTTTTACCTCAACATCTGCAAGCTTGATTATTACCTCTTTCGGGATTAGCGAATATATATTACCTATTTTATCAAGTTTTACCCTATAAAATTCTCCGTCTTCGTTAGCCAATATCAAAGAGTTACCAGAAAGTGTAATTCCTGAATTTATCTTACCAACATTAACCATAAGCATATTGCTATTAACTGTATTAACAATCAACAACCCTTTCGTTGTAGGAACTACAACATTATCATCAACTCTAACTATATTACCTATAACCTTAATACCTTTCAACTCACTTATATTTATTTCCTTTTTTAGATTAGTTGAAGAAGTTGAGAAAAATTTTATAGATAAAGTATTATCTTTATCACTGTTCAAGACAATGATATCATCTTTATAAGCAATAGCAGAGAAAACATTATTCAACGGAAATTCAATAACTCCTGCCTTACTTACATAAACAACACCATTCCTAGAGAAAGTGAGTAGGTAATCAGAAGATGGTATAAAGGATTTATAATCCTTGATGCTACCAATCTGAATGGTAATACTTATGTTTTTTATCTCAACCTTTGAATCTTTTTTGAAGAGTCTCAATTCCTCAGGTGAAGCATCATAGGCTTTCAAATTTAATTTGTACTTTATCTCCGAAACCTTTTTAGCTAAATTAGCCAATACATCATCACTTATGCTCTTAACCTGTGCTAAAAGGTTCTTTATGTTTTCAACATCTTTTCGAATTAATTCTTGAGCCTTTTTAGAAGTATCAGGCGTAACTTCAGACTTCTTACCACCTTCAACAAAAATACCACTATCTATCTGCATACTTAATATTTTTGACTTCAAATCTTCATCTTTTGACAAATTAATGACTTCTTCAAGGTTCTTAAGTCTTGGTGACATTGATACCTTACCTTCAGCAACAACTAATTTTGATTTTTTATTATCTGAACTCACATAAAAGTATGTGCCTCTAACAGAAGCGAATCCTGTATCTGTTTTTACATTAAGCCTTTCATTAGGTTTTTTCCCTTTGAAAAGGGAAAGGACAGTACCAGATTGTAAATTGATCTCTCTAATGGTATCTTTAGTTTTTGTAATTAACTCAGAAAAGGAAACAACTGAGTTTTCAAGTATTTTTATTTCACTAAAATGTGAAACCTTCAATTCGCATTCTGAATCACTTGATGTGATTATGACATCTCCCTCCTTCAAGCGATAACCAATTTCAACACTTTTTGAACTACCCAATATCACATTGGAAACCTTAACATTACCATAAACTAGTGAGACAACAATATCAAAACTCTTAGGTTCTTTGGAAAGTCTGTCTAAATAAGGTCCTATGATCAGGAAGTAAATAAGTAAAATAACTACTAATGAAACGATTACGATACCAGAAATTATCGAGTACCTCCTGATGTTTTCCTTTCTAACTTTTTCCTTGTAGAGACTATCATAAACCTCTTTAGTGGTATCCTTTGTTTGCTTTTTCTTTTCCTTATCTTCCATAACCTGTGTCCTACTTATGGTTTATTATGGATAAAAAGAGGAATTTTTTCAACATTTTTAGATTATGTCGAAAAATTATAGTCAATCTATTAACTTCTTAACAAAGATTTTTGATTAGGTAGGTGGACGGAACTGCTAAAGTTAATTTGTGCTTAAAGCACAGGTGCTATTAAGCGCAAAATGCTATTAAGCACAGATTTTTTCAACAAAATCGTGGCATGTTGAAAATATTTTAGGATATAGTTTATAAAACAGGCTATGAATATAATATGTCCTTCTTGTGGTAATGAAATAAGAGAGGATCGCTTCAAGAGAAAATATTTGTATAAGACTCTAAGCAAAGAATATAAACTGTATCACTGCGATAAGTGTGATTTAGAGTTTTGGACACCTCTTGAGTTCGTGAAGGAAATATATGAGAACGAGGAGTTGAGGGCGTATGAAGAATTTCATCAGGGGGTGATAGATTTGAGTGATGATCATTTTATGTTTTTGAGATCTTATGAAGGTAGGGTGAATGGATTAAAGTTACTAGACATAGGTTGTGGTAATGGTTCATTTATATACAAGGCTAAAGAGTTGGGTTTTGATGTGTATGGCATAGATATTGATTCAAAATCAATTCAGGCAGCTAGTGAAAAGCTTGGGCTTAAGAATGTTTATAACATGAGTTTGGATGAATTTGTTGAGTATGCCAAGAAAGAGGGGTTGAAATTTGATGCTATAACATTTTTTCAGGTACTGGAGCATCAAACTGATCCAAGTGGGTTTATACAGAAAGTTAAGGAATTACTAAATCCAGGTGGCAAGGTAGTTGGTGCTGTGCCTAATAGAAATAGGTTATTTGCAGAATTTTCAAGAAGTGGTAGAACTTATGATTTTCCACCACATCACTTTTTGTGGTTTAATAAAAAGGCTTTGGAAAATATATTCTTAATTAATTCCTTTAAAGTTAGAGTATCTAAACTAAAGCCAAGCTTTAAAATGATTATTAAATTTATGTTCGACCTTTTATATGATAGAACTAGACTAGGTATTTTCAAGTTAAGTGTTTCTGAGAGATTTTTTTCAAATTCAATTACTCAGAATGTTCTCATATTGGTTTTTTCTCCAATTGCTTTGACATTTCAGGGTATTTATAATTCTGACTTATATTTTGAGGCTTCGGAGGAATGAAATAAGTTTAGAAAGTGATTAAACGCTTTGGGGAAATTTTTCTATTAGGTAAAGAGGAGTTCCCAAATTTGATTATCCCTTGTCATTCTGAACGAAGTGAATAATCCCATTACAAAACAGAACTCTGTAACGATCTCTAAAAATACACAGAATTCAAATTATAGTTTAAACTTCACAAAATACTTATAGGGTTTCTGTCAATCTCTATGTATACTCCTTTCCTACCTCTTAATTCTCTATAAACAGCCTTCTGAATGGTTGTTAAGAGTTCTTCATCTTTGGTTTTCACTATTATTTGATACCTGTAATTTTTTGAAATCTTCTTGATAGGTGCAGGTAAGAGAGGAGATACGAATGTGTCTCCCTTTTTGAATGCTATACCTTCTATGATAATCCTAGCAGCACTGCCAATCTCCAAACACTTTTTTTCTTCTTCAGATCTGAATATAAACCTAGTGATGTAGTAGAAAGGTGGATATCTAAAATTTTCCCTTCTTTTTATCTCTTCATTATAAAACTCTTCGTAATTTTGTTTTACACCAGTAGTTATACTATAGTGTTCAGTATCGTATGTCTGAATTATTGCCTTTCCCTTCTTTTCTCTCCTACCAGCTCTACCTATCGCTTGAGAAACCAAGAAAAAAGTTCTCTCAGAAGCGTAAAAGTCCGGAAGCCTCAAAGAAAATTCAGGATAAAAAACACAAACGAGATTTATGCCCGGTATATCAATACCCTTAGCTATTATCTGCGTACCAACAACTATATCTAAATTCCCATCTTTAAGCTCTTTGTACAAAGAATCGTATGATTCTTTACCTCTCATACTATCCATATCAACCCTACGAACCTTATATTTATGAAAAACATTCCTCAAAACATCCTCCACCTTCTCAGTCCCTAAACCAATCTCCTTTACTCTCGAAGATTTACAAACTTTACAAACCTCTGAGTATCTCTCTTTGTACCCACAATGATGACATTCTAAAGAACTTTTGTACTTGTGATATGTAAGAGATACATCGCAGTTAGGGCAAGAAGGAACATACCCACAGTTTTCACACATTACAAACTGGCTATATCCCCTTCTATTAATAAAAATTAGCACTTGCTCATTCTCTTTAAGCTTGTTTGTTATTTCGTAAAGTACTTTAGGGGACAAAACTGTATTACCTTTCTCTTTCTTCATATCAACAAATTCAACTTCTATTTCCTGGTACCTCGAGTACCTATTAAGGAGCTTAAGCAATTCATACTCACCATTTAAGCCCCTGTAGTAGCTTTCAACTAAAGGCGTAGCACTACCTAAAACGGTAGTGATATTTCTCTTTCTACTAAGCCACCTAACCAAATCACGAATACTATACCTAGGAGTACTTGACGATTTGTAAGAAGTCTCATGTTCCTCATCTACAATTATAAGTTCCAAATCATTGAAAGGTAAGAAAATAGAGGATCTGGCACCTATGACAATTTTTTTTATTCCTTTCATAACATCCATGTAGATGTTAAACCTCTCACTATCAGTAAGCCTACTATGATAAACCCCTAAAATTTCTTTAGGAACAAAAGAAAACCTATCAACAAGCTGAGGTGTAAGCGATATCTCTGGAACAAGTAAAAGGCACGACCTACCCCTATTCAAAACATCCCGAACTAGCTTTCTATAAATTTCAGTCTTACCACTACCTGTAACACCATAAAGAAGGAATATTTTACCACTACCAAAAGAATCCTTTACCCTAGAGTAAGCAATTTCCTGCTCCTCAGTCAGCTTGATATCTAAATCAATCAATTTTAATTCTCTTTCTAAATTCTCAGGCTCAACTTTTCTAGAATACCTAACACCTTTAGGAATCATCAAAAAAACAGCCTCCGAGAGTGTACATGTATAATACTCAGAAATGAACCTAGCGAATTCCATTTGTTCATCAGAAAAGACAGGTTCCTTGTCAATAAGAGAAATAATTTTTCCCAACTTGTTAGGTCCTGGCTCATCGGATATATTAACTATTATGCCTTCAGCTTCCTCCCCTGAGAAAACAACTCTAACTCTTTCGTATTTCTTAGCCTTGCTAGAGAAGTCCCCTAAATCATACCAAAAGGTACTTTCAACAGGAAGGTTTATTAATATCTCAGCGAACATACTATTCCCAATCTTTCAATTTCTCCCTTTGCTTCTTTATGAAATCAATTCTCTGAGAACTAAAATCAACTTTCTCAAACTTTTGATTGGACCCTTCTTTTTTCTTAAATAAAGAAAGTAAGGTATCTATAAAATCCTCTTTAACCTTGCTAGCGTCCTGGCTTTTCTGAACATTGAGAATGTTTATTAACTCTTTGTCTTCAATCTTAGTCAATATGCTAGCTCCTCTATCTCCTGATGACATAACAAAGTAGTCTTTGCCTATCCTAACTATGTAAAGGAAAACACCTTGTGTCAAAGCCTTCGAAGCCATAACTTCAATTATTCCATAATCGTCAACAGGAGCACCAACAGATTTTTTGACGAACCTAAGAGCAACATAAACAATAGCGACAACGATAACCAATGTAACAAGAATATTAAGTATATCAACAACAACCCCCCAAAAACCTCTATCTTGATTAGCAGTCTCCTGGTTATAGTACCTATCAAGAAACCCTTCATCAGTGTTCGTTTCCTGAGGAAAAGCACCAGAAACAAAAACCAAAACAACCAAGATAACCAAAAGAACCTTAGCCAACTTCATAAGACAATTTTAAAAAACCATAAAACCTGTATCAAATTAACCGATATTATCCTAGTATAAAGGAAGGTTTCCCATCCTTTAATTACTTCTGAGGCAATATTACAAGTTATGTGATAATTATCACCTTTACCTATATTAAGTAAAGACAACTCTACCTACTGCTTCGTTATAACTTGAAATAGCATCTTCAACATATTTAGGACGTAGATATCTATTAGTATTTTCATTCCCAGACCCATCATCAGAATAAGAAGATGTATCTACGTTATAATCTCTTATATTCCAAATCTTCATAACTTGAACAACCATAATTCATAATAAAATTATGAAAATAATAACACCAGAAGAAAGCAAACTAATAGATTCACTTCTTCAATCCAAATTCGGCATTGATTCCCTAATACTTATGGAAAATGCAGCGAGAGACACACTAGAACTTTTATCAAAGATAACAAATAACGAATGGAATAAATACAACTTCTTAGTATTCTCAGGTACAGGAAACAACGGAGGAGATGGAATAGCACTAGCCAGGCACCTATCATCATTGCCCCCTAACCTAAAAGTCTTTATCGTTGGAGACACAAACAAAACAACAAAAGAAACACAGAAAAACATAGAAATACTATCAAAAATCTTTGAAAACATTTTCTTTATACAAGAAACAAACGAAGATATAAAAGTTTACAACAAAGATAAAACAACAGAAAAGGAGTTAAACCACATCTACGAGCACTTCAATACCAACACAATAATAATAGATGCTTTAGTAGGTGTAGGCGTAAAAGGTGAATTAAGAAGCCCAATAAAAGAAGTAGTAGAAATAATAAACAATTTAAAAGAAAAAGGAGCAAAGGTAATATCAATAGATGTACCATCAGGACTAAATCTGAGCCTAAAGAAAAGCGAAGTTATAAAAACAACCACAGCCGTAAAAGCAGATAAAACAATAACATTCTTCTCTATTAAGTCAGGAATGTTCTTTAGAGAAATTCAAAACTTCCTAGGTGAACTTGTAGTATCAGACCTAAAAATTCCTAGAAGTGTTCTAGAATCACTAGTAGAAAGCAAGGTATTTTTACTAACTGAAGACCATTTCACTAGATACCCTGAAAAGGATATAATGGGTGACAAAAAGAAGTACGGAAGAGCAATATTTATAGGCGGTAGCGAAAAGTATACTGGAGCCCTAATATTAGGACTTAAGGCATCAACAAAAACAGGTGTAGGCTATACCATAGCCATAACACTAGAAAAGTATGACAGCATAGTAAAATCACAATTACCAGAAGTTATTTCTATACCTCTACCCTCACGGGATAGAGGATTCTTCTCAAAAGAAGACATAAAACACATCAAAGAAATAGTAAAGCCCGATGATGTAATAGTGTTTGGCAACGGAATAGGAACCAAAGAAGAGACAAAAGAATTCACAACCGAATTTCTAGAATCATTCAAAGAAAACATAATCGTTCTAGATGCTGACGGAATAAATAACTTGGCTTCAAATAGAGAGCTAATAAAGAACTTAAAAAACCGAGAGAAGCTAATAATCACACCACACTTGAGGGAATTTGAAAGGCTATCAGGAGAAGAAAATGCTGATGAAGACCCTTTCGGGAAAGGACTAAAATTTTGGCAGGAAACAAAAGTCAACTTAGTTCTTAAAGACAACATAATGTATTTTTATTCGCACGATGGCGAAATATGGATATCAAACATGAACAAATCAAACCTAGCCAAAGGCGGAAGCGGCGACATCCTAGCCGGACTAATCGGCGGTAACGTTGCTTTCACAAAGGACATAAAAAAAGGAGTGCTACTATCCTTCTTCATGCTAGGTAAAGCATCAACTAAAGCACAAGAAAAATACCCCACCTCCTCCCCCAGCCCAGTCGACATAATAAACGAACTTTAAGTGTTTATAACACGAGTGTTTATAACACAAGTGTTTATAATATACATACTTGACTTACTTCTAACCATTACGAATACCTAAACACAAAAGCACTGTATTTATAATACAAAATATTCCAATTGGCTAGTAGCGTTAATGATTAATGTTAGAAGAATTCTATAGGAGAGGCGTAGCGCCTCTCCTAAATGAATTTTATTTTTCTTGTTCCTGGTAAATGTTACCTCTTTTGCTAAGCAAGACAGCGATAGCAAGAGCTATCAAAGCAACCAATACAACAACCACCTTGACCCATATACTGAGATTCAATATCACTATAGGAGCAATTAGAAGTGAAACGAGGTTAACAACCTTAATCAATGGGTTGAGAGAAGGACCAGCAGTATCCTTGAATGGGTCACCAACGGTATCACCGACAACAGCAGCCTTGTGAGCATCTGTACCTTTTCCACCTAAGAATCCGTCTTCAATCTTCTTCTTAGCGTTATCCCAAACACCACCAGCATTAGCCATGAAAACAGCAAGTAATTGCCCAGAAAGTATAGCACCAGCCAAGAAACCACCTAGAGCCCCAGCACCAAACAAGAAACCAACAAGTATTGGCGAGAATATAGCCAAAATTCCGGGACCAAGTAATTCTTTTTGAGCCATGGCAGTAACTATATCAACTGTCTTACCATAGTCAGGCTTCTCTTTCCATTCCATTATTCCAGGTTTCTCTCTAAACTGCCTTCTAACCTCTTCTACGACCAAGAAAGCAGCTCTACCAACAGCTTTGATAGCAAAAGCTGAGAACAAGAAAGGAACAGCTCCACCGATAAGTAACCCAACAAACACATCAGGTAAATTTATCTGTATACCCAACTCAAACAACCTAGCCTCGTCTATGAATGATCTAAAGAGAGATATAGCGGCAATAACTGCAGTAGCTATTGCCAAACCTTTCGTAAGTGCCTTGGTTGTATTACCTATAGCATCCATTCTGTCAAGTACTCTACTTGCCCTTTCCTCTTTGACACCTGACATTTCAAATATACCATGAGCATTATCAGTTATGGGACCGTATGTATCCATAGCCAGTATATAACCTGTAGTTGTCAATAATCCTAAACCTGTTAGAGCAACACTATAAGCAGCAAGCGAAAGATTTTCAGGAAACACAAGTATAGCAGAAATAATAGTACCTGCTATTGCCAATATACCCCAAACGGAAGATTCCATACCCACGCCCATACCTGTGAGGATAACAGTTGCCGGACCAGTTTTACTTGAATAAGAAACCTCGGTAGCAGGTTTTTTATCAGGATGAGTAAAGTAATCAGTTAGCCACATTGTCACAACTGCCAAAATTATACCAATTGAAGGCGGTATCAAAAACCTAAAATCAGGATTGCCAGTAGCAGGATCTATCAAATATAGCCAAATAACAATAGCAAAGCCAACTATTGAAAGAAAACCAGAAAGTAAGTATCCTCTCGTTATTCCTCTCATTGGGTCACTTTCATCTTCTCTCATCCTAACGCTCCAAATACCAATCATTGACGAGAAAACACCTATAGCCCTAAGAATCAATGGAAACATTATAAGATTCAAAGCAAAACTTGTAGCATTATCACCATACTTGGCAACAAAGCTTTGGTCAAGGAGTGTAGCAGCTGCAAGTATGATAGCAGCAACTAAAGTTACCTCGTATGATTCAAACACGTCTGCGGTCATACCAGCACAATCACCAACATTATCACCGACATTATCAGCAATAGTAGCAGCGTTTCTTGGGTCATCTTCAGGTATTCCTTTCTCAACTTTACCTACCAAGTCAGCACCAACATCAGCAGCTTTGGTATATATACCACCGCCAACCCTCATAAACAGAGCAGCGAGAGCAGCACCAAAACCAAATCCCACCAAAACCTTCATAGCCTCTTCTCTAAATATCATGAATATTATAGTAGCACCCAAAAGACCAAATCCCAATGTGAACATCCCTGAAACAGCACCAGCTCTAAACGAAACCTTTAGAGAATCAGAGAAGCTCCTTGTCAAAGCAGTGTAAGCTGTTCTCACATTTGCCTTGACAGCAAGCCACATTCCAACAAACCCAGCACCATACGAAGCAAAAACACCCATGAGGAACGCAATAGCTATACCCAAAGGCAACCTGATATCCCCTTTGTAAACTTGCTGATACACGAAAAACAATATCACCATCAAAGCAATGATGAACCATATCATTGTGTTGAACTGCCTTCTGAGATAAGCCATTGCTCCTTCCTCTATCGCAGAGGCAACCTCTAGCATCTTCTGGTTATCAACATTAACCCTAAGCACATACCTAACGAGAAATAGACCATACAGAAGCGCAACAATAGCACTTGCAAGAACAAAGTATAATATACCCCACTCTACAGGCCCAAAAGTCGGAAGCACTATTTTACTCTCCATACAGGGAACCTCCTTTTCCAATATTATCAAACAAATAAAACAACTTTTCAACAAATACTACCACGAAAAAAACCTCTTTTTTCGTTTCTTCTTGAAAATGCCACATTTCCTTGAGTATAATTATATTACCGTAGTGGGCCCGTAGCTCAGTTGGGAGAGCACTACAATGGCATTGTAGGGGTCGTGGGTTCGAGTCCCATCGGGTCCACATTTCCCTACTTTATCCCAACCACCACCATCGAACTCATCAAAGTAAGGTCCCCTACCTTAACCTTACCTAAAACATGGTACATACCTGTTTTCACTAACTTAAAGTACCTATCTAATCCACTCGCATTAAGGTAAACCTTAATAAGCTTGGGTAAAAGTCCAAACTCAACAGGGTAAAATTCCAAAACTTCCCTAAATCCTACAGATTTAAGCAACTTCCTAAGCCCAACATTTGAGAAATAATGCAGATGCCCAGGAAGATAGTAATGATACCTTCCCCCATAAAACCTACTCTGAAGCCCCAATATATTGGCAGTCTGTACCAAAAATACCCCTCCTTCCCTAAGAGATTCAAAAACTTTCTTAACCGACTTCAAAGGATTATCCAAATGCTCTATAACCTCTACCATCGTAGCAATATCAAAAAAACCTTTCGGCAAATCAACATCATCTAAGTGCCCTTCAAAAACTTCTATTCCCCTTCTTCTAGCATAGTAGCTAGAATAGCTTGATATCTCAATACCATAAGGCTTTAACCCAAATTTGGAAGCTTCCAAAAGTAACCCACCAAACGAACAACCAATATCTATGATATTGCTAGGCTTAATCTTATTAAAACCCTCGTAAATCTTAATCAACTTATCTATCCTCTCTCTCCAAACAAAACTACTTCCCTTAACTCTTCTTTCATCAAGGTAAGAGTAATAAGAATTTCCAGTATAATACTCCTTAGAATAGAAATTACTCACCTCTTCCTTACTAGGCATCGGATACCTAAACCCAACCCTACAATCAAAACACATATAAACATCAAAATTATACCTTTCCGACCTCTCAAAAAACTTTACATTATCACTACCACATATGCTGCACTTCATTATTAACTTATCGGATAAGAAAAAACATCCCAAAATTTTTTAAATTAGCAACAATTCTTTCATAATTCATCATTGTATGAACGAATTTCTAAACACACTAATAGCACTACTAATAGTAGTGGTATCCATATTTCTAATATTCAGGCTAATAAATGCGATAGCTGTCACCCTCAGAGCAAGAAAGGTAAGAAACAAGAAAGTTAACCTCCCACCTAAGCTAAGTAAAATACTAACGGACAAAGGATGTCTAGTACTATACTTCTCATCTCCAATAGCCGAAAGAGGCTCAAAGAAAATGTCAAATGTAATGAAAATGATAAACGAAGAGTTCAAAAATGTCGTTAAACTTGACATAACGAAAGACAAAAAGGAAGCAGAATTACTAAATGTAATTTCAGCACCAACAACAATAATAATAGACAAAAACAGCGTAGTTAGATACTACTTAACAGGATTCAAACCTTACCCATCAGTAAAAAGCAAGGTAGAAAGAGTACTAAATATCTAACCTTAGCTAAACAGAATATGTAAGCGAATAAACTTCTTTAGCTAAGGATAGGTAATCCTGAGCACCTTTACTTTCCGGAGAGTAAAGGAATATAGGTTTACCGTACTTAGGAGCTTCAGCCAAGGAAAGATCAAACCTTATTATAGTTGAAAACCTCCTGACACTAACAGAACCAAAATAATCACTAACATTTTTATTAATGCTTTCATCAAAGTGAGTAATTAATACTCCATCTATTTTAAGATTTTTATTCTTTCTCTCTATTATCTTATGAAGAGTATTGAACATTTGATTAGCACCTTCCATAGACAAAAAATCATACCTTATTGGTATTATCACCTCATTAGCAGCAATAAGTGCACTCAACCCCATCATACCTATATTAGGCGGACAATCAATAATAACAAACTCAAATTCATTAATGACCTCTTCAAGAAATTTCTTAAGCAAATACTCTCCATCCTTCTTGAAGAATAAAACAGGCTCAACCTTTGACAAGTTAACATAAGAAGGCAAAAGATAAAGATTTGGTACTTCCGTACCAACTACAGCATCTCGTAACTTTGTCCTACCATTCAAAACACCAAAAACAGACCTATCAGGGGAGTTGGGTATAATCCCTAACGATATCGTGGCATTTGCTTGAGAATCAACATCTACAAGAAGAACTTTACTCCTATAAAAAATGGCAAAAGCCGAAGAAAGATTAACAGCGGTAGTTGTTTTGCCCGTACCACCTTTTCTATTTGAAATAGCAATCACCCTCGTCATAACAAATCCGATAAATCTTCCATCCTTTTCTTCACAAACCTATACCTCAGGAAAATCAAAAGCAAAACAACAAAAACAAAAGCAAATCCACCAACAACATACCATAGATATTTGGTAGAAAACACATTCTCCTCGTGAACGATAACATTAGTTTTACTAACGATGTTAGTCACATTAATAACTCTCACTCGCATAGAATACAACTTCTCACCAAGCCCTTTGATTTGAGTCAAAACCTCTTTTTCAAGATTAGTTACATCAGACTTACCATCACTACTAGCTTTAGACTTCTCAGAAGAAGATTGAATCTCAATCGCTTTGTTCAAAACAATTTTAAGAATATTCTGAATCGCTAGAACTTTTTCTATAACTTTATCATTCCTGCCAACTATGTAAGCCTTCACAGCCTCAGTAGTGTACCTCCTAATACTTGTTATCAGTTCGCTTTTATCAGGTACAAATTTCAACACTTCTTCAGAATAAACCTCATAAGTACTACTTTCATTAGAAATTGCACTTATAATTCCATCAGCAAAATTTATAGCCTCATTGAGGCTAGTAATGGCATTTTCATAATCACCAGTTATGAAATAACTAACCCCACTCTCAGCTTTCTCTCTCAAAGTCAGCAATGCATCACTTATATTACCAACTTCAACAGCATAAGAACAAACCTTACCTACCAAAATAAGTATTACAACAAAAGCAGAAAAAAGTATTCTATGTTTCTAAAGACAGAATTTCTTCTATCTTCTGTAGCATAGCTTTAGCAGTGTTATTGTTAGGATTTATCTTTAGCACATTCTCAAGCTCAACTTTAGCATTCTTGTAATCTTTATTGGCAAAGTAAACCATTGCCTTAGCAAAAGCTTCATTCTCTCTAGCCTTAAGGTTCTCCTCTTCCTTTTTCTTAGCAACTTCCGGACTAATTGACTTAGCTACCAACTTCGGAGCACCAACACTGAAACTCAGAGAACCGAAGTTATTGACCCCCAACCCATCAAAAGAACCAACATAATCAACTTTACCAAAATCAAGTCTATAAGAAACACCAACAAAAGCCACAACTTCGCTACTCACCTTCACACCACCTCTTATAATCAAATTAAGAGTAGGAACATACACAGCACCTAACGAAGCCCCTACGTCCTTAAACATAAAAACTTCATTATACCTACCAGAATTAAAGAGGTCAAGTGAAATGAGTAAGCTATCATCAAACAAAGAGTAAAAAGCCCCAACATTAAGAGTAAGAGGTACCATTTCAGATGTACCAGTATTCCATGTCTTTGATGAATAAACATCAAGCAAATTAACTTTAAAGCCCAAATCCTTTAGAGTATTCACAGGACTAAAAGCAACTCCCAAATCAACTCCTAAACCACTTCCCGAAATGTTATACATACTATCCGAAGAATACTTCACATTTACTCCCCAATCAAAAGGAATACCCACAAATTGAGCCAAACTACTACCTAGAGAAGCCAAAAAACCAAAACTACTACTACCGTAGGTACCCAAACTATTAGCATTTTCATCAAAAAGTTCAATTCCGTTTATACCTGAATAAACAACTGACAAACCAATACCACCCAAAAAGCTTACTCCTGTAATCCTTTCTAAGCTTAAACTAGCATTCCCATAAGCCAAAAACCTATCATAAGGCAAAACGCCAATAGATACATTGAATTCAAAATTCCTAGCATAAGCAACATCAAAAGGATTCTGTAAGAGACCCAAGCCGGCATTATCAATTCCTTTTATAACGCTAACATCGTTAGCGATAAGTCCTTTGTAAAAACTACCAAAAAGCGGATCACCTGCATAAGTATATCCAAAAGCAAAAACAACCAAAACCAAAGCAAAAATTACTCTCTTCATAAAACCACCTCCTTATTTAGCAACAAAAACTTTGTACACCTTACTAAAGGCAGCACCAGACGAAAGTGACTTAACATCAACCTTCACAAAGTAAGTACCATTAATAACAGCATTACCAAACTCATTGTTCAGATTCCATACTATCTCATTGAGCCCAGCATTCATAACCTCACCATTCTTGATAACCTTAACCTTATTACCACTAGCATCGTAAACTGAAATGTATACCGTAGATATCTCATTAAGCGAGAAAGAAATCTTCAAACTACTTTTAGCAGGGTTAGGATAAATGTAAACAAAAGAGAGGCAATAGTCTGTTTAGCAAGCTTGTAAAATTTATCGATAATTGATTATATTAATTGTGTGGGTATTGAAATAGAAGAATTAAAGAAAAAAATATTAGAACTCGTGAGAGAAGATGAAGACTTCGCAATGGAACTCAACAGAACAATCCTCAGACTATACTCCGATAAACTCCTAACAAAAACCTACCTAGACGAAGCTCTAGCAGAACAATCAAAAGAATTCGACGAAAAGCTTGCAAAACAATCAAAAGAATTCGATGAAAAACTAATAAAACTGAGAGAAGAATTATCAAGAGAGTTCGACGAAAAACTAGCAAGACAGTCAAAAGACTTCGACGAAAAGTTAATAAAACTGAGAGAAGAATTGTCAAGAGAGTTCGACGAAAAACTCGCAAAACAGTCAAAAGACTTCGACGAAAAGTTAATAAAACTGAGAGAAGAATTGTCAAGAGAGTTCGACGAAAAACTCGCAAAACAGTCAAAAGAATTCGATGAAAAACTAATAAAACTGAGAGAAGAATTATCAAGAGAGTTCGACGAAAAACTCGCAAAACAATCAAAAGAATTCGATGAAAAGTTAATAAAACTGAGAGAAGAATTGTCAAGAGAGTTCGACGAAAAACTCGCAAAACAGTCAAAAGAATTCGATGAAAAATTTAATAAATGGGCAGATAATATAATTGAAAGAATAACAAACAAGATAAACGCCATAGGTGGAAGATGGGGAATAGATGCAGAAAACGCTGTAAGAAAATTCGCTGAAAAAATAGTATCAGACTGGGGCGGAAATGTAAAAAAATGGAACAAAAAGGTGGAAATTAAGTTAGGCGATAAAGTCATTCACAAAGAGTACGAAATAGATATAGTCGTAAAAGACGGCAAAGAACTCTTAATAGAGGTCAAAGCCAGCTTTAACAAGGATAGTATGGAAAGGTTTGTGGAAGCATGCGAATTGTATGAAAGCACTGAAGGAAAAGGTAAAAAAATTGAAAGAATTGTAATCTCATTCTTCATATACGAAGAAGCTAAAGAAATAGCTAAAAAGAATAAAGTTACTATTATAACAAACTAAAAAGAGTTCGCTGAAAAATTCACAGGCTTGGCCTGACACAGGCTTGGCCTGTCAGGTTATACCTATCAGGCTATACCTGCTCCTTTGTTCATTAAGAATTAGCACAAATACTCTAAGTAGTCCCACCCACCCTATTTGTTGTAGAGAGACATCGTCTCTCTCCACTCTTCAGTCTTAAGCATTTAATACTTATCGTATATAAAAAAGTGCTACGAAGCACCTAAAAGTAATTTTTAAATTGTAAAGCATTGGTAACGGCTTGGCCGTTATGACAATTATTAAAAAACACATAAAGCTTATCAAACCTATCGTACGAAGACTTTATCTTATCCACCCACTCAAGTAGTTCACCCTCTGAATACAAGTAATCATACCTTAGCTTCTCACCCTTGTACCATTTCGTTGCATCCCTACTATGAAACCTAATATACCCCATTCTGTTGGTAACGAAAAACTCTCTCGGCATAAGCCCCCTTATATCAGGCTCATCAACACTAACGAAGGTTATACCTTCCTCTTCAAAGACCTTAAAAACTTCATCTCTGACCCAAGTATTGTTTCTAAATTCAATAGCAAGGACATAGTCCTTGAAAAAGTTTTTTAACTTAACTATATAATCTAAATTGCTTTCAGAATAAGCAAAGCTCTTAGGAAATTGACCAAGCAAAACATTAACACTACCAAAACTCCGCATACTATCAATAGCATTCAAAAATTCGTAAGACTCTTTAGGTAATTCAGTATAAGGAGGCAATAAACTTTCGGAATAGACTTGATGAGTAAATGAACTATGTAACTTTATGGTAAACTCAAAACCAAAAGGAACATTTCTAGCTATACTTCTAAGGGCATACTTATTAGGCAAGCTATAGTAAGTAAAGTTAATCTCAACAACATTAAAGTATTGCGAGTAGTAAAGAAGGAATTCATTTCTTTTTAAGTGAGAAGGATAAAAATTACCTACCCAATCGTCATAACTCCATCCTGATGTGCCAATTAGAATTTTTTTATCCATACACCCCAATAAAAATTCCTGCCCTCACTGAGCCACTTTTCATAGTATAACGTAGGCACAAACAACTTTCTAAATTCAAAAAGCCCCTCATCACTAAAATCCCAATTACCCAAAACCTTGGTAAATAGTTCGTTGACTTCACTAAAAATATACTCAATATCAGTAGCAAGGTTAAAAGTAGCACCAACTTTTGAGATTTTATCAACCATTATAGCGCTTGATATCTCAAAAAGCCTATTTCTCCAAGTAGAAGACTTGGGCCAAGGGTCAGGAAACAACATAAATGTTTTTGAAACAACCGAAGAAGGGAAAAAAAGAGGTATTATCTCCTTAGCATCGCCAGAAAACACAAATGTGTTTTCTAATCCTTCTCTTGAAATTTTTTTATAGCACTTCTTTGCTCTTTTGATATCAAGTTCTATACCTATCACATTTTTATCTTTAAAAGTCCTACCCAAATGAACGAGAAACACTCCATTACCACTACCTAATTCTAAAATCACCTCTCTGCTAAAAAGATTATCTAACTCAAAATTCTGAAAAGAGGTGTATACATCTGAGGTATATACCTCTTTCTTCATAGAAGCGAATACCCCCTTTTCATACATTTACCTTAACCTCCTCTACTGAATAATCACCAACTTTCAAAACCTCAAAAGTAACTCCCATAAATTCAATTTTATCGCCAACTTTTGGCATAGATTTATTAAGTTCTAATATGAGACCATTTAGTGTAGAAATCTTTGAAACACAAGGAAACTTCTCAACAACATTTTCGTAAAGCATCCCCAAAATATTGAAAAGATACCTTAAGCTAGTATTACCATTCAAAATAAAACTTCTCCTACCATATCCCTTAGCCTTGTCAATAAGTATAATGTCCAATATATTGGTTGCGAATATTTCCATATCAAAAACACCGATAGGCACCCCTGTGTCATCAACAACAACACCCAACTCATCAAGTGCTAAAGATGATTTACCATCAATCAGCTCTCTAACAGGAAGATTTTCATAAAAAACTCTTTCTATTTTCCTAGAAACCTCACCAAGTTTCTTGTTTTTAGGTAAATAAATCAAATCTCTAATATTGGTATACATCACTACCTTAAATCCATCAGAAACCAATATTTTCGAATACTTTGAATCTCTAATATATTCAAAAACTTCACCGATACTCATATCCTTAAATAGAACAGGTACCTCACTTATAGGTATCATCAATTCTTTTACTGTGTAATCCTCTATGTTAAGCATAGCTGTAAGGAATTCATACGCCTCCCTATCTTCTTCTTCATCTAACTCACCCTGAATAACCGATATAACATGAGTAAAAGACTGGTTAGAATTAGATGAAGGCAAAAGATTATTTAGTAAAGATAGAGGATAGAGTAACGAAGAAATCGTCAAAATTACATTTTCCTTGTAATGTCTAAAAACTAGCTTAGGAATAAGTTCAGAAAACACAAACAAGAAAGGTGTGATAAAAAGTATAGACAAAACAGCAGCTAACCACTCAGGTAAATCAAACCTCAAGAAAGCAAAGTAAGTTGAAATAGAAAATCCCACATTGCTCAAAGTATTAAGAAAAAGAAGGAAGAATATCAAAACCCTCTTGCCAAGAATGATACTTTCAACTTTTCTCAACTTCTTAGATGGCAAGTCTAACTTAGAAATATCATAAATGTTCAATGCTATAATAGCCGCTTCTATACCTGAAGCAAAAGCGCTAATTATAGCAAAAACCAAAGACAAAAATATAAGTTCCATACTACTCAATAGTTGCCTCTATCTCTTCAAGTTCTAACGGATAAATATCAGGAGTTGTTCTCAAACCTCTACCTTTTACTTTCGCCGAAGGCGAAACTATAGTTGTACTATCCGTTTTGTCGTTGTATATGATCCTTCTATTCCCATCCCAAACAAGCCTAGTAGAAAATATTGTTATCTCAGCATCACTCTTTTTCATAACAACATTACTTACAACCTCAGCCATATTTTTATCCTTATACAAAATACCGAAATTCCCCTTTAGTGAAGAAGTAACCTTACCCTTAGAGTTATAAAACTTTATATCTATATCTTTGAGCTTAATATTGCCGTCTTTGTAAATTATTGCTTCACCAGAAAAAAGTTCATACGACTTTTTAGTAGTTTTAGTGTCAATACCTAAATACTTAAACTCCTTGGAAACCAACAAAATTTCGTTTGTTTTGAAATTTTTGAAATCAACAGTTATTACTGGCGGCTCAACATCATAATAACAACCGCCAAAAAACATAACAACTCCAAAAACCAAAACAGTCCAAAAGTATGATAAACCTTTCATTTCTTTAATTTTAACATATCAAAAAAACAATTATCCAAAAAAGAGCCTAAGGCTCTTTTACTTATGGCTAAACTTTCAAAAATAAGTTTCAAAAACAACGATAAAGTATTTATCATATAAAGATATGAGTAGGTCTTCCGAAAATAGTTTCATGAATTACACGAAAGTTTACAAAGAGACGCAAATAGAAACGGCAAGTCCCGTAAAACTAATAGTCATTCTTTACGAAATAATAATTAACTCTATTGAGCAAGCCAAAATCTACATGGCAGAAAAAAAATATGACCTTGTCAACAAAGAGCTATCGAGAGCACAAGACGGGATAATTGAGCTTATAGCAGCTCTTGACTTTGAGAGAGGTGGAGACATTGCTAAGAACCTCTATTCTATCTACCTTTTCTGTAGTAGAAGGCTATTCGAAGGGAACATAGAAAAGAACCCGCAAATGCTAGATGAAGTTAAAAATATACTATCCAACCTTAAAGAAGCATGGGAAAAAATATCTACAATGGTTTCAGAAGAAACCACAACTCAAAGCCAAAGCCCAAAAGAACCCACAAAAAGCATAGACATAGAAGGTTAGTAAGTCCTCAAAACCCTAAAACCTTTTCCTATGTATACTCCGTTCCTTATAGCATTAGATATGAATCTCTTAGCTTTCTTTATGGCATTAATAGTACTCTCGCCTTTAGTAAGATAAGCTGTTATTGAAGCGGAGAAACAGCACCCGGTACCATGAACATCACCCTTGAAAAATTTCTTTTCCTTTAGTATTACAAACTCACTTCCATCGTACACTACATCAACAGCATAGTCACCTTCTAAATGCCCTCCCTTAACAATAACTACTCTAGCCCCCATCCTACTTATTTCCACAGCTGCCTTTTTCATATCATCCAAACTCTTTATTTCCATACCCGTTAAGAGTTCTGCCTCAGGAATATTTGGCGTTACAATAAACGCAATAGGTATCAAATTCTTAATCATCACTTCAACGGCATCATCTTTAAGGAGTGGAGCACCATGCTTTGACCTCATCACCGGGTCAACTATAACACCTTTAAGGTTCCTTGAAAGCTCTATATTTAACCTATCTGATACAACCTTTACTATGTCACTAGAAGATAACATCCCCGTTTTGGTAAAAACAATGTTCAAATCACTAAAAACAGACTCTAACTGTTTTTCAACAAATTCAGGCGTACAATCATAGATACCTTGCACACCCAAAGTATTCTGAGCAGTCAAAGAAGTTATTACAGAAGCACCGAAAACCCCTATAGCATTAAATGTTTTCAAATCAATCTGAATACCTGCACCACCACCACTATCCGAACCTGCAATCGTCAAAGCAACTCTCTCTAAACTCATACAGGAATTGTAATCAAAATATAACATGGGTATCAATATAAGCCAATTGTGTTTAAAAATTCACAGGCTTAGCCTGTGAATATAAGGTTCTTTTTAATTAATTTTATAACTTAATTAAAAAAGTTCTATTAAGCACAAAGGTGCTATTAAGCACTCGTTGGGAAGCTTCTATCTTTAACCCTTTTAATTACACTAGAGGCTATTTAGTACAAGGGGCTTTAAGCACAAATCACTATTTAATACTTCTTAATTTGCTGAGGAGATGTTTTACCCATTTCAACTCTTTAGTAGTTAAGTAAAAAAGTGTTTTAAGCACTTAATTTGAAAAGTTTTTGATTTTGGCAAAAACATGTATATATTATTATTAGGAGGTTAAGAGAAATGATGAACAAGAACTTTCTTATAGTAGTTTTCCTAATATCTCTAACTTTTAGCCTCTCTGGTTGCTTCAATATATTCTCTCCTCTATTTGTAGACCCGTCAGCTAGCGACCTTTCAAATGAATACGATGTTTCATACTTGGTAGAAATTGGAGAATACTACGCTGATATGGGGGATTACATAAACGCCAAGAGGTTCTTTGAGAGAGCACTACAAATAAACCCAACAAACTCAAGAGCACTAATAGGCATGGCAAATTGTGAATTCTTCTCAATAATCCCTAGAACGAACTTCATAGACTTTTTCAACAAGATAACCTCTAATACTAACACTTCCAATTACTTAGACTTCATAAATGTATTTATAGAAGATAGCAAATATTACAGTGCCTCAAGAGTAATAAGAAACAATCTCTATATAATATTATCGGGACAGTCAGATAACCCGAAGTTGTCAAATGACATAAATGTAAACCTTAACTTCAGCTTGTTCAACAAAATATTCTCTATTTTCTACGCTCTCGATTCAGACAAAAATAACATTGTAAACACAAACGATGTAGTATACAAATTCCTAATTGAAATGACTAACTCTTCAGATACTAATTTCATAATCCCAAACGATTTCCTATTCTTTGGTCGTGAAATAACCAAAGCAATAAAAGAATTCTTTTCTCTTGGCTTACAATCCAAAAAATCGCTATTCTACATATCAAACAGGCTAAGCTCCTCAGAAAACTCCCTAGAAGTACAACTATACAAGGCATTCAACGAAGTAGATACACAAATAAGCAACATTTACACGAATTATACAGAGAAATACACATTCTATTTAGATATGTACAACAGAATCATAGAATTATTAAACAAAAACGGAATATCAAATGTAAATAGCATTTTTGATCTAACAAACGCTTTAAGCATAACAAACTACGACACATTTGACTACACAGATATAACAAACATTCTTTCAACAAATGATTCAGCAGCATGGGACATACTAACAAACTACCTTGATATAAACAGATTAACCAATAGGTAAATTTATGAAAAGGATAATCGTTATATTAACAATATTTGTGTTATTGGCAAATGCATTTGGTGAAGTTGAATCTTTTCTAATGTCTCCCAAGCAAATGGCGTTAGGCGGAACAACTTTATTACATCCTTTTGAAAACATAGCTTTCCTAAAAAATCCTGCAATCGTATCGTACACAAAGCAACCCAATTTTTACATAGCTAAACTATCGTTTCTATCAGGTGCGAACATTGGATACCTAGACAAAGCATTAAATCTTTCATCATATCAACTTTCATCATTATGGGCAGGATTTGACTACAGCACACTACTAATTAATGCAATGAATGACCCATATGGCATTGCTCTGAACTCTGACCCTGAGATAGGATTGTTTGGACCTCTGTGCCTTGGATATGTAGGTAATGGTATAGGTATAATGTTATACGACAATTCGTTCTCTTCAATTGATGTAAAACAAATGCCTGGTTTACCTTACCTAGTGCTAAAATCATTCTCAGAAATAGGTGCAACTTTCGGTGTAAGCACATATTTTAGTATATCAAAGTTCTACACACTACACACAGGAATCAGTTTCTCTTACTACAAAAGGTACAAAGTACCTTTTGACAATGGAGTATCAATCTCTGAATTAATGAACTACTATGAAAAGACAAAAAGCAACATATACGAATACGATGTATCCGATAGCTTTTCAGGTAATCTAGGTGTAATACTGGATGACGGGAATAACCTAAAGTATGCACTAACATTAGAAAACTTCTTTGGGAGGACTTTTAATTGGTCTAAAATCAGATTCACAGAAGGTAAAGAGGAAACTCTAGAGTACAGCTACTACCAAACATATATACCACCATCACTAAATTTAGGTGTGATATACCACCTCCCTAAGATACCATATATACCCTCATTCCTATTGTCAGACTTTATGGTAGAACTAGACCTGAAAGACATAATAAATAAAGAATTTTGGTACAAAAAAATCTCCATAGGCTCAGAAATATCAGTGCTAAAGATAATAAAGCTAAGAGCGGGGATAAATCAGGGCTACCCAACCTTCGGATTAGGGATTGATGCATATTACCTAACCATAGACTTAGCAGTATACCAATACGAAAAGGGAATTTTACCCGGACAACAAGGGTCACAAAGCATATCATTATCAGTTGAGATAAAAATATAATACCAGGGAGGCGGAGCCTCCCTGTATAGAAGAGTTACCAAATTTCTAGTTTCAAACCAAGGCACCACAGAATTATGGCGGATTAGAAGATTCATTGCCTCTCTCGGGTAAGTTAACGTTATAAAGCTCTGACCCTAGATGCTCACAAATTGCTCTAGCTATCTGATGAGCTACGTAATCGATGTAACTTGGATCCCTTATTTTACGCCTAAGTTCCTCTATTTCCTCCTCTGAAAGTGAGGACCTTAGGCGGTTCTTAGATTGTCGAACCCTAACCTTGGACATCCTTGTCCCTCCTATATATTTTCTGGGAACATCCTTGTTCCCTTTTTTTCTAAAGTAGGTAATCAGGAAGGTAAAAAATGCCTTCCCTACCCACAACAACTACATCATAACAACTATCAAAATCACTCCCCAAATCTACAAAAAAATCTTCGGAAACTGCTAGAATTTTGTTAATTTTTACCCTATCTATCCGTTCCTCAGGCTCAACTACAGAAGTATAAGAAGACTTAACCTCAACAAACCTGATAACACCACTACCGAAAACAACAATGTCTATCTCGCCGTTCACTGACCTATAATTCATGAGAACTATCCCAAAACCTAGGGAAGACAAATGTTTAGCACTTCTTATTTCTGCTTCTTTACCTTTGTCATACTTTCCAAAAAACACCTTGTTTACTAAGTACTTAAGCAAAGCAGGTGAAAATTTAAGCCAATTTATAGCGTTCCTTTCAAAGCCAAACTTATCAACCAATACCCAAGAAAAATTGAAGCCCTCAAGCTCTTTTTCCAGTTTTGAGAACAAATCACTAAGAGGAACCTGATAAACCTTGAGAAACTTAGAAAGAAAAGATTGAGACTTTTCTAAAACCTTAAGCACTTGACTGCGGAGAGGGAGGGATTCGAACCCTCGGTACGGGGATTACCCGTACACAGCATTTCCAGTGCTGCTCCTTAGGCCGCTCGGACACCTCTCCGAAAATTACCTATCAGTGAATGGCAATAGAGCCATTATTCTAGCTACTTTTATCTCCCTAGCTATTTTCTTTTGAACCTTACCACAAAATTTCGTTACCTTGGAAGACTTTATCTTAGCCGTAATTGTCAAAAATTGAGAAAGAATATCAACATCCTTGTAAGTTACGTTAAGCAACTTCTTCGGACAAGTCATCTTCTTTTTTTTCACTTGATAAGTTTTTTGAACTTTTTGTTGCTCTTCAGATGTTGTTTCAATATTTTTTTCATCTAAAATCTCACTCATAAAACCCCCTACTTAAATTCTCTATCTTCTTCATCAAAATCTTCATAATCATCAAGGTCACTGTACTCATCTATATCGGACAAATCCTCATCCTCCTCAAAAAACTCACCTTCCTCTTCAAATTCTCCTTCCTCTTCTTTAAACTCTCCTTTCGGTGAGCTACTGCTAAGAATGTCACTATATGACACCCTCTTACTATCCAATTTTTCTTCATCCACCGGCACAGCCCCCATAGCTTCACCTTTTTGAATCTCCGTGACTTCTCTACCCCTTGTACCAAGAAGTACAATATTCTCTGCTACTATCTCTATAGCGGACTTCTTAACATTTTTACCATCTTGAAGAGTTTCCCACTCTCTCTGTACTAACCTACCTTCAACCATTATTCTGTTTCCCTTCTCAGCATAACTTTGAACAATCTCGCCCAACCTATCCCAAGCCACCACTGTAAAAAAGTAAGTTCTCTTTATATCTTTGTAATCATCATTTATAGCAATTCTGAACCTTACTACCTTCTTACCTACGGCTGTCTGCCTTACCTCAGGATCAGTAGAAATATTTCCTATCATTATCACTTTATTGAAAGACTTCGCCATTACAACTCTACCTACTTTTTCCTCTCTTTCTTTTTCCTTTCAACAACTCTAAGGATTATGTGCCTTATTATATTATCATCTATCTTCAACAATCTATCAAGATTCTGAACGGTTGAATGGGTGCCCTCAAAAACTATAAACCTATAAATACCTTCCAAGTACTTTACTCTGTTCTTCTTTATAGGGTAAGCTAATTTTCTTCTCCCCATCTCTGATTCACTAATAACACTACCGCTATACTCTTTGATTATACCCTTAACCTTCTCAACAACATTTGGTACAATGGCTTCATCAGGTATAATTATAAAACCAAGCTCATATTTTCTTTTTTGGTTAGCTTTAGCAGAAATTATTGCTTCCCTTATCTGAGTTATATCCATAATACCTCCCACACTAGGATTGCACACAATCCTAAACCGAGCAGCCCTCGGTCAAGGCTTTGCAAATAATTATCTAGAAAACAGTCAAACAATTTCAAGTTGGAGAGAGGTTTTACGAAGCACAAAGTGCTATAAGAAGCACCTGAAGGCTTTTAGGAAATAGCCTTAGGAAGGCTAAATCATTAATAATTCCTTTATGGAAGAAAATTTCTCAAGGCTAAGAGGGTTTCAGGATATATTCGGTGAGGACCTAGGGTACTTTGAGCTCATAGAAAAAACCTTCAGAAAATATGCAAAGCTTTACGGTTTTAAGGAAATAAAGTTACCAGTTCTAGAAAGAACTGAGTTATTCGTAAGAGGAATAGGAACCTCAACAGACATCGTAAGAAAAGAAATGTTCACTTTTGAAGACAGAGGCGGAAGGAGTGTAACATTAAGGCCCGAAGGAACAGCTTCGGTAGTAAGAGCATTTCTAGAAAACAATCTAATCAATTTACCTCAATACAGTAAAATTTTCTACTCTGGACCAATGTTTAGAGCAGAAAGGCCACAGGCAGGAAGACTCAGACAATTTCATCAGCTAGGCGTTGAATGGTTTGGCGGAGATGACCCATTAATTGATTTTGAAGTTATATCGATGTTAAACGAAATACTTCTAGAACTAGGACTAGATGATAGTACGAAGCTTCACATAAATAGCGTAGGATGTGAAATATGTTCACCTAACTACAAAGAGAAACTAAAAATATTCTTTGACGAAAATAAAGAAAAATTCTGTGACGATTGCAAGGATAGAAGAGAAAAAAATATCCTCAGAATATTTGATTGTAAAAACGAAACCTGTAGAGTAACACTAGAAAAAGCCCCAAAAACAACAGAACACCTATGTGACACCTGTAAACATCACTTTGACACACTGATAAACTTAATGACAAAAAGCAACATAAACTTTGAAATCAATCCCAAATTAGTGAGAGGACTTGACTACTACACAAGAAATGTCTTTGAAGTAGTATTCGAAGGAATAGGTGCACAAAACGCTATAGCAGGTGGTGGTAGATACAATCACTTAGTAGAAGAATTTGGTGGTCCATACACACCTGCTTTCGGCTTTGCTATGGGTGTAGAAAGAACAATAATAGCATTGAAGCAGAAAGAAATAAAACTACCAGAAGAAAACTCAATAGCAATATGCACAATATCAGAAAACGAAATACCAAAAGCTCTAGAGATAGCAAAAATTACAAGAGGCAAAGGCATAATCACACACATACTGAGTTACTACAGTAAAATAAGCAAACAGCTCAAAATAGCCGATAAGCTAAATGTAAAATACACGATAATAATAGGTGAAGATGAGGTAAAAAATAACACCGTACAAGTAAAAAACATGCTATCAGGCGAACAAAAATCTATGAAAGTAGAAGAAATGACAACCTTAGAAATTTAATTCTAGCTTGGCTTAGCCTAACCTATCAAGCCACGATGGATGATAGACATACCTAAAGCACGACGGGCACTGAACAACATCATTACCAAACTTTATTTTTTCAACAACCATGTAAGGTAGTATTATATTACAGCCACTGCATGCATAATAATGGTCTTTGTACTTCTTAAGATTTCCCAAATCCTCTATAGGAACAATAGCCAATCCTCCCTTCTTAGTAAGAAGGTTATCAAAGCTTTGAGCAATATGAGCAGGTATCTGAGATAATTTCTTCTCCTTCAAAGCTTTAAGCTCTTCAACTTTATCTATAAGCTCTTTTGATTGCTCCTCAACAACTTTCTCTTCTGCCTGATACTCTATACTAAGTGATTCATAAGCTTTTTTAGTTTCCTCATACCTATCGTTTATATCATTTATCTGCTCCTCTATACTTCTTAGCTCTTCAGATATCTCGCTAATGCTAGCCCTCAAAGTAGTAACCTCTATGTTAAACGACTCAATACTTCTCTGATTCCTAGCTATCTCACTCTCTCTTTCCATGAGCTCAGCTAATCTCTTTTTAGCATTTGCTAAATTCTCACTGACTAACTCCTTAGTCTTGAGCAATTCTTTTTTCCTCTGCTCGTATTTCTTCAACATACTTGAAAGTCTAGCCAACTGCCTAGACATATCATCTAGGTTTTTCCTTTGCTCGAGAATCTTCTTTTCTATCTCCAAAGCATTGGAATAAATATCCTGAACCTCAATAAGAGTATGGATAATTTTCTTAAAATCTTCTTTAGAAAGGACTTGAGACCTCATAAAAACACCTGATTGAATAAATAATCAATGTGGGCCCGGCAGGACTCGAACCTGCGACCCGCTGATTATGAGTCAGCTGCTCTGACCAACTGAGCTACAGGCCCACAAATTGGGAAGGGGCGGAATCGAACCGCCGACGCAGGGCTTTTCAGGCCCTCGCTCTACCGACTGAGCTACCTCCCCGTACTTTGGAGAGAGGAGGATTCGAACCTCCGAAGGCGTAAAGCCAGCAGATTTACAGTCTGCCCCCGTTGGCCGCTTGGGTATCTCTCCAAAGCACCAACTACCAATCGATGAGAATTAATATAAAACAAAAATTATCTAAAAATCAAGTTTGTTAAAAAAAGTGCAAAAATCGGTGCACCTATGATACCAGTCACAACCCCAAGAGGCAACTCATAACCACCAACAATGACTTTAGCAATCATGTGAGAAAAAACGAGGAAAACCCCACCTAAAACAAAATTCAAAACCACAGCATCCCTAGTATTAAGAATACGACACCTATAAGTAAGCAAAGTCAAAGTATTCGGAACAATAAACCCAACAAAACCAACAATCCCTGTAAGCAAAACAGAAATAGAGCTAAGAAATACAGAAATAACCAAAAATACACTCCTCCACATCCTAACATCAACACCCAGAACTTGAGCATCAACTTCACCAATTGATAGCACATCAATATACCTAGACAGAAAAATCATAAATATAAGAACAAATACCTCTATCCCAAGGTAAACCAAAACAACTCTAAAATCATTAATCCCAACACTCCCCATCATCCACGTAAAAACTGAAGAAAGAGTATTAGGGTCAAAAAAGGATTGAACAAAAACAACAAGCGAAGAGATAAAAACATTCAAAACCACTCCTAAAATAACCACTCCGATTGAGTCCTTACTGTAAAGAGAAATCAAAACCAAAATAATACCTGGTATAAGGCCAAACAAAAACGAAATCAAACCTTTCCAAAACAAAAACAAAGTGCTAAAAGAAGGTAGAAGATAAGAAGCAACCACATACCCCAAAGCACTACCAGACAAAACCCCCGTTATCCCTGGATCAATTAAAGGATTCTTCAGAATCCTCTGAAGAACAAACCCTGAAAGTGCTAACGAAGCTCCGGAAATAAAAACGGAAAACAATTGAATTAGCCTGATATAAATAATTCTAGAGCTAGTTTCATCCCCACCATTCAGTAAATACCCAAAAAAACTAATTCCTGAACTACCAACCTCCATGTAAACAAAGCAAACAATAAGCAACAAAACAAAAAAGAACAAGAACACAAATAACCTTTTCATTTGATTTCTTCAGGCTGTATACCCAAACTTTCGAGTTTTCTGTAAAGATAAGTCCTATCGAGGCCCGTAGCTTTGGATAACTCAGTTATGCTATTACCGACTTTCGCTATCATTCTCTGAAAATATATCTTTTCAAACTGAGACTTAGCATCTCTATACGGAAGGTCAAAGTTTATACCATCCTTCGTATAACCGCCAACCAAAATCTCTGAGGTATATTCTCTAACCTCATCTAGAGTTATTCTACCTCCTTTAGACATTATCACAAGTCTCTCGACTATATTTCTTAATTCTCTAACATTACCGGGCCAAGAATACCTTAAAAAAACTTCTTTAACTTCATCAGAAAATTCCATTCCTTTCTTACCATACTTGGTGGAAAACGCATTCAAGTAATACACTGCTATAGGTATAATATCCTCTTTCCTCTCCCTGAGAGGAAGGATATGAATAGGTATAACATTTATCCTATAATATAGGTCTTCCCTAAACTTCCCATCTTTAACCAAAGTTTTCAAATCTCTGTTTGTAGAGAAAATAAACCTAACATCAACTTGAACCCCTTTATTAGAACCCAACCTATACACAAATTTCTCTTGAAGAACTCTAAGAAGTTTAGATTGCAAAGAAAGAGGCATTTCAGCTATCTCATCAAGGAACAAAGTCCCACCATTAGCCGACTCTATTTTACCTTTCTTAGATGATATCGCTCCTGTGAATGCCCCTCTCTCATAACCGAAAAGCTCCGATTCAATCAAAGTTTCAGGAATAGCAGCACAGTTTATATCGACAAAAGGTTCCCACCTCCTGGAACTTTTCAGATGTATAAGCCTAGCTACCACCTCCTTACCTACACCATTCTCACCCGTTATAAGAACACTCGCATCACTATCAGATATTTTGTCAATAAGCTCAAGCACATTCCTCGTATGCTCAGACTCACCAACAAGCTTGTATTCAGACCAATAACTACTTTTCTCAAATTCAAGTTCTCTAAACTTCAAGGCGTTTTTAACAGTACTCACAAGCTTATCTATTGATATGGGCTTTTCTATGAAATCAAAAGCACCTAGCTTTATACACTCAACAGTAGATGAAATAGTACCATGCCCAGATATCATTACAACAGGCAACATAGGAAACTGCTTCCTTATCTCCTTGAGAATCTCTATACCATTCACAGAAGGCATAAGCAAATCAAGCAAAACCAAATCAACATCCTCAACATTAAGTATACCCAAAGTGTTACTACCTTCATTAAGAGTTATTACAGAAAAGCCATAATCCTCAAGCACCTCTTTAATCGTCTTAGTTATGTTCATTTCATCATCAACAACCAATATCTTGTACATATTTAGATAAGATCTTTATCCTTCAAAAACGAAAGAAGAACATTGTTAAATTCCTCAGGTTCTTCTATAGCGGACAAATGTCCGCTCTCATCAAAAACAACAAAAACTGAATCTTTTATAGATTTCGCCATGCCTTCCATAACATCCAATGGAACTACTCTATCTTTGCCACCAGCAATAACGAGCACAGGAACATCAATATCTTTAAGAATCCCCGTATAATCAGGCCTAGTAGCAATAGTATATATCTCTGCTACTATACCTTCAACACTTCCATGGCCTATAATCCTATCTATAAAGTCCTGAATATCAGCTCTCTTCCTTTTAGTTTCCTCAGAAACCAAATTGGCAAAGAATTCTTTTACATACTTTTCTTTGTTTTCCCTAACCTTTTCTATATCACCAAGCCTCTTTTTCTTACCCTCTTCATCAAGTGCTTGTGGTCTAGTATTACAGAAAACCATACCAGCAACAATATACTTGTGCTGTTTCCAAAACTCAAGCATTACATACCCACCCATACTAGTACCAAGAGGTATTAACTTTTTGAAAGGTAAACCTTTTATGTTTTCGTAAATTATATTTACCATTTCAGAAATATTCAAATCCTCCTTCGGAGGGTTCTCGCTATTCCCAATCCCTGGATAATCAATAGCTATATAAGGTATACCATGTTCATCAAGAACCTTGTATTGATTTACATAAATCTCTTTTGTCGCTATAAAAGGAGGTAAAAACAACAAAGCATTTTTGCCACTAGAAAGGTTATTATACTTTACATCTATCCTTGTCATAACTTAAGGATAGTAAAAAAAGATATTTAGTTTCAAATTTTACAATTGCTAACTAGCATCATTATTTTAAGCATCACACCCTATTTGATGAATTCCCTAATAGCAAAATGAAACTACAAAGCATCAAATCAATTTGATAAACTACATCTAAAATTATTATATTTATTGTAGGGTTTATGGAAGTAGAAATAGCAAAAGATATAGGTTTTTGTTTTGGTGTTAGGAAAGCAATAGAATCACTAGACAAAGTCGTTGATGAATACTCTAAAGAGGAGATATACGTAACTGGTGAACTGATACACAACAAGGACGCAATAAAAAAATATGAAGAAAGTAATGTAAAATTTTCTCAGAACATTAATGAATACAATGGAATTGTAGTTATAAGGGCTCATGGGATTTCCGACGAAGAAAGAGAAAAAATAAAAAGCAACCATAACGTAAAGAAAATAATAGACACCACATGTCCGTATGTTCTGAGAGTCCACTACCTGACAAAAAAGATGGTAAAAGAAGGGTATCACATAATAATAATAGGTGAAAAAGACCATCCGGAAACAAGAGGATACTACCTCAATGTAAAAGACAATTGTACTGTAATTGAGCCATCAGTAGGCATAAAGGAATTGCCTAAAGTAAAAAAAGTAGCAGTCTTCGCACAAACAACAATGAACTATGAAAAATTCAAGGAGATTGTCAAAGAGTTGGTAACAGAATTTGACGAAACAAGAATATTCATGACTATATGCCAACCAGTCATAAATAGGCAAAAATCTGTCATTGAGTTATCAAAAGAATGCGACCTAATGGTAGTACTAGGAGGATACAACAGCTCAAACACAAAAAAGCTCAGAGACTTATGTGCAAAATACACCGAAGCCGTACATGTAGAAAGAATTAGCCAATTAAACCCAGAAATTCTGAAAGGAAAAAGAAAAGTAGGAATAGCAGCCGGGACATCTACACCCGACTGGATAATCCAAGAAACTTACGAATTCCTCAAAAACTACACACCTTCATAACCTTAAGCACCACTTTAAGCAGTTCCAATTACTACGTAAATTTAAGAGTAGGACTATTTTACCTCAAATCTATTGTGCTTAAGGTGCAGGATTTTTTCAACAGATTATATTGAGTTTAAAAACATTTGGTAGTATGTTTAAAATTTATGTTATGGATATCACTCAAAGGCTTGTAAGCGCAGCAGAAATAGCAGACTTCATCTCTTCCATCTCATCTACATCACCCAGAGAAGCACTAGGAAAAGCAATTCTATTCCTAACTCAAATAACAGATTCAGACATAGGAAGTATATACGAAGTAGATTCATTAGGTGAAGGGCTCGAAATAAAATTCATGGTTGAAAAATCAGACGATAAACTTACTCTTAAGCCCAAAAGCAATACCTTTATACCTTTTGACAAAGGAATAGTAGGCTGGGTATACAGAAACAAAGCACCCTATATTTCAGATAATCTCTCTAGCGACAAATTTTTCATTCCACTGTCAGGAGAAACAAAATCAGAAATCACAATTCCTGTCTACGTAAAAAACGAAGTTTTATACATAATAAATCTAGAAAGCTTCACTGAAACCAAATACACTAAGGAATCTCTTGAATTAGTAAGCCTGATATCAACTATTTTTTCAAATATCCTTGAGAAATTATTAGAAATCGAGAAAAAGAACTTAGAAATAACATACTACATGATACTATCAAGAGTGTACAAAGCAACTCAAAACATAAACGAACTTGATACAGCATTTAAGAAAATAATGAATATACTTGTTGAGGAAGTAAGCATAGAAAGAGGAATGATATTTCTGTTTGATAAGACTGATAAAGAAACCTTAAGGATAGTTCAAAGCTTCGGCTTAACGGAAGAAGAGAAAAACAAAGGAGTATACAGAGTAGGTGAAGGCATAATAGGAAATGTCGCAAAAAATCTGTCTCCGATTTTCGTACCCAACATATGGAAAGACAAAAGGTTTTTAAACAAAACGGGAGTAAAGAGAGCAGCAAACAAAAGGATATCCTTTTTTGCTACACCTATAGTCTTCGGAAATGAGTTACTAGGAGTAATGAGTATAGAAAAGGAATTTAAGAACATTGCCGAATTTGAAACAATTGGTAAGCTTTTAAACGAAATTTCAAATAATATTGCCATTTCTGTAATGCACTATATAAAGAGAAAAGAGGAAACCAACAAACTACTAAGCGAAAACGAAGAATTGAAAAAGCAATTGGCATCAAAGTACAAGATAAGCAACATAATAGGTAAATCAGAAAAAATGCTAGAAGTCTTCAGAATTGTAAACATAGTTTCAGATACCAACTCCACCGTTCTCATAGAAGGTGAATCAGGAACAGGAAAGGAACTAATAGCCAAAGCAATACACTTCAACAGTAGTAGAAGGAACATGCCATTCGTAAGCCTAAACTGCGCAGCAATACCAGAAACACTACTTGAAAGTGAACTATTCGGTTACAAAAAGGGTTCATTTACCGGGGCAACAAGTGACAAAAAGGGTAAAATCTTACTTGCAAACGGCGGAACACTGTTTTTAGACGAAATAGGCGATATGCCTTTGTCCTTACAGGCAAAACTACTAAGGGTTTTACAGGAAAAAGAAGTAGAACCAATAGGAGGTCTACCTACAAAGGTAGACGTAAGAATAATAGCAGCCACAAACAAAAACCTTCAAAAACTCGTGGAAGAAGGGAAATTCAGACTAGACCTATTCTACAGGCTGAACGTAATAAAAATCTCACTTCCACCACTAAGAGAGAGAAAAGAGGATATACCTCTTTTGGTAGACGAATTCATAAGGAAATTTTCAGTAGAACACAAAAAGAACATAAGGAAAGTAGACAAGGAAGCTATGAATATTCTAATGGAGTACGATTGGCCCGGGAATGTAAGAGAGCTAGAAAATGTAATTGAAAGAGCCGTAATCCTATGTCAAAGTGACACCATAACCTTGGAATTACTACCTAAGGAAATATTGCTTCAAGCAAAATCACATGCAAACTACGAAGAGAAAATATCCGAAATCATATCAAAGTTCATTGAAAAAGCAGACATAAACAACGAAAATATGCTTTACGATAAACTAATAATCCCAGTAGAAAAAACAATAATAACCAAAGTACTACTCAAAACGAACAACAATAAACTCAAAGCTTCAAAAATTCTAGGAATAAACAGAAATACCCTTGACAGCTACCTTAAAAAACACAACCTTCAATAGAATCACAAATCAATTACATAGTGCCCATAGCAATTAACAATCTTAACACCTTCATATATTGTAATTCTGCTCTCTCTCCTATCGTAGATATGAACATGCCCATGTAAAAGATACTTAGGCTTATACTTTTTCATGAAATCTAGAAAAACCTTAAAACCCCTGTGAGGTAAATCTTTTCCATCATGTATACCAAAAGGCGGAGCATGGGTAATAACAACATCAACAGACTTACCAAAAAGCAACTTTCTTAAAGTCAATCTGAAATCCACACTTCTCACCTTTCTTCTCATCTCTTCTTCAGTGAACTGATGGGGACCATTGTTGTACTTATAGCTACCGTCAAACCCCACAAAATCAATTCCCTTAACATTCAAAATTTTACAATCAACGTTTATACCTCCAAAGCTCCCCCTGTAGTCAAATTGATACCCAAAATCAAACCTTGACTTACTAAGTTGGTTTAAAAAAGGAATACCATCAAAATCCCCTGTCACTCCCCTACCATATAAATCATGATTCCCATGAACATAGAGCAAAGGCACATTATACTTTGTCACGAGAAACTCAAGATAATCAAGCGGCAAATCACCACATGACACCAGAATGTCAGGATTTATTTTATCTGCTTCCTGGGACTCAAAGAAAAATTTTTCGACCACATCACTAACACAAAGAATTCTCATTATTCCTTACTCTTCAACCTCTTTTATCTTGTCCTTTATGAAGTTTTCAAACTCTTCCTTACTCATCTTGTCTTTAAAAAGCTCCCACATTGCTTGTTTCAATTCTTCAATAGAACTAAACTTAGCTCCCTTCTGAGCTCCCTCTTCAATATAATAATACTTTTTGGCCATACCAGCCCCCAACTACAAATAAATACTAAATATACTACATCCCACTTGTCAAGGATATAAGGTTGAAGGCACAAAATCCTTATCTTTGATTTCAATTTTATCTGCTGTTAGGCGATACGGCAGGCTTACTTTATTCAACATATTACCTTAACCTTTTTAATACTGCCTTTTGGATTACTTGAAAACGGTCTTTGATTCCAAAGTCTTTATACAAACTTTCTGTCAAAGAGCCCTCTGGATAATTGGTTTTCTCTTGTATTGCTATAAGTTCGGTTACAACAAGTAAAAATTCTACAGTGAATTCTCCGACTTTGTCTAAATCCTTAAATTGTTCAATATGCTCTGGTTTAAAAAACTGAAGGACTGGTGGAAATGAATTTATAGGTTTTATCTGACCAAGCATTGTTAAAATATGCTCTTTCAACTTTAGAGTCAAGGATGGATTGTAAGCGTATTTAATATACATTTCTACAATCAAATGAACATGCGCTGGCGTGCGTTCTCGTTTATTTGGTTCTCTGAATTTAACAATAAAATCATAAGGAGATTCCAGTTTTTTTCCAGGATAGACGATAATCTGGACATTCTCTTTGGTTGTATAAATAAGGTCATCCTCTTGTAACTGTCTGATTTTCCACATCTTGTAAGACAATTCCAGATAGTAATAGACCGTTTTTAATAAACTAATCATTTTCTTCATTTTTTCACCTCATAAACAATTAGATATTGATGGTCTATTTTTAAATAACTTTCCAAGGGTAGAGTTTTTGAATTTACCCTTTCTTTAGTAACAATTATAATTTCCTTAAGCCATAAATTATTAAATGTCAACATATCTACAATTCTTTTGGCAAGAGGTTCTATATATCCGTTTATTCTTATATCTTGAGTTTGGATTACTAAAAAACCACCTTTGTTTATGTTAGGCAACTCTTGATTTACAATTTCTTTTATTTCTTTTAAATACTGCTCAACACTTGAGTAAGAAGGATTATTATTCAAAAATGGTGACTTGATAAATAGTAACTCCTTGCCCTTCTGTATATTTCTTTCGGTAAATTTCATTTCATTATTGGGATGAGAAACAAAAGTTATAATTGAATAGCCTCGCCCATTTGAATATCTATCAATTACATTTTTGTTTAAAAACTTTTCTAAATCCTTCTCCGGGAAAATCCATACTGTTGTGGTCTCGAGTCTGTCTAATTTTCTCTTTAGCGGCGGTTTATCCAAGATTGGAACAGGCAAAGCATAGTCTATTTCTCTTTCTCTTACAGCCACAGAAAGAGATGTTTTAGGTTTTTCAAAAATCAGGAGATACTCATGGGCCAAAAGAAGAAAATTGTATTTTATGCTATTAGCATACCAAAATCCTGTCGTTTTGCAATTATGCTGTTGTTTGATAACAAGTTCTCTTAATTTGAACCCAGCATCCAGATAAACATCTATAAGCCTAAATCCTAAAGGAATTACATGTTTTTCTCTGCGGATATCTCCTATCAAGATAGCACATTGTCTTCCAGGCTTCAGCACCCTGAAACTCTCTTTAGCAACTTTAGTCATTTCTTTTAAAAATTCATTAATATCAAAAAATGATAAATCCCCTTCTTTAGCATCTGTATAATGAATAATATTTGCATAGGGAGGATGAGCACAGATTAAATCTATTGAGTTATCTTGTAGGAAAGATAAATCTCTCGCATCGCCAACCATAAGTTCCGGTTCATAAACTTCTAAATGACTTTTTTCATCAATAAAAATTAATTGGTGTGATTCTATGCTAAAATTTATATTCTTCTTTGCCAGTTCAATGGCTTTATCATTTATATCGAGGGCTATACATCTTCTCTCTAAAATTTTACACTCTACAGCGGTTGTCCCTGCTCCACAGAAATAATCTAAAACTAATTCACCAGGTTTTGAATATTTTAGAATTACATTTCGTGGGATATAAGGAGACCAATTTCCTCGGTATTCCCCACTATGAGTTGCCCAATTGCCTCTTTGCTTAAAACTCCAAAAAGTGGTTTGTTCCTCTTTAAAATCTTTTGGATAAAGAGTTTTTATTCTCTTGAAAACCTTTAAAGCACTAATATTAACACCTTGTGACTTAGTAATAAGCCGTTCAATATACCTAAATGTAACTCTGTATTTCTGACCAATTTCTAAATCAGGGATTCCTTTCGCTTTTTCTTGCAATATAGCTTCCTGAAACTCTTTTTCGTTCTTGAAACTTAATTTTTGATTTCTCATTATCTACCTCCCTTTATTAAGTCCGCCGTTTCGCCTAACTGGTTCGTATCCGAAGTAGGTTAGGATATCCTTCCAAAATCTAACTGAACTTTTGCTTGGTATAATGTTCCTCATGCTCTATCCTTTGTTATTGTATCATCTTCAGTAGTTAAAAATCAAGCAAGATCCATTCTACTTTAACACAAATATTCACTATTCCC
>Ga0308411_10000155_pt1 | contig 41055 bp, 39 predicted proteins | sample HotsprottomLayer_2_FD_203530 | JGI IMG/M metagenome (GOLD analysis project Ga0308411, IMG submission 203530) | Hot spring phototrophic mat microbial communities from Octopus Spring, Yellowstone National Park, Wyoming, United States -... | ecosystem: Environmental > Aquatic > Thermal springs >... | reverse complement strand
GCCTCCGTCCATAACCCAAGAAACAAGGAAAACTGAACCCGCAGCGCACGACGCTCAAGAAACCGCGCCACACGCCGAAGACGCTTCGGCGAGGTGATGTCATAGCCGATGATCCAGGCCCGGCGCGCATTCACCGGCATCGCGCCCCCTCACTCCGAATAGAGTGTCTCGGCAAGCACCGCCGCGAGCCGCGCAAGCAGCTGGTCACGCGCGGGCGCAAGGCCGGCCGTCTCGAAGGCGGCGATCGCGTCGCGCCGCGAGGCGGCGGTCAAAGCGCCCCCCGGGTCGAGCTCGGCCGTTCCGGCGAGCGACCGGATCGCGGGAAGAAGACGCCACGCGAGCACACGCCCGAGCGACTCGGCGAGCGGGAAGCCGCCGCTTCGGCGCGCAAGGAACTGCGGGCCAACGCCGCGGCGCGCGAGCGACTCGGCCACCATCGCTGACGCCAGCCCTTGCATCAGCTCCACGATCGCGGCCGCCGCCGGAGCGGCGCAAGACTCGAGGAACTGCCGCCGCACCACGGACGCGCGCAGATCGGGCCCCGGCTCGCGGCACCGCTCGCGCCCCGCACCGGCCAGGGCGAGGATCGCGGCGCGTTCCTCCGCCGCGCAGAAATCCTCGAGCCGGCGTCGGAAGCCCGGCACGGCGGCGGCGCCGTCCAGGAGAGCGGCGAGGTCAGCCCGCGTCGACGGCGGCCGAAGCGGCACCAGGGCGCCGACGAGGCCCGAGCGGCGGCCAAGGAACAGAACCGGCACGCCCGCCTCGAGGCACCCAAGCAGGGCCTCGGTGCGCCACTGCACGCGCGGCCCGTGCACCACCACGCGCGCAAGCCGCGGCAGGGGCGCGAAGACATCGGCGATGCCGTGGCGCCGGAGCTTGAGCGCAGGCCCTTCGAGGAGCACGGCGACCGGATGCTCGGCCCCGTCAAGATGCAGGGCCTGCAGCATCGAAAACACCGTCAGGAAGCGCCTGCGCCGCCGCTCGAGCGGCGCGGACGAGCGGCCGAAGCCCGCGCCGGAGCAGCCGACGCGGCACAAGGAATGCTTCCTCCCAGGCGGCGTAGAAGGCAAGCCGCCCCGCCTTGCCGAGCAGGCAGGCCTCGCCGTCGCGGCTGAAATGCGCGCCGCGCAACACCTCGTCGGCGAACAGTCGCCACACCCAGCGATCGATGAGCGGCCGAAGCGGCTCGACAAGATCGCAGGCGAGGCTGTCGCGCCCAGGCGCGAGCGCGTGGAGGAACCCAACGCCCGGGTCGAGCCCGGCGAGATGCGCCTCGCGCACGGCCTCGAAATGACCGAGCGTGTAGGCAAGCGAGAGCACCGCGTTCACCGGGTCGCGCGGCGGTCGGCGGTTGCGCCCGACGAAGCCGAGCGAGGGCGGAAACAGGCTCGTATAGGCCTCGAAATAGGCCGCAGCGGCCGCCCCCTCGAGGCCGGAGAGCCGGTTCTCCGAAAGGCCCTCGTCGGAGCGCAGACGCTCCAGCAGCTCGGCGATGGCCTCGATGCCGCGGCGAAGCGCAAGCCGCCTGTCGGGCCGCTGCGCGAGCGCCCCCCGCAAGACGCGCGCCTGGCCCACGAGCTTGTGGCGGACGATCAGCGCTGCGATTCGCCGCCGGCTCTCCGGCTCGGTCGCGAGACGATACTGGCCGAGCCGGATCGCGGCATCGTTGTGCGGCCGGCCAACGAGCATCCCAGCCGGCTCGCTGCGCCGGCCGCTCAGCACAAAGAGGCCGCAGCCCGCGGCAGCGATCGCGCCGATCGCGCCCGTGGTGATCTGTGCCGGGCCGCGCAGAACCACGCGCTCGAGCAGAGCAAGCGGCGTGCGCCAGGGGCCCTCCTCGCCGGAGCGGATGACCAGCGTCCCTCCCTCCGCCTCGATTGCCGCGTCGCGTCGGTCGATGAACAGCGTGGTCATCGCCCTCACCCAACGATCAAGAAGGGCTTGGCGGAGGGGGCGCGAGCGATGCCGAGGCAGCGCTGCCGCTGGCGCGGATCGAGCCGAAGCGCGAGCAGCCGATCCTGCGCCGGGTGAAGCACGCGGCGCAGGCGCGCCATGAGAGCGTGCCGCTCCCCCTCGCTCAGGAAGCACTCGTGCGCCGATTTCTGGCCCCCCACCGCATAGGCGCGCACGATGTGCAGCGCGCGGCGGAGGCGTTTCGGGCTCGTCACGTCATAGGCGACGAGATGGAGGGCGCGGTGCGTCATGGAAGGGAGGATGCGCAAGCCACCCGCCCGAGAAAACCGCGACAATGTTGTCGTGCGCGCGGGGGCTTCAGAGCGTGTCGGGTGGGCGCTGTGGCAGCTGCGGCGGATCAGGCTCCGCCCCGGCGGAGCGCAGGAGCGGGGTCACGACCTGGCGGCGGAAAACCTCCATGAACGCGAGGAACCGGTCCCAGTCCGCCTTGCCCAATGGCATCTGCCCGTGGGCGAGGATTGACCGGTTGCGAAGATCGAGCATGTCGCGCAGGCGCCCTTCGCCGTCCTTCCCCTTCTTGCCTGGGAAGTCGTCGCGCAGGAACCGGGCGATCTCGCCCTCTTCGTCCTTCGCAGCCGCGAGCTTCAGGGTCTGGACGAGGCCCGAGAGCGTCTTCGCGCGGCTCGCGTGGCGATCCTGAAGCCCGGCACGCTGCACCTCGCTCTCGGTGATCCGCGACCAGTCGATCCGACCGACGTCGATCCCGTGCCGCGATGTGAGCTGCCACTGCCCTACCCACTCGATCAGGCGATAGGCGCGGGCGATCGCGTCGTCATAGCGCTCCGAAGCGGCGCAGCGTTCGGCGTTACGCCAGAGATCGGCGATCCGCTGCGGTTCGCTGTCGCGGCACCTCTCCGCGAGCTTCTGGAACCGCGCGAGTTCGGGGTGGCGTGGCAGGAGGGTGGCGAGCGCCTTGGCCGCCTCATCGTGGCGGAACCGGTCCCAGGCGTCGAAGGCACGGGCCGCCGCGGCGAGGTCGCGCAGGCGCTGGCGCGCCGCCTCGGGGGCCTTCTCGTCATGCTCGAGGTTCTCAAGAAGCCCCTTGGCGCCGGCAGCGCAGGTGGCATAGGCGAAGTCTCGCCAATAGGCGCGGAGCTGCGCCTCCGTGCGCTCGGCAAGAAGCCAATCGATCGGGATCTGGGTCGGCCGTTCGGTTCCGGGCGTGACCTTGTCGAGCGTGTCGCGTCGCCCGGCCATGAACTGCACCTCGACGCCCGGTGTGGCCAGAGCGCATTGGAACATCGCCGTCGACATCGATTTCGTTCCGCCCGTGTAGTCGAGGACAAGGCGCGCCTTGGGGTGCTGGCGGCGGAGGTCGCGCAGCGTCTCGCGCAGGGCGAGGAAGATGGACTCGGGGTCGTCGGCCGGAACCACGAGGAGCTCGTGCCGCAGCGCAGAAAGCCCGGCTTTTTCGAGGATCCCCGGAACCTTTTCCGCCGACCCGGGCTGTGTTCCCTTCTGGGCGGTGACAACGAAGAGCGCGACGTCGGGACGCGAGGCGACAAGCGCGCTGACGATGGGGTCAGTTGAGCCGCCGACGGAAGCGACGAGCAAAGTCGTCACAGGATTTCGTAGTCCTTCTCATAGCCGAGCACCCAGCCGAAGGGGATCGGGGTGCCGTCGTGTAGGCGCGTGACGGTTCGGGTCGATCCCCATTCGCCGGGCTGTCGGATCTTGCGATCGCGCTCGCGGGCCTGGGGAACGTGGCCGCGGCGCACGTGCTCGAGCGATTTGCTCTCGAAATGGCCGAACCGGCCGAGGCGGAGGAGAACGAAATTCGTCGCCTCCTCGAGGCCGGCCACGGCGGCCGTTCGTTCCCCCGGGAGTTTGACCGCCCTGAGAAGCCGATCCATCGCGTCGCAGGTGCGGGGATGGTCGCGGAAGAACCGCTCGCGCTCGCCTTGCCAGATCGACCAGTGGAAGCGCGACGTCAGCTGAAAGAGCTGCTTCCGATCAAGGCCGAGGCGCGAGTCGAGGGTGAGTCCGACCTCGAACCTGGTCCGATCCGCGGGGTCGTGACTGCGCGCGCACGTGCGCTCATAGTGCATCTGGATTTTCGAGGGGCCGGGCGAGCCGCCGCGCTTGATGATCTCGGCGCGGTCGATCATGAGCGCTCCTGCGGGCAGCTCCGCGTCCGCCACGCCGAGGAAACGAAGCGGATCGGTCGAGGTATCGCCCGGGTCGAGGCCGAGCGCGGCCTGTAGGGCCAGCTCGTGCGTCCATGCGTGGGGCCTCTGGTCGCGCGGCAAGCGGGCGCTCGCAAGAGCGGTCCGGAACGCCCCCTTGATCGAGGAGCCGGGAATGTAGGGCCGCCCCCCCGAGCGGACGAAGGCACGCACGCCGCCGCTGCGCAGGCTGGATGGATCGTTGAGAGCCTTCTCGAGCTCGGCGCGTGAGCGCGGCGAGACCGGCACGCGTTCGACGATGCACCGTTTGCCGGCGCTTCGCAGCGCCTTCGATGCGTCGGCGAGCCTTCCCGAGTCGAGGGCAGTGCGAAAACGCGTCCGTTCCTCCGCCGTCATCCGGCGCATGGCCTCGACCGGGTCGAACCGGCAGAGCCTGGGGGACTGTCCCTCTTCCTCCGCCGTCTCGAGAAGATACTCGTCGAGGCTGAGTTCCGTCCCGTCACCGACATGAAGCGGGGTGAGCGGCACACAGTGGAGGAGGATCCGCGTCACCGTCCTCTGTTTCGTCACCACCGCTGCCATCAGGGCGCCTCCGTGTAGGGAATGGCGAGGTGGAAGGCGTTGTGGCCGATCGGGTCTGTGGGGTCGTCATCCTGATGCAGGCCGGTGACCCAGGCGCCGAACGGACCCGGGTCGGCCGGGGCGAAGGTCGCGCCGGCTTCGGCGAGAACGAGCGGCAGTTTCCAGGGGCGCTTGCCTTCCGCCATCATCTCTCGCCCGAGCTTGCCGAACAGAACGAAGCGTCGCCATCGGGCGTGCGCCATGTTGCGGGTGATCACGCCCTGGGAGAGGGAGAGCATCCGCCGCGTCCCCGCCCCTGCAGGCGGTTCCGAGAGCCACCCCGCCGGTTCCGACCCCTCGACACGGAACCGCCCGCGGCCGAACGCAGCGTCGCGCCCGAAGCCGATCTCCCCGACATGCGCAAGCAGCGCCTCCACCTCCGAGGGCTCGAGACCACCGTCGATGTAGAGGTCGGCGCTGACGGAACGCTCCCCCTCGCGCCTGGGCGATGGCCACCACTCGTCTGCGAACCACAGGCCGCCGCCGCCCGCCTCAGGCGTCTTGCCCGACTGCCGGTCGATCCGGTTGTGCGGCACGCGCGCGGGGCGGAGGAAGGGCGGGTCGGGGAGCGGCTCGTCGCGCGGCGCAAGCAGCCGGTCGAGCGCCGCGGCGGTCGCACCGATGCGCAGGCGCCGCCAGTCCTCGAGCGTGATGTAGCGTCGCTTCTTCAGCGTCTTCGCGGCATCGGCGGCGCGGATCGAGGCGGGCGTGGGCCTCCGCTCCTCCGGCTGCGCCCGCACGCCGCCCGAGGCGGGGAGAAGCGGGCGCGGCAGGTGATCGGCCGGCAGGAGGTCGGAGATCAGGAACGGCTCGTGAGGAAGGCGCGCAAGCCAGGCGCGCAGGGCGTCGCGCCCCTCGCGCGCGCGCTTCGCCCAAGCGAGATGCCCAAACAGCGTGCCCGAGGTCGGCGGCGTGCCGAAGGCGGAAGCCGTGTCGAGGGCGAGGCGGAATCGACGGAGCGGCATCACGCAGCCTTGGGGAAGAGCGCCTCCGCCGAGACGATCGCGGGCGGTGTGTGGCGGTCAAAACGGTGCCCGCGGAAGCGGTTGTCGAGGGCGTGGCGGACATCGCCCGGCGCGACGAGGTGCAGGTCCTCGAAGCGTATCCGCCCGTAGCCGCGCGAGCCCGAGCCCCCCAGCGCGTCCTGCTCGAGCAGCCAGAGCCCAAGCAGGGTCCAGTTCAGACAGGCGAGGTCGCGCACTCCGCCATCGCCCGTGTCGTAGAGGCGGAAGACGAGCTCGACCTCGAACCTGACGCCTGCGGGGACGCGTTCCGTCCGCCGCGGGCCGACCCCGTCACGCGCCTTGCCGGCGATCCGGTCGATCAGAACCTCGGTCTTCTCCTCGAAGAAGCGATCGGGCGCCTCGCTGTAGCGCTTGCGATCGTCCGCGGTGAGCGGGCAGTCGCGCACGATCAGCCGCGTCGGCCCGCCCTTCCAATCCTTGAGCGCATTGCCGAAGATCCGGAGCACCGGGTCGTTCGGGTCGACCGGCTGGCCGTCATCAGAGCCCCAGGCGCGACCATCGTTGCGGATCGCGTCGAAGGCCCATTCCATGAGGAAGCGCAACCGCCCCTTGATCGACGAGCCGGGGATGTAGGGCTCTCCCGTGAAGGGGTGCCTGATCACCGGGTTGTCGATGCCGCCGATCTCGACACTGTCCTTTCCGGCGCCGATATGCAGGCCGGAGAGGAGGAGGAGCTTCCCCTCAATCCGCACACGCCCCTTCTCTCTGAGCTCGATCATCCCTCACCTCCCCCCTTCTCGACCTCATAGACACGGTGATAGGCCATCACGGCCTCGAAATGCGGCTGGAAGCCGCGTCGGAAATCGTCCTTGCCCCGCACGGCGGCGGCGTGGCGCGCGAAGAAGCGCACGAGTTCGATTGGATACTTCTCCTGGCGGCGGCAGGTGTACGCGGCCTTGGCCTTCAGCAGCGCCATCTGCGCCCGCACGTCGTCGTCGGAGATGGTGTCGGGGGCGAGGTCGATCCGGCGCTTCAGCGCCATGGCTTCGGCGTAGAAGCGCCGCAGTTGGTTTGCCGGGATCTGCGCCAGGTCCTTGGCAGTTTTTTCTGCCTCCGCATCGAGAAGCTCTGGCCGAACCGCCCGGCTGTTGGGCGCGAAATAGGCGGGCGGCTGCTGCGGTGGCCGCAGAGCCTGTTCGATTTCGCGCTTCCGGTCGCTCTGCGCGCCCTGGCCCGCGCCAGCGCCGAAGCCTCCTCCCCCATGACGCTGGGCGGGTGGGCCGTTGCCCCTTGGCCCGCCATATCCATGCGTCTTCGTCATTCCGCTCGCTCCTCTCACCGGTTGCGCCAGAGCGCGATGGTCATTGCGATCTCGGTGTCTGCCTCGACCGCGACGCCTGGGGGCGGAACGGCCCGGTCGAGCAGCTGCGCGAGCTCCTCGCGCGCCTCCTTCTTCGCCCGGTCGAGGAAACGCGCGCGCTGGTAGCCCCAGCGGGCCGCCCAGGCCCGATCACCGCTCCGTTCCGAACCAGTTCCGACGCGGTCGCGCATCGCGGCAAACCCGCGCATGCGGTGCAGGAAGGTCGGCGGCAGGCTTTTATCCCGCAGCGCGGAATCGAGCGCCTCCGCAAGCACGAGCGTCGCCTTCGCCTCCGCCCAGGACAGGGCGCGTCCGAACAGGCCAAGCCGGTTCCGCCCCGCGTCCTTCGCCCCCTCGAGCATCTCCTCCGCCTCGGCCGCGGCGAGAGCGATCGGGTGCTGCGGATGCACGAAGGCGATCCCTGCGGAGAGGGAGAGATTCGGGTTGCCGCCGGCGAAGGCTGAGAAATCCTCCCGCAGCTCGAGCGCGAGCGGAAGCGCGTGCCGCCAGGGTGTGACGAGCAGCAAGTCGTCGCCCCCGGCGTAGACGGTGTAGGTCGCGGGGAAGGCACGCTCGAGCAGGGCGGGCAGGCGCCGGGCGAAATAGCCGTCGATCAGACGGGAGAGCTGAGCGGTTCGCGCAGGCGACCGATCCTCGCCAAGGCCTAGGGTGAAGATCTGCCCCAGGCGATCGACATCCGCCTTGAGGATGCCGAGCAGCGCCCGCCCGCGGAACCCTCCGTGCTCATCCTCCTCGAGGGCTTCCGCGGCGATGTGCGCGAAGGTCATCACGTCTCCGGCCTCGGGGGGCGCCTCGAGCGTCCCGCGCGCGTCGAGCCCGAGCGCGCGGTAGCGCGGCGCCTCGGGGTCGTCGATGAGCGGCACATAGGCCTTCGGCCGCGGCAAGGCGCTTCCGGCGTCGCCCTTGACGTCGAAGGTGACCGTCCGTTTCGCCTCCGCCCCGCGCGCCAGCCACGGCACAAGGGCAAACCCGAACGGCATCGGGACGGTTTCGGCCGCGGCATCCTCGCCGTCCATCGCCGCATGGTCGACCAAAGCGAAGCCCTGCACCTTCGGCAAGCGTTGGCCGAAGCGATAGGCGGCGTCGCAGACAACGCAGCGGCTCGCGCCATCGAGCGCGGTTTGCACCACCGCAGGCCTCACCCCACAGGTCACGCAGGCTCCGTCTGCGCCGAAGGGGGCGGCGATCACGCCGGTGCCGACGAAGTCCGGCCCGCCGCTGCGCCAGCCCTGGAACGGGCGGTGCTTCGCCTCCTCGAGCCGTGCCGCGAGCCCGGCACGCACCGCGGGGAAACCGCGGCCACGCTCCTCGAAAACGGTCGCCGGGAACGGCTCGCTCGCGGCCAGATTGAGCGCGAGGTCTCCCTGCCAGTGCGCGATCATCCAGCGGTCGAGCTCCGCTCGCGCGTCCTCGAGTCGGGCCTCGAGGTCGGCGGTCGCGGCGACCAGGAGTTCCGCCTTGCCGCCCGCGGAGATCAGAACGCTCGCCGCAGGCGCGCCGAGGCGTTCGCCCACCGCCTGCACGGCCGAGGCGACGAGTTCCGCGATCAGGAAGGAGCGCGCGCGCAACACCCGCGCAGCACCCGAGGATCCGGCAAGCCGGAACAGGGCGGACTGGATCCCCGAAAGATCGAGCGCGACCAGCCGGAACTTCGGCTGCCTTCGGTTCCTGATGCTCGCCTCCGCCCAGTCTCCGGCGGCGGCATGGAAGGCAGCGAGCGCCGACCCGATCGCCGCGACCGCGAGCGCATGGTCGTGCAGCGACACGTCCGGCTGATCCACCGTCGAGGACGGGACGGCCCAAAGGAGCCGTTCCGAGAGCGCGATCAGCGACTGCTCGAAACGGTACGCCGGGAGCCCCTCGCGGAGCGCGAAGCCCTGCCAGCCCTCGCACCAGGCATCCCAGAGACGGCGCAGTCGTTCCGCCTGCCCGCCCGGTTGCGGCGATGTCGGCAGGAGCGACGCGGCGGTGAGCGGCTCGGCAGCGTGTCGAAACGCCTGCGCCGGCGGAGCGCCGAGCCCGAGGTCGAGCCGCGGCACGAGCGCCACGAGTTCGGCCTCGCGGAAGCCGGCACGCCCCGTCGCCGCTGCTTCCGCCTCCTCGTCGCGCTTCTTGCGCTCGAGCCCCGAGGCGAGACGGTCGGCCTCCGCCACGATCCAGTCCTCCGCGCAGGCCGGCTTGTGGTGGCGTATCGCCGCGCCGCGCAGCCGCTCGAGATCGAGCCCGTCAGGCCAATGCGCCGGCACCGTCTCGAAGAAGAAATCGGTCCAGAGCGCATGGCGGTGGGTGTAGCGACCGTGTTCGCCGCTCGGGAGTATCGCGGCCTCGAGACCCTGGAAGTCCTGGCCACGATAGGCATCGCGCAAGGCGGTCTCGTCCGGGTGCGCGCGCTGGGCGAGCTTGCCGAGGTCGTGCAGAAGCCCTGCAAGCGCTGCCTCGCGCGGGGTAAGGGGTCGAGCGGTCACGGTGCCTCCGGAATGATGCGGATCGCCTCCGCCGGCAGAGCGAGCCGATAGCCCGTGAACGGGCGTCGCCCCTCCGCCCGAATCCGGTACGGTTCGCCCTCGGGCCCGAGCAGGTCGCGGATCAGCCGATTGAGGCGTGAGACCTTCTCGGCCAGGACCTCCCGCCGCAGCCCATCTGCGACGCCACGTCTGACGGCACGGCAGGCTTCGTGATCGGCCGAGCCGCAGAGGCGTGTGACCGCGGCGAGGCACTCGGCGGCAAGCGCCTTCGCGCCAGCGAGTTTGTGCGGGCAGATCACCGCTCCCTCGCCGCGTCGCGCCCGTTCCGCAAACCACACGAGGATACCGAACAGCGAGGGCTTGAGCCGGCACGACGTCATGCCGAAGCGCGCCGTCATGGTCGTCGTGTCGAGCTCGAGACGAGGTGGAGCGAGTGCGGTCTGCGCGGCCGCGATCGCCTCCGCATAGCCCGACCCGACCGACTCGGGACGCCACTGGCCGCGCAGCCGGACGAACGGAACCTCGGCGAGCACGACGTGCGCCTCCGCCGTGTCGAGCACGCCGCCGTCCTCAAGCGGCAAGCGACGTGGAGGCTCGGGCGGGAAGAAGAAATCGTCCCGCCCCTGGAACCGCTCCTCCACAAGCACATGCGACAGCTCGTCGCGCTCGCGCCCGAACAGGGACAGCGCGATGGCAGCGAGGCACCCCATCGTCTTGCGCCCGCCGGCGATCGAGACGTGGAGGGGGATCGCGGGATCGGCGGTGGCGGCGCGGATCGCGGCCGTGATCGAGTCTGCCGCCGCGCGGTTGTCCTCTGCGCGTGCGATGTCATCGAGGGGCCGGCCCGTCCGGTCGCGCATCACGCGGATCTCCGGCGCGGGCAAGGCGACGCCAAGCTGTTGCGACAGCGCCGTCAATGCGCTCGGCAACAAGCGGGTCGCCTTCGCCGCGCCGGCCCGCGTGGTCAAGAGCATGATCTCGCTCGGCGGGGCAGGCGGCGTCCGCTGCGCCAGCGCCCAGATCGTCTCCGTCACCACCTGCGGCGACAGGCCGGTGATCACGAGCAGCCGCAGGGGCGGCGTGAGCGTCGTTTCACTCGGCATGGAGCTCGATCCGTCCGAAGCCCATCGAGGCCCCCTTCCCGACATGGAGGAGGGAGGCGAGCCGGAACCAGGGCCAGAGCTCCGGAGAGGGCGCGAGGTCGAGCCACGCCTCGCCGACGATGCCACCGAGCTGCATCTTCGTGTCCTGACGCGAGCTGAACCGCGTCGTCTCGAGCCAGCCGAAGCGTGCGTCGCGCCAGGCGAGCAGACGCGCCAGCTCGCGCAGCTGGGAGAGGTCGCGCTCTGGCTCGACGAGGCCGAGCAGCCGCGCCCGGCGCAGAGTCGCCTCGAGGATGTGTGCCGGGGTGAGGCTTCGGCCGGTGACGAGATCCCCCCGAAGCCGTAGGCGCAGCGGAGTCGCAAGCCGCAGCCGGACGGTGCGCGGCGCCGATGGTGGTTCGCTCGGGTCTTGGTTGACCTCGATGCTGCCAGAGGGACCGCCCAGAGTGATCGGCTCGGCGGCGCTGGCAGAGAGGCAGGCGAAGGGGACACGCTGGCGTGTCAGCCCGCGCGCCGCCGCATCGACAAGCGCCTGGGCGACGTAGGGCGCGGCGCGCGCCGCCCCGCCGATCAGCGTGAGCCGCACAGCGAAGGGCTCGCCTGCGCGTATCCACCCCCCCGGCGGCGTCGGCTGCGGAGCAAGGATGTAGGGCCTTGGCGTCTCGTGCTCGGGATCGTCGCCGAAGAAGCCCGGGAAGAGGCAAACGCCCGAAAGCGGGCAGCCCGCGCAGGGCCGAAGCCGCATCACACAGAGAAGCCGCTTCAGCGCGAACCCAAACGCGCCGCGCCAGGCCGAGCCGGAATAGGGCTGAAGGCGGATGTCGCGCTCGGGCGCGAAGCGGAAATCAAAGCTTTGGAGGATCGAGGCAAGCGGATGCGAAGCCATGGCACGAACAATGATACAAAGCCTGCACGATCCGCACAGCCGTGACAATGTTGTCGCGCGATGCGGCGGCGCGGGCTTGGCCGCGGGCGGCCACCTCGCGGTCCGGGCCGCGGCTGTCGGCACGCCAGACCTGTTCCGGCAACGCCGACAGCGTCACCGAACCGATGCGGCGACCTCGCGGAAGATACGAGCCGGCAACGACCCGCCGGTGACGCCGCGCATCGGCGCGTTGTCGTCATTGCCCATCCAGACGCCGATCACCACCGGCCCCTCCGAGTCATCGACCCAGCCGAGGAACCAGGCGTCGCGGAAATCCGAGGTTGTGCCGGTCTTGCCCGCCACCACGCGCCCGGGCAGGGCGGCGGCGCGGCCGGTGCCACGGGAAACCACCTCGCGCAGCATCGCAGCCATCGCCGCGGCGTGCTCGGGAGCGATCACAGGCACCGCCCCGCCTTGGCGACGCCACACCGTCACGCCGTCCGCCTCGGCCGAGACCACACCATGCGGCACCACGAGCCGCCCCCCGTTAGCGAAGGTCGCGTAGGCGACGGCGAGCTCGAGCAGCCCGGCCGACCCAGAGCCGAGCGCGGCGGTGGCATCGCGCGGGATCTCGCCGGTCAAGCCTGCACGCCGTGCCGCCGCGGTCACGCGCGGCAGCCCCACCTGCAACGCCAGCCGAACCGCGACCGTGTTGAGCGACTGGGCGAGCGCCTCCGCGAGCGTCACAGGGCCTCGGTATCGCCCGTCAATGTTCTCCGGCCGCCAGGAGCCGATGGTGAGAGGGGCATCCTCCACCACCGTCTCGGGGGTGAGCCCCGCCTCGAGAGCGGCGAGCCAGATGAAGGGCTTGAACGCCGAGCCCGGCTGGCGTTCGGCAGCCACGGCCCGGTTGAACCCGCCTGCAGAACCATCCCGCCCGCCGACCATCGCAAGCACCGCCCCGGTCGCGGCGCGCACGGCCACCACCGCCCCCTGGCCCGCGCCGAGCCTCGCCCCCTCGCCCGCGAGCACCGCGCCGAGGGCGCGCTCTGCCGCCGCCTGCAGGCGAGGGTCGAGCGTGGTGCGCAGCGTGACCGCCCCGCCGGCGCTCTCGATCGGGCCGAGACGCGATTCGGCCCAGGACGCAAAGGCGTTACGCCCGCGCGGCGGGGCGGCGGCGAAGCCGCGCGCGGCCTCCGCCTTGGCGCGCGCCGCTTCGGCCTCGGTGAGCCAGCCGGCGGCGACCATGTTGTCGATCGCCTCTCTCCCGCGTGCGATCGCGGCCTCGGGATTGACGCGCGGGTTGAGACGCGAGGGCGCCTTCGGCAGCCCGGCGAGCACCGCCGCCTGCCAGACCGTGAGCGCGCGCGCCGGCACGCCGAAATAGGCCCGTGCCGCGGCGTCGATCCCGTATGTTCCGGCTCCGAGATAAGTTCGGTTGAGCCAGATCGCAAGAATCTCGTCCTTGGTGAACCGGCGTTCGAGCCAGAGCGCAAGCAGAGCCTCCTGCCCCTTGCGGCGAAGGCTCCGCTCGGGCGTGAGGAACAGGTTCTTCGCCACCTGCTGGGTGATGGTCGAGCCGCCCTGGACCACGCGCCCGGCGGCGAGGTTCGCCACCGCCGCGCGGGCGAGCGCGATCGGGTCGAGGCCGAAATGATGGTAGAATCGTCTGTCCTCGGTGGCGAGCACCGCCGCGACCACGTGGCGCGGGAGATCGCGCGGCATCACCGTCTCGCCATAGAGGTCGCCGCTGTGGGCGACCACGCCTCCGGCAGCGTCGAGCAGGGTGATCGAGGGGCGGCGCGTGGCGGCGAGAGCGGTCTCCGGCCGCGGCAGGTCCCAGGCAAGCCAGACGACCAGCGCCGCGCCGAGAATGCCGCTCCAGAGCAGGGCGAGAACGGCGAGGCGAAGCGCCCGGTATCGCCTCGGCCGCGGCGCGGCGGCCGCGCGCCTACGCCCGCGCTCGCCGCCGGACGTGACCGCGATCGGGCTGCGTACCCGCGCTTTCGCTTTTGCCCTCGCCATGCGCCCCCCGCTAGCGCACAGCGCCCGGTTCGGGGAAGCGCGCGGCCCGCGCGCGCGTCATCGGGGGCAGGAGGCCGATCCCGCCCGCCGGCTCAGACGCCTGTTTTCAGGCCTCGATGCTGCCGAGCCTCGATCAGGAATAGACGTAGAGCGGCCCGACCACGAGATGGTCCTCGACACCCTTCACGCCGGCGATGTTCTCCGCGAGCACGCGCAGGGCCCGACGATACTCGTCCGACCCGCAATAGCCGTAGAACTCGACGATGCCGTCCTTCACCACCACGGTGGTGTAGAAGGTGCTCGCCCAGGGCTGCTTCTTCATCTCGTTCATCACGGCCCGGTAGATCCCCTCATCCGAGGTGTCGGCCGGCGTTGTGGTCGGCGGCGAGACGAGGGCGCGGAGCAGGTCGGCGCGGCTGACGATCCCAACCAGCCTGCCGTCACGGACGACGATGACACGCCGTATGTTCGACTTCTCGAGAAGCTCGGCGATCTCGCCGACCGGGGTGTCCTCCGTCACCGTCACGAGGTTGGTGGTCATGATGTCGGCTGCCGTGCGGCCGTGGCTCTTCGCATACTGCTCGGCCATCCGCGTCGGGTCGGCGAACAGGCTGCGGAAGAAGCCGGGGGTCTCCTCCTCGCGGCCGGCGACCTGGCGCATCAGGTCACCCTCCGAGACGATGCCGAGCACCTTGCGGTCGGCATCCGTCACCGGAACGGCGCTGATGTGCCGTTCGGCGAGCAGGCGCGCGACCCCCATCACCGGCGTGTTGGGCGCCACCGTCACCACGTCCGGCGTCATCACGTCGCGTGCCTTCATGAGCATCCCCTCCTTGATCCGTCGCGTATGCTGGCTGCCGAAGCATACAGCCGCCATCACGACTGTCACCGGGCCATGAGAACGCCCCCCCATCCTACGCTCCTTGATGTGCGTCAACCTCAGGGTGTTTGCCTCGCCGCCGGGCGCTGCGTATGGTCATGGCGATAGCGGCCGGCGCCCTCGCCCATGGCGCGCCGGCGGACAAGGGAGGACGGAAGGGATGAGCACTCGGATCAGGCGGCGCGCCCTGCTCGCAGGCGGGGCCGGGTTTGCGACGGCAGGTCTCGGACTGACCCAGCTCGGCGCGCCGGCGATCGCGCAAGGGGCGCAGCAGCTTGCTATCGCCACCGGAACGACGGGCGGCGTCTACTATCCGCTCGGCGGCGGCATGGCCGCGATCTTCAGCCGGGTCATTCCGGGCATGAGTGCGACCGTCGAGGTCACCGGTGGGTCGGTGGCCAATCTCCAGCTGCTCGGCGCCGGGCGGGTGGGCATGATCCTCACCCAGGTCGACGCGGCGGTGGATGCCGTCAATGGCCGTGACCGCTTCGCCAACCGCCCGGTGCCGGCACGCGCCATCCTCGTGATGTACACCAACCGGATGCAGGTGGTGACGGTCGCCTCGACCGGGATCACGAAGATGACCGATCTCAGGGGCAGGCGGGTCTCCACCGGCGCGCCGGGCAGCGCCACCGAGGTGATGGCGTTCCGGCTGATCGAGGCGGTGGGGCTTGATCGCGACCGCGACTTCCGCTCGCGCGAGCGGCTCTCGCCGGCCGAAAGCACGAACGCGATCAAGGACGGCAAGCTCGACGCTTATTTCTTCGTCTCCGGCGTGCCCGCCTCGGCGATCACCGACCTCGCCGCCACGCCGGGCCAGCAGATCAGGCTGATCGACCACGCGGAGTACGTCCCGGCGATCGTCGCGAAATACGGCCCCGTCTACTTCGCTGAGGAGATCCCGGCCGGCACCTACCCTGGCCAGACAACGCCGAACAAGCAGATGTCGGTCGCCAACATCATCGCCGTGCGCGAGGACATGCCTGACGCGTTGGTGACCCAGCTTCTTGCGGCGATCTGGGACAATCTCCCCGAGCTCCATCGGGTGCATGCCGAGGCGCGCAACTTCAAGCTCGAGAACCAGAAGACGGCCGCGGCCGGTATTCCCTGGCACAGGGCGGCGGAGGCGTTCTGGAAGGCGCGCGGCGCGACCCTCGGCTGACGGGCGAGGGCGGGGTGGCCACCCACCGCCCCGCCCGCTTCGCACCCCCCTTCTCCGCATGACCAGAGAGGACCATCACCTGCCGCCCGAGGCGGCGCCGCTCGACGACCGGACGGCCGCCAAGGTCGAGGAGCTGATCGAGCAGGAAGAGGGAGCGCAGAACCGCTTCCGCGGTCCACTCGCCCTTGTCGCGACGATCGCCGCCGTGGCGACGAGCCTCTTCCACCTCTACGCCGCGATCGACATCGTCCCGACGATGTATCTGCGCTACCTTCATGTCGGGTGCGTGCTCGTCCTCACCTTCTTGATGTTTCCGGCTGCGCGCCGGTTCCGGCACCGGCTGATGCCGTGGGACGTGGCGCTGATCGCCGCCTCGCTCTACGTGCTCTACTATCTCGTCGCAGGCGGCGACGAGCTGACAGACCGCTACATCTTCCCCGAGCCAATGGACCTCTGGGTCGGCTGGGCGCTGATCCTTCTCGTGCTCGAGGCGACGCGCCGGACGACGGGCTGGATCATGCCCGCGATCGCGATCGCCTTCATGCTCTACGCCTTCTTCGGCAACCACCTGCCGCCGCCCTGGACGCACCGCGGCTATGACGACGTCCGCCTGATCCCGCACCTGACGATCACGCTCGACGGAATCTTCGGCACCGCGGTCGATGTCTCCTCGACCCTGATCATCCTCTTCACCATCTTCGGCGCGGTGCTGCAGGTGACGGGCGCGGGGCGGTTCTTCGTCGACTTCTCCTTCGCTCTGATGGGCGGGCGCGCCTCGAGCGCGGGGCGAACGGTGGTGCTCGCCTCCTTCCTCCTCGGCGGCCCCTCGGGCTCGGGTGTCGCCACCACCGTCACGCTTGGCTCGGTCGCCTGGCCGATGATGCGTCGCGTCGGCTATGCCCCGGCCGATGCGGGCGGGCTGCTCGCCGCTGGCGGGCTCGGCGCGATCATCTCCCCGCCCGTGCTCGGCGCAGCCGCCTTCCTGATCGCCGAGTTCCTCAAGATCTCCTACCTGCAGGTGATCGAGATGGCGGTGATCCCCACCGTCCTCTACTACGCCTCGCTTCTGTTCATGGTGGAGCTTGACGAGCGCGCGATCGGCGTGCGCGACAGCGGCGAGACGGCGATGGTGGAGACGGCCGGGGCCTTGTTGCGCAAGTACTGGTTCCACCTCACCTCGCTCGTCTCGATCGTCGCCTTCCTCCTGTGGGGCTATTCGGCGACGCTCTCGGTCGTCTATGCCTCGGCCGTCGCGGCGGTGCTGTCGTGGCTCAGGCGCGAGTGCGCAATGACGCCCCGCAAGCTCGTCGCCGCGCTCGAGGGCGGAGCGGTGCAGGTGCTGAACGTCGCCGCCACCTGCGCCTCGGCCGGGATCATCGTCGGCGTCGTCACGCTCACCGGTCTCGGGCTCAAGTTCTCCGAGATCGCGATCCGTTACGCCGGCGGGTCTTTGACGCTGACTGCGATCTACACCGGGCTGATCGTGTGGGTGATCGGCCTCGCGGTGCCAGTCACCGCCTCCTACATCATCTCGGCGGTGATCGCCGCTCCGGCCCTGATCAAACTCGGCGTGCCCGATTTCGCCGCGCACATGTTCATCTTCTATTACGCTGTTCTGTCGGAGGTCTCGCCGCCGACCGCGCTCTCGCCCTTCGCCGCGGCCGCCATCACCGGCGCCGGCCCCTATCGAACCACGCTGATGGCCTGGAAGTACACGCTTCCCGCCTTCGTCCTGCCCTTCGTGTTCGTGACCGACCCGCTCGGGGTCGGGCTTCTGTTGCAGCGCGCGCCGGGCATGAGCTGGGGCGATGTGGCGTGGATCACGCTGCTCGCGACCCTCGGCCTCGGCCTGCTCGCCGCCGCCGCGCAAGGGATGGGGCTTCGCCGCATGGCGGGATGGGAACGCTGGGCCACCGCCCTTGCCGGAACGCTGCTCGTTTTCCCCTCGGCGATCGACGGGCTGGTCGAGTGGGCGAGCGGGGTCGCCATTCCGGCGCCGCACTGGGCCGGGCTCGCGCTCGGCGCGGCAATGCTCGCCTGGCAGGGCGTGGGGCTGCGCGCGCGGCCGAAGCCGGGCCAGCGACGCGGCTGACCGGCGCGGAGGGATGAGCTTATGTCGTCCCCCCCGGTTCTGACCGAACCGGTTCCGCCCCACGGTGTGGTGATCCCGGCGCATCCGCTCGTGCGCCGCGTGGTCGCGCGCAACCCCGGGCCGATGACCTGCCACGGCACCTCGAGCTGGATCGTCGGCCACGGCCGTGTGGCCGTGATCGACCCAGGCCCGGACGATGACGCGCACCGACGCGCCCTGCTCGAGGCGCTCGCCGGCGAGACGGTGACGCATGTGCTCCTCACCCACGGCCACACCGACCACGCCGGCGGTGCGGCCGCCTTCGCGCAAGCGGTCGGCGCCGCCACGTACGGCTTCGCCCGGCCGCGGGCAGGAGAGCGCGCCGGGTCCGGCGGCGCGCGCGGGTCGTTCCCGCCGGATGTGCCGCTCGAGGACGGCGCGGTGATCGAGGGGCCAGGCTGGCGGCTCGAGGCGCTCCACACGCCCGGCCACGCCTCCGATCATCTCTGCTTCGCGCTCGCCGGCGAGCGCATCCTGTTCTCGGGCGACCATGTGATGGGCTGGTCGACCTCCGTCGTGTCACCGCCCGATGGCGACATGGCGGCCTACATGGCCTCGCTGCGACGCCTGCTCGCGCGCGACGACGCGCTTCTGCTTCCCGGCCACGGCCCAGCCGTGACGGAACCGAGACGACATATCGCGGCGCTGCTTGCGCATCGGCTCGCCCGCGAGGCGGCCGTGCTCGAGGCCGTGCGCGAGGGCCTCGCCACCCCAGCGTCGATCGTGCTGCGCCTCTATCCCGGCCTCGCTGCGCCGCTTGTTCGCCCCGCCGAGGGGTCGGTGCTCGCCCACCTCCTCAAGCTCGAGGCGGAGGGCTTGCTCGCACGCGATCAGGACGGTTCCGATACTTTCCGGCTTGCGAACTGACCGGGCGGTTCGCGCCGCAGAACGCCAGCGCGGTGCCGCCAGCATCCCGGCACATGGACGGCCCGCTGAGCCGGATCGAGCGCAAGCCAAGCCACGAGCTCGTCGAGCACCACCCGCGTCGGCTGCGCAAGATCGAGCGCGAACGCCTCCTCGAGCGGGACCCAGCGCAGGAGCTCGAGCTCGCCCGAGCCGCCGAGCGTGCCCGAGAAGGCCTCGGCCGGAGCGACCAGGAAGCGCGCGTCGAAGCGTATCGGCATCCAGGGCGGGGTGACGAGCCGGCAGAGATAGGCGAGCGGCACGTCCGCGCCGGCCACGAGCCCCGTCTCCTCCCTCGTTTCGCGCAGGGCGGTGGCGGCGAAGCCCGCAGGCAGGCCGGGCACCAGAGGGGCGGGGGCGCTGCGGTCGCGCGCATCGACGCGCCCGCCGGGAAAGACGAGCGCGCGCGGCATGAACCGGTGTTGGGCTGAGCGTTGCCCCATCAGAACGGAGACAGCCCCTCCCTCGTGCCGCACGAGCACAAGGCTTGCCGCATCGCTCGGGCGGACGGGGCGTTTGCGCGTGAGCCGGGTCGCGTCGCAGTCAGACATCAGCCAAGCGTGGCCGCGCGGCCGCGCCCCCGCAAGCCCGAGGCGCGGTTGCGGCAGCGCAAGGCGGCCGCGCCGGCACCGCGGCAGGAATCGCCGCCATGCGACTCTCCCTCCGCCTCGTTCTGGCCCTCGCCGCCCTCCTCAATGCGGCGGGGTTCGTCTCCTGGCGCTCCCTCCGCCCCGTGCCCGTGCCTGTCGCTCCCATCGAGCGCGATGTCCCGGTGCGGGTGTTCGGCCTCGGCACGATCGCGGCGCAGGTCCTTTCGCGGATCGGCTTCGATGTCGGCGGCACGCTTCGGAGCGTGCACGTGGACCATGGCGACCGAGTCGCCGAAGGCGACCTCCTCGCCGAGCTCTCGGAGTCGACCCAGAGAGCGCGGGTGGCGCGCGCCGAAGCGGCGGTGATGAGCGCGGAAGCCGCCGCACAGCGCGCCGAGGCAGCGCGCGAACGGGCGGAGGCGTTGCTCGCCCAGAAGCAGGCGGCGGCGCAGCGCCGGCGCGAGCTCGCCGCGCGCGGCTCGGGAAGCATCGAGGCGGCCGAGCAGGCGGAGACGGAGGTGGCGATGGCGGTCGCCGACCTCGCGGTGAACCGGGCCGATGCCGCGGTGGCGCTCGCGGCCATGGCGGATGCGCGGGCGAACCTGCTCGCCGAGCGGACCACGCTCGCCAAGCACCGGCTTGTCGCCCCCTTCGCCGGCGTGGTGGTGGCGCGGCATCGCGAGCCGGGCGGGCGCCCCACTGAACCCCGGCGAGGCGTTGTTCACCCTCGTCGCGCCGGAGACGATCTGGGCGCTTGCCCGTGTCGATGAGGGGCGGGCCGGAGGCATTCGGCTCGGCCAGCCGGCAGTGGTTCGGATGCGCAGCCGGCCGGGCGAGCCGATCCCGGCAGAGGTCGTGCGGATCGGCCTCGAGAGCGACAGGGTGACGGAGGAGCGGCGCGTCTATCTCCGCTGCCGCGCCTGCCCGGACCAGGTGTTCCTCGGCGAGCAGATCGAAGCGGAGATCGAGATCGGCAGGCTTCCGGCAGCCAAGCTCGTTCCGGAGGCGGCGGCGGAAGGGTTCGACGGCGCCACCGCGCGTGTCTGGGTGATCGAGGAGGGGCGGCTCGCCCGCCGCGAGGTTCGGGTGGTCGCGCGCACGCTCGATTCGCGGCTTGCGCTCGCGCCGGATGCCGCAGGCGGGCTTCCGATCGTCACCGCCACCGGCCGCGGACTCGCACCCGGCCGGCGGGTCGTTCCGGCCGGGCCCGCGCGATGAACCTCGCTCTGCGCGACATACGCCACCGGCTCAGCCGCTTCCTGATCACCTGCCTCGGGGTCGGGCTCCTGCTCGGGGTGGCGCTCGCGATGGTCGGCATCTCCCAGGGCGTGGTGGCCGAGGCGCTCGCCCTCACGCGCAGCCTGCGCGCCGAGCTCTGGTTGGTGGAGGCGGGAACGCGCGGTCCCTTCGCCGAGGCGAGCCGAATCCCCGGTGATGTGCGCGAGATGGTCGCGCGCGTGCCGGGGGTGTCGGCGGCCGCGCCGATCACGCTGCGCACGGCGGAGATGGCAGCGCCGGGGCGGATCATTCGCGCCCAGGTGATGGGCTATGAGCCGGGGCGGCCGGGCTGGCCCTCGAACATCTCGGCCGGGCGAGGGCTTGGCGGCGCGCGCCACGAGCTCGTCGCCGACGAGCGCGCCGGGCTCGGGCTCGGCGCCACCGTCCTGATGGGCCAGGACCGCTACCGGGTTGTGGGGCTGACGCGCGGCCTCGTCGCCTCGGGCGGGGATCCGCTCGTGTTCATCCACCTCCGCGACAGCCAGGAGCTGCAGTTCAAGCTCTCGCCGCCGGCGGCACGCCGCGCCGCTGCGTCGGGCGCAGGCCAGGGAAGCACCGACACGGTGAACGCCGTGATCGCCCGCCTGCATCCGGGAGCGGACGCGAGGGAAGTTGCCGAAAAGATCCGCCGCGGGAAGCATCTCTCCGCGCTGACGGACGCCGAGCAGTCGGAGCTCTTGACGCGCTCGGTGGCCAATCGCGCGCGGGTGCAGCTCGGCATGTTCACGGTGGTGCTTCTGTTCGTCACCGGCGTCATCATCGCGCTGATCATCTACACGATGACGATGGACAAGCTGCGCGAGATCGCCACGCTCAAGCTGATCGGCGCACCCGACCGCACGATCGCCGGGCTCGTGCTGCAGCAGGCGCTGCTGCTCGGCCTTGCCGGCTTCGCCGCCGGTCTCGCCCTGATCTTCGCGGTGCGGGACCGTTTCCCGCGCACCGTCGCCCTCGGCCCCGAAGAGATCGGCGTTATGCTCGCTGTCGTCGTGACGATCTGCGCCCTGGAAAGCCTCGTCTCGATCCGCGCGGCGCTGAAGATCGACGCCCAGGCGGCCCTCGGTGGCTGAGGCTCCGCTCATCCGCCTCGAGGGCATGTGCAAGCGGTTCGGCAGCGGCGAGACGGCGGTGCGCGCGCTCGATGGCGTGACGCTCTCGGTGTTCCCGGGCGAAGTGGTCGGCCTGCGCGGCCCCTCGGGCAGCGGCAAGTCCACCCTGCTCAACGTGGTGGCCTGCATCACCCCGCCCGACGAGGGAACGCTCTCGCTCGATGACGGCCCGGTGTGGGCGGACGGGCGCTATCTCGTGGCCGACCTCAGAGCGCTGCGTCGGAAGAGGATCGGCTTCATTTTCCAGTTCCACAACCTCCTGCCGTTCCTCGATGCGACCGACACTGTCGCGCTCGCGATGACGCTTGCCGGGGCCGATCTCGCGTCGGCGCGGGCGCGGGCCCGGGGGCTTCTCGACGTCCTCGGCGTCGGGCGCCGGGCCGCGGCCATGCCGGCGCGACTCTCGGGAGGCGAGGCGCAGCGCGTGGCGATCGCCCGTGCGCTCGCCAACGACCCGACGATCATTCTCGCCGACGAGCCGACCGCAGCGCTCGACAGCGAGCGGGCCAGGTCGGTGATGGACCTGTTGCGTCGGGTGGCGCGCGAGCGTCGAGCGGCCGTCCTCGTCGTCACCCACGACGAGAAGATCTTCGGCCTGTTCGACCGGTTGGTGGCGTTGCGTGACGGCCGGATCGAAGCGGTGGCGACGGCGGCCTGAGCGGAGGGGCGTTGCCCGACGCGGCGCCGATCTGCTAGAGGCTTCGAGCCGGCAATGGAGACCAGGATGGAGAGAAGAGCCTTTCTCGGGGCGCTTGCGGCCTCTGCCGCGCTTCCGGCCGCTGCGGGCGCGAGGCAGGGCCTGCCGACCGGCCCCCTCTCCGAACGCCCAGGCCGCGTGTTCGTGCTCAACAGCCGCGACGCCACCATCTCCGTGCTCGACTCCGTGACGGGAGCGGAACGAGCCAGGGTGCCGACGCTGCGCGAGCCGCACCACCTCGTCTACACGCCGGACCGGCGCGAGATCATCGTCGGCGACAGTGCGGGAAACGAGTTCCAGTTCCTCGACCCCGACACCGCCGCCGTCACCCGCAGGCTACGGATCTCCAACCCCTACCACCTCCTGTTCAGCCCCGACCGGACCATGCTCACGGTCGCTTCGCTGCGGCGCGATCAGATCGACATCTATTCGGCCGGGAATTTCGAGCTCCGCCATCGCCTGTCGGTTCCCGACATGCCGAGCCACATCGCCTGGAGCCCCGACAGCCGCGTCACCTATGTCACGCTCCAGGGCAACAACCGTGTCGCGGCAGTGGAGGCGGCGACGGGGCGGCTCCTCTGGACGCAGCCCACGGGCAAGACGCCGGCCGGCATCGTGTTCTCGCCCCGCCACGGGCTGATCGTCGCCAACATGGGCGAGGACAATGTCACGATCCAGTCGCCCGAGGACGGGCGAATCCTGCGCGCGGTGCGGACGGCCGCCGGCGCGCACAACATCTTCCCCTCGCCGGACGGGCTGTTCCTCTACGTGACCAACCGGGTCGCCGGCACAATCACCGCGCTGGAGGCCGAGACGCTCGCCGCCGTGCGCAGCTTCCGCGCTCCGGGCGCCCCCGACTGCCTCGACTTCTCCCCCGACGGGCGGCAGGCCTGGTTCACCCAGCGCGTCGCCAACCGTGTCGGCGTGCTCGATCTCGAAACGGGCGCGCTGATCGCCAACCTGCCCGTCGGGCGGAGCCCGCACGGCATCCTGTTCCATGCTCTCGCGTAGGGCGCTCGGCGCCGCCGCCCTTGCCGCGCTCGCGCCCACCCCCGCCGCCGCCTCCGCGTGCCGGCGGACCGTGTATCTCACGATCGACACGGGCTGGATGGACACGGCTGAGCTGATCGCGGAGGTGATGGCGCGGCACGGGGTGAGGGCCACGCTGTTCATCGCCGACGAGCGCACCTTTCGCGGCGACACCTCTCTTTCCGACTCCTGGGCGCCGTTCTGGCGCGCCCGCGTGGCCGAGGGCCATGCCTTCGGCAGCCACACGCTTCGCCACTGGTATTTCCGCGGCGACGAGGGGGAGCGGGTGCGCTACGTCGCATGGGGAGAGCGCGCGGGGACGCTGCTCGACCGCCCGGCCTTCTGCGCCGAACTCCGCGCGCCGGAGGAGAGGCTTCGCGCCATGACCGGCCGCGGCCTCGACCCGATCTGGCGCGCCCCGGGCGGGCGGACCACGCCGAACGCGCTCCGCTTCGCCGAAGCCTGCGGCTTCAGCCATGTCGGCTGGACGGCGAACGGCTTCCTCGGCGACGAGCTGCCGTCGGATCGTTATCCGAACGATCGTCTGCTTGAGCGCGCGCTCGCCACGATCCGCGACGGCGAGGTTCTGATGATGCATTGGGGGATACGTTCGCGGCAGCAGAAATTCGCCGAGGTGTTCGAGGCGCTGATCCTCGGCCTCAAGGAGCGCGGCTTCTGCTTCGCGACGCTGACCGCCCCGCCGCCGCGTCTGCTCGCCGAGGCGCGGCGATGATCGGCGCCATGGGTGACGCGATCGGCAACGCTTGGGTCGACCTCAAGGTCTGGCTGTTCGAGCGCCTGATCCTGCCGGGCCTCTATGCCGCCGGGCTGATGCAGTGGGAGGAGGCCGCCTTCAAGTGGCTCGACTTCGCTCTCCTCGGTGCCGCGACCGTGCTCGTCTCCTTTCTCGTCTGCCGCCCGCTCGAGGCCGCGCTTCCGGTCGAGCGCTGGGAGGGAGACCGCTCGAGCGTGCGCACCGACGTCACCTACACGCTCCTCAATCGCCTCGGCATCGTTCCGCTCTTCGCCTTCGTCGCGCTGCAGCCGCTCGAGGTGGCCTGGGACGGTCTGCTTGCGAACCTTGGCCTGATCCCGCCGACGCTCGAGACCCTCGTCCCGCCCTTGCGCGATTGGCCGGTCGTCACCTTCCTGCTCTACGTTGTCATCCTCGACTTCTCGGAATACTGGCGGCACCGGTTCCAGCATCGCTTCGAATGGTGGTGGGCGCTGCACTCGCTGCATCATGCGCAGCGGCAGATGACGTTCTGGACCGATGACCGAAACCACCTGCTCGACGATCTCATCGCCGGGTTCTGGTTCGCGGGCGTGGCGGTTCTGATCGGCGTGCCGCCCGGCCAGTTCCCGCTTCTGGTGTTGCTCATGCGGGTGATGGAGAGCCTTTCGCATGCGAATGTGCGGCTCGATTTCGGGCCGCTCGGCCGGGTGGTGGTGAGCCCGCATTTCCATCGCCTGCACCATGCGCTTGACCATGACGAGGGCATCGGCGCGCGGGCGCACGGGGTGAATTTCGGCGTCCTGTTGCCAGTGTGGGATATCCTGTTCGGCACCGCCCGCTTCGGCGGCGCCTATCCGGCGACCGGTGATCGTTCGGGGTCCGAACGTCTTGCCACCGGCTCGTGGTTGGGCACGCAGGTCGAGGGCGCGAAGCGGCTCATCCGCACGCTCGCGGGGCGCGGTTAGTCCAGGCCTGCCCGATAAGCCAGCATATCCAGATCAGAGATGGTAACTTTATATCCATTGTCTAATAATATCTCGCACATTTCCTCTTTTTCTGATCTGGAGAGATGAGCGTGTTCTGCCAAGACAATGACCGGTTTGATTTGTGAAAAGTCTAAAGTCTTCAAAATCTTTAGATCATATCCCTCTGTGTCGATTTTCAATACATCGACTCGGTCGACCTGATGGCTTTCCAACAATGTCGGAATAGTGATGACTTTGACTGTTTCCTCGCGGATATGCTGCTCAATGTCCCTAAAAATTGGCTTGTGAGCAAGTAAAACAGATCTCTCAAACGAGCTCAAAAAAGACATTTTGAAAGATTTCGGTGCCGACTGATCGACAGTGTAGATCACCTGAGAGCCATCCCTCTCGCCGATCGCCGCGTTCACCAAACTAACGCCAGAAAAATGGCCCAGGTTTTCTTGGAGCTTTTGAAAGACAAATGAAATCGGCTCAACCATGATGCCCTTCCAGCCGTGGTCTCGAATGAATGGATACACAGGTTCACGAGTCATGCCGTCATTAGCACCTATGCTGATGAAAAAGATATCCTTCTGCTTGAGCATAAAGTGCGCCGCGACATGCTGAAAATGCAGTTCCAGATGCCGATGCCAATCGGCCAGAAGCTTCGGCGGATACCATCGAAGACGATAGCCGAACCGCGCCAGCAGCTCGTTCGCCAGTCGCTTCATTCTCGGCCTCCCTCAGCGATGCCAACGCAACCAAACCATGGAACGCGCGCGCATCCATCGCCCGGAACATCGCGACATCGTTGCTCTTGTAAGGGAAAAGAGGCTGCCGCCGCTAGCCGCCTCTCCCCTGCGCCATCTTCTCGGCCACGACGCGGGGGTCGTCGGGCAGCAGCGCGGCGGCACGGTCGAGCGCCTGGCGCGCCTCCATCCCTCGGCCGAGGATGCGATAGGCGCGTGCGAGCCTCAGCCACCCCTCCGCATCGTTCGGCTCGGCGCGCAGCCGTTCCGCAAGACGCTCGACCATCGCGGCGATCATCGCCTCGCGCTGTTCGGGAGGCAGCTCGGCGGCCGCCGCCATCTGCTCCGCCGTCGGCCCGGGTGCGGCGCCGGCGCGCAGCCGCCGTTCCGCATCGGCGATCCGTTCGGCGACAATCGCCCGCACCGCCGACCCTTCCGGAGCGGCCGCCTCGATCGCCCGGAAGCTCTCGAGCGCGGCGCGCGCATCTCCGCGCTCGAGTGTGCCGACAGCGAGGTAGAAGCGCGTGCGGAGATCGGCGGGCTCGGCCGTGGCGGCGCGGCGCAGCAGCGCCATCGCCTCGTCGGTGACGCTGCCGTCGGCGGCCATCGCCAGCGTCTCGGCAAGGTCGGTCGCAAGCGCCGCCTCGAATCGAATCGCAAGGGCGCGTCGATAGGCGCCGATCGCGGCAGCGAGATTGCCGCGCCGGCGCTCCACACCCGCGAGAAGCACCCAGCCGCGACGCGCCTCCTCGCTGTCATGCGGCAGGCTGTTGATACGCTCCCGCACCTGGGCGATCAGGGCCTCGGCTTCCGCTTTCTCGGCCGCCCGCTGGGCCTGAACCTCGGCGAAGGGGAAGCCGGGCATCTCAGGCGTGCCGCGCGGCAGGTAGAGCAGAAGCGCAAGACTCGGCAGAGCCACCGCCGCGGCCGCGACGAGCCAGCGCCCCGAGGGCGACGCAGGCGTCGCTTCGGCGGGAACCTCGCCCACGGCGAGAAGCCGGCGCTGCACCTCGAGCATGGCGTCGCGATGCTCGGTCTCCGAGAGCCTTCCCTCTGCCTTCTCGCGGTCGAGCTCGGCGAGCTGGGCGCGGTAGAGCGCCGCATCATGCGCGGCGCGCGGCGCATAGCCGCGAACCCCCTTGAGGCTCGGCCAGAGCACGGCGAGCACGGCAGCGAAGGTCGCGACCCCGAGGGCGATCCAGGTCGAGATCATTCCGCCTGAAGCCGCGCAAGCCGCGCGCGCTCCTCCTCCGTCAGCTCAGGCGGCGGGACGAGCGCGCGTCGGCGCCGGTAGAAGGCGGCGACCGCAAACAGGCCCGCCGCGAGCGCCACCACCGGAGACGCCCAGAGCGCGATGGTCGACGCCTTGAGAGGCGGGGTGAGGCGCACATAGTCGCCATAGCGTTCGGTGATGAAGGCGATCACCTGTTCGTTCGTATCGCCGGCGGCGACACGCTCGCGCACGATCCGGCGCAGGTCGCGCGCAAGCCCCGCGTTGCTGTCGTCGATCGACTGGTTCTGGCAGACGAGGCAGCGCAGCTCCCGCCCGATCTCTCGCGCGCGCGCTTCTTGGGCCGGGTCGGGCAGCATCTCGCGCGGATCGACGATCGCCGAGGCAGGCCCGCCGGCGAGAACGGCCCCGAGCAGCAAGAGCGAGGCCGCGCGCGCGCGCATCAGGCGAGCGACCGGAGCAGGGGCCGAAGCTGTTCGGCGTCGATCTCGGGCGTGATCGGGCCGGCCATGCGCCAGCGAATGATGCCACGCCGGTCGATCACGTAGGTCTCCGGCACGCCATAGACGCCCCAGTCGACCGCTACGCGCCCGGTGAGGTCGATGCCGATCCGCGCGAAGGGGTCGCCGTGGCGTCGGAGCCAGGCGGTCGCGCCGGGGTCGGTCTGCGTGCCGGTGTGATAGTTGATGCCGAAGACGGGCACGCCCTCGGCGGCAAGCTTCATCAGCTGCGGGTGCTCAACGAGGCAGGGCACGCACCAGGACGCCCAGAAGTTGACGAGGACCGGTCGAAGCGACGCCGCCTCGAGGATGTCGCGGCTTGAGAGGCCCGGCTTGTTCCAGTTCGGCAGAGGCCCGAGCTCGAAGCTCGGCACCGGCCGGCCGATCAGGGCGGAGGGAACCCCGCGCGGGTCGAAACTGCCGCGGCGCATGCCAGAGAGCATGGCGTAGAACCCGCCCGCAGCGGCGAGGGTCGCAGCCGCGGGAAGCGCGAACATGAGCTGCCGCCGGGTCATTCCGCCCTCATTCCGCCGCCGCCAAAGGCGCGAGCGCCTCGCGGCGCCGGCGCGCAGGCGCGCCGACGCGCAGGCGACGGTCAGACAGCGAGATCAACCCGCCCAAGGCCATCAGAACCGTGCCGACCCAGATCCACGGCGCGAGCGGGTTCCAGTGAAGCCGCACCACGGTCGCGCCGTCCTCGGAGGTCTCGCCGATCACGGCGTAGAGGTCGGCGAGGCCTGAGGTGCGGATCGAGGCCTCGGTCGTAGACATGCGCTGCACCGGATAGAACCGGCGCTCGGGCGTCAGAACCGCGACCTCACGCCCGTCACGCAGGAGGGTGAGACGCCCCTCCGTGCCGCGCCAGTTCGGCCCCACGATGTCGGCCTTGCCATCGAAACGAAGCGTGTGCGGCCCGACCGTGGTGACGTCGCCCGGGCGCATCAGCGTGATCCGCTCCGGCGCGATCCCCTTGCCGGCGATCCCGGCAAGGCAGATGCCGACGGCAGCGTGCGCGACGATGCCCCCGACGATTCCACGCGGCAGGCCACGGGCGCGCGCGAAGCTTTCGGCGAGCGGCACGCGGCCGAGCCTGACGCGGTCGGCGAAGTCGGTCGCGGCGGCAAGAACGAGCCAGAGCGCGAGAGCGAAGCCGAGCGCCGGCAGGAGCCTGCGGTCGACCGCCGCGATCCACACCACCGCGAAGGCGAGGACGACGAGGGCGGCGAGCTTCAGGCGCGCGAGCGCGGCCCAGAGATCGGCGCGCTTCCACGGCAGAAGCGGGCCCACCCCCATCGCCACGAGCAGCGGCACGAACAGCGGGAAGACGGTGGCGTTGAAGAAGGGCGGCCCGACCGTGATCTTCGCCCCGAACAGGAGGTCGGCGAACAGAGGGTAGAGCGTGCCGACGAACACCACCGCGCAGGAGGTGGCGAGCAGGAGGTTGTTGAGCACGAGCGAGCCCTCGCGCGAGATCGGCGCAAAGAGGCCCTTCGGTTCGAGCGCCGGAGCGCGCCAAGCGAACAGGATGAGCGAGCCGCCGACGGCGACGGCAAGGAGCATCAGGATGAACACGCCGCGCTTAGGATCGTTGGCGAAGGCGTGCACCGAGTTCAGCACGCCGCTTCGAACCAGGAACGTTCCGAGCAGCGACAGGGAGAAGGTGAGGATGGCGAGCAGGATGGTCCACACCTTCAGCGCCTCGCGCTTCTCGACCACGATCGCGCTGTGCAAAAGCGCCGTCGCAAGCAGCCAGGGCATCAGCGAGGCGTTCTCGACCGGGTCCCAGAACCAGAACCCGCCCCAGCCGAGCTCGTAATAGGCCCACCAGGAGCCGAGGCCGATACCGAGGGTGAGGGCGCACCAGGCGGCGAGAGTCCAGGGCCTCACCCAGCGGCCCCAGGCTGCATCGACACGCCCCTCGATCAGCGCAGCACAGGCGAAAGCGAACGCGACCGCCGTGCCGACATAGCCGAGATAGAGGAAGGGCGGGTGGAAAGCGAGGCCCGGGTCCTGCAGAAGCGGGTTGAGGTCGCGCCCGTCCTCTGGAACCGGCCAGATACGCTCGAAAGGGTTCGAGGTGAGCAGGGTGAAGAGCAGAAATCCGAAGGCGATCATGCCGAGCACGGCGAGCACGCGCGCCCGGAGTGTGGCGGGCAGATTCTGCCCGAACCCCGCCACCGCGCCCGAACAGAGGGCGAGGATCAGCACCCACAGAACCATCGAGCCCTCGTGGTTCCCCCAGGTGCCGGTGAGCTTGTAGAGCATCGGCTTCAGCGAGTGGCTGTTCTGGTAGACATTCGCCACCGAGAAGTCCGACACGGCGTAGGACCACATCAGGCAGAAGAAGCTCAGCGCGACGAAAAGCATCTGCCCGATCGCCGCGGACGGGCCGGTCGCCATCAGAAGCGCGCCGCGGCGCTCGCCCTGCGCCGCGCCGACGAGCGGCAGGATCGACTGCACGCCGGCGAGCAGGAGCGCCAGAACGAGAGCGAAATGGCCGAGTTCGGGGATCATCGCGCCCTCAATTCGTCAGTCGCGAGGTGCCGCCGGAAGCGGCGGGCCTCAGCGTGTTCCAGTCGCGTGCCGGCGGCGGCGGCGCGCCCGGCTGCCAGTGCCCCGCGCGCTTGAGCGCGTCCGCGACCTCGGGCGGCATGTAGGTCTCGTCATGGCGGGCGAGCACCTGGGTGGCGCGGAACGAGCCGTCGGGCGTGAGCATGCCCTCGGCCACCACGCCCTGCCCCTCGCGGAACAGATCAGGCAGGATCCCCGTATAGGTGACGCGCAGGCTCGCCGCCCCGTCGGTCACGCGGAACGCGATCTGGAGCTTGCCCTCCGTCGTCGTCGTTCGGTCGACCGAGCCGGCCTCGACCAGACCGCCGATCCGGATCGTTCGGCCCGGCGGAATATTCTTCACGGCGAGATCGGACGGCGAGTGAAAGAAGACGAGGCTCTCCTCGAAGGCGGTGAGCGTGAGCGCCGCCGCCGAGCCAAGACCGAGCCCGCAGAGCAGAACGATCCAGAGCCGGCGCCGCTTACGTGTCATCGCCCCGCGCCTCCGCTCAGCTGCCGCGACGCCGGCGCGGGCTCTCCGCCTCGAGGCGCGCGAGCGCGCGACGCGCGCCGAGGTAGCTGCGCCAGGAGGCGATGGCGAGAGCGACGATGAGCCCGATCGCGATGGCGTAGGATGGCCACACGAATTCGGCGTATCCGCCCATCGCCCAGAAGGACCCCTCTGTCACTGCGCGCCCCCGGCCAAGGCCGTCTCCCGCCCTTCACACCGTCACGGCCGCACCCGAAGGCGCCGGTTCGGCGGCGCGCGCCGCCATCAGCGCGCGGGCACGGCGCTCGAGCACGCCGGTGCGCGTGCGCAACAGAACCAGCGCGGCGAACACGAACAGGAATCCCGCCGCCGAGACGAGCAGCGGCACCAGGATGTCGATGTGGATTCCCGGGGCGTCGAGGCGCGTCACCGAAGCCGGCTGGTGCAGGGTGTTCCACCAGTCGACGCTGAACTTGATGATCGGCAGGTTCACCGCCCCGACCAAAGCGAGGATCGCGGCCGGGCGCGAAGCGCGATCGGGCTCGTCGAAGGCGTTGGTCAACGCGATGTGGCCGAGATAGAGGAAGAACAGAACGAGCACCGACGTCAGGCGGGCATCCCACACCCACCAGGTGCCCCACATTGGCTTGCCCCAGAGGCTGCCGGTGATCAGGCAGATCGCGGTGAACACCGCACCCACCGGCGCGATCGCGCGGGCGGCGATGTCGGCGAGCGGATGGCGCCAGACGAGGCCGATGAAGGAGGCGACGGCAAGCCCGAGATAGCCGCCCATCGCCATCCATGCCGCCGGCACGTGCACGAACATGATCCGCACCGTGTCGCCCTGCTGCCAGTCACGCGGGGCCTCGACGAGCCCCCACCAGAGGCCGGTGGCGGAAAGGGCGAGGCCGGCAGCGGCCACCCAGGGCAGGAGGGCGCCCGACAGCCGCATGAAGCGGCCCGGGTTGGCGAAGCGGTGCAGCGCGCTGCCCCGCGGCGGTGCTGCCGGCGTTCCGTCCATGCCACGAGCATATGGGCACTTCGCGGGGGTTTGAAGAGAAACCGGGGGCGTGGCAGAAGCGCTTGCCGAACACAGCGTGGAGAGGAGGCGGCCGATGCACTTCACCATCCAGTGCGTGGACAAGCCCGACAGTCTCGAGCTCCGCCTCGCCACACGGCCGGCGCATCTCGAGTATCTCAGGGCGAACCAGGAGAAGTTCGTCGTGGTCGGCCCGGTGCTCGACGACGAGGGCAAGCCGCGCGGCAGCCTCTATGTGCTCGACCTGCCCGACCGCGCCGCGGCCGAGGCCTTCATCGCCGCCGATCCCTACGCCAAGGCCGGGCTGTTCGAGAGCGTGGTCGTGCGCCCGATGCGGATCGTGTTCAAGGACGGCGCCCAGATCGCCGGCTGAGGGCCGAGCCGTGGCCTATTGGCTCGTCAAGTCGGAACCCGACGCCTATTCCTGGAACCAGCAGGTCGCGGACGGGGTTACACCCTGGACGGGGGTCAGGAACCACTCGGCCAAGCTCAATCTCCAAGCGATGCGGCTTGGCGACCGGGCGTTCTTCTACCATTCGAATGTCGGCAAGGCGGTGATGGGCATCGTCGAGGTGGTACGCGAGGCCTATCCCGACCCGACGGCCGAACCCGGCTCCCCTTGGGTGTGCGTCGACATGAAGGCGGTGGCGCCCATGCCGAGGCCGGTGACGCTCGCTTCCATCCGGGCGGAGCCGTCGCTGGCCGACATGGCGCTGTTGCGCCTGAGCCGGCTCTCGGTCCAGCCCGTCACGCCCGCGCAGTGGGGGCGGATCTGCGCGATGGGCGGGCTCGAGGGCGAGAACGGGCGTCCGGGCTGAGCGGCACGCGCATGAGCGTCACCGCCCGGGCCGCGCTCTGCCGGCTCGAGGAGATCGAGGAGGGCGGCGCGCGCGAGTTCGGCCCCGAGCCCGGGCGGTTCCTGAGCATGTTCGCCGTCCGCCGCGGCGACACGGTGGTGGTCTACGAGAAGTGCTGCCCGCATCTCGGCGTGCCGCTGAACTGGGCGCCCGACCGGTTCCTGAATGCGCGCCGGCGGCACATCCTCTGCGGCACGCATGGCGCGCTGTTCCGGGTCGAGGACGGGGTGTGCGTCAAGGGCCCGTGCGTCGGCGCCGCGCTCACGCCCGTGCCGCACCGGGTCGAGAACGGCGTCGTTCTCGTCGCGCAGGAGGGGTAGAGGCGCACGGGCCGCCCGGCCCTGCCGCACGCCCGCCCCTTGCCCTCGCGCACCGCGCAAGGCCATACCTGTCCAGAAACGCAGAGCCGCCGCAGAGGCGCCACAGCGCGCTCGCCCGGGCGCGACGTGCCGCGCTGCGAGAATGGGGGAGGAGACAGGCGATGCCCGACACCGTCAGCCAGAAGCAGGGCGAGACGCTCATCCCGGTGAAGCCTGAGATCGCCGCGCGGGCACATGTCGATGCCGCCAAATACCGCGCGATGGTCGAGGCCGAGGCCGCCGACCCGGAGGCCTTCTGGGCGAAACAGGCGGAGCGACTCACCTGGATCACGCCGCCCACCAGGATCAAGAACGTCTCCTTCCGGGGCGACGTCTCGATCCGCTGGTACGAGGACGGGGTGCTCAACGCCTCCGTGCAGTGCCTCGACCGTCACCTGCCCGCGCGCGCGAACCAGACCGCGATCATCTGGGAAGGGGACAACCCGGCCGAAAGCGCGCACATCACCTACGCCGAGCTGCACGAGCGCGTCTGCCGCCTCGCCAACGCGATGGAGAGCCTTGGCGTGAAGCGGGGCGACCGGGTGACGATCTACCTGCCGATGATCCCCGAAGCAGCGGTGGCGATGCTCGCCTGCGCGCGGATCGGCGCGATCCACTCGGTCGTGTTCGGCGGGTTTAGCCCCGAGAGCCTGCACGGGCGGATCGAGGATTGCAGCTCGACTCTGCTGATCACGGCCGACGAAGGGCTGCGCGGCGGCCGGCACGTGCCGCTGAAGGCAAATGCCGATGCCGCCCTCGCCCGCTGCCCGACGATCCGCAACGTGATCGTGGTCCGGCGCACCGGGCGCGAGGTCCCGATGCAGCCGGGGCGTGACCACTGGTATCACGAGCTCTGCGCCGCCGCCTCGCCCACCCACACCCCGGCGGCGATGGGGGCGGAGGACCCGCTCTTCATCCTCTACACCTCGGGCTCGACCGGAAAGCCGAAGGGCGTACTGCACACCACCGGCGGCTACATGGTCTGGGCGAGCCTCACCCATCAGCTCGTGTTCGACTACCACGACGGCGAGATCTACTGGTGCACGGCCGATGTCGGCTGGGTGACCGGCCACACCTACATCGTCTATGGCCCGCTCGCGAACGGTGCGACCACGCTGATGTTCGAGGGCGTGCCGAACTATCCCACCGTCTCGCGGTTCTGGGAGGTGGTGGACAAGCACAAGGTGAACATCTTCTACACCGCGCCGACGGCGATCCGCGCTCTGATGCGCGAAGGCGAGGCACCGGTGAAGAAGACCTCGCGTGCGTCGTTGCGCATCCTCGGCAGCGTCGGCGAGCCGATCAACCCCGAGGCCTGGCTCTGGTACTGGCGCGTGGTGGGCGAGGAGCGCTGCCCGGTGGTCGACACCTGGTGGCAGACGGAGACGGGCGGGATCCTGATCAGCCCGCTTCCTGGGGCGACGGCGCTCAAGCCCGGCTCGGCGACCCTGCCTCTGCCCGGGGTGAAGCCCGTTCTCGTCGATGCCAATGGTGTGGTGCTCGAGGGGGCGACGGAGGGCAATCTCTGCCTGGTCGACTCCTGGCCCGGGCAGATGCGCACCGTGTTCGGCGATCACGAGCGGTTCAAGCAGACCTACTTCTCGACCTATCCGGGGATGTATTTCACGGGCGACGGCGCACGCCGCGACGCCGACGGCTACTACTGGATCACCGGGCGGGTCGACGACGTGCTCAACGTCTCGGGCCATCGGATGGGCACCGCCGAGATCGAGAGCGCGCTCGTGGCCCACCCGAAGGTAGCGGAGGCGGCGGTGGTGGGCATGCCGCATGACCTCAAGGGCCAGGGCATTTACTGCTACGTCACGCTCAAGACCGGGGTCGAGCCGACGGAGGAGCTGCGGAAGGAGCTGGTCGCCTGGGTGCGGAAGGAGATCGGGCCGATCGCGACACCGGATGTGATCCAGTGGGCGCCCGGGCTGCCGAAGACCCGCTCGGGCAAGATCATGCGGCGGATCCTGCGCAAGATCGCGGCGAACGAGACGGAGAATCTCGGCGACACCTCCACCCTCGCCGACCCGACGGTGGTCGAGGACCTGGTGGCGAACCGGGCGGTTTAGCCTCGGGCGCCGCACCGGCTCGCCCGGGGCGGTGCCGGGACGGCGACGGCGGGTTTCCCGGTCTGCGGGGTCGGGCCGAACGCCGGCGCTTCCGGCGATCGGCGAAGCTCACGGTGTAGTGCGGAGCCTTCCGGCCGCCGGCTCGGGCAGGTCCGCGTCGGGAAATCGCCGTTTTCCGCTCGGCGCGCGCGTGGCGCCTGCCAAGGCGCCGTCTTCCGACAACCGCGGTCGCGCCGGTCACGACGCGCCCGATCGGCGCGCTGCGCGGCCAGCTCCGTCACCCCGCTTCCCGCAGTCACCGCCTCGCCCGTGCCGGCCATCGTCATTCGCGGGAGCCGACGCTGCCTGCCATGCCGCACGCCCGCCGATCCCGCCCGCCAGTTTCGACCGCGCACCCGTCTTCCCACCGAGGCATGCCCCTGGACCGCCGGCGAGGATGACGATCGCAGTGGCCCGCTCCGGCACCTTTGCCTCAGGCAAGAGCGCTCTTCACCGCCGCGATGATGCGGTCCTGCGTCGCAGGGTCGAGATAGGGGTGGAACGGCAGGCTGAACACTTCTCGCGCGAGCCGCTCGCTCACCGGCACCCCGTTGCCTGCCACCGGATAGCGTGCATAGGCACGCTGGCGGTGCAGCGGCTTCGGGTAGTAGATCGCGGTCGGCACGCCCCGCGCCTTGAGGGAGGCGAGCACGGCGGCGCGATCGCGCCCGGGGATACGCAGCGTGTACTGCGCCCAGACCGAGACACGATGCGGCGGCACCTCGGGCACGATCGCGACATCGGCAAGCGCCGCATTGTAGCGGCGGGCGACCTCCTGCCTCGCCGCGATCTCGGCCGGAAAGACGCGAAGCTTCTCGAGCAGGACCGCCGCCTGGATCGTGTCGAGCCTGCCGTTCATGCCGATGCGTACGTTCTCGTACTTGTCCTGGTTGTCCTGCCCGTGCACGCGCAGCGACTGCAGAACAGCGAGCGTTTCGGGATCGTGGCAGAACACCGCGCCGCCGTCGCCGTAGCAGCCGAGCGGCTTGGCGGGGAAGAAGCTCGTCGCCGCCATGTCGCCGATCGCAGCGACATGGATGCCGCGATGCGTTGCGCCGAAGCTCTGCGCCGCATCGACGAGAAGCTTGAGGCCGTGCGCGCGCGCGATCGGGAGCAGCGAATCGTAGTCGGCAGGCTGGCCGAACAGGTCGACGGTGATCACCACGCGCGGCGTGAGCCCCATCCGCCTCGCTGTGTCGATCCCGGCCTCGAGGCTCGCGGGGTCCATGTTGAAATCGGCCTCGCACACGTCGACGAAGACGGGTGTCGCGCCGAGCCACGCCACCACCTCGGCGGTCGCGGCGAAGGTGAAGGCCGGGCAGAGCACCGCATCGCCCGGGCGCACCTGCCACGCCATCAGCGCGAGCGCGAGCGCATCCGTGCCGTTGGCGCAGCTGAGCGTGTGCGGCACGCCGGCGAAGGCCGACAGCGCCGCCTCGAGCTCGGCCACCTCCGGCCCGAGGATGTAGCGCGACGACCGGACCACGCGGAGGATCGCCTCCTCCATCCGCGGCCCGATCGCGCGGCGCTGCGCGTCGAGATCGATGAAGGCGATCGGGGCGGTGGCGACGCTGTCGGACATCAGGGGTCTCCAGATCGCACGCGCACTCAGGCGAGCACGAGGTTCTCGCCGGCCGCTCCGGCGCGGCGGCAGGCGTTGCGGGTGTCGACCACGAGCCGGCAGGCCTGCAACAGGCCGCGATCGTCGACGCCGTCATGGTCGGTCACGATCATCGCCGCGTCGTAGGAGCCGAATCGCGCGGGGTCCCACGGCACGGAGCGGCGCCCGGCGAGGCGGGGATGCTCGCGGGAGCGGCCCGGCTCCGGAACGTACGGATCGTGGTCATCGACGCAGCCTGGCCGGAAAGGCATGGAGCCGAAAGGCGTGGTGGAGGCGGCCGGGTCACCTCGCAGACGTCGATCCCTATCGCGTCGAACACGCTCTTTCGCGTGTTCTCGAGCGGGATGTCCACGGGACGGATGACGTTCCTCGCGAGCGTCACCGCTTCCGCCGTGGCCGCGCTCGAGACCGGCACAGTGCGCTGCACGACCGCGTGGTCAAGCGCGGGCGACCGCCGCCGTTCCGCCAGCGCTGCGACCTTGGCGTGGTCGGTGTCGAAGCCGAGCACGCGGAAGCCGCGCTCGACAAACACCCGCGCGAGCGGCAGCCCCACATACCCGAGCCCGATGACCGAGACGGTCGCGGTGCGGGCGGCAATCCGGGCGGCGAGCGACGCGGCGTTGTCGGGGTTGGGGGCGTCCATGGCGGGGCGGGTAGGCCCCCGCGCGGCGTCTGTCAACCTTCGCCGAGTGCGTGCCGTCTCCCGCTCGACGGCGAGATTTGGCGCGACGTCGGCCGAACCGGTGTTAACGTAGTGTGCACTGCACCATGAGACTTTCGCCAGCATGGCGAGGAACGGATCCGCTTGACCATGAACGAGATCGACCTCACGAGCCCGACCATGCCCGCCGCACCGGCCGTCGAGGCGCCGCCCCTCGGCGCGCGGGCGAGCGTTGTGCGCGAACAGCTGTTGCGCAAGCTCACCTACGCCGTCGGCAAGGACCCCTTCGTCGCCCGACGCTATGACTGGCTGCTCGCGGCGAGCCACGTGGTGCGGGACGCGATCATCGACCGCTGGATCGCCTCGACGCGCGAGACCTACCGTTCGGGGCGCAAGCGCGTCTACTACCTCTCGCTCGAGTTCCTGATCGGCCGGCTGTTCCGCGACGCGGCCTCGAACCTCGACCTGCTCGAACCGCTGCGCGAGGCGCTCGCCTCCTTCGGTGTGGCGCTCGACGACATCGCCGAGATCGAGCCCGACGCGGCGCTCGGCAACGGGGGGCTCGGGCGTCTCGCCGCCTGTTTCATCGAGAGCATGGCGACCGTCGGGATCCCGGCGATGGGCTACGGGATACGCTACGAACACGGTCTGTTCCGCCAGGAGATCGTCGACGGCCGCCAGGTCGAGGTTCCGGAGGACTGGCTGTCGCACGGCAACCCCTGGGAGTTCGAGCGCCGCGAGGCGGCCTACGAGATCGGCTTCGGCGGCACGGTCGAGGGCAGGGAGGACTGGGACGGCGCCACCAAGCCGACTTGGAAGCCGGCCGAGCGGGTGATCGCGGTCGCCTACGACACGCCGATCGTCGGCTGGAAGGGCAAGTCGGTGACGACGCTGCGGCTGTGGGCCGCGCGGGCGATTGACCCGATGCGTCTCGAGGCCTTCAACCAGGGCGACCATCTCGGCGCGGTGACAGAGCGGATGCGCGCGGAGTCGATCTCGCGCGTTCTGTACCCGGCCGACAGTACGCCCGCAGGCCAGGAGCTCCGGCTGAGGCAGGAGTTCTTCTTCACTTCCGCCTCGCTGCAGGATCTCTTGCGCCGGCACGTCCAGCAGTTCGGCGACGTGCGCTCGCTGCCCGAGCACGCGGCGGTGCAGCTCAACGACACCCACCCGGCGATCGCGGTCGCGGAGCTGATCCGCCTGCTCGTCGACGTCCATGGCCTCTCCTGGGAGGAGGCGGCGACGCTGACGCGCGAGACCATCAGCTACACCAACCACACGCTCCTGCCCGAGGCGCTCGAGACCTGGCCCGTGCATCTGATGGAGCGGCTCCTGCCGCGCCACATGCAGATTATCTACGCGATCAACGCAAGGCTGCTCGCCGACGCGCGCCGGCTGCCCGGGGCGGACGACGCCTTCATCGCCGCGGTCAGCCTGATCGACGAGAGCAACGGGCGCCGCGTGCGCATGGGCAACCTCGCCTTCATCGGCTCGCACAAGGTCAATGGCGTCTCGGCGCTGCACACCGCGCTGATGAAGGAGACGGTGTTCGCCCCGCTCGCGCGGCTTCACCCGGACCGGATCGTCAACAAGACGAACGGCATCACCCCGCGGCGGTGGCTGTTCCAGGCCAACCCGGGGCTGACCGCGCTCATCCGCGAGACGATCGGCGACCGCTTCATGGAGGATGCGACCGCGCTCTCCGACCTCGCCCGGCACGCCGACGACGCGTCCCTCCAGGAAGCGTTCGCGGCGGTTAAGCAGGCCAACAAGCAGCGGCTTGCAGCGCTCATCGGCGAGCGCACCGGGGTGCGCGTCGACCCCTCCGCCCTGTTCGACGTCCAGGTCAAGCGGATCCACGAGTACAAGCGCCAGCTCCTCAACATCCTCGAGGCGGTGGCGCTCTACAACGCGATCCGCGCCGACCCCGACCGCTTCCCCGTCCCGCGCGTCAAGGTGTTCGCGGGCAAGGCGGCGGCCTCCTACTGGCGGGCGAAGCTGATCATCCGGCTGATCAACGACGTCGCCCGCGTCGTCAACGCCGACCCGGCGGTCCAGGGCAAGCTCAAGATCGTCTTCCTGCCGAACTACAACGTGTCGCTCGCGGAGCGGATCATCCCGGCAGCCGACCTCTCCGAGCAGATTTCGACCGCGGGCATGGAGGCCTCCGGCACCGGCAACATGAAGCTCGCGCTGAACGGGGCGATCACCATCGGCACGCTCGATGGCGCCAATGTCGAGATCCGCGATCTCGTGGGCGCGGAGAACATCATCATCTTCGGGCTGTGCGCCGAGGAAGTGACGGCCCTGCGCGCGCGGGGCTACGACCCGCGGGCGACGATCGAGGCGACAGCGGCGCTCAAGGATGCGCTTGAGGCGATCGCGCAGGGGCTGTTCTCGCCCGACGAGCCGGGCCGCTACGGCGAGCTCGTCGGGTCGCTCTATGGCGGCGACCATTTCATGGTCGCGGCCGATTTCGCGGCCTATGCGGAGGCGCAGCGGCAGGTGGATCGGCTGTGGCAGGACCAGGTGACGTGGCGCCGGAAGGCGATCCTGAACACAGCCCATGTCGGCTGGTTCTCCTCCGACCGCACGGTGCGCGAATATGCGGAGGAGATCTGGCGCGTCCGGCCACGCGTGAGCCCGGACCTTCAGTCGTAGCGGAAGCTCTCGGCCATGATGTGGCGGCGGGCGACGCCGAGGGCCGCGAGCCCGTCCGTCGCCGCCTTGAGCATCCCGGGCGGGCCGCAGAGCACATGCAGCCAGCCGCGCCGCGCACCGCCGCAGTGGCGGGCGAGCACGCCCTGGTCGAGCACGCCCCGCTCGCCGTCCCAGCCCTCGGGCGGATCAGACAGGACCTCGACCACGGTGAGATCGAGCCGCCCGCGCAGCGCCGCGAGCGCCTCGCGCCCGATCAGACGCTCCTCGCGCCACGCGCCCACGATCAGGAGGAACGGCCGCTTCTCGCCCTACGCTGCCGCCTCGCCGAGAATCGAGAGAATCGGCGCGATGCCCGTCCCGCCCGCGATCAGCACGAAGCCTTCGGCGTCGCGCTCAAGCGGTGTCAGCGCGCCATGGGGCCCGTCGAGATAGGCGCGCGCGCCCGGCGTGATCGACCCAACGGTGCGGGTGAAGTCGCCAGCTTCGGCGATCACGAACTCGAGCCGCGCTGGTTCCGACGGCGGCGAGGCGATCGAGAACGGATGCTCGCGGAGGCTGAAGGGTCCGCGGTCGAGCACGAGCCAAACGAACTGGCCGGCGCGGAAGGCGAGCCCCTGATGCCCGTCCGCCGCGATCGTTACCCTCCAGACAGACTCCGCCTCCGGCGCGACCGACACCACGCGCCAGGGCCGGCGCGCCCGGGCGAGCGGGCGCAAGAAGTAGACAGAGACGAGGGTCGCAGCAGCGATCGCCGCGAGCGCGATCCAGACGAAGGCGAGCGCCGGATGCGGCCCGCGCAGCGACTCGATCGCGTGCACAGCGCCGAGGGCGGCGAGCGCGAGCGCCCCGAGCCCATGCGACAGCCGCCAGGTCTCGTAGCGCCAGGGCAAGCGGTCGCGGCCGATCGCGGTGAGGACGACGAGGCCAAGGAGCGGCCAGGCGAGGACGCCAGTGAGCGCCGCCCTCCCCTCCGGCACCTCCACGCCCGCATACAGGAATGGATGCAGGAGAAGGATCGCGGCGACGGGGCGGGCGGCGACCTGGTGCAGGCGCATCGTCGCGTCCATGCCGATGGGGTGCGAGATGAACCGGAAACGCCCCGACAGCACGAACTCGACGAACAGGAGCGCGAAGGCCGCCCGCGTCGCCGCCGAGACGGCATGGTCCCACGTGCTCCTCCCCTCGGGCCACAACAGGGCGGGGCCGACGGCGACC